>ERZ773099.635-NODE-635-length-28928-cov-71.439234_pt1 | contig 28928 bp, 24 predicted proteins | sample MGYA00511120_ERZ773099 | MGnify/ENA primary metagenome ERZ773099 (study PRJEB29015, sample SAMEA2738012) | human oral metagenome | biome: human oral; feature: human-associated habitat; material: dental | place: China | collected 2104 ... | reverse complement strand
GTCATTCTTAGTCAAGATTGCCATGACGCCATTACCGGCCGCAACCTGGATCACTGTATCATCACCAAGTGAAGGGATACTGCCTATACCCGGCGAACTGATGTAGTAAGCCGACATCGCCGGATCAAGCTTGTTTGGTTCGCCTCGCCTTGATCGCCCCAGCTCACCGTGATCATTGCGACCCCAGGTCTGCAAATTGCCAACATTATCTAGACTGATCGCTGATCGGTTGCCCGCCGCCAGCGTCTTGATATTATCTCCCAGCCAAGCCGCCTCGACCGGAGCAGTCTTGTCGGCGTATTTTCGGTTAGTATCACCATCAATATAATCCTGCACCTCGCCCCAGACGTAGATATAGCCTTGGTCGGTCAGAGCATAAGCCGTATTAGCACCGGCAGTAATAAACCTAATGAAATCACCTTGACGCAGAGTGAATTTGTCGGTGATCTCGACAGGCTGATTCCGATCTTGACGACTCTCGCCACCTTGCCCCAGCTGACCCCTATCATTGTGACCCCAGGCAAAAACCCGATGCTTTTGACTAATAGCGTACGAACTATAGTCGCCGGCCGCAACCGTTTCGACCCGATCGCTCGCCTCTAAGTTTAGCTTGGCTGTCACATCGACAGGCTGAACTGTATAGCCAATTACTTTCCTGCTGCCCAACTGACCGTACGCATTACTACCGACCGCCCAGATATGACCACTCTGCGACAAAAGTAAAGCGTGCTCGACGCCCGCCGCTACGTCAACGAACTTCTCACTCTCTTCTCTGATAAAGCCCTTACCATTGATCACCACCGGCGTGCCACCGCTGGTCGAACCGCTGGTCGGCGTCATCGTCTCTACTGAGAATGCTCTTGCCGGGACCGACAGAAAGCATAGAGCTCCCGCCAGCACAAAAGTAAGCTGACGAGCTAAGTGGTGGATACGGTGGATGATCATGTACTTACCTAATAAATTAACACAAGCATATCGGAGCTGGCAAGTAGCTGAACGGCAACTAGTAGTCGACCGGTGCAATCGACTCCGCCCACAGCTGAAGCTCTTCTAAGATAAACTGATCCGCTGCCGGACTATTCGCCAGCTTGCTCAGCTCTGACAGATAAGCCGGCAGCTCCCGCTCCAGTTTGGCTCGGCGAAACCTTTGCCAACGCTCTTCCTCCGACTCTGACAAGCTAGCCGGGTATTGGCGAGCCTTATAGCGAAAGAGCAGCTCATTCAGCCGTTCGTCGGCAAAGTTGGGGTGTAAATCAGCCAGACCGGTTGAATCAGCTGCGGCGACCAGGCGGATCTTCGTCTGATCACTCTTAGGCGTAAAACTGTCATACAGCTTACCTTCGACATCACTAGCCGGCGGAAAGACAGGACGCTTGCACCAAGCCCTAGTCAGTCGTTTGATTAATCCGGCTTGGCTATTCAGCTGATGATAATGCTTCATTGCCTCAGTCCGGCTTAGACTAATCCGAACTTCCGAAGCTGAGTCCAACACCCCCAGAGGCGCTACTGCGGGACACTTGTTGATACTCAGCTCCTTAATCGGTACAGGGACGAAATCATCCTGTCGTCTAGTCGCCCGATCTGCCGTCAGATTACTGAGTATCTCCGCTTCGCTGAGTGAGGTGAAATCAACCGGATCATAACGCAGATCCCAAACTAGATAGCTATTCGGGGTACGCCCTTCAGCAATTACCGTTGCCACCGTCGTCTTCTGGTAGCTCGACGAGTAGCGACCACTGGCATAGACAAACGGCTTAGGCTGACCGGGAGTGATGATATCAAGTACCGAGCGCTTGTCGTGGTGATCCAGTAAGTAGCGCCACATTGTCGGCTGACTCCGACGTAGTAGCCTCGCCAGGTTAATCAGCGCCTTGACATCAGCCAGGGCATCATGAGCGTTATCATTCTCAAAGCCGTTACATTTCGCCATATCTACCAGATTGACCGTAGTAATCAGCTGATCCGTCTCCGCTACCCGCTTAGTTGGCCAGTTAATTCCCTCCGGACGCAACGCTCGTACCAGCCGAGTCACATCCAGCAGATCCCAGCGGTCACGACCTTCTGCCCATGCCCACTGATAAGGATCATGAAAATTGCGCCACAGGGTATGACGGATAAACTCATCGTCAAACCTCGTACTGTTATATCCCAGGATGGTTGTATCCGGTGTAGCAACCTGCTCTAGAAAGTAACGGCAAAAGTCCGCCTCGCTGATACCGTCAGCTACCGTCATTTGCGGTGTAACATGAGTAGTTAAGACCGCCCCCGGCGAAGGTAAGATATCATCGGTCAGCTTGACCAGTAGGTTAACCGGCTGACCGATCAGCTCAAGCTCATCGTTAGTTCGCTGACCGGCAAACTGCATGATCCGGTCGTACCTGGCGCTAAATCCGGACGTCTCCAGATCATAAAAGAAGAACGTCCGCATGAACCCCTAGTGAATAAACTTGTAGCCCGCTAGATTATGGATGGTTCTGGTTGATCGGACGTTCCAACCGGCGTAGTTCATCTCACTGACGAAGACGCTACCATCGGGATTAACTCGCTCGACGATACCGACGTGACCGTAGTAGCCGGATTTGGTCTGGAAAATAGCTCCAACTGACGGAATGTGGTCAACCAGAAGCCCCGAAGCCCTCGCCCCACTATCCCAGGTATTGGCATTACCCCAACCGCCGCTGACCGGTAGCCCCAGCTGAACTCGGCGATTATAGGCATACCAGGTACAATAGCCATAGGCATAGCGGTTGCCGCTGACGATCGGCACATAGAAGCCTAGAGTAGTGCTGACACCCGACGAATCATTATTATAACCATACGAGTACGAACTCCGCCCATAACGCCGTCTAGCTTGAGGCGCAACATACTCCGGGCGCTCTTCCTCAGGTAAGACACCGTCCGGCAAAAGAATAGCCGTACCCGTCGCCACCTTGTCGCTATTGAGGTTATTGATATTGGTAATCGACTCAGTAGACGACTTGTATTTATCAGCCAGTGCCTTCAGGTTATCACCGTCTTTGACGGTATAGACTACACCATCAACAGCCGGGATAGTGATAGTCGAGCCAACCGCCATAGCATCAGTCTTAAGGCCATTGGCCCAGCGGATAGTCTGGGCTGAGACGCCATGCGCTTTAGCGATCGTCTCTGCCGAGTCACCTTCCTTCACCACGTAAGTCGCCAAAGCCTTTGACTCAGTCGTCGGTGCCACAATCTGCTGTTTGCTAACACTAGTAGCATCAGCCTGCGCCATCTCGGCACTCACGTTAACCGACTCTGCATTACTGGAAACGCTATTTGATGACGACAGATTAGTCACCGACGCCACCGCCGAAGCGATATTAGCCGACTTGACATCATCAGCCGTAGTCGAGCCTGTCGTTACCGCTCCGCCCGCCAGCTGCCCGCCGGTATTGTCAGCCAAGCTGGTAGCGACAGCATTAGACTGGTTAACCTGGCCAACTTTCTGACCTTGTAAGATATTAACGTCAATAGAATTGCTAGTCGACACACCCGGCAGGCTAACCTGGGTGATAGAGTCAGCATGAGTGTAACTCGTAGCGACTAACGTCAGTACCAGTATGAAGACGGCGATGTAAGAAGCCCGCTGTAGAAACTTCTTGCTCCGTCCACTTGCCTTTGATTTGATTCTCTCGCTGGAAGAATTAATTAAATTACGATCAGTCATAGCTCGTGATTTAGATTAAATCGCTATTGATTATAGCAAGCCGGAGGTAGTTGTGTCAATGCTCTTTAGGGGTGGAGTAAGCTATCGACAGTAGTAGCGAAAGCTACCTGCACAGCTTGTCACAGTGGTCAGCCACGGCCTGATTGTGCTGGTCAGCCGTCTCCGAGAAATATGTCTTGCCATCTTCGCCGGCCACAAAGTAATAGTAGCCACTCGCCGGAGGCTCCGCCACCGCCAGCATAGCACTCAGACTAGGATTGGCGATTGGTCCGGGCGGTAGCCCCGGATTATTGCGGGTATTATAAGTCGAAGTACAGTCAGGCGAGTTGGTATTGCACATCCCCATCTTGTAGGCGTACTGGAATGTCACGTCCGAGCCCAGATTCATCCCCGCCTCTAAACGATTGTAAAAGACGCTAGCTACCAGCTTCTGATCAGCTTGGTTCTTAACCTCCTTGGTCACGATTGAGGCTAGCGTAATGCCTTGATAAAAGCTTAGCCCCCGCCCGGCAAATTTAACCTTGAGATTGTTACGACTACTGACCAGCGCCAGTTGGTTAAGTGCTTTCTTGATCACCTTATCCAGCCCATCACCGGCCAGCACCCGGTAAGTATCGGGATAGAGGTAGCCTTCCAGGCCGGCATTATCGGGTTTGTCAGCTAAGATCGGATTGTCATAATGAGCTGATAACGCCTTCTCTATCTCAGCATCGGTATAGTCGTAGCCCTTAAAGACCTCTTTTAGCTCGTTAAGAGTCAGCCCGGGCGGTATCTGAATGTCAACCTCATCACTATCGGCGGTGGCTAGCTTATCAACAATCTTGGTCATACCGTAGCTCGGACTAAGCATATGTGTGCCCGCCTGGATATCCCCACCATGAAGACGCTTGTAGATTCGAAAAGCCAGAGTGTTGCGAATAAAGCCCGCCTTCTGGAGAGCATTAGCCACTTCTTCAGTAGTAGCGCCCTTATCAATAACGAACTGTCGGACGCTCTTATCTGCTGCATTGACCGGCTCGGACGAACTACACCACCAAACGAAGACGGTCGCAACGGCAATGACGATGAATATCGCTGCGATGACTGCGCTGTTACGCAAGATGCTATGTCTGCCCCGCCGAGCTTGACGCTTTTGCTGACGGCGCCGACGTCTCAGCTCACCCCGACTTAGCGTTGCCTCAGTCTCCGCTTCGATAATTGGCTTAAAGTTAAGCTCCATGAAGTCGTTCGCTATCTCAAATGACGGCCGTCGCTTGACCTGACTGACATTCACCCGTTTATGACCCGGCTTAAGCTTGCCCACCTCTATCTTCATACCTTATTTCACCCCACCTAGATAATCAGTCAAGATGACCACCGCTGCTTGACTATCCAGCGTACCGTCTCGTAACATTTGCTCCTTAAAGCGCTTCTTGTCCCGACGAAGCATCGCTTCTGCCTGAACGGACGTCAAACTCTCATCCTGAAAAACCACTTCAACGTCCCGAATGGAGTTAACCGACATAGCATCCCCCAGATCATCTGCAAACTGACGACAGTATTCACTCTGCTTAGTCTCCAGCCCCTCGGCATTGCGAGGCAGACCAACCACCACTGTCTTGATCCGGTGGTTTACGACCAAACGACAGATCTCAGCCAGAGCCCGCCCGTCATTCTCAACCGCCTTAGCCGGTGAGGCTAGTCTAACCTCATTATCGCCAAAGGCAACACCAATTCGTCGAGCCCCGACATCCAGCGCCATTAATCGTTCTAGCTGCTTCATTGATCGACCGTATAAACAACCTTTATCTTATTCACAGCCGGCACCCGGCTAACCCAGAAGGGTGACAACGCTACGTTGACATCACTAACGCCCTCGGTTTGCTTGAGCAGTGACTTAACCTCCTCTGATTTACGACCGGTCGCTTGGCGTTTGGCGCTAGCTTCATCCACTTGCGGTCCTAACTTACCGGTAGTCTTAATAGCAACTACGTAGCCGTTCTGAGCCGGAGCGAAGCCGCTAAACGCTATTTCTTTAACGCCATCACTATAAATCTTCTGGTCAGGGCGTTTTTTACTATTCAGCTGGTGGGACAACATCCCCTTTAGATCGCCTCGGTTAACCCCCATCAGGGTATAAGTAATCTCCATACTGGCAGTCGCTTGGCCGGACGATTGCTCACCCACCGCCGGCGAGACTTTTACCTCACTCTGTCCGACACTAAAGCTATTACCGATGGTTACTACCGAGCCGGACATTTGACTGGTCAGATCTTTCTTAGCGGCATTACTATCGCCTTTTTTCTTCAACGCCGCTACCGCCGTATCGACGTCAGCTTGCGACACCACCTTAACCGTCTGCTTGTTACCGCCACTGAAGGTCACTTTAGCCAGGGCTGTCACTTTACTGGAAGAATAGCCCGAGACGGAAAGGGCGGTATTCTTCTCGATATTGCCTTCGGGGCCGATGTTCACCGCTGTCGCTCTGACGCTATGATAAGTCTTGCACTCTCCCGAAGCATCCTTGCCGCCGATAACCGTCACATCACCGTCAGTCGTGAATTGCATGCCGCTAGCGTACAATCTGGTACCCGCTTCAATGGTAATACTATTCTTCTTAGGCGTATCGCTATAGGAGTCATTAGGGGTGGCATTATAGCAAAAAGCCACTGTACCGGTCGCCTTGGTACCGACCTCCTTAGTACCGGTAGCGTTGAACTGTACTATCTCGTTAGCTTTCTTTTGCTTGATGACCGGGGGTAGGATACCCTGCTCGTCATTACGCTCACCGGACGGCACTAAGTTAAGTGTCCGCTCAATATCAACGGCAGTTGTCTTCGCCTTGATGGTAATAATCGCTTGAGGAGCGATAACGAGCGCCCAGACGATCAGCCCAATCAGCAGTATCAAGCCTCCACCGATTAGTAAAATCTTCTTTCTCAGATCGCCGATATCGGGGATCTTGATCCGCTTACCGGTCGGCCGCTTCGTCGTTCCGGGGGTTTCATCGTCAGCCACGCCGTCACCATCAGCGTCGTTCTTGATATGATCGTCCGTCTCGATAGCCGCCACAGCCACGGATATATCATCATCCATCCGCTCTCCCGCTGACTCTCTGGCAACGTCATCCAGCCTGCCAATCGCTTCATTACGCCCGTCAATGATGTCATCATCGTCATCATCGACGTTATCAACTTCCAGTAATCTCGCCTGAGCATTGATATTCTTAGCCACCGGAATGGCTAGGCCGGAGGCTAAGTTGGTCAACGCCTTATCCAGAGTAACGATACTGAGACGCTTATGCGCCAGCTTAGCTGCTCGTTGTAATAGCTTCAGGTTAACTGCGCTCTGCAGTACTCCGATGCGCTTAGGCGGCACTAGCGCTACCACTGTCTCTTTGGCAGCCTTAATCTTGCCTACGATAGAAGTCACGTCATCATCGGTATCAATGTAGATCAGACCACGACCCTGCAAGCCGGAACTTGGCGTATCGTCTCGCCCTCGCTTCGCTACTCTAACCTTGACTCTCTGACTATCAAGCTTCGCCATCTTATATCCTTAGTACTCTATCTATTTTATCTCGGAACGTCTCCTTCGTCCCCGTGACTGACTCCATTGTATCATAGCCTACTCGCAAAAGCCCCAGGGCGGTAATCAGAGTGTGATCAGTGATCTCGCCGGTCTCATCCTCTATGCCCGATACATCACTGGGGCGAACGTGCTTGATGATCGGTCGTCTCGAGAAAGGTAAGTCCTTGTACCAGTTTGAGGTCTCCAGCCGATCAACCAAAGCGCCTAGTGATGAACCACCACCACAGAGTAAGAACTTATTCGGCAAATGGTCGATAGCATCAAATTCGCTCAGCGCCAACTGCACGCCACTAATCCAGACATCTAAAGTATTATCAATTGATTCATTGACCGTCCGGAGTACATTAGGCTTGATCTTACCTCCGTCAATATTAAGCTTGAGCTTCTCGGCAGCCTCATAGCCAATACTTAGGTCGCCACTGATCGTCTTAGTGAAGGATCGACCGGCCACGCCAAAGCACTTGGTACCTTCCACTCCGCCGTCATTGACTACGGCGATATCAGTACTACCACCGCCGACATCACACAATATCGCTGTATAGTTGGGGCTCTCATCTGTCCCCAGTACCGCCCGAGCCACTGCGAAGGGCTCGGCTGCCACCGCCACCAGCTCTAAGTTTAGCTCAGTTGCCGTCCGCTCCAGCGCCCCGATATGGACCATCGGTGCAAATGCAGTGTAGATCTGGATCGCCACGTCTTTACCCTGGAAGCCGATTGGGTTACTAACCTTGTAGCCGTCGATATGAATACTGACGATAGCAGCATTAACCAGCTTGACCTCGACATCAGGATTACCCGTCTCAAAGGCAATCTGCTTCTGCGCCTTAGTGGCAGCCCTCTCTTGCACCTTGTCGATGATCAGCTGCATCTCCGCTTCACTCAGCTGATGATCCGGATTGGGACGTTTATAACGAATAGTTGAAGTAATCCCCTTAACGAACTCGCCGGCAATGCCAATCACCACTTTCTTAGCCTGGACACCGGCCTGATCCTCCGCCTTGGCTAACGCTACCTCACAGTTCTTGACTACACCGGTGATATCAGCGATAGCTCCACCAAACATGTTACCTGTCTCTTGGCGGGCCCGACCAACCCCGACTACCCTCAGCTTATCATCAATCAGTTTAGCGATCAGAGCCTTGGTATAGACCGTCCCGATATCCAAGGCGACGATATACTGATCAGTCTCCTCGACCCGTGAAAAAAGCTTCATATGCTAACTATTATACAACATAATCGGTTATGCCTATTAAATACGTGCAACACGGGGTGTTATCTCGGATGCTCACTACTTTGATTATCGTAGCCATAATATTCTCTGGAAAGAGGTTCGTAGACTACTCCGGCTAGACGTAACCGCCCTAGCGCCTGACGCAGATTTTCTACAGTCAAGCACTTCTCTAGTGCCACCTCGGTAGTCATTAATCGACCCGTCAGATTGTATAGCTGATCAGGATAAAAGATAGTCGAACCGGCTCTCTTAACCTCACTAATCGACCGATCTAGCTCACCACGGCTCAGTTCAGTCAATAAAGCTCGCCCCAGCTGGCTAGTTAGCTGTCGTCGCTTGATATCACGATGCACCAAGTAAGTCAGATTAACCACCAACTTGTCCCCATTAGTTTCCACCCATTGCTCAAGGGTATAAGCTCCTGTTCTATTCATCACTTCCCGCCACAAATCCCGCAGCAGATCGGTCAAGCTAAGTAATATGGCATAGTCACTAAGGCTCGGCTCAGCGATCTCCAGGTGGATCCGCATCCGCCGAAAAGACCGATTAGCCTGCCGCTGGCGCAGCCAAGGAGCATGGTAAGCTCGGCGCACCGGTGTCACTGCGCTATAAACCGGCCGACCGGTTGCTAATTCGGTAAAATGAAGCCCAGTCAGTAAGTGAATCATCCCCAGAAACTTTGCCCTGTCATCAATCTGATAAGTCATACCCACTTCGGCTTCGACACTCCGCTGACACTGCTCCAATATAGCAGATTCAGGTATAGAGCGACTCTGCCGAAAGAACTGCCGAACCGGACTCATCGCTTGCTCGTCCCTAGCAGCAAACTGAAACATGATATAGCCGAGAAAGGTAGTAGCTCCATAGCTGAGGAAGATACCGGGGAACCTGGTCCGGTACTCCCGACGTAGGTAATCAGATAGCTGCTCTACCAGGCAGTGTTCGTAGATATGAGCCACTCTACTGTCAATCACCTTTGAGTCAAGTTTAACGATAAAGTAGAGTCTCTTCAGGTCGTTGCCTGACACCAGGTCACCGGGCGACAACTGATCAAGCATAATCAGCCTCGGTTACCTCTAAGTAATCAATCGCTCTGAGCCTGAGTCGTCGTAGAGTCCGGTTTATATTCTCGACGTTGATATTTTTAACCAAATCATCCACCCCGGCCAGCACCCCGCTACTAGAGTAAATATCCGCTGGGCTAAAGTAACGCATGCCGACTTGAATCGATCGACGAAAGTAGTCACAGTCTCGCTCGCTAACCGTTAATTGACTCAGTAGTTGCTCCAGTTGATGCCGGAATTGACAACGACTAAGCTGGCGCCTTGTCAGATATCGGTAGTGTAGAGTTAGGTTGTCATCACCATAATCCATTACTGAGCTATAGTTATAACTGGCGCCAAAAGATCGAGTCAGCCGGTCCAGCTGATCGTTGATCATCATCCGAACGACCGGCAGGATGAGACGATCAGTCAAGCCAGGCTGAACAACCCGGAGGTAGATCATCTGAAGTCGGAAAGACCGATAGTCACGACGAGAGCTAATCCAGTCATAGCGAAAAAACCGGTCAAGTGTCGGGTCAGCTATCGCCCCCGGATCGTTCGGCAGAGAAGCCATCCCTCGGCTCAATAGCTCAGACATAACCTGATAAAAGCGAACTTTATCTAGGTAAATAGTCTCCCCTAGCATCGCTTCCGCCTGAGTCAGGCAGCTATCAAGTTGTGCTTCAGAAAGGACGTGGTGTGACTGTACGATCTGATCAATAGTCTCAGCTACGTGCTTCGAAATGCACTCAATATATAGAATTAGCCTCTGTTGAAAAGCCATTCGCCTGATCCAACAAACGCTACTGCCATAAGGAAAACCCGCTTCCGCCAGACCGCCTACAATCTTCGTCGTCACACAGATACTATTGACCGCCCCCAGGCGATAATCCAGCCCCGGCGTGGCTAACTGATACTGCAAATAATGAACCATAATACCTTGAATAAGGCGAGGTTGACCACAATGCAACCGGTAACAACCTCGCCAAAAGAACCTAGCCTCCCTATCTACTTGACACTACCGACGACTCTCGTGACCACTCTGGCCAGTGTTAGTTCCATGCGTCCCCTTGTCAATATGCTTACTTCGTCTATTAGCCTGTGCATTTTTACGTTCCAGACTTTTTTGCTTAGACTGGTTTGACTTGGGACTGCCCTTTGGTTCTTTTCTGCTCATATGAGCCTCCAAATGTACGAGGGTACAAAACACCCCTTACCCGTTTACTTAATTAACGGGACTACAAATAGTATATAGCAAATGCTCTCTTCAATAAAGCCCCCGCATTATCTCATAAACAAGGTTACCCATTAGCTTTTTCCATATTTCAAAACACTTTACCGGCAGTTCCGATAATACTTCTGGAGCTGAGACTTTGGTTTCTCGGGTATAGTACGCACTAGTTGGTTGTTTCTTACAAGCGGAACGATGTATTTCCTAGACACATAGCTCCTGGTCATACCCAAGAAATTAGCAATTTCCTTCAAACTACGAGGCTTGTTGCAATAGTCAAGGATAACACTCACTTGGTCACTCACTTGGTCACTCACTTGGTCACTCACTTGGTCACTCACTTGGTCAGGTTCGCTATCATGGCTATTGTTGTAAAAGACCACCTTAAACAAGCCCCTCCCCTCAATAAACTTTGGTTCCGGTAAACCGTATTTAGCCATCTCCCGCCTCATGGTGGGAATACCGGTATGTCTATTTTCCAGTGCCCTCATGAGGTCACCGTCAATCGCCGGATACTTCTCCTCTAACAATCTAATAATATTCGGATTACGAGCTTCCATTATCGTATCAGTGCCCAATCTATCAATCCGATTTGGACCATATAGAGTACCCGGATTAATTATCTCTATCCTATCGCTGTAGACATATACCTGTATATAAGCTCTCTCGGTGTACTTGCTATAGTCACGATGAACCAAGGCATTCGTCACAGCTTCACGCAGGGCTCTAATAGGGTATTCCGGTATGTCGGTGCGTTTACCGCTAAGATCAATAATTACCTTGGTCTTCATATTTCGCTGCAGAAAACCAAGCGCCCCTGACAGCATTTGCTCTATAGTACCCTCGACTCGTTGATTGTCATTAAATCGCTGTCCATCTCCTCCTAATTCGCCCAGTTCCTTGCCGGGCATAGACGAACAAGCAATAAACAGCTGTGGGTAATATGCCTGTGGATAGTCACCAAAAACCATCATACCCGCCATCGTTGGCTTATTATCATTACAGATACCGCTCAGCTTCATAATCTTCTCATCATCGTTCTTAGCAAAATTAGGCTTTTCAGACTTTACTTTCTTAATGTATCTGATGATCTCTTCACCGTTTAAGTCATCAATACCGGCTCGTTCAATCGGTCGTAGATCGTCGGGAACTCCTTCTTTGTAGCTTTGTTGAGCATATATCTCGTACGGCGTCATTTGCTCATCGCTCTCTCCAACCCTAGTATAAGCACCTCTATGAATACCACCTTTGGTGTAATAACATGGTTTTTCGCTTAGAGGTAGTTCATAGACTTTAGCAGCAACCAGCGTCTTTCCCTCAAATTCGACCGGGCTAATATCCAGGTGAACCGGCGGGCTCATAGAGTTCTTGCCCAACTCGGTTAATTTTTTCTGCAGATCCTCCACATCATAGACTCCTTCCACCTGGAAACTGTCACTGAGTCCAAAGATAATAATGCCGCCATACTTATTTGAGAAGCTGGAGATAGTATCATAGCATTTCGGAAAGCCGCCTTTGGCTGATTTAGCTTCAATTGAATACGTCTCTGTGCCATATTCCCTAAGTGTCGCAATGGCCTCTACTATTTCTTGTCGATCCACAACCTATGGTTTCTCCATCTCTCACTAGTAGTATGATGCTTTACTGCGCTAGAACTTCTTTCCTGCGGCTTGGCTGAGCTGGCGCTGGCGATTCATAAGCTCATTATAATCGGCTTGCCAGGTATTGGCAATCTTGAGCCGACGCTTAGTCGCCTCCTCTACCGATAGTTCAATTGGGAAGCCATAAGTATCGTATAGCTTGAACACCTCACTGCCCGTTAACCCATCAGTTGACATCTTGTCAAACTCTCTTAGACCTTTCGCCAGGGTACGGCGAAAAGCCTTCTCTTCTTTAACCAGTACCGCCACCACTTCATCGTGACCTGCCTCTACCTCAGGAAAGTCCGCTCGGTAAATCCCCGCTACCACCGGCACGATCTCCTCCATGAAGTTCTGCTCCACCCCCAGCTCCAGAGCGAAACGAATGGCTCGACGAATCAGCCGGCGCATGACATAGCCCTGTTGCTTGTTGCTCGGCTTGACTCCATCAACCGCCAAGAAGGTAGCTGCTCTCAGATGGTCAGCGATCACCCGCATCGCTTGTTTTTCTTCATCATATTTACGCCCGCTCAGCTGCTCCAGCTTAGTAATGATCGGCATGAATAAAGAAGTGCGGAAAACATCCGGCGAGTCGATCGCCGCTGCCGCAATCCGCTCCAGCCCGCCACCGAAGTCAACATTCTGCTTCGGTAGCTTCTTAAACCCCTCCGGAGTACGAACGTACTGAGTAAAGACTTGATTACCAATCTCCATGTAGTGACCACAATCGCAGTTAGGGTGACATTTATCACCATAAGCCGGATCATGGTCAACATGCTCAAAGGCATAAAAGACCTCACTATCCGGACCACAGGGATCACCCATCGGCGTAGTCGACGGACCACCATTACGGCTCCACCAGTTCTTGCTACCATCATAGAAGAAGATCCGCTCACCCGACTTGATGCCTCGCTGACCACCTTGTGCCTCACTACCAATGTCAGCCAGCTTAGCCTCGATCCCTTTGCTCTGAAATAGTTCTTGCCAGATCTGAGCTGCCTCATCGTCCCGGGGAATACCATTCTCCGGATCACCAGCAAAGCAAGTCACATATAGCCGGTGTGGATCTAGACCAACTTCGTCGACCAGGAAGTTAAAAAACCAGGTGATCTGGTCTCTCTTAAAGTAGTCCCCTAGACTCCAATTACCCAGCATCTCAAAGAAGGTGGTGTGGCGATTATCTCCTACTTCATCAATGTCTTGCGCCCGAACACAAGTCTGACTGTCAGCCAGCCTAGTCCCCAGAGGATGAGGCTCGCCCAGTAGATATTTGAGCAAGGGCTGCATGCCCGAGCCGGTAAATAGGGTAGTCTGATCATCCTCCGGCACCAGCTTGGCACGAGGAATCACCGTGTGCCCATGTTCTTTGGCGCACTCTAAGAATCGTCGCCTGATTTCATCAGCATTCATAGCTGATATTCTATCATACTCAGCTATTCAACCTTGACGATCTCACCATCCTTGAGGTGTAGCAAACGTTGATTACGAGAGCCTCGAAACTTGAGCGACAAATCCCGCTCCGCCAGGATAAACGGTCCATCAATCAGCATATCGATCGACTTGACCAGCTCCCACATCTCGGGGGTTGACCAGTCTCGCCCCGCTTTGATGTCATCATATAGGTAGCCGGTGAAAGACAGTACATTCCAGCCCATCTCTCGGTGTGCCCAGTCGGCCAGTTCTTTACAAGCCTTAGCCTGAAGCATCGGCTCACCGCCACTCAGCGTTAGTCCGGTCTGCCCCTCCATCTGGCGCAACTTTTGCTTGACCCAATCAATCTTAACCACCGTACCGGCCTGGACATCCCAGGTCTCAGGGTTGTGGCAGCCAGGACAGGCTCGGTAGCAACCCTGGCACCAAACCACCGCCCTGAGCCCCGGTCCATCAACGATACTATCGCCCGCTACCGGCGAGGCTAACCTAATTTCATCGTCCGCCAGCTGCATCTCAGACCTTAGCCATCATCTTGACTTGATTAGCTTTCTGGAGCTCTCGCTCGGCTTTTTGCTCGGTAGTATAGACACCATTTTTATTGACCGTCACTCCATGTTTGACCCTGGCCTTTTCCTCGGCCTGCTTTGCATCGTTCCAGCGATCCAGTGAGCCAACCAGGTAGCCGGTGATCCGACGCAAGCGCTCAAAGCTAGGTCCGTCCGCTTCGTGTCGACCACAGCTGGGACAAACATCGTCATAAATGATGCCGGTGAAGCCACAAACCGGATCACGATCAACCGGATGGTTGACTGAGCCATAGCCAATCCCCGCCTCTTTCATATGGCGAATCACCGTCTCGAAAGCCTCAATATTCTGGCTGGGATCGCCATCCAGCTCAATGTAGGTGATATGCCCGGCACTGCACAGCTCGTGATAAGGCGCTTCTTTATCAATCTTATTAAAGGCTCCTATCTGGTAGTAAACCGGTACATGGAAGGAATTAGTATAGAACTCTCGGTCGGTCACGCCCTCGATCTTGCCGAAATGCTGACGATCTATCCGAGTGAAACGACCTGATAATCCCTCAGCCGGCGTGCCCAAAATGCCATAGTTCAGATGATACTTCTCCTCCTTATAGTAATCAGCTCGCTGACGCATGTGACCGATGATTTCCAGCCCTTTAGCTTGCATCTCATCTGACTCGCCGTGATGATGACCGGTCATCGCCACCAGTGTCTCAGCCAACCCGATAAAACCGATCGAGAGAGTGCCGTGCTTAGTAACCGCCTCCAGCCGATCATCCGGACCAAGCTTCTCGCTACCAAGCCAGTTGCCCTGCCCCATCAGGAAGGGGAAGTTGCGCACCAGCATATTGGACTGAAACTTATAGCGCTGATATAGCTGGTCAGCCACCAGATCCATCAAGTCGTCTAGCTCTTTATAAAATCCCTTCCAGTCCGGCTTACTGCGTTTACCCAGGCAGATACCGTGCTTGATACCCAGCCGCGGTAAATTGATACTAGTAAAGGATAAGTTACCTCGCCCGATCGTAGTGCCGTTCGACTCGGGGAAAATCGACTCATAGACCCTGGTGCGACAGCCCATAGTAGCAATCTCAGATTTATAATCACCCGGCTTGTAATACTTTAAGTTAAATGGTGCATCAACGAAGACGAAGTTAGGGAAGAGCCGCTTGCTCGACACTCGCATCGCCAGCTTAAATAGATCGTAGTTAGGATCCTCCGGATTGTAATTCACTCCCTCCTTCACCTTGAAGATGCTGATCGGGAAGATCGGCGTCTCGCCGTGCCCCAACCCCGCCTCGGTCGCTAGCAAGAATTGCTCACTAGCCAGATGCCCCTCGGGAGAAGTGTCAGTACCAAAGTTCAGGCTGGTGAAGGGCACCTGAGCGCCTGCTCGAGAATGCATCGTATTCAGATTGTGCACCAAGCCTTCCATCGCCTGATAAGTCTGGCGCTTGGTCTCCTTGATAGCGAAGTCAAAGATTTTAGCCGGGATGCCTTTGATCCGCTCGGTATATGTCAGCTTCTCCAGCTTGGCTGGGTCAAGCTTGATCTCCTTGCCGGTAAAGTCATTGTAATGTTCAACGTTTGACCGGACAGCTTTACGGTAAGTCTTATTGACACCCGGTGCCATCGCCCAGTCGAAATTGGGGATAGCCTGCCCGCCGTGTTGCTCATTCTGATTTGACTGCAAGATGATTGCCGTCAAGGCAGCATAACTACCGATACTATTAGGCGTCCTTAAGAAGCCATGCCCTGTCGAGAAGCCGCCATTAGCAAATAATTTCAGCGGGTCAGTCTGGCAGCAAGTCAGCGTCCCGGTGGCATAGAAATCAAGGTCATGGATATGGATATCGCCATCGTCGTGAGCCCGGACATGCTCCGGTCGGAGCAGGAAAGTCTTAGCATACTCTTTCGACCCTTCCTCACCATACTGAAGCATCTTACCCATAGCAGTATCACCATTGACATTAGCATTAGAACGCTTGAGATCGCTGGAATCCTTTGCTAGTGAGCCGGTAATGATATCAAATTGCGACATCAGCCGAGACTTTGAACCGCGCACTTTAGACCGTTCGTCCCGATAGACAATATATGCCTTAGCCGTCGTCTTGTAGCTGGAGTTCATCAGGATATCTTCCACCTCGTCCTGAATCTGCTCCACTGTCGGGATCGTCCCGTCGTACTCCTGACTTAGTTTGTCCGTCACCTTGCCCGCCAGCTTAGTTGCTTCCTTACTGCTAAACTCCTTGGTAGCTGCCCCCGCCTTGGCGATAGCCGTAGCGATATTTGCTTGATTAAAACTGACGATCCGGCCATCCCTCTTCTGCACCGACTTCAGCATCCTGCCCTCCTTATGACTTTGTTTGTTGCATACGCTATATGTTGCGTGTATGATAGATTGTACTCACCAAGATATGGTGTAGTCAATAAGTAACCACACAATTAGCGTTATGCTTTTTGCAACAGACGCTATAGATAGAGACAGTAATCCGGACTGTGGAAAAGTACCAAATTACCCGGGTTAAAATGAGAGGGAGTATGAGAAAAGGGTTAGAGATAAAACATTTAACCGTAGCCACCAAGGACGGTAAGCAGATCATCAAAGATATATCCCTGCACTTTAGCGACCGGACCAACTACGCCCTGCTCGGTCATAACGGCTGCGGTAAGACTACCCTGGTCAGTGCCATCATGGGCTCGCCGGAGTACCAAGTAGTCTCAGGGCAAATCCGGCTGGACGAGACGGATATCACCGATCTACCGCCCAACGAGCGAGCTAAGCTAGGCATCTTCCTGGCTATGCAGTCGCCGATCGAGATCCCCATTAGCTATAGCAATTTTCTCCGCTCCGTACTGGCTAATATTGATACCGGTGAACGCAATTTCTTCGACGTACTGGACGAGCTCAAGCAGGATGCTAGCCGGCTCGGCTTTGATGACTTCGACCCGCAACGTCAGCTCAATACCGGCTTCAGCGGCGGTGAAAAAAAGAAATCTGAGATCCTGCAGATGCTGGCTATTCGTCCCCGTTTTGCCCTTCTCGATGAGCCAGACTCGGGGTTGGACCGAGATAGCGTTAGTCGGCTGGCTGAACGCTTACTCGCCATCGACTACCCGACCAGTCTGATCGTCATCTCCCATCACGACCACCTACTAAACGAGCTTAAGCCCGCTGTCACTTATAACTTAGAGGAGCTCTAGCTTTGTCTACGGTCGGTCTATCTGAGGCAACTATCCGACATATCTCGGCTATGAAGCACGAGCCGAGCTGGATGCTGGATATTCGCCTGAAGGCTTATCACGAGTTCGTCCATCAGCCAATGCCTAGCTTTGGTCCGGATCTGAGTAGCCTAGACTTCAGTACGATTGATTATTATCATCCGGTCAGAGAGCAGGTAGCGGATAATTGGGATCAGATCCCCGACGAGATCAAACAAACTTACCAGAAAATCGGTCTACCCGAGGCAGAACAACGCTACTTAGCCGGTAGCCAGGCCCAGACTGATTCCACTGCTATCTATAACCGTCTCAAGGAAGAGTGGCAGAGTCAGGGGGTAATCTTTACCGATACCGACACCGCCCTGAGACAGCACCCCGGCCTCTTTCGAGAGTATTTCGGCACCGTCGTCTCCGGTAGAGATAATAAATTCGCCGCCCTTAATACTGCCGTCTGGAGTGGCGGTAGCTTCATCTATGTCCCGCCCGACGTACATCTGACCATCCCCCTGCAGGCTTATTTCCTGATCGACGTCAGCAATGTCGGGCAGTTTGAACGAAGTCTGATCGTCGCCGATCGAGGCTCGACCGTGCAATATGTCGAAGGTTGCTCTGCGCCAGTCTTTAGCCGGAATACTCTACACGCCGCCGTAGTCGAGGTAATCGTCAAGCCACATGCCCGAGCCCGCTACACCACTATCCAGAATTGGTCGACTAATGTGATCAACCTGACCACCCAACGGATGCTGGTTAAGGAAGAAGGTATCGGCGAATGGATCGACGGTAATATCGGCTCGCAACTGACCATGAAGTACCCCTGTCTCGTACTAGCCGAGCGAGGCGCCAAAGGTAATATCCTCTCCTTAGCCACCGCCAAGTCAGGGCAAAAGCAAGATAACGGTGGCAAGGCAATCCACCTCGCACCCGACACTTCATCAACCGTCGTCGCCAAGTCGATTTGCTCCGGCAACGGCTCCAGTACTTACCGAGGCGAGATCGTCATTGACGACCAAGCCGCCAATGCTCGCTCTGCTACCAAGTGCGACACGCTTCTGCTAAGTAACGACAGTCTCTCTAATACTTACCCCACTAGCGTCATCAAGCGGTCTGACGCTAATCTTAGCCACGAGGCAACGACCGGACGAATCAACGAATGGCAGCTCTTTTATTTGATGAGTCGAGGCTTAGACGAGGATGAAGCCACCGGCCTGATCATCCAAGGTTTTATCGAGCCCATCATTAGTAACTTACCGATGGAATATGCCGTCGAGCTCAATCGTCTGATCGAGCTATCCATGGAGGGGTCGGTCGGATGAGACAATATATCTCAGGCGATATCAAGCAAAAGTATCTGCTCCGGACTAACCGACGACGGACGGTCAAGCTCCATTTCGTCCACCGAGAACCTCACACCGGGTCAAATATCTCTATCTGCATCGTGGCCGGTAAGCAAGCTAAGGTTAAGTTGCAAGCTACTACCACCATCAGGTCGTCCGCCGTCGATAGCCACGCCTGGCTTGAGATCATCGTCATCACCAGTGACCAAGCGACTGTCCAGGCAGCCCCCAACCTTGAGATAGATAATAACCAATGCCAAGCAGGACACGCCCTAACCACTAAGCATATCGGCAAGAATGAGCTCTTTTACCTGATGAGCCGAGGTCTGACTAAAGACCAAGCCTGGCAATTAATCGTCTCGGAAGTGACCGCCCGGTACCATAATGGAGTAAGATTATAAGATGATTAAAGTACGATCACTCTTCCCTATCCTAACCAGCCATCCCGAGCTGGTCTACCTGGATAGTGCTAATACCACCCTGAAATCTGACTTGCTGCTGAAAGCTCTGGCTAAGTACTATCATCATCACTTAACGAATGTCGGGCGCAGTGGTACCGATTGGTCGACTTGGGTTACCAGGCAATATCAGCTGGCTCACCAAGACGCCGGGAAGCTAATCGGGGCAAAGAGCGACAACATCGTCTTTACCTATTCCAGCACCTACGCCATCAATATGGTGAGGTACGGCATTCAGCGCACCCTCCACCCCGGCGATATCATCTTATTGACACTCCACGAACATAATTCCAACCTGCTGCCTTGGCTGGCATTAGCGAAGCAGACCGGTGCTCAGGTGAAATACATGGAGGAGCTACCTCTATCAGACCTCCCCATGGTCAAGCTGTTTAGCTACAGTCTGGTCTCTAATCTGACAGGCGAAGTCTATGACTATCACAATTTGACTACCCAGATCAGAAAGCAGGGCGGTCTCGTCTTAGTTGATGCCACCCAGGCCGTACCACACCTGGATGTCAGTATTGACCGGCTCAACTGCGACTTTCTGGTCTATTCAGCTCACAAAGTATACGGCATGACCGGACTGGGGGTGCTATACATCGCCGATGACCAACTTCAGAGTCTAGCACCGATGGTCTATGGCAGTCAGGCCTTTAGCCACATTGACCGATCCGACTATGAGCTACTGTCGTCTGCCGAACGGTTCGAGCCGGGCACTCCTAATATAGAGGGGGCATTGGGACTAAGGGTGGGTCTTCAGCTACTCAGAGCATTTCGCCACCGGGAAGAAGCTCTGGGCGAGTATTTCCTCGATCAGCTCCGGCAACACCGGCTTGACCGGTTTCTCATCGGCTCTACCGACCCGGCCGCCCGGCACGTCCCCATCTTCTCTCTGGCTCACCCGACCGTTCACCCCCACGATATCGCCATGCTACTAGAGTCACAACAGATCATCGTCCGAGCCGGCAAATCCTGCGCTGATATTCCGGCGCAACACCTCGGCGAAACCCGAGGCGTTATCCGAGCTTCACTCGGCATTTATAACACCCGGCAAGATATCGACCACTTCATCACTGGCTACGAGCAAGCCCTTAATCGGCTAGGCGGCTAGACATGAATGATCAGAGTCTGCTGGACGACATCATCTTTACCCATCGTCACCCTCGATACCAAGGAGAACTCGCTCATATATCTCCCCTGACTGACAGCAATCCCGGCTGTGGCGACCGGATCGAACTGTATCTGGATATCAAGGACGGTATCATCACCGGAGCCAGCTACACCGGTCAGCTCTGTAGCATCGCCACCTATGGTGCCGAGAAGCTAATTGGTGCAATTACCGACAAGCCTCTGGCTGACGCCTTAGCCCTATCGGCTGGCGACTTACTACCCCACGATTGCTCTCTTCTGTCTAATCCCACCAGGCTAACTTGCTTCACTACAGCACAGAGAGCTCTACAGCAATATAGTGCCGACCCCCAGAGGCGACGGTAAACGGTATCGGTAATCCAGCTAATATACAATACCGAGCTATACGAAGATCACATGTCAGTCCTGAATCTAATTGAGTCCATCCACAGAGAAAGTTCATTCAGAGATCTAGGAGGGGAGGCTAAATAATAGCTTGGACATTCTGCGAAACAGTGTGGTGTAATTTGGCACCCTAGCTTTTAGCTCCATTAGCTTAAATAAGTATATAGTGAAACCGCTGGTCTGTCTGAGAGCGATTGAACAAGGTGCGTATTGCTAAGATGAACTTGATTAGCTCATCTGAGTATTCCCTAGGTCTGCCAGCTTGATTAGCCTTGCCGGGTGGAACAATGCGACCATCTTTAATAACGTCTTCTGATATTAGTAGAGAGATATTACCTCTGCTGACCAACGCTTTATTATATTTGCTCCTTACTTTGCTTTGTCCAATCTTGTACACAGTAAAGACAGCAGACTCAAAGCATCCAAGCAATGTTGTTCTGTAATGACACCCGCCACAGATAAATCATTATGCGTTTCATGAGACAGAGGATTTCGATAACCACTGACGACACCTGCAGATAAATACCTTTGCGCACTCTCAAGATTCTTCTTTGTTTCATCATCAAAAGGCGTCCCGTCTGGACGGGTTGCTGATTGCGCAATGCGCAACATAGCGTTTTTCGGGTTTTCATTAAACACCTTCATCATTAAAGGATTATCGTCTAGCTCTCTGATCATTTGGGCTTGATTTGGATTTTGACTGATTGACTTAGCCCTAACTGCTTTAACGTACTCCTTACATGCCTCTGTAAGCGCTCCGTAATAATCCCCATTTTTATACTTTAATTCACTAACGCTTTTTATGCTGCTATGTAGATTGCGCCAATGATATATCGGGTAGTCTGGCAAAGCTTCATGAAGATCTTTTATAACATTAGAATAATCGTCATCGTCAATAGACGGGCTAGAGCTGATTTTATCAACAACCTTAAGAAAGGGCTTCTTCATGTCGTCGGGCATAGTACTAGCCCAATTTGATATATTTACGCCAGAACGCTGGTTCATCCGTTCTTCTTTTACTTTCTTTCGTTTCTCACTCCAATCCTTCACCAGATACCGCATAATCTTCTGAAGGTATGCTTGCAAGGCTTTTGTTTCCGGTAAATCCCAGCTCAGAGATTGTCTATCTGTTGAGATTAAATCGTCATCCATTTCATCCAAGAAGTCGGCGTCTATCCACCCTGATAGATACGTAAATGTATGACCAGCTTCTGGTACTCCAAAAAATCCAGCAGTATTCACTAAGCGTCCGTTAGAGTACAACGAAATACCTCTTAAATCCGGCTTTATCGGTTTTTCAGATGATACTATTAATCCTTTTAGGTTGGCTTTATGTCTATAGTCGCCATCTAGTACATTAACTATGTCCTCAACTCTCCAGCTAAATTGTTGATTGATATTATCATATAGCATATCCCTAGTTAATAATAAGGGCTCTGAGTTATTTCGAGCTATGCTTACCTTGAAGTCGCTTGAGAAGCAATTAAACAGTTTTGACAATGAGATAGCAATATCATTCTCGTTAAAATCAGAGACTCTAGTTAAGCGAGACAAGACGATAGTTGTACCATGCTCTTCGGGATCTTTCTTTTTAATAATTTCAAATGGCGGGTTGTATTGGCCTGAAGTTTCGCTCAGAATATTATCCCAGTCTAAGTTGAATACTGTTTTGTTAGCATCTCCACGTCTGGTAGTTTCGATTTGTATATTTTTGCCTATACCGAACAGAGCCAACTTTCCGACACCCTTTCTGCCAGTAATTCGTCTATTTTTTGAGTTAAGGCGAGTGTCATCATAGTCTCTTCGCTTGCGACCAATAATTAGAAAATTCTCCTGGACTTCTTCATATGACATTCCGTCACCATCATCAATTACAGTAATGGTTTTATTTGAGGGGTCTGAATCTGATAAGTGGATTCTCACGTTAGTGGACGCTGCGTCGTAAGCATTCGCCACAAGCTCAGCCAGTGCATGAGGCAGCTGCGAATACATTTTAATACCTAGGTGTTCTATGGTATGTGGATCAAATTTTAAAACAAGTTTATTGTTTTCCATTGGTTATATTCTCCAAATGCTCATTAATAGACAACCCTATGATCTTCCCTAGGTCAACCGGTACAGCATTTCCAATATGGCGACTAATTGTCGTTATTGATATATCATCAGCGTTTTCGAAGAACCGATAGTCTTCAGGAAAAGTCTGTAGTAGAGCCCCTTCCCTTAACGAAAGCGCCCTGTCTTGCTCCGGATGACCATAACGCCCGGTTCCAAAGGAATAAAACTGCGTCGTAATCGTCGGAGACGGTTTATCCCATTCCATTCGACCATAGACACTGCCAAAGGTCTTGCCGGTTGGTTTTTTATAACATTTTGGCAACAGCATTTCATCCCAATCTCGCCATGAGCCACCAGGCTTGGATTGCTTAATTCTTTGTAAATTAATATCTGATAATCCGGCACTTCTGTGTAATGGATCGTCTTTGTCTACTTCACCATGAGAAATTTTAGGAAGCCCTGCCAATACATCACGAACCGTTAATCTTTTCTTGATAGCCCCTTCTGATATTAGCTGTATTTCTCCATACTTTGATGCCAGAAGGACTAACCTACGACGTTTTTGTGGTAGTCCATATTTGCTGCAATCAACTATTTTGTAACTTGTATGATATCCTAACTTATCCAATCTCTCCAGAAAATCTTCGAATACATCATACTTACAAAGCTCCGGAACATTCTCCATAGATACGATATCTGGCTTTATATCTTCAATATACTGAGCAAACGACCTTAGCAGATTCCACCTAACATCAGTCCTTGTGTCAATGTTCCGCCTATATTTATTCGCTTGACTTGAGAATCTTTGACACGGAGCACACCCAACCATAATCTTGATTTCTGCATTCTTGAATAGTTTCTCAACTCTTGAGCTAGCAAACTTTGAAACATCGGCCTCAATAAAAGTGGCCTGATTATTTTCTTCGTAAGCATACTTACAGGTAACATCGTTATCAATACCGGCCACAACATTAAGCCCCGCTTTCTTAAGTCCACACGTCAGACCGCCAACTCCACAGAACAGATCAACTACCGCAATATCACTGTTTTTCACCTTCATCGTACAACCACCATAACGCTTGCGAAAAATAAGTCAACCTCCGAATGAAATATGGAAGACTGCTCCTAATTAATAACCCGTAGCCCGCCAATAAAACACTCTAGCGATTAGCTCATAGCCCGAGAAAATAGTCGACCAAAGTCCGATCAGAAAATAATACCTTTATGGTGAGTCAGGTGGGACTCGAACCCACGACACCAGGCTTAAGAGGCCCGTGCTCTAACCAGCTGAGCTACTGACCCTCAGGGAGGTAGTAGCTAGATAATACCATATAATAGCTGATTGGTGAAATAGTGCACATTGCCTGATGATTGGTAGGTCAGACAGACTTGACTCGGATAGGGAAGTATCAGCTTTAGCGACATAAGCTAAATACTCATTTGGCGGAGTGTACTGCATTTCGCTACACGCTAGACTAGCACAAGCTAGTACACGCTTATCACTCATCGTGTATAATGTCTGTAAATTAGCTAGGTATCAAGGGTATCATGACATCAAAGGAAACAAAATCACTGGCAGATATAGAGAATAAATCATCAGGGGTCTCGAACGATGTATTGATCGAGTCGCTCAGATATCAGCTTGCTCAGCTGAATCCGGAGGAACGTATGGAATTCGGCGGGCAAGAGATGTTTGATTTCATTATGCGACCAGTTTACAACTCCAAAGATAAAATGATGTCTATCGAGCTACTTCTATATGTTTCTAGCTTGATGGCTGGATGTGCCTGCCAGATGGCAGCTATGGCAGATGATCCAGAAGCCATCCTCACCTTGCAAGTTGAAGACGGCGAGACATACTATGCTGGTAATATGATCCTGCAAAAGCTGTTTGGCGAACAGTACTCGCCGTGGGCTATCGTTGGTGGAGGTATGAAGCAGATCGGACAAGAACAAGTCTTTCGTGATTTTGATATCCAGGATTGTATCAAATACAGTATGGAGACCATGGGTAGCGATAAATTCGGTGTCATCAGGATGCCTGATCAATACCGCCCGGAGGTGCTGTCGAAAGAATCAATCACCGAGCTATGGAATAGTTGCACAGACCACCTCAGGCGAATTATCCCATCTGTATCTGAATGGCCCGGCTGTTATGGTGTAATGTTGCAAAAAGCCATTGTCTCAGCCGGAGATATCATCAAGCCGGACGCTGCTCTGACAATAATCGCCGAGAGTATGCTCTATGCATCTAAGCTAGAATTGCGACAACACGCCCACGAAGAGGAAGTACCCAGGGAGGTGTGCACTGTCCCGTACTACTCCTCTCACATGATCGGCACTACGACTACTGCAGAGAAGCCGGAGAAGTTTCCTTTCAACAACTCTGTACCTAAGCACTACGTTAGATGTATCGCCCTTTTAGTGGCGGCTGCGATAGGTATACCTGCCACTATCGGTGTGTGGTCGTTCCTTTGGCGACAACACTCCGTATCATGCATTACGGGACTTCTTACCGCCCTTATCACTTGGGGGACATATGGATTAATTACTAGAAGTTATCCTGCAGTCCTTGATCAAGTTATACTCGGCATCATTGCCGTTGTCGGTACCATAGTTGGTTTCGCCTATTGCATTAATAATTTGTTGCCCGTACATACAATGAATAACTTTCTGGTCGTTTTACAGTCCATGACATCACCGCCGTTTTGGAGTGCATTGTGGAACTCTAATCATGAGGTCGTCTCGGCGTTTGTAATATCATTAATTTCCGCCGCCGGCTTCATACCTTACATCCGCCATCGTATATCTAAAGATTAGGAAATTCTGCTGATTTAAGCTAAATACTAATGAAATCCGTCCTAATATAAGTCCTGATCCTGCGATTCGCCTACCTTCCATTCACTGAATAGGTTAATTTTATCCTGTCTGTTGTTTAGTTTACGAAGGTTATCAAGTGGCACCGCCAGGCCATACTCTCTCTTCTCGCTTGTTTCAGATATATATGTGACGGCAGTATCCGTTTTATCCGGCAGTGACGCCGATAGTTCAATCAGTTTATTTACGATGTCTTCCTTTTCATCATCTGACAGATTCTTCTTTAATCTTTTGATCGCTAAGCCGTAGGGGATTTGTTTGCCGTAAATCTTGGCTATGTCGTCGAGGGCAATTATTTTACCATGGAAGTTTACCTGCGCATTTTGAAGTTCCAATGCTGACTTTATCTCGACGGTGTAGTCGGTGTCACTGCCAAATAGGCGGTATATCTCCGGCTTTAGTCTCTTTGATTCCTCGTTAGACCAGACAGCTCCGGCGTATCCATCATATCTGGCTGACGACGAGTGTATTACTCTGAACTTTATTTTACTGTTATTGGCGGGGTGGGCTATGGCAACTAAATAACCCTCGATAGCAAACATTGCTCCCTCTCGCACCGGCTTCCCGACTACGAACTCTTGACCACCGTACTTATCTTTCAAATATATAGCCATCTCCACCCGTTCATTGGTGTAATCCCTCCAGATAAAGGTGCGGGCAAGCACAACTACAATAAGGATAACTATTGGTACGATTACGAATACCTTGTGTTCCTTTATCTGTTTTCCTAACTTTGCTATACCCATAATTGCTCTGACTCTTTATACTATAGATGATAGCATAGGTTGAATAGTGGCTGGATGATACGTAGTAGCTCCGTCCGTCGACGGCGTGGTCTTATAGCTTCAGTAGCTAAGCAGCCAGTTAATTGCGTTGACTTGCCGCACCCCTCGCCGAGAGACTTCTTCCGGATCAAGAGTAATAAGAACTTTGGGATTGTGGTCAGGGATCTTGTCTAATAATGTAGCAGCAAAAATGCGAAAACTTGGTAAAAACGAGAAGTTTTCGCATTTTTATCCGGTAAATTAGCTCTGCCATCAAGCTAAAGTCCCGCATTTTTACTCATATTTGATGGGTTGAGAATGGCTGGCTAGTGCTTTACGCCTCAGCTAGATGTTTCAAGGAATGCGATAAAGCTATTATCGTATCCGGTGACGGCGATTTTAGTTGCTTGGCGAGATACCTCGAAGGAAAAGGCAAGCTCGGAGGACTAATGTGCCCTAATAAACGATATTCCAGCTTGCTGAGAGAATATCGTAATCGCATCAATATTATCGGCGGAGCAAGAAATCAACTGGAATATGAAATGACCAGCATCGGCAGTCGGTCGAAACCTTAGGCCTGTCTGGTCATGGTGATTAGTTTAATTGTAGCAAAATAGCGCTCCATGTCAAGTCCCAGCCCAGCATGATGCCTAGCGTTTTACTCGCTTAAGCAAGGAAACTGCATAATCATACTTTATTATGATTAGTTAGCTTTACTAGCATCTGCTGGACAGGCCACAGCATTATCTTATAAATAATGTTACCCATTTACCAGTCGTTAGCCCATAAATTGGGTTACCTCACCGGAAGAAGTAGCTAAAATCAATATAACAAGCATATGTAGTTACTCGCACTAGCAGTAGTCGAGTATATTCCTACTGACAATTTCGGTGGCAAGTCACCTAAATTGTCAATAGGAACAAATGTGTGCTTTAATTAGAGCAGAAAAGGAGTCTACATGAAGGAAATTAAACGAGATACTTATCTAAAGGAGCTAATTGATCGGAGAGGCATCCCCCTTATCAAGGTAATCACCGGCGTCCGTCGATGCGGGAAGTCATATCTCTTAAACCCTATCTTCAAGGATTACCTGATCTCTGATGGAGTGCCGGAGGATCATATCATCTATCTCAACCTGGAATTACTCGAAAATGAGAAGCTTCACGATCGTGAGGCTCTCCACGCATTTATCTTAGATCAGGTAAAGGATAACTCCGAGTACTTTCTTCTCTTAGACGAGATCCAGCTAGTCAATAGATTTGAGAGTGTCCTCAGTAGCTTCCTCGCTAAAGGCAACCTGAATGTTTATGTGACCGGCAGCAACTCCAAGTTTCTCTCGAGTGATATCGTGACTGAGTTTCGCGGCAGGAGTGAGCAGATTCATATGTATCCGCTTAGCTTTGCTGAGTTTATGACTGCTTATGATAGTAATAAGTATGATGGTTGGCAGGAATACATCCGCTATGGTGGTCTCCCTCTCATCATGCACTACTCCGACAGCAGGCAAAAGATGTCCTATCTAAACGAGGTTCAACAAAACATCTATCTCAAAGATATCATTGAACGTCACAGCGTGAGAAATGATACTGCTCTCCGATCGCTTATCGAGATCGTTGCCTCCAGTGTCGGCTCACTGACTAACCCGTATAAGCTGGAAAATACTTTTAAGAGCAAGGTAAACGTAAGTCTGAGCCATAATACTATCAACGATTATCTCGGCAAGCTAGAAGAGTCGTATATCATCGAATGTGCCAAGAGATTTGATGTCAAGGGTAAACAGTATATGGATACTCCGGTGAAATACTACTTCACCGACATCGGTATTCGCAACTCGTTTGTCGGCTTCCGCCAGATAGAAGAGAATCATATCATGGAGAATGTCATCTATAATGAGCTCCGTCACCGTGGTTATCAGGTTGATGTCGGAGTTGTAGAGATTTATGAGCGTAACCTAAAGACTATGGAAAAGAGCAAGAAGCATGTCGAAATCGATTTCGTAGCCAACCAGGGCGACCGTAAATATTACATCCAGTCAGCACTCACCATAAACGATACCGAGAAGAGAGCAATTGAGGCTCGTCCGCTTAATAACATCGACGACTTCTTCAAAAGAATCATCGTCACCGGCGATCTGATGCTACCGGGCCGTGAAGAGAACGGCATTGTCATCATGAACATTCTAGACTTCCTGCTAAATGAAGATGGTCTAGATAGAGAGATGTCATAACTAAACTATTAGCTTAGTAGTAGAGATATCACTCTACCAGGTCTAACAAAACCCGGTATCTACTGACAATTTCGGTGGCAAGTCACCTAAATTGTCA
>ERZ773099.634-NODE-634-length-28957-cov-8.352951_pt1 | contig 28957 bp, 28 predicted proteins | sample MGYA00511120_ERZ773099 | MGnify/ENA primary metagenome ERZ773099 (study PRJEB29015, sample SAMEA2738012) | human oral metagenome | biome: human oral; feature: human-associated habitat; material: dental | place: China | collected 2104 ... | reverse complement strand
CGACTGCCTCACCGATGAAGCTCTGAATGAGCGAGCGATAGGAGCGCAGTTCGTCGAAGGTCGGTGACTTCGAGAGACGTGCCCCTTGCTCGTCGATTTGCTCAAGCAGACGATCCATCGCCTCGCGCGACATGGATGACTCCTGATCCGCAAGTTCCATGCTGAAATCCGTTGTTGCACCGCGCACACCTGCATCCGTCTCCGCACGCGGCATTGAGAGCGACGTGCTCCGTGCAATGCTACTGTCTATCTTCATCGCCATCGCGTCCACCCGATCCCTTTTCCTGTATTCTTAATAGAATGATATAATTCACCGATTGTTATTATAGCCCGAACAAACGGCAAAGTCAAAGCCGGAAATTGACATTGCCCTCATACTTTGTTATTCTTATTTATAAAGAAAATTAATTGCGGAAAGGATCTGACAATATGGTTGAAGGAGAAAAGCTCTCCGCGCTTCTAAAGCATGGCTCTTCCATCCACATCATCGAGCCGGAACTTGATATTGACCACTACGGTACACTCGAGCTCAGCGAGAAGGAACAGGAGGCAGGAAAGCCTGAGGGAGCCCTTGCGGTGCGACTCGATATCCCGGTTGGGAAATTCGTCGACACCCCGGAGGTCGGTCGCATCTTCCAATGTCACCTCACGGGATCCGGCTGCGTCTATCACTTCGAAGTGCCCTATCGCTCTGCCTCTCCGCTGCCCGATACGATCTGGTATCTCGACATCCCCGAGAGCGCGGAGCGCATCCAGCTGCGTGACTTTGTCCGCGTGCCCATTCCGATATCGATCGAGGTGAAGCTTCCCGGCAACCACGGGAGCCTCAAGGACTTTCGCGAGGTCGCGCTCATCGACATCAGCGGCGGTGGGCTTTGCTTCGTCCACGACGAGCCGCTGATCATGGATTCACCGATCAGCGTGCGCGTACCCGATCTCCCACGCATCGGGACGCTTGAGACCAAGGGCACAGTCCGACGGGCAACAGCAATCGAGACGAATCTCGGCATGACGTATCACATCGGCGTGGTGTTCGGCGACAGCCTCGGAAAGCGCGAGCGCGAACGCCTCGTGCAGAGCATCTATCAGCTGCAGCAGAGCTATCTGCGCAAGGGTCTGAAGGTGCCGCAGATCAACCATACGAAGCGGGGCTGAATATGCATAAAAATGGGGCTGTTGCACGAAGTTTTCCAGCTTTGTGCAACGGCCCCACTTTGTATTCCAAACTTACGCCCAGCGCAGTTTCATCAGCTCCGGATAGACCTCCTCGAGTACTTGGAGGCCGACACCGACCATTGCCATGAAGCTGTCTGCCTGAAACACTCCAACGTGGAGATCCAGCGGCAGATCAATATCGACCACCACGTCCTGCTCATCATCAACGACGAATTTCACATAGCGATACTGACTGTTCCACTCGTTGAGCTTTTCATGGAACGCGGTCACGTCCGAGTTCTCATCCAGACGCACAAGCCCAAAGTACTTGATCTTGATAAAATCGTTCGTGTCGCCCTTCTCCGTGACGACAATCGCGATACTTACGACGCTGCCGTTGTCGAGCTGCTGACGCATGCGGATGATCTGATCCTCGCCGTCCTCCGTCGCGTCCTCGCCGTATTTCATATCCTGCTTGTCAAGTTCCGCTTTGATCGCTTCAAATGCGCTGTTCTTGAGTCCTTCCTCGCTTCCGCTGAAGCCATCAAAAAGTCCCATAGAATTCCTCCGTTCAACGTGCGTATTCAAAAACAAACGATTTCCCTATTCCTGCGGGCGCGGTCTGTGCCCACGCGTACAGAGTTCCATCAGGTCATCGTAGATATTCTCCACGATGCGCATGCCAACCGCCATCATCGCCATGATGCTGTCCGGCTGGAACTTCCCTTTGTGAAGATCGAGCGGCAGATCAATGTCCACGACCACATCTTGGTCGCGGTCGAGGCATAGCTTCACGTAACGGAATTCAGCATTCCACGTGTTGATTTTCGCGAGCAGCTCCGCACGCCGATCGCCGGCCTCCAGATAGGCGATATCGTAGAGTTTGATTTTGATAAAACCGTCAGCGTGATCGTATTCACGCACCACGATGACCGCCGTGATCGGTTCATCGTTCTCGAGTTCGTTCCGCATGTAAAAATATGTTTCTTGGCGGTTTTCCTCGTTCTCATCGCTGAGCTCATAGTTCCAGTCATTGCGATCCAGTTCATCCTTTATCGCATTCCGGATCTCCATGGCAGCGGCTTCTTCACCGCCTCGAAATCCATCAAAGAGTCCCATTTGTCCCCTCCATATCTGCTCTGCTCTGACCGCAGGGCATATGTCCCCATACCATATTATGGCGCCGGAGCAATCAAACCGATCGCCGTAAGCGTATCGATTGCAGCAGTGCCGCGAGAGTTTTGAAAATCGAGTGTTGAGACGACGACCTGTCTGATGTAGTGCTGCACGCCGTCTTCGTAGTAGCTGCTGATGTCATGGATCACGAGTGGGGTATCCCCCGCATCCCGCCCGAGATAGAGCATGACATGACCGGGACGAAAGAGCAGTGCCCCCGGCGGCACCCGCGCGAGGCACTCATAGCGCTCCGCCCGGGATAATCCGGTAAGAGGCAGAAGCGAACAGGCACGCTCCTGCATATCCGCATCGCGCGGCAGATCAATCCCCATCGCACGATAGATGTTCTGTACATAGGAGGAACAGTCCATGCCTCCATTTTCCCCACCCCAGCCATACTCTGTGTCGAGCGGCAGGAAGGCGAGACGGATGAGATTGTTGTGCGTCAGCGGCAGACGCCCCGTGGTGAGACGTCCGTCATCGGCGATGCGCTCCTCCCGCACGGCGAGATGTCCCTCGGCATCCCGCACGGGCAGGAGAATGCGGAGCGCACCATCCGCTGTTCGTGTGCCCGGAATCTTCGCCCCGAGCTGATAGAGCAGCTCCGCATCCTCTATGCAGAGCTGCGCCGCCGTCACGGTGAAGAACTCCTTCGGCGCGGCAAAGCTGTGCCATGTCTCTGCATCCGTCTCAGCAATCGCATTCATGTCCACCCAGCCGCGATAGTCCCGCGTCTCGACAAACGCATAGCGCCCGTCTCGTGAACGGTGAAGCACGAGAACTGCCTCCCCGGGGTCAAGCACGGTACCCTGCAGGGCATCATAGTGAACGGCATCGGGTTCGTCATACCACCCCGCCGCTGTCGGCAGGAAGCGTACATCGGCACGCCGGACGGCAACGGCATAACGAGCGGCGACATGCGTGCCGATCGCCTCGAGGTCACGGTTGTCACAAACCTCACGCCATCGCTGCTCTGTCAGGCGCTGCCCTCCCTCATAAAGTTCCGGCAGTACTGTGTCCTGTTCCTGTGCTGCCGCGCGAATCTCGTCACGCACCGTCCTCCCCGACCGCAATGTCGGCACGCTCACGAGATCACGAACGAGCCCCTCTGCCGTGCTCCTATGTACATATGCTGTGCGCCCCTCCGCGCGGAGAAGCGGCTCATCGCCATCCGCACGCAGCCAATAGTCTGCGGTCGCCGCCGCTCCCTCAACAGGCAGCGCCGCATGTGCAGGGACTACGCCAAGGAGGAACACAAGGAATGCACCGAGGAGCGCTGCACAGCACGCACGTCCCCCGATGTGCTCAGGCACTCTCCTGCTCTCCGCGCAGCTCACTCAGTCCCCATGCGAAGAAGGCGTCCATCCCGAGGAAGGCAAAGGCATTGTCCGTCACCGCCTCCCCGAACTCCTCCATCGTGCCGATGGCAAAGGAGCCTGCGTGACGCCCGGGCGCACGTGCAGGGAGATCCCCCCGCACTCCGCGCTCGAAGAATGCCTCCGTATCGTTGTTGACAGCGGCAAGCTCGTGCAGGAAGTTGCGCGCCATCTTCATCTTGCCGAGGCGGTAGAAGAGCATCGCCAGCGGCAGGTACATCATCGCCACGCCCTCTTCGTAGCGCTGATACAGTGCAATCGCGGCATCCCCCTCCTCGACCGCCGAGTAGATGAACATGAGCTGATAGCGGCGTCCGAGTGCATCGTGCTCCGAGAGTCGAAGCATCTCCTCGCACTCCTTTGCGGCAAGACGCAGCTTGCGTGCTGTGAGAAGCGACTCGAGATAGGAGAGCCGCAGGAACATATAGGGCTTCGTCGCAGGCATCGACCAGAACTTGCCGATGTTCTCCTCCGCAAACATGCCCTCTGCCTCAAGCCGCGCCGTTGCCCTGCGTGTCAGATCCTCGTAGTGGTGCACGCGGTCATCGGCATTCTTGGCGAGGTACTCGATCTGCATGCACGCAGCGGTAATGTTCTCCGGCTCCATGCGCAGAATCCGCTTGATGATACGGTAGCGCTCCTCCCCGGTCTTCTTCCGTGCGCGCGCGATGAGCTCGTCTGCGGTGAGTGTATTCACCTCACGCGGCAGATTCGGATTCTCACGCAGTCGGCGGCTGAGGTCCGATACGATCTCCGTCATGCGCTCCACGCTGACATTTCCGCCCTCCGCCTTTACCATGCGGTTCAGTTCAAGCTGCATCCATTCCTTGTCTGTCATGCGGTGTCCCTTCCTTTGCTTGTAGTTCCTACGTCTATTATACCTTGTTTTTACAGAAAAAGCTATAAAAAAGAACTGCCGCCCCGCGCTTGGGGAACGGCAGTATGTTCAGGATTCTTTCTTCTTCTTTTTCTCTTTCTTTTGCTTTTTCGCGGGCTTTTCATGTGTGTTATCGGTCGGCTCCGCGAGTTGTGCCTTCTTCGCATCCAGCGCCGCACGGTCAGCATCACTCAAAATGCCGCGCGAACGGTGGATCATCTCCTCCTGATGTCCAACAGTGTAGTCGATGATGGCGTCGAAGAATTTCTTTTCGACATCTTTGTCTGAGAGCTCTGAGAGATGGATCTCTTTCGTATTCTCCTCACGGGAGAGCGTGCCCCACATGCTGTCCAAATCCTCATGTGCCGTGATGTGGACAACCCCTGTGCGCAGATCGATCAGGAGATACTCTGCCGCTCCCGAGAGATCGCTGTAGCCATCGAGTGGCAACATGCGCCAGCGGCGCTTGGAGACGACATCCTGTATCTGGATGTCGTCGTAGATGCGCAACGTCGGCACGACAATCTCCGTGAGATCGATATAGCCGTGTGCATCTGTCGCATACTGGATCTGTTCTTTGTTAAAATAGTAGCCTTGACGCGCCGTCGACTGCACCCACTGATAGATGTGCTTTGGAATTTCCTCGGCGGCTGCGGGACGGGCTCCCATGAACAGGACGGCACAGAAAAGGAGTGCCGCCCCCCATTTTTTTTGCACGTATCATCGCTCCCATCAAATAATTACTATCAACTCCTTCCCTATGCTAGACCAAAAACCTGAATTTTTGCTGAATCCGAATCGCTCAAAGACCGGAATGCAGCTCCCAATCGTCCGCGTTGTCGAGGCTGTCCAGCTCGTACGGCGTGCCCTGATAGACGTAGTAGTTCAGCCAGTTCGCAAAGAGGAGATGCGCGACGCTGCGCCAGCGCACGACGGGCGCGCGGTTCGGATCGTCCTCGGGGTAGTAGTTGCACGGGATGTCCGGTTCGAGACCGGCTGCGAGATCGCGGTCATACTCCGCCTTGAGCGTCAGCGGGTCGTACTCGGCATGCCCCGTGATAAAGAACTGACGACGGCGCAGATTCGCAATGATATAGACGCCTGCGTCCCCCTCGGAGAGAATTGTCAGCTCCGGCACGCGCTCAATGTCTGCGCGCCGCGTCTCGGTATGGCGCGAGTGGGGCACATAGAACGTATCATCAAAGCCGCGCAGGAGTGGCTCATGCTGCACACAGAGCCGGTGCTCGAAGACGCCGAAGATCTTCTTCTCCATCCAGTGCTTTGGAATGTTGTAGTGATAGTAGAGCCCCGCCTGCGCCCCCCAGCAAATGTGGAACGTCGAATACGCGTGTTTTCGGCTCCACTGCATGATCTCCGAGACCTCGTCCCAATATGCAACGCGCTCAAACGGCAGTTGCTCGATCGGCGCACCCGTAATAATAAAGCCGTCATATTTTTTATGGCGCACCTCGGCAAAGGTGCCGTAGAACTCTGTGAGGTAGTCACGCGAGGTATGCGACGGAATGTAGGACTCCGTGTAGATAAAGTCCGCTTCTACTTGGAGCGGCGTATTGCCGAGGAGACGCAGGAGCTGCGTCTCTGTCACGTCCTTGATCGGCATGAGATTCAGGATGAGAATGCGCAGCGGGCGAATGTCCTGACCATACGCGCGCGCTGCATTCATCACGAAGACATTCTCGCTCTCAAGCACATTGGTCGCAGGCAGATTGTTCGGTATCTTAATCGGCATTGTATCCGTTTCCCTTTCCCAACCCTATATCACGGTATCTGATAGCGCATGACCCACGTACTGTAACCATCCGCAAAGGCGCGCAGACGGACAAGGCCGCGTTCCTCGGGGGTACCGCGTGCAATCATGCGGTAGGCACCCTCGTAACCATCCTCAAGGGGCTGCCAGCCACCCGCAGACGACCAATATTTCCCCGTGACGATGCGCTCGGTTCCCTGCGGCAGATTCACCGCACGCTTGTCAAATTTGATCTCGACCACTTTGCCGTCTGCGTTGCGCACCTCCGTCCATGCCCAAAATACGAGGTTGTCACGCACACGGCGCATCGTCGACGTATCTGCCGTCACCTGTGTCTTTACCCCCGATGCCATTTCATCCGACCAGAGGAGGATCCACCGGTCATCGGCGCGCAGACGTGCCATCTCTCCCCGATGAAAAACCATGTCGACGATGGCGGCATAGAATTCCTCATCGAATTGCTGGGAATTCATCTCCTTCTCCGTCCCCTCCCCCTTTGACCAGAGGACATGCCCCGCCGCATCGTAGAACGTCTCTCCCATATATTGCAGCGTCCGCTTCTGAGGGGATACGCGCACCTGTGCAACGGCGTAGGAAAGCTGCCCCGGGTTCTGGATCACGTGACCGATCTTGTAGTTGCGGATCGTCTCATCCGCTCCCTCGTAGCTGAACCCGGTCTTGATTTCACCCGTGATCTCCGTCGCAACCGATCCTCCTGCACTCGCTACGGAGGACGTTACACGTACTGACGCAGGAGCATAGAATTTCGAATACTTATCGTTGGAACTCAGCCATGTCCACGCGCGCCCATCCTCAGCAAGGACTGTGGGACATAGTGCGAGCAGGAAGAGGAAGGACATCAGCAGCCCCATCCCATATCTTATCTTTGTGCTCATCTCTTGCGCTCCTCTCTCAGTCGAGTGCGACGATCTCCCGTGCACGTCCACCCGTAAACCGTATCTGCTCCACATAGCCGAAGGAACGTGCGTACTGCACCGCTTCCTCATTGTAGCGCGCACAGTCCTCTGGCTTATGCGCGTCCGAGGTCGTGATGATCGGCAGATCATAGTCCTTTGCCATGCGCATAAAATCGGGATAGGGCGAAAACTCTTGGACCGGATAGCGATAGTACGTGCCCGTATTGAGGTCGACGATCATATCCGCTGCTTTCATTGCTTTCGCAACGCGCGCGAGGTACGGTGTCACATCGAAATCGGGGAAGTATTTGTAGAGGCGAATGTTGAACGGATGCCCGAGGGCGTCATAGAGCCCCGACGCCGCGAGTTTTTCAACCTCCTCGGTGTACCATTCGTAGATATCCGTAAGCGGATGGTTCTCCCACTCCGCTACAATCGCGCCCGTGTCATATGCCCAGCCGCGCAAAAAGTGAACCGAGCCGATGATGTAATCAAAGGGATAGGCACGAAGGATCTTCGCTACCGCCTCCTGATCTTGGAAGTTGCAGACCTCGATGCCCGCAAGCACCCTGTGTCTTTTCCGCAGCTTTTCAATGAATGCGAAGTATTCGTCGAGCGTGTATTTGAACTTGTTCGATTTCAGCCATTTGCGCTGGAACGCACCTACGAAGCTGTCGTCGAGAATGAGATCGTCATAGTAGAGCTGCTCGAACTCCGGAAATGTATGCGAGTGCTCGGAGAAGCCGATCTCATCGACGCCGCGCTCCGCGGCCGCGCGGAAGAAGCCCTCTGCATAGTCCTCGTCATAGGAGCCGTACTCCAGATGCATATGATAGTCAAAGCGCATATCGTACCTCAGTCAAACTCGCCCGCAAGGATCCGCTCACAGACCGCCATCACACCGTGCGCACGATTGCTCGGTGCCATGTAACGCGCGCGCTCCTTTACCTCGGGCAGAGCATTCTCCATCGCAAAACTGTGTGTAACCGCATCCATCATTTCGAGATCGTTCTCATAGTCACCGAACGCAACGCACTCATCGGGCGTGATGCCGAGACGTTCCTGAAGACTCTTGACAGCAACGCCCTTGCTCACACCGAGGTTGTAGAGATCGACCCACTCGGAGCTTGAGAGCGTCACCTGAAGACGATCCGTATACACCTGCATGAAGGGCAGGATCGTGGTGCCGGCATTGCCCGTAACGTCACAGAAGGATATCTTGATCGGTGTATCGTCCACGGTGGAAAAGTCCTCCACAACCGCCGCTCGCGTTACATACTTCACAAGCTCCGTGCGAAACGCAGGTGCGTCGTCATCCGCATTCAGATACCCCCGTTTCTTGCCGCAGAACACCGCGTGCGCTTCGGGAATTGTGTCCCCCGTCCGCAGAACATCCAAGGCGAGCGAACGATCCATCGCGCTCGAGAAGAGCTCTTTGCCGCGCTCCATCACCATCGTGCCGTTCTCCGTCACAAAGATCAGCTCATCCTTCCACGCTGCAAACGTCTGCAAAAGCGAGGCATACTGCCGCCCCGACGCAGGCGCAAAGCGAATGCCGCGCTCCGTGAGCCGCCGATAGACATCCCCGAACTCTGCGGGCAACGCACCATGTTCATCCAGTAGAGTCCCATCCATATCCGAAAAAATCAGCCGTATCATCCCGTCCCTCCTCGTTCTCTCTTCCTTTGTATATAATGTGATCATTATAACAAAGAACGATTTTCCGCGCAATCAAAAGAAGGGCGCTCGTGATAAACAACTTTATAATCATTGTCCTTTTCCAAATTCAGTTATATAATAAGACAATATTCTCACTTGAATTTTCAACTAGGAAAAAATCGCCTTTTTTTCCTAGTTAATTTTCGGACTAGGAAAAAATCGCCTTTTTTTCCTAGTTACAGGAGATAATGACATGCCAACACCGAACCTATTAAAAATCTATCGTCAAAATGAATCCGAGAGCAGAGCCCTCTACGAGCAGTTGTATCAGTCTCCTCTGACGTATAAGATCGGCATCGAGCTTCGGCACTTGAATGCCTCCCGCAGTTTTCCCTGCTTTTATTACTATACAGAAGAGATTATGCAGGTTACCTCTGCCATTATGACGGAACTTCGTACACTCACCGCCATTACCTCGGCTCTGCCCCTCGTCGCCATTGAATCTTTCCGCCGCGTCTGCCTCATTGAGGAAATACAATCCACCAACGCCATCGAAGGTGTCCGCAGTACACGAAAAGAAATCAACAGGGCCATTGATGAGCAAAGCGATGCGAATGCTGCAAAAAACGTGCGACTATGGAGCACGGTCAACAAATATCTAAAGCTGCAGCAGCAGGAGGAGATCCCGTTCCGAACAAGTACGGATCTCCGAACCTTCTATGATGAATTCTTAGCAGATGAAATCCGGCGGGACAATCCAAAACACTTGCCCGATGGAAAAGTTTTTCGCACAGACTCCGTTGATGTTTGGGGAAAGACGAAGGTCATTCATCGGGGAATCTTGCCCGAAGAAAAGATCATTCAATACATGGATACTGCGCTGGATGTTTTGCAGAGTGATCAAATTCCAGGCCTGATCCGGATTTCTCTCTTCCACTATCTGTTTGGATATATCCATCCGTTCTATGACGGAAATGGAAGAACGGCACGCTTCATCACGTCCTACTACCTCGCGCGATTCCTACACCCATTGGTTGCTATGCGACTCTCTATTACGATACGGAAATCTCTCCGTGTGTATTATAAGCTTTTTGAAGACACAAACCATCCGGGAAACTACGGAGATCTTACACCGTTTATCACAGGTTTTCTATGGCTGATTCAGAAAAGTATTACGCGCGTCCATGAGCTATTGATGGAGAAGGACAGGCAGCTCGACATGCTGAGCGAAAATCTGAAAGAAGCAGCAAACATCTCATCAACATCAGATTGGAAGATTTACTTCGTTCTCCTGCAGGCCCATCTATTTTCTGATGAGGGCGCTACTTTGGAGGATATTGCACGCACCGTGGGACAGAGCACACGAACCGTACGAAACCATATCAGCAGTTACCCATCGGAGCATATCACGATAAACCGCTCCCACAGAGCCCATCGATTCAAACTATCGAGGACTTTTATAGAGAAACTGCAATCCTTCATATCGAACTAAGATCACAAAAGCCACGCATCACAGTAGATGATGTGTGGCTTTATCCGTATGCAAAGGAATGTTCGTGACGCTGCCCCCTTATTCCTCCTCGGGATACTTCATGCCCCACGAGCGGCGAATCTGCGTCATCAGATCCATCACGTCGATCGTATAGTCAAGGTGCATGTCGTCGCGCTCCCCCGCAACCGCCGCCTCCATGTCGAGCACCTCGTACATGAGGGCATCTGCTGTCGCACCTGCCGCGATCTCCTCCGTGCGCCCGTCCGCCGTCCATGTGATGCGTGCACGCTCGCCGCGCGGGTATTCGAACATTTCGATATAGGCGTTCTCATACGCAATCGTACCGCGCTTGGGCTGCTTCGCGTGGAGTGAGAGCGTGATTGCTGCCATCTCCTCCTCCGCATTCTTGAGGAGGATGGACGCCTGCTCGTCGACGCCCGCGCAAGTTCGTTGCCGATCACGCCGCAGCCAAGTGTCGCCCAACGATATCTCACCTTTGACATAGAACCCCCCCTCCTTGCCGAAAGCATTCGACATGGAGGGGATTTTTCCTTTTGCCCATACTTCCTTTATGCAAAAGACAACACTCTCCACGCATGCTATCTCGATATCATTCGGCTGCAAAATAATTCAAAAAATTCGTCTTTACCCCCTTGAAAAACGATTATATTCGCGCTATACTGAAATCAAATTTTTTGTTTGGTTAGCAAAATTATTTTTAGGGACAGGAGGATATAATATGGACGAGCGTTTTCTATGGGCGCTGAACCGGATGCCCAAGACCGAGGATACGTTTCTGTCGCTGCTCTCCCTCAATGAGGTGAGGCACGCACAGACGTTCCACGAGAGTTTCCCTCAGTATGGGCCAACACCTCTGACGAGGCTCCCAAAGATGGCGGAGTATCTCGGTATCAGCGATGTCTTCGTCAAGGATGAGTCCTATCGCTTCGGACTCAACGCATTCAAGGTATTGGGCGGGTCCTATGCAATGGCGCAGTACATCGCTCAGGAAACGGGCCGGGATATCGCGGATCTGCCTTACAATGTGCTCACCTCAAAGAAGCTGCGCGAGGAGTTCGGCACAGCGACATTCTTCACGGCGACGGACGGCAACCACGGACGCGGCGTCGCTTGGGCGGCGCGGGAGCTCGGACAAAACGCCGTTGTCCACATGCCGAAGGGGACGACGCAGACGCGCCTCGAGAACATCCAAAAGCTCGGGGCAAAGGTCGATATTCTGGAGCTCAATTACGATGACTGCGTGCGGCAGGCCGCAAAGGAGGCTGCTGCGACACCGCGCGGCGTCATTGTGCAGGACACGGCTTGGGACGGCTACGAGGACATCCCCGGCTGGATCATGCAGGGGTACGGAACAATGGCACTGGAGGCAGCAGAGCAGATCAAGGCGCAGAGTGCCGAGCGACCGACGCACGTCTTTGTGCAGGCCGGTGTCGGCTCACTTGCAGGCGCAGTGATCGGCTTCTATGCGAATCTTTGGAGCGACAATCCGCCGACGTTCGTCGTCGTAGAGGCAAAGGCGGCGGATTGCCTCTACGAGGGTGCGCTCGCAGGAGATGGGAAAATACGCACGGTTGGCGGTGACATGGAGACCATCATGGCAGGTCTTGCCTGCGGTGAGCCAAACACCATCTCATGGGACATCCTAAAGAATCATGTGAAACTCTTCGTCGCCATCTCCGACGATGTGGCGGCAGACGGGATGCGGATGCTCGCCGCACCGATCAAGGGAGATCCCCCCATCACCTCGGGCGAATCGGGCGCGGCCTCATTCGCCGCACTCATGGCTCTCATGACGGATGACGCCTGCGAGGAACCGCGCGCATTGCTCGGCCTTGACAGAGATTCGCGCGTGCTCGTCTTCTCGACCGAGGGCGATACCGATCCCGAACGTTACCGCGAAATCGTCTGGGAAGGACAGTTTTAGTGCATGCAGTTTTGGAGCTTTATTATTTTTCAGAAAGGACGTAGGATACCATGGCTTTGAACTATGAACGCATCAAGGAAGCAGCACAGGGGTACGAGGCGCAGATGACGAAGTTCCTGCGGGACATCGTGCGTGCCCCCGGCGAGAGCAGCGGGGAGAAGGCGCACGCCGACCGGATCGCGCAGGAGATGCGCGCGCTCGACTTCGACAAGGTGGAGATCGATCCGATGGGGAACGTGCTTGGCTACATGGGGCACGGCACGACACTGATCGCCTTTGACGGCCACATCGACACCGTCGGCATCGGCAATCGCGCGAACTGGGAGTTCGATCCCTACGAGGGCTTCGAATCGGCGACGGAGATCGGCGGGCGGGGGACGTCCGATCAGCTGGGCGGTGTTGTCTCGGCAGTCTACGGCGCGCGCATCATGAAGGATCTCGGACTGCTCTCGGACAAGTACACCGTGCTCGTCACGGGGACGGTGCAGGAGGAGGACTGTGACGGCCTCTGCTGGCAGTACATCATCCAAGAGGATAAGGTACGCCCCGCATTTGTCGTATCGACGGAGCCGACGGACGGCGGCATCTACCGCGGTCAGCGGGGCCGCATGGAGATCCGCGTCGAGGCACAGGGCGTCTCCTGCCACGGCAGTGCACCCGAGCGCGGCGACAATGCCATCTACAAGATGGCCGACATCCTCCGGGACATCCGCGCACTGAACGAAAATCCCGCCGACGACCCAGAAATCCAAGGGCTCGCAAAAATGCTGCACAAAGAGCACAACCCCGAATATGAGGAGGCAAATTTCCTCGGGCGCGGCACAATTACCTGCTCGGAGATCTTCTTCACATCGCCGAGTCGCTGTGCGGTCGCGGATTCCTGTGCAGTCTCGCTCGACCGCCGGATGACGGCAGGCGAGACATGGGAGGGCTGCCTCGAGGAGATTCGCGCCCTGCCGCATGTCAAGAAGTACGGCAAGGACATAAAGGTCAGCATGTACGAATATGCCCGCCCGAGCTATACGGGGCTCACGTACCCCATCGAGTGCTATTTCCCGACCTGGGTCATACCGAAGGATCACAAGGTCACGCGATCCATCGAAACGGCATACAAAAACCTCTTTGGCGAGAAACGCATCGGTTCCCCTGAAACAATCGCCTCACGCGAGGATCGGCCTCTCACCGACAAGTGGACGTTCTCGACGAACGGCGTCACCATCATGGGGCGCAACGGCATTCCCGTCATCGGCTTCGGACCGGGTGCAGAGGCGCAGGCGCATGCACCCAACGAGCGAAACTGGAAGCAGGATCTCGTCACCTGCGCCGCCGTCTACGCGGCGCTGCCGAGCATCTACATCGCAGATTGATTGCGGGCATCGGATTTGAAAGGAGCATCCATTATGAAAGCAGATTTTGAGGCGAGCCTTCGGAAGTTGGAGGGGCTCAGAACACAGGATATGTTCGGGCAGGATTTCCTGCTGACGTGGGACAAGACGGATGATGAGCTGAAGGCTGTCTGGGCGGCAGCGGACGCACTCCGCGCCCTGCGCGAGGAAAACATCTCAGCGCGGCTCTTCGACAGCGGCCTTGGGATCTCCATCTTCCGCGACAATTCCACACGCACGCGCTTCTCCTTTGCCTCGGCGTGCAACTTCCTCGGGTTGAACGTGCAGGATCTCGACGAGAAGAAGAGCCAGATTGCACACGGCGAAACGGTACGTGAGACGGCGAACATGGTCTCATTCATGGCGGACGTGATCGGCATCCGCGACGATATGTACATCGGCAAGGGGCATACCTACCAGCTCGAAGTCGCACAAGCGATTGAGCAAGGGCACAAGGACGGCATTCTCGAACAGCGCCCAACCATTGTGAACCTGCAGTGTGACATCGACCACCCGACGCAGGCCATGGCGGACGCAGCGCACATCATCCACACATTCGGCGGCATGGAGCAGCTGCGCGGCAAGAAGATTGCAATGACATGGGCCTACTCGCCGTCCTACGGCAAGCCGCTCTCGGTGCCGCAGGGCGTGATCGGGCTGTTCACGCGGCTCGGCATGGATGTCGTGCTCGCACATCCGGAGGGCTATGAAGTCATGCCCGATGTGCTGAATGTAGCGAAGGAAAACGTGCAGAAAGGCGGCGGTTCGTTCCGTGTGACGCATGATATGGACGACGCTTTTGCGGATGCCGCCATCGTCTACCCGAAGAGCTGGGCGCCCTTCGCTGCGATGGAAAAGCGCACGAAGCTCTACGCAGATGGCGACGAGGCGGGCATCAATGCGCTCGAAAAGGAACTCCTCGCACAGAATGCGGGACACAAGGATTGGTGCTGCACCGAGGAGCGGATGCGGCGCACGGAGGGCGGCAAGGCACTCTATCTGCACTGCCTGCCGGCTGACATCAACGACGTCAGCTGTGCACAGGGCGAGGTCGAGGCATCCGTATTCGACCGCTATCGCGACCATCTCTACAAGGAAGCGAGTTACAAGCCTTATATCATCGCCGCAATGATCCTGCTCGCGAAAGCAAAAGATCCCGCGGCGGCACTCCGTGCGATGAAGTCCCGCGCCCTGCCCCGCAAGATCTACTGAGGGCAGGAGCATGGAGCAGCAAGAAAAAAGCGGGAAGAAGAAGCGGCGCGTTGTCATTGCACTCGGCGGCAACGCGCTTGGCAAAAGTCTGCCGGAGCAGATACAGGCCGTCAAGATCACGTCGAAGGCGATCGTGGATCTCATCGAAGAGGGCTGCGAGGTCGTCGTCACGCACGGCAACGGTCCGCAGGTCGGCATGATCAACAATGCAATGGCGGCGCTCTCGCGCGAAAATCCTGCGCAGCCGAACACGCCGCTCTCGGTCTGCGTTGCCATGAGTCAGGCGTACATCGGCTACGACCTGCAGAACGCCCTGCGCGAGGAGCTTTTGAATCGCGGCATCACGAACATCTCCGTCGCGACCATCATCACGCAGTCACGCGTCGATGCGGACGACCCGGCATTCGATGATCCGACGAAGCCGATCGGACACTTCATGACGAAAGAGCAGGCCGCATTCGCCGAAAAGAATTACGGCTACATCATGAAGGAGGACGCGGGGCGTGGCTACCGTCGCGTCGTTGCCTCCCCGATGCCGCGCGAGATCATCGAGATCGGTGCCATTCGTGCCCTCGTTGAGGCGGGACAGCTCGTCGTTGCCTGCGGCGGCGGCGGCATCCCCGTCATGCGGAACGGGAACCACTTGAAGGGCGCGAGTGCCGTCATCGACAAGGATTTCGGGAGTGAGCTCATCGCGGAAAATTTGGAAGCCGACTACCTGATTATCCTTACGGCAGTTGAAAAGGTTGCGATCAACTATCGAAAACCTAACGAAGAGTGGCTGGATGAGCTGACGCCCGAGGAGGCGCGCCGCTATATCGCCGAGGGGCAGTTTGCCCCCGGCTCCATGCTGCCGAAGGTCGAGGCGGCCATCCGCTTCGCCGAGTCCGCACCGGGGCGCACAGCCCTCATCACACTCCTCGAGAAGGCCAGAGACAGCGTGCTCGGCAAGACCGGCACACAGATCCACGTATGAACAACGCCCTGTCAGATTTTCCCATTGTTAGGAGGGATAACTATGCAGACGCAGTCAGAGTATCAAGTGGAGAAGGATGGCATTGTCAGCCTAACCGAGGCGGGCGTAAAGGCCATTGAGAACCACAAGAATTTCTACAGCCCGGCGACCAGACCCATACCGCGCGAGAAACGCGACTGGCACACAAAGGACATGGCAAACCTGTGGATCGGCATCATGGTGTCGATCGCGGTTTACCAGGTCGCGAGCGGTCTGTTGGTCGCAGGCATGACATGGTACCAGGCGCTCATCACGATTGTCCTCGGTCACACGTTGGTCATGGCGGTCGCGATGATCATCGGTCACTATGGCGTGAAGTACGGCATGAACTATGCAATGCTGGGCAAGACCATCTTCGGGGAGAAAGGGCTTTTCATCCCCGCACTGATCCGCGGCATTCTTGGCGTCTTCTGGTTCGGCGTGCAGGCTTGGATCGGCGGACAGGCGGTGAACATCATCATCCAGACGATCGTCCCGAGCTGGGAGGGGCTCGGGTTCACGGGCTTCTTCATCTCCTTCCTGATCTTCTGGGCGATCAACGTCTACATCGCGGCCTATGGCAACAAGGCGGTCAAGATCCTTGAGGGTATTTCCGCACCTGCGCTGATCCTGATGAGTCTCATCGTCATCATCTGGGGGTTCAGCACTGCAGGCTGGAGCCTTGACGCACTCCTCAGCGCGCGGGTTCTCCAACCGCAGGAAGGCATAGACTTCTGGACGCTCTTTTGGCCGGCACTCTCCGCTATGATCGCCTTTGACGGCGGCATTGCGCTCTCCATGCCGGACTTTACGCGCAGCTGCGTCAACCAACGGGCACAGATCCTCGGTCAGATCATCAGCGCACCGATCATGACGGGCTACATCGCCTTCGTCGGCATCTGCGGCACCGCCGGTGCATGGCTCGCATTCGGCAAAGAGATTTGGGAACCCGCCGTGCTCGTCGGCAATTTCGACAGCATTGCGATCCGCCTCATTTTCTCCATCTTCATCATCATGGCCATCCTGACGACGAACGTCGCAGGCAACTTGATCCCGCCCGTGAACATCGTGGCATCCTACGTCAAGGGGCGCCTCAACTATCGTCAGGTGGCGATCCTCGTTGCAGTCCTCTCGCTCTTTGCACAGCCGTGGAACTCTCTCTCCAGTGCCTACCACCTGATCTTCGATGTGACGCAGTTCCTCGGCGCTCTGATCGGACCGATCTCGGGTATCTACATCGCAGCCTACCTCGTGGAGTACCGCACGGAGATCAGCATTGTGGACGCCTACATCGAGGGACAGGGAAAATATTTCCACACACATGGCTGGAATGTGCGAGCTCTCCTCATCGTGGCCATCTTCACCGCGCTCATCTTCATGGGACGCTTTGTCCCTGTGCTTGAGCCTCTCTTCAACAACGCCTACGTCTTCGGCACGCTCGGCGCAGGTCTGACCTATGCGCTCATTGTAAAGCTGGGAGGCGCGTCCAAATGAGGACCGTCATCAAGGGAGGGCTCGTCTGTCTGCCGAGCGATCCCACGCATCTCGACATTGCCGTCGAGAATGGCGTCATCACAGAAATCGCCGAGAATCTAGATGTCGGAGACGATTTCCTCATCGACGCCTGCGGCATGGTCGTCGTGCCGGGCGGCATTGACCCGCACACCCACATGGATCTCCAGCAATCCCCCAAGTACAGGGCATGCGATACCTTCCTCACGGGCGGCATCGCGGCGGCCTGCGGCGGTACGACAACCATCATCGATCACATCGCGTTCGGTCCACCCGGCTGCACGCTTCGCCAACCACTCGATGTCTATTGGGATCTCGCGAAGGATTGCCCGATTGACTACAGCTTTCACGGCGTGCTGCAGCATGTGGACATGGACATCCTCGACGAACTCGGGGGACTGATCGACGCGGGCTTCCCAAGCTTCAAGGCGTACACGACCTACGGCTTTCCACTGATGGAGGCGGGGCTCATGCCTGTTCTGCGCGTGATGCGAGAGCGCGCCGGACTCCTCACCGTCCATTGTGAAAGCGACGTGATCACGAATACCCTCCGCAGAGAGCTGGGTGCAGGGGAGCAGGAACCCATCGAACATGCGCTGACGCGTCCCAACATCGCCGAGGCGATGAGCGTCAACATGCTGCTCTCCATCGCGCGGGCGGCAGGCGATGCGCCTGCGTACATCGTCCATCTGTCGGCGCATGAGAGCCTCGATCAGCTGCGCCTCGCGCGGCAGGAGGGGCAGCGCAACGCCTACGCCGAGACCTGCACCCAGTACCTCACACTCACGGAGGACAAATTTCGGGGAAATGCCGACGACGCCATCCAGTACATCATGGCACCGCCGCTCCGCAAGGAGGAGGATTGCACAGCGCTCTGGCAGGGGCTGCACGACGGCGACATCCAAGTCGTTGCCACCGACCACTGCCCCTTTATGCCCGACGAAAAACGCGCCTATGCCAAAGACTTCCGCGACTGCCCGGGCGGTGTGCCGGGCGTTGAGGAGCGCATGCCGCTCATCTTCAGCGAAGGAGTGCTCGCAGGGCGCATCTCCCTCCCCGATTTTGTTCGCGTGACCAGCACGAACGCGGCGAAGATCTTCGGTCTTTATCCCAAGAAGGGAACGCTCCTCCCCGGGAGTGACGCCGACATCGTCCTGATCGATCCACGGCGGGAGCATACCCTCACCGCAAGCGATCTTCACAGCACCTGCGGCTGGACCCCATATGAGGGCATGACCGTGCGCGCATCAATCGCCCTCACCATGCTGCGCGGCGAAGTCATCGCGCGGGAGGGTGCATTCCTCGGACAGCGCGGCTATGGCCAGTTCCTCCAACGCAAGCGCAATGTCCCCTACGAAGACATTGTGCGGTGCTGATCGAAGAGAAACACTTGCTTTTCCTGCGGGGAAAGTGATATGATAGCAGAAAATGCACGAGGGAAGCCGCTTCCATGCTGCATGGGAGCGGCTTCCTTTTCTTTTGAGAACTGTGAAGGGGTTTTGATAGCATGATGAACGGGCAACTCCTCGCCTGTCTGAAACAAATCGCCGGCGGCATTGCCCAGCAATTCGGTCCGAACTGCGAAGTCGTCGTGCATGATCTCTCCGACGTGGAGCACTCCATCGTCGCCATCGAGAACGGTCATGTCTCCGGCCGCAAGGTCGGCGACGGGCCATCCATGGCCGTGCTCGACGCGCTCAGTGGTCACCCCGAAAAGCTGCATACAGAAGGCAGCTACCTCACGAAGGGCAAGAACGGACGTGTGCTCAAATCGACGACCGTCTACCTGCGCGACACGAACGGAAAGATCATCGCCCTCTTCTGCATGAATTTCGACATCACGGAGCTTTCTCTCGCTGGCAGCGCACTCGCCCCCCTCATCTCCGTCATGTCACCGAAGGGCGAGGATCGCAGCATCCCGCAGAACGTCGCGGAGCTCCTCGACGACTTGCTCGAGGATTCCGTGCGCCTTGTCGGAAAGCCCGTACCGCTGATGACGCGCGAGGATAAAATGCGCGCTGTTCAATTCCTAAATGAGCGCGGTGCCCTGCTCATCACAAAATCTGGAGACAAGATTTCCAAATTTCTCGGCATCTCGAAGTACACACTCTACAGCTACATTGGGGGAGCCTCGGACGAGCCGTCTGTGTGATGTGCTGACGCAGCCCCCATATAAATCAACACGCCCGAATTTTTGTATCTGCTTGCAGCTACAAAAATTCGGGCGTGTTGTTCTATGCTGTTTAGAGATCGTCGTCCTCGTCCGCCTCCATGATCGAGGCATGGAAGATCTGTGTGCCGTTCTTGCCCGCCTCCGCCGCCTGTTCCATCAGTGCGAGGATGTTGTATTCCCCGCCGATGAGCTGCGCGCTGACCATCTCGATGAGCATCGGGAGGTTCACGCCCGTAACGATGCCGTACTTCTCATTGTTCGCGGCGAGTCGGCACGCCGCATTGTACGGGCTGCCGCCGAAGAGATCGTTGAGGAAGATCACGCCGTCGGCGCAGTCGAGCGTCTCGATCGCCGCCTCATACTTCTTGACGACATCGTCGGGCCCCTCGCCCGGCACGAGCGTCACGGTGCGCACATTCGTCTGCGCACCGCAGATCATCTCACAGGACTTTACAATCTCCTCGGCAAAGATCCCATGCGTTCCAACAATGATACCAAACATTTGTGTACCCCTTTCATTCCACCATATGAATCTTCTTCAGGAAGTGATAGATGCCGTCGGCATCGTTCGCCTCCGTCACGCTGTCTGCAATGTCCTTGATTTCATCAGGTGCATTGCCCATCGCAACGCTGTGCCCGACATAGCGCAGCATTTCGATATCGTTGTAATTGTCGCCGAAGGCAAGTGCCTCCGTGCGGTCAATCCCGTAGTGGGCGAGCAGGCGCTCGATCCCCGTCGCCTTCGACACTGTGCGCTCGATGATCTCGAGGAGATGGGGCAGCGAACGCATGACGGAGAGATCGGGAAATGCTGTCGCCATCTCGCGCTCCATACGCGCAATGAGTTCCGGCTTTCCCATCACAAAGAGTTTGTTCGGCAGAATGTCGTCCGCGATCAGTGCGTCAAAGTCAGCCTCCACCGATGTGACCGTCGTGATCTCCTCTTCCCTGCGCACCTCCGGATCGGCTCGATCGCGCACGTACCACGTATGCCCTGCGTAGTAACTCATCGGTGCCTGCGGATATGCCCCCGAAATCCGATGCAGAACTGCCTCCACATGCGTGCGCGTCATGCGCTCGTCATGAATCTCCGTCCCATCCGGCGTGATGACGAGTGCGCCGTTGTAGCTGATGACCGCAGCACGAACGCCAATTTCCTCGATGATGGGATAGATTGCCTCAGGCATACGTGCCGAAACAAGGGCAAACGGAATGCCCTTCTCTGCAATCTGCCGTATCGCCGCCGCCGTGCGCGGCAGGACGCGGTGATCGGTGGTGATGACCGTGCCGTCGATGTCGGATAAAACGATTTTATAGTCCATAGTCCCTCCCCTATCTCTGTTGTGCACCTTCCACCATGCTGCGCATGGTCCCCCTCTCCCGCCTCGGCAGGGTTATGGTATTTTTCACTGCTGCAAAATCGCATTTACTTCCTTTTGCAGGCGGTTGAGCGCGTTGTGGAACGGCGGCGGCTCATTGATCAGCGCGTGAATGGCGCGATCGGCATAGAGCATAACCTCCGAGAGGCGGTCGAAGCGGTACGGCGGGACAGCGTTCTGCATGGCAGTGCTCACATCCTCGACCGTCATGGCGCTCTCCCCCGAGTCCCAGAGGAAGATCTCCTCCGCCGCGCGCGATCGGAGAACATCACGGCGTGCAGGCAAGGCATGGGACTTTTCGAGCACCATGCCCTGTATTTCGGGATCGCCGCTGAGCATCTTCATAAACGACCACGCAAGCTCCTGTCGGCCGCTGCGCGCACTCATCCCCACGAGCAGACTGTCCATCGTCGAGATGTTCCCACCCGAGGGACCTGCGGGCAGCGGAATGCAGTCCCACTCGAAGGAACTGTACTTCTTCACGCGCCACGGATAAGGCTTGTAGGTACGATATTCGGCAAAGGTGAACGGACGGAACGCGACCCGCCCCATGTCGAAATCGCGCGCTGTGACCTTGTGTCCCTCGTTTGCCTCTTCGAGATTCTTTAGAAAGCGCACGGTTTCCTCCATGCGCGGATCGGCAAAGTACGAGGATTTTCCGTCTTCTCGAAAGAGCCGGACGCCGTTGGACACCGCTGCCTGCTCCCATGTGTAGTCGTAGAAACCGAACTGATCGGGTATGCCATCTCCGTCCGTATCCTTCGTGAGACGCTGCGAGAGCGCGAGAAAGTCCGCCCACGTCCACGAGAGCGGCGGCATGTCTGCTCCCTCACGCGCGAGCAGCGTCTTGTTGACGAACATCAGCGTGATCATGTTCTCGCAGGGCAGCGCATAGAGGTGTCCGTCATGCTGCCCGTTCTGATAGGCGGCACGATCATAGATCTCCGTGGAGAACTCCGCATCCTGCTCCACGAGCGGGGAAAGCTCTCGGAGTCCCCCTTTTTCCGCATAGAGCTCGAAGTCCTCCGTCGGCAGGAGGAAGACATCGGGCTCCTCCCCACGCAGGAACTCTCCCGCAAGCCACTCCGCGTAATCCTCACGTTGAATGCCGCTTACATATTGGACGCGCACGCCCGGATGCGCCTCCTCGAATTTCTCGATCGTGCGGTCGATGATGGCGTAGGGCTCACCCTGCGGTACACCCCAGTTGCTGCCTGCAAAGATGCCGATCGTCAAGACGGGGCTGCTGCGCTGCACGAGCCACGCGACGAGGAGTGCTGTGATGAGAAAGGCAAGGAACAATGCGCCGATTTTGCGCCGGACACTCATCTCACTTCGTCCCTCCCCCTTTCATCTGCGACAGCCCGATCTGCACTGCCCAGAGCGCAAGCTGCGTACGATCACGCAGATCCAACTTCGAGAGCGCGGTGCTGAGACTGTTGCGCACGGTTCCCTCCGAGAGTGCGAGCGCCGCCGAGATCTCCTTGTTCGAGAGACCGCGCCCGACGAGCTGGGCAATGCTGCGCTCCGTGTGACTGAGCTCGCTCACCCCCTGCAGATCTGCCTGCGCCATGTAGGCCCCCTGCGCCATGTAGGCCCCCTGCGCCATCTGACTGAACAGCTTCACCACCTTGTTCGTCACATCGGGGTTCAAGATATTGCCGCCGGAGACGACGATGCGGATCGCGTCCGCGAGATCCTGCACGCTGCCGCCCTTGAGGAGATAGCCGCTCGCACCGTATTTCAGCGCAGAGTAGACATAGTCATCGTCGTCGAACGTCGTGAGGATGATGATGCGCACATCGGGATATTTTTCCTTGACCGCCTTCGTACAGAGCACGCCGTCCAGCTCCGGCATGCGGATATCCATGAGGATGATATCGACAGACGTTTCCGCAAGCTTCGCGAGCGCCTCACGTCCGTTGCGCGCCATCGCCGTGACCTTCATGTCCTCGTTCATCTCGAGGACGATCTTGAGGCTCTCTCGGATGAGCTCCTGATCGTCGGCGATCATGACGTTGATCATGCGCTCTCACCTCCCCCGCTGAGCGGTATCGTGACATCGACTGTGAATCCGTCCCCGCTCCGATACTTCGCCGTGCCGTGCAGGAGGTAGAGCCGCTCCTGCATGTGGCGCAGACCGAACCCCGGCGTCACCTCCGCGCAGCCGACGCCATCGTCCGCAATACAGATGCTGAGGATGCCGACATTCTCCCCGATCGTAATGCATACGTGCCTTGCCTGTCCGTGTCGGTGGGCATTCGTCAGGCTCTCCTGCAACACGCGGTAGATGACATCCTCCTGATCCTCGCGCAGGTCCGCCGGCCACTTCTGCACGTCGAGCGTGATCTCCATGCCCGACGCCTCCGCATAGTCGCTCGTCATCGCGGCGATCGCCTCCTGAAATGGCATCTTCTCCATCGCATCGGGCCGGAGCTTCTTCATCGAGCGGCGCACGTCCGTGATGCCCTTCTGTGCCGTGTCACGAATGCGCACGAGCTGCGTGCGCGTAAACTCCGGTGCACTCTCGAGCGTCACCATGCAGGCATCCAGCCCCGCAGTGATGCCTGTGAGCGCATGCCCGAGCGTATCGTGAATCTCGCGCGCAAGTCGGTTGCGCTCGCGTGTTTCTGCCATGCGTCCCGCGTGGATGGCATAGGCTCGAAGGCGCTGGTTTGCCTCTTCGAGTTTCTCGTTGAGCAGGCGAATGCGTTCCCGCTCTTCGTTCTTGTTCTTGATGAGCAGAACGAGATAGGAGACGAAGAGGATCGTGTTCAGCGAGGAGCACGCGCTCCGCAGCGCAAGCAGGATGCTCTGCGTCTCGCTGTTATAGTAGGAAAGATAGGCCTCGAAGGGAATGACCTTCGTCTGATAGAGTCCGAGGTTGACATTCGCGATGAGATAGAGCATGACCATCGCGCTGATCAGAAGATAGGCGCGGTGATGTCCCTCGTACCTCTGCATCATATCCGCGACCACGAGCAGCACGACACCATCATAGGAGAAATTCAAGCTCCGCATAAGCACCATACATGCCGCGATCTCGATCGTCAGCAGGAGATAGAGGCGCACGCGCTGCTCTGTGGGACTCATGCGGTAGAGTCCGCCGAAAAGCGCAAGCAGGAGGAATGCAAGCGCCGTCTGAAAACAGATCTCCACAGGCGAGAGCGGCAGCGCATTCACCTGTTTCAGAAAGGCATACGCTCCCATCGACATGTGGATCTTGTGCTGCGTCAGGCAGAGAAATGCGGTCAAAACGGAAACAACGAGTGCGTTGTAGGCATAGAGCAGTCCGTGTACCTCTTCGAACGCGTGTCCCTGCGCCGTACGCAAAAGTCTCTCGACCGTCATTCAGTCCCACCCCCCGCCATCGTTCTCGTCAAGCGTTTCACGCGTCAGGAGTCGGGTCGGCAGCACGACGCTCTCCGCCGCCTCCCCCGCGAGGATGCGGTACGCCTCCTCTGCGGCCATACGTCCGATGCGGCGTGGTGACTGCACGGCGGTCGCCGTCATCCAGCCCGTACGGATGAGTTCCCTGCTCTCGGGTACGCCGTCCACGCCGTAGACCAGTGTATCCTCCGGCGAACGCCCCGCGTTCTGCAGTGCCGCGATCGCCCCGAGCGCCGCCGGGTCATTCAATGCCATGACAACATCGATCTCGGGATGTGCGGCGAGCATCTCCGCCATGACGGGCATCGCGATCTCAAGCTGCCCACTGCACTCCTCCTCTGCGACAATCTGAAACGCGGGATAATCGGCGAGTACGGTGCGGAAGCCCTCGATGCGCAGCTGAGATGAGCGTGCCTGCGCGTGTTTCAGCACAGCGACGCGACCGCTTTCCGCATGCGCGATAAGATGCTCGGCGCACTGTGCGCCCACACGGTAGTTGTCCGACACCACGGTCGCAGCGACGTAGCCCTCCTCGTCGATGTTCGTGTCGACGGCGATGACGATGACGCGAGCGGCACGCGCTTCCTGTAGCACCTCTGCCATCTGTGTGCCGTCGACGGGGTTGATGAAGAGGACGCGCACGCCGTCTGCAATGAGTCCGCGGATCTCCTCAATCTGACGATCGGCGCCGAGTGCAGGATTGCGTGAGATGAGCACATCTCCATGATTCTCGACAACGGTGCGGATCTCCTCGTCGATGATCTCATAGAACGGATTGTTCGTCGTCATGTAGACGGCGCCGAACTTCTGCCTCGCCTCGTTCTGGCGCGCAGAATGATCCAGTCTTGCAAACTGCGCGCAGGCAAGTCCTGCAAGAAGGATGATGAGGAGGAGCCCCCAGCGCCAGGACAAACGTTTCTGCATCGCACGCCCCGCTCTCCCTGATAAAGGAATCGCTGAATTTATCAGGGCTTCCTTAAAAGTAAAAGGGGCTGTTGCACAAAGTTTTTTAGCTTCGTGCAACAGCCCCATTATCGTCAATATACGAAAGGAATCACGATGAAACCAACAAAATACATCTCCCGCACAGCGGAATCTACGATGGTGCGAAGTAAACCTTGACATGCGTCCCCTGCTCAACGATGTCATTGACACCGAGGCTCTGTGAGACAGCGGCGCCCGTCCCCTCACTCTCGAAGAAAAGTCCGCGCTGCTCGGCAAGGCGTGCCGCCTCGCGCATGGAGAGTCCCGTGAAGTCCGGTACGAGAGCCTTGCCCTCGGGTGGTGTCGCGATCGCCTCCATGCGCTTTTCCTCCGCCCGCTTTTCTTCTGCGGGGCTGCTTTCTGACGGCTCATCCTCCTTCGTAAACGGATTGCTCGACGGCTCCACATGTGCATAGCGCAGGAGCTGAGCAAAGATGCGCGAGGCGACAGGTGCGGCGATCTGTCCGCCGTAGAAGTTCCCGCCGCGCGGATCGTCAATCATGACGAGCACGGTGAAGATCGGATCCTCGACGGGCGCAAAACCGCAGAACGAGGCGATGTAACGTCCCTCCATATAGCCCGAAGTGTCAAGGCGAATTTTCTGCGCCGTTCCGGTCTTGCCTGCAATGCGGTAGCCGCGCACAGCAGCCTTGGAGCCGCCGCCCGTCGCGACGACCTGCTCGAGGAGCCCGATCAGGGTGCGATTCACCGTCTTCTGCAGAGTCTCGCGAACCTCCTGCGGTTTGCGTTCCTCATAGACCGAGCCGTCCGGATTTTTGATCTCGCGCACGATATGGGGGCGCATCAGCATGCCGCCGTTTGCAATCGCGGACATCGCCGTCACAAGCTGCAAGGGGGTTACTGCGATGCTCTGCCCGATTGCGGTAGTCGCAATATCCGAGTCGCGCATATCCTCAGCCTTAAAGAGAATGCCCTCCTCCTCACCGGGCAGGTCGATGCCCGTCTGCGCACCGAAGCCGAAGAGGCGCGTATAGTGCATCATTTTTTCCGCACCGAGGGAAAGTCCAACCTGTGCAAAGCCCGTGTTGAGGGATTTTTTCACAATATCGGTAAAGGTGACGGCACCGTAGCTCTCGTTGCTCCAGTTCTGGATGCGCCGCCCCGAGACCATGACATACCCGGGGTCGAAGAAGACCTGATTCGGCGTGACGATTCCCTCCTGGAGTGCCGCGCCCGCAACGACTGCCTTGAACGTAGAGCCCGGCTCGTAGATAAAGGAAACGGCACGGTTCTTCCAATTCTCCTGCGGATACTCCCAGAAGCGGTTTGGATTATATGAGGGGCGCGATGCCATCGCGAGGATCTCGCCCGTCTTCGGATCCATGACAATCGCCGTGATCGAGGCGGGATTGTTCTCCGCCATCGCGCGGTCGATCTCCTGCTCCACCATGAACTGAATCGTGCTGTCGATCGTCAGCACCGCCGTCTTGCAGTAGTCGCCGCGATACGTGCGCCGCCCGAAAAAGATGGAGTCTAGGATCGGGCGCCGCTGTCCGTCGACCGTCAGCCGCTCCTCACGCACCTCGCCCTTGAGCAGGGGATCGAGCGCCTGCTCCACCCCGTCGAGCCCCTCGTCGTCCGTGCCGACGAAACCGAGCACATTCGCCGCAAGGGCATCGTTCGGATAGTAGCGCTTTGCCTCGTTCTGAAACCCGAGGCAGTCGCTGTACCCCTTCTCGCGGATGACAGCGCGCACCGCCTCATATTCACTGTGCTCGAGGCGCCGCTTGACCCAAACGAAGCCGCCGCCGACGGCGATGTCATCGAGGATGTCCTGCTCCGTAAGACCGATGAGCGGTGCAATATCTGCGGCAATCGCAGCGGGATCATGTGACTCGTAGACGTGGTTCGGGTCGATAAAGAGGGACTTCGTCATGCTGCTGACGGCGAGCTCCTTGCCGTTGCGGTCGAAGATCGCACCGCGCAGGGACTGGATGCGGAACTCGTAGCCACTCTGGTCGCGCATCCGCTGTGCGAGCGCATCGCCCTGAATAACCTGCAGATAGCCGTAGCGGAAGGTCAGTACAACGAGAAGACCGAACATCAAAAGCGCGACGCGCGCAATGCGCCCCTGCACCATCGCCCGAACATTTTTCATTGATCCCTGCCCCCCTTGCTCTGAACACTCTCGTGTCATCATACCATAAACGCGCATGAAAAAAAAGCCGCCGCAATGCTCTGCATTGCAGCGACTTTTTTCATGCAATCGAGAAAATCAATGATGATCTTCCTTCTCTGCCTGTTCGATCTCCTCACGTGTCACAACGCCCTGCGCGATAAGTTCGTTCACCCATGCGCCGTGGTGATGTGCAGCGTAGGACGCCTTGATCGTGCCGTCCTTCATACCGTGCAGGGAGTCGGGGTTGACACCCGCAGCGAGGTAGATATGACCGAGTGCAGCGGCAAAGCAGACCGCCGCCCCGATGCTGTGCACGGGGATGGCAAGCGACGTGATCGTTGCCGGCAGGATGCTGTCACCCATCCAGAGGATGAGACCTGAGACGACGATGACGACCGACAGTGCAAGCTGCAGGGCGATGTTCATCTTCTCGCCGCCGTTGTAGAAGCCCTGCGGCGGCATCTCGGGATCCTTGCCCATCAGCTCGAGGGGGAATTTCTGCATGAACTCCATGTCTCTCTTGCCGAAGCTGAAGATCTCCTTAATCATGACGATGTAGCCCTTGCGCGCGATGATGAAGCCGATGATCGGGGTCACGATGAACATGACGCCAAAGATGCGGTGCGCATACATAAGTGTCTTGTCACCGAAGATATCATACAGGAATCGGAAGGTATCCGCATAGAGCGGCAGAGCCGTAAGAAAGAGCATGAAGAACGCGAATGCGTTGAGCCAGTGGCACATAGCAAATGCCTTCTCATGGCGCGGCACATATTTCTTGTTGATCAGCATTGTGCTCACCCCTTCCCCTGTTCTTTTTCCTGATCCTTGGCATTCGATCTCATCATCTTGCTGAGCACCATAGCGCCGACGATGCCGGCGGCAGCGCCGCCGATGGCGAGTTTCGTAAAGGTACGGCCTGCCTTCCAGAGGTCGATCGAGAGCGGCGTAACGGGGTTCGCCGGCAGACCGAACACCTCGGGCTTATCGGGCAGGACGTAGATCATATGCGTACCGCCGACACCCTCGGGGCAGTAGATGTTCGCGTTCGGGTGGTTCGGTTGGATCATCGCGAGACGCTCCACCGCGAGCTGCTTCATCTCCTCGATCGTGCCGAACTCAAGCGCGTGTGCCGTGCAGGTCTTGGAACACGAGGGCTGCATAATTTCGCCAGTCGTCTCGTAGCCATGCGCGATGCGGTCGTAGCAGAGATCGCATTTGTACGACTTATGGAGCACCTCGTCGATCTTTGGAATATGCCACGGGCAGTTGTGCTCGCAGTAGTGACAGCCGACGCATTTATCCTGATTGATGACGACGGTGCCGTTCGGATTGCGATCAATAGCGTTCTCGGGACAGCCCTTCGCGCAGGCGGGATCGCCGCAGTGGAAGCAGTTCTTCTTGAAGAAGTCCCAGTGGAACT
>ERZ773099.633-NODE-633-length-28981-cov-10.742757_pt1 | contig 28981 bp, 24 predicted proteins | sample MGYA00511120_ERZ773099 | MGnify/ENA primary metagenome ERZ773099 (study PRJEB29015, sample SAMEA2738012) | human oral metagenome | biome: human oral; feature: human-associated habitat; material: dental | place: China | collected 2104 ... | reverse complement strand
CTACTTGTACTTCGTCTGTTCCATCAATTTCGACACCTTCAGAAATAACAGCACCCTCGCCAACGATGGTACGCTTAATCTTAGCGCCTTTCCCGATAATAGCTCCGCTCATAATAACAGAATCAATAACTTCTGCACCTTCACGTACTTGAGCTTCTGTCGAAAGAATAGAGTGTTTCACTGTTCCATCGACAAGACAGCCATCGACAACTAAAGAATCTTCTACATGAGCGTGTTCTCCAATAAAGTTTGGTGGTGAAATCAGGTTGCGTGAATAAATTTTCCATTGACGATCGCGACTGTCCAAAGCGTTGTTTGGATCAATGTATTCCATATTCGCTTCCCAAAGGGATTCAATTGTACCAACGTCTTTCCAGTAACCCTTGAATTCATAAGCATAGACACTTTCACCAGACTCAAGGTAGTTTGGAATAACGTTTTTACCGAAATCTGACATATCTACCTTGTTCTTTTCAGCGGCTACTAGCATGTTGCGTAGACGTTTCCAGTCAAAAATATAGATTCCCATAGAAGCTTTAGTAGACTTAGGTTCTGCTGGTTTTTCTTCGAATTCGACGATACGATTGTTTGCGTCAGTATTCATGATACCAAAACGGCTAGCTTCTTTGAGGGGTACATCCAAGACAGCTACTGTCAAACTGGCATTATTGTCCTTGTGAGATTGGAGCATGTCATCATAGTCCATCTTGTAAATATGGTCTCCAGAGAGGATGAGAACATATTCAGGATTGATACTATCGATATAATCAATGTTCTGGTAGATGGCATGACTGGTTCCTTCAAACCAACGGTTTCCTTCACTAGCAGAATAAGGTTGGAGAATCGATACGCCAGTATTGATACCGTCTAATCCCCAGCTAGAACCATTTCCGATATGACTATTTAGAGCAAGAGGTTGATATTGTGTGATAACTCCGACATTGTGGATTCCAGAGTTTGCACAGTTAGAAAGAGCAAAGTCAATGATACGGTAGCGTCCACCAAATTGCACAGCCGGTTTAGCAATACTTTGAGTGAGTTTTCCGAGACGAGTTCCTTGCCCACCAGCAAGGATCAAAGCTAGCATTTCATTCTTCATTTTCTACTCCTTTTTGAGTTATATTTGTGACAGTTTTAGCAGATTTCAAGCGACGTTTGATCTTCCAGATACTTGCTCCCATTGCTGGCAAAGTGAAAGTCAAAGTCTGTTTGTAATCTTTCCATAACCCTTCTTGAGTTTGAACGGTTTGATTATGTTCTTTCCAGACACCACCCCATTGCTCTAATTCAGTATTCCAGATTTCTTCATAGATCCCTGCAACAGGAAGTCCGATTGTAAAGTCTTTACGTTCAACTGGTGCCATATTAAAGACACAGACTAACATTTCGCCTTTCTTACCTTTACGGATAAAGGAAAGAACACTCTGGTCGCGATTGTCCGCATCAATAATCTCAATGCCATCATAGCTAGTATCAATTTCCCAGAGGCAGCGATGATCCTTGTAAAATTGGTTAAGCTGAGAAGTGAAGTACTTCATCTTAGCATTCATTGGATCATCTAAATTAGACCATTCCAGTTGTTCCTCGGACTTCCACTCTAGGAATTGTCCATATTCACTACCCATGAAAAGTAGCTTCTTACCTGGGTGACAAATCTGATAAGTATAGAGATTGCGTAGTCCTGCAAATTGATTGTAGCGATCACCCCACATCTTGTGCATCATGCTCTTCTTACCATGTACGACTTCATCGTGCGAGAATGGTAAGAGGTAGTTTTCATTGAAAACGTACATGAAGCTGAAGGTTACCAAGTTAAAATCGTACTTGCGATAAATCGGATCTTCTTCGTAGAAACGGAGAATGTCGTTCATCCAACCCATATTCCATTTGTAGTCAAATCCTAGACCGCCCATTTCCTTCATGCCAGTAATCTTGGTTCCTGATGAACTTTCTTCTGCAATCATCATGACATCAGGGTGGGCCAACTTAATCACGTCATTCAGACGTCTTAGGAAATAGAAACCTTCATAGTTGAGGTTGCCTCCATCTCTATTTGGGTTCCATGGCGCATTGTCGTAGTCGAGATAAAGAATATTGCTAACTGCATCAACCCGAATTCCATCAAGATGGTAGAAATCAATCCAAAATTTAATGCTTGAAATCAAGAAAGACTGTACTTCATTTTTACCCAAATCGAAGTTAAGGGCTCCCCAACCGTAGTTGTTAGCTTTAGTTGGATCCTCATATTCAAAGGTCGGTGTGCCATCATAGTAGGCCAAGGCATCGTCATTGATAGTGTAATGCCCTGGTACCCAGTCTACAATCACTCCGATATTGTTTAAGTGACATTCTTCAACAAAGTCTTGGAATTCTTCTGGTCGGCCGTAGGCATGCTCTAGAGCAAAGTAGCCCATGAGCTGATACCCCCAACTCAATCCCAACGGGTGTGCCATCAAAGGCATAAACTCGATGTGAGTGTAGTTCATCTCTACCAGATAAGGAATGAGTTCTTCCTTAAGCTGGGCAAAACTGTATGGAGTTCCATCAGGATTTCTCTTCCAAGATCCTGCATGGGCTTCATAAATATTAACTGGTCGTTCGAAGAATCCCAAGCGTTTTCTACGAGCTAGCCAAAGACCATCTTTCCATTTCTTTTCTGGAATCTCTGTTAAGATAGCTCCTGTTCCAGGACGTGATTCGTAACGAACTGCCAATGGATCAATCTTCATTAGCTGATGACCATTAGCACGTGTAATGTTATACTTATAAATTTGACCTTCTTGAGCTAAGGTAGTAAAGACCTCCCATACTCCTCGGTCATTTCTAACCATAGGGATTTGATTCTCTGTCCAGTTGGTAAAATCACCAACAAGATGAACAGCTTGCGCATTAGGCGCCCAAACACGGAAAGTATAGCCGTATTGACCGTCTATTTCTTCTCTGTGTGCTCCTAGGTAGTGCTGAAGATGAAAGTTTTCTCCAGTAGTAAAGATTCTCAAAGCTTCTGTTTTATCCATTCATTTCCCCTTTGTTTGTAAGCGTTTTCTATGTTTCTATTATACTATCTTTTAAAAGAACTTTCAAGCAAATTATGATATTTCTTAAAAATTCCTTTGAAAATCTTCAAAAAATTATCTTAATATTTTAAAAACTTTCAACTGCCAAATAGAAACATTTTGTATTTTACATATGTTTTACTAATTATGATACCAGAACATTCGTTATTTTTCAATTTTTTCTATTAAATTTTAGTAAAAAACAGTTTCAGACTTCACTACTCTTGACGCATAGCCATAACATTACTTATCATTGATTTCATATTCTTTTTAGTGCCAACTTACGGAAAAATAAAAAAAGCAGACTTTACAATCTGCTTCATCGTATACACAACATCTGATAATGTTTTTCTAGCTCTTTTTCTCTGCTTCAAAAACAAATTTTTCTGGATTCTTCTTAATATAATCCAGTTCAGATTCTTGCCCATCGTAATCATAGACAAAATTATCTGCTTGATCTAACACTTCATAGAAGACATCTTGATTTTCATCTTCCATTTTTTGAAGTAATTCCCATCTTTCTTCTCTATCAAAAGGGATAGTTCCACCAAAGTACTCGATCACGTTTTCAAAATTACTGGCAAATTCATTCATTCCAAATAATTTAAAGCCATTCAGGGCATCTTCCCAAACAATTCCAGTAGAATTATCGAAGAATTGGTAGTGTCCTCCATTATTTACTTCTATATAATACCATATAATCGCAAGTAGAAACCTTTGTTCCAAAGTGAAAATGTTAGCAGACTCAAGATAGTCCTCATAAGATCCATAGATATTGACAATATCATAGACAGGATTGATAATGTCCCAGACATCTTCAGTATTCTGTATATCTTCTATTGCTATATTCTTAAGATTCGCTGTGATTTTTTGATTCTGTACTATTTCCATTTCTTGGATCATTTTATCAACATATTCAAAATAGCATTTATGTAACAAGGGGAAGTCTTTGGGATAATCTTCAAGAACTTTCTTTAAATCACTTAATTCTACAAGTTCAATGCACCAATCTATTATTTCATGTTGATTCTTTTTTGCGAGTTCTATGGCTTTGTTAAGCATATAGAGCGCAGTCTTTGTCTCTGACTCAAAGTCATAATTATTATCGTCTAATAGTCTAAAACTTGTAAAAGCATAGCGATAATACCAAATGGCGTCTCTTTCTTGTTCATAAACCATCTCTAAAATGGTTCTTGCTTCTTCTGCTTGAAAGGTATTATTGTAAGCTCTCGCAAGCTCGCTTAACAGCTGCCCACTCAAATTTTCTAAACCGAAAGCTAAGAGTAAATCAATGATCTGTCCATACTGACTGCTATTCTGAAGTTCTAGAATACTTTGTAGCTTATCTTCTTCATTAAGCTGGTAGAATTCTTCCACAGTTATTATTTTCGAAGTCATTCTTCTCTCCTTTACTTGTATAAAGGCATCAGTTTTAGAGTCTTTTGTTGTGCACTTTAATTCCTACTGTTTTTCTACAAAACATTTAAGACTGCAACACTGATATCATCAATAACATTTTCTTCATTTGAGCGACTGTTGGTTAGAAGCATTTCTAGATTTCCAGCATTTTCAAAGTAGTAAGAAGTTCCTTTGGCGTTGAAAACAATCAAGTAATGTTCTTTGTCGCCCTGAATCTCATAGACAATCCAGCCACTATTCTCAGCAGCAGTATGCACAAATACATGACGATAGATATCTTCATAGGTTGGATATGAAAAGGCCTTGGTCTGAGTTTTTAGGCGAATAATCTCGCGAATAAAGTTAATGCTCTTTTGACGTTCATTTAACAAATCCCAGTTTACTTGGTTGACACTATCTGGAGCATTGTAGCTATTCATAGCTCGTTCTCTATCTGCTAGAGTAAGTTCACCATTCTCACCAGTTGCAACCAACTTAGTACGTCCAAACTCTTGCCCCAGCTCCAAGAATGCCATTCCCTGCATGAGAATATTCATGGCTGTGGCAGTTTCAACTTTACGCATGATATAGTCAGTAGTAAGGTCCGGATGAAGAGTCACTAGCAAATCATGGAGATTGTAGTTATCGTGCGCCTCAACGTAGTTAAGAACTTGGTTTGGACTGAGATAAGAACCCAATTCACGGCTGCCTAGAATGGCTTTGGCTACGATTGGTTCTGTTCCAGCCCCGCTAATAAATCCAGACTTGATAGAGCCGTAAACTTCTCCTCCTTTGACTGCATCACGTTGATCATCATTGAAAAATCCAATATTTGGCATTTGGTAAGCATTGTCTTTTTTAGCCTTGTCATAAGGAGCGAGCCCTGTTCCCATATCCCATCCTTCTCCGTAAAGGATAATACGTGGATCCACTTCGTCAAGCGCCCAGCGAATAGCTTGCATGGTTTTCACATCATGAATTCCCATCAAATCAAAACGGAAACCATCGATGTTGTACTCTTTAACCCAATAAAGGAGGGAGTCAATCATGTATTTACGGAACATTTCATGCTCACTAGCAGTTTCGTTCCCCACACCTGTACCGTTTTGGAAAGTCCCATCTCGGTTCATACGGTAGAAATAATCAGGTACGGTTGTCTGGAATGGTGCGTCAACTGTTGAGAAGGTATGATTATAAACCACGTCCATGATGACACCAATTCCTGCATCATGGTAGGCTTGAACCATAGTCTTCAAATCACGGATAACCTGCCCTGGATCATCTGGATTGGTTGATAGACTTGTTTCTGGTGCATTGTAGTTTTGAGGGTCATATCCCCAGTTATAAGTCACCTCACCATTTTCATCATAGTCTTTATGACGGTCTGCAATCGGTTGGAGTTGAACATAGTTACAACCTAAATTTTTGATATAGTCAAAGGCCGTTGCATGACCATATTTATTGACAGTGCCTGATTGAGCAGCTCCCAAGAATGTCCCTCGAAGTTCTTCTGGAACACCTGATGTTGGTGATTGGGTCAAGTCTCGGATATGCATTTCGTAGATAACAGCCTTACATGGATTTTCCAAACGCCAAGAGGCTGCTGATCCATGTTTGACCTCAAATCCAGAAACTTGTCGTTCTATGTTTGAAAGAATAGCAGAACGCTTACCATCTGGGCTGGTAGCAATGGTATAAGGATCTCTGGTCAAGGTCTGGTGGTGCGGGAAGTCAATTTGATAATGATACGCTTTCCCAGCGAGATTCTCAGCAAGGTCAAGACTCCAGACACCGATAGTATTGTATTTATGGCTATAAGAGTAGCTATTGCCTCTCTCCATGCTAAATGTTTTCCAAACAGGTGCATCATTGCTGGTTGATTCGTAGACGACGACCTGTACAGCTGCAGCTGTCGGTGCCCACAACTTGAAACTAGTCTGACAATCAGTCACCTTGCAACCTAACTCTCCTTGATAGCCCCAGTGGTGATCAAAACTAGCGCTGTGGATAGCTTTGTCAAATGCAAAAGGATTCTGATCAGCATAGTGAGGACTCGCGATAGCAGGATTTTCAGAATAATATACCATCTCATCACCCTCTAAAATCCAAGCTTCTGTCAAGAGTGGATAATAGTTGAATCGAACAGGATACTCTTTCAAAACACCATCAATTTCAACATTGAAAATTAGATTTTCCAGCTTTTGGGGACTATCTACTGTAAAAGAAAACTGAAGACCGAAATAAGTACTCTGAGGTTGTAAGGTTTCTTTACTGTCTTTTTGTCCAGTTGTAAATGAACAAGCGGTATAATCACCATTTTTTCGATGGAAATGGATGAGAACGGGATAATTGTACATGTTTTTTCCTAACTTCTAATTAATTTCATTTTTTAGTATCGTCATTTCTTGATTAAACGTATTGGGATAAACAAAAAATTCGACAGGTTTGTGGCAAATCTCCAATTTAACTGGAGTATCACCGCCGTATCTGAGCTTTAGATTGTGCATGATTTTTCATCTAAATTCGATTCGGAATTTTCTAGTTTGAGCCATTTAATATCGGCGTCAAAGACATACTAGTCACTATAAATTACTTGGATTAGCAAGACCAGAATATCAAATAGTTTCAGGGATTATAAGCCCTCTAGCCAGACTTCGTCTCGGACTTCAATGCCCAGTTCTTGTGCTTTTTGGAGTTTACTTCCTGCATCTGCTCCTGCTACTACGAGGTCTGTTTTTTTTGATACACTACCAGTAACTTTTGCACCTAGATTTTCTAGTTTACTCTTAGCTTCTGAGCGCGTGAGACGTTCTAACTTACCTGTTAAGACGACAGTTAAGCCTGACAGGGCTGCATCGGAAGCTACAACCTGCCCTTTATAATCAAGATTTACACCTGCTTCCTTGAGTTCATTTAGCAAAATTTTAGAACCCTCTGTTGCAAAATAGGTCTGGAGACTTTGAGCAATTACATCGCCCAGACTTTCAATGCTAGAGATCTCTTCTGGATCTGCTTGAGCAAGTGTCTCGATAGAGTGGAAGTTTTGCAATAACAATTGACTTGCCTTGCTTCCAACATGGCGAATGCCCAAACCAAACAAAAGCTTCTCAGCAGAATCGTCCTTAGAGGCCTGAATAGCTTGATACAGCTTAGTTGCAGACTTTTCCTTGACCCCATCTAAAAGAAGAAAATCTTCAATTTTCAGACGGTATATATCAGCCACATCCTTAACTAGATTAGCAGCAAATAGCTTTTCAACCATGGATGGCCCGAGACCGGTGATATTCATAGCATCTCGTGACGCAAAGTGGATCAATCCTTCCATGATTTGGGCAGGGCAACGAGGATTGATACAGCGCAGGGCAACCTCGTCTTCAAAATGTAGCAACTCACTGTCACAACTTGGGCAGGTAGATGGGATATCTAGCTTTTCCTCAGAAATACGTTTGGACTCTACGACACGCAAAACAGCGGGAATAATATCTCCAGCCTTATAGACGATAACAGTATCATCTTTACGGATATCTTTTTCGGCAATATAGTCTACGTTGTGAAGAGTTGCACGGCTAACGGTTGTACCAGCGAGCTGAACAGGTGTTAGATTGGCAGTCGGAGTCACGACTCCAGTACGCCCCACCGTCCAGTCAACCGACAGGAGTTGGGCTTCTTTTTCCTCTGCTGGAAACTTATAAGCCACCGCCCATTTGGGTGCTTTCACCGTAAAACCAAGCTGGTCTTGACCAGACAGGTCATTAACTTTGACCACCACTCCATCAATATCATAAGGCAAGTTTTCACGTTCTTGTGCAACTTCTTGGATGAAATCCCAGACCTGCTCTATGCTATCAGCCAGATAACGTTTTGGATTAACTATAAATCCAAGTTGGTCAAGATGGTTAAGAACTTTTTCCTGACTATCTCTGGTAGAAGGGCTAGCTTCTTGATAGAGGAAAGTCGCAAGATTGCGCTTGGCTACCACTGCTGTATCCAACTGACGCAAAGTGCCTGCTGCTGCATTACGAGGATTGGCAAATTCGGCCTCACCATTTTCTTGGCGGGCTTGGTTAACCTGATCAAAGGATGTACGCGGCATGTAACATTCACCACGAACAGTAATATCAAGCTCCTCTGGCAGAGTCAAGGGAATATCTTTGACACGTTTGAGGTTTTCTGTGATATTCTCCCCAATCAAACCATCTCCCCGAGTCGCTCCTGCAACCAAAATCCCCTTTTCATAGGTTAAGGAGATGGATAGACCATCGATTTTCAACTCACAGATATAAGTTACTTGAGAGAGCTCCTTGCGAACACGTGCGTCAAAGCTTTCCAACTCTTCACGTGAAAAAGCATCCTGCAAACTGTAAAGAGGATACTGGTGTTTGTATTTTTCAAAACCATCGAGAATCTTTCCTCCGACTCGATGAGTTGGACTATTAGGCAGAACTTGTTCTGGATAGGCTGCTTCTAATTCTACCAACTCACGATAGAGGCGGTCGTACTCACTGTCAGATACCGATGGGTTGTCTCTTGTATAATACTCCATCGCATAGCGATTCAGTAGCTCGACTAACTCATTCATTCTTTCATTCATGAAACTATTTTACCATAAAACACACCCTCCTCACAATAGAGAAGGGCTGAAAAATGGGTCGTAGTGAAATATTTTCTAAAAAAATAGAAATTAGGACTCTTTTTCAAAATGACTTCGTACATAAACAAGTGATAGACAAGACAAGATGATAACCCCGCTTCCAATTATCAGGAAAGAAGAGAGATGTACACTTGGAAGCACCGTCATAAAGCCTTTTGCAATCGGCATAAAGAGAATGGCTAAGGTAAAAATTGTGCTTAGCACTCTCCCCAAGTATGCGCCCTCAACCTTGGTTTGCACCTGAGTAAAAAAATGAATATTAAAGATCGTCATAAACAGTTCACAAACTAGATTTCCAGAAAAGGAAAGAAAAGTTGGCAGTGGTAACCCCATCATGAAAACTCCAATCCCTGTCAAGGACAGTAAGAACAAAAGACTGTTGACACTAGCTTTTATTTTACTGGCTAGAAGAGCTCCTATGATGGAGCCAATCGCTCCCATAGTCAAAATACTTGCATAAGCTCCCTCTACTCCGTAAAGACGATTTGAAAAGGGGAGGAGAAACTCAAAAGCTGCAAAAAAGAAATTAACACTGGAAGCTACTAACAAAAGGAAGAAGATCTCTTTCTGATGCCAAATATAGTGTAGTCCAGCTTTCATATCAACAAAGATGTCTTTCCAACTAAAACTCTTTTTCTCATGTACTTGGATTTCTTTTGGGGGAAGGAGAGCCACTAGACCAAATGCGATGAAAAAACTAATAGAATCTAATATAAGTGTTACATGAAGACTTGAAAATTGTAAAACAAGGAAAGAAAGTACAGGAGAACTTACAGCCACAACCTGCAAGACTAACTCTAGACGAGCATTATAGGTCACAATCTCGTCTTTCTCAACGACTTCAGTTATAATGGCTTTATTGGCTGTACGTGAAAATGAAAAAGCGATCGCTTGCACAATATTGGCAAAAATCAAGGCAGCAATCATCAAATTATCATTTCTTATAAAAGAAATAGCCAAACAAAGAATACCACAAACCAAGTCTGTTATCATCAAAATCTTGCGACGCGAAAAACGGTCTGAAATCACTCCACTAAATGGATTAACTAGAATGGATGTGACGAGTTCAGAAATCTGATAAATCCCAAAAACAGTCTGTCCTATCGTTCCCATTGATGCCAACCAGACACTATTTCCATAGTCATAGAGCATATTTCCTATTTTATTAATAGCACCACGACTAATCAACTGTACTGCGTGTCGATTCATATAAAAACTCCTCTCAAATTTTGAAACTATTGTATCAAAACTGGAAGGAGCTACTCTGTTTTTCCCTTATTTGGGAAATTTAATCTTTTACAAATTTTTCATAATGTTCCAGATAGTAAGCCACTTGCTCCGGAAGCCCAAGCACTTCAAAAATATGCATAGCTTCCTGCATCTGGCTACAACCTTCTTCTTTCTGACCTCGCTGGTAGAGGGCAAAACCTTTGAGATAATGAAAGATATTTCGCTCATAAAGCTTGATACCATTTCCAATCAGCTTCTCTACATAACCCTCAAAATAGTCCGCATCCGTAAAGGAACGGTTCTCCAAACAATGCTGGTAACAGTTAAGAGCTAGAATCAAAACGAGTTTTCGATGTCTACCAATTTCTTTATAGTACTCTTCTCGTTCCATGACTTCTCTACCAATCCGAGCGACATAGTCCACATTGTAGAAAGTATAGAGATTACCAAAAAGAATCAACTCATACATGGTCCATTCTTCTGTTTGGAAAAGATAATCTGCCACCTTATCCAAATCACTCTGTTCCATACTGTAACTAGCATCTCTTTGACAAATAAGGCCTTGTAGCAGAATCCAATTCAGCTCAAAATAGAGGGGATTGGTCGAACTCTTCGCTTTCTGTAGTTGTTCTTTTTGAAGTTGTTGAAAACCTGCAATATCATTTGAGTAGTAAAGCGGAATAATCTGCGCCATCAAAGCAACGTGTTCATGATTTTGAAAATCCCTAGCCTTGTCCATAAAATTTTCAACAGTCACGTGAATATTATCCAAAATCTCAAAGAAACGGGAAACTGCTAGATCAGACTCACCAAGCTCGAAACGGGATAACTGAGAGGTAGAGCAAGAATCTCCCGCTGCTTCCTTTAATGAGTACTTTCCACTAGTTCGAAATTCACGAAATACCTTTCCAAGATGTTCCATCTTTACATCTGCTCCGATAATTCTTCCCACTCAAGCATAGCTTCTTCCTGACGATGGCTAATTTTGTCCAGTTCAGCCTGTAATTCCATAAGTTTTTCGGCATCGTTGGTTTCCAACATTTGTTCAGAGATGGCTTGGCTTTGACTTTCTAGCTCTTCGATTTCAGCTTCTAAACTTTCGATTTGTCGCATGAGCTTACGGGCTTCTTTTTGACTTTCTTTCTGAGCTTGGTAGTCATTAACTGGACTTGCTTCTTTTGTTTGATTGCTAGTTGGAGCTTCCTCTGTCTGACTCACTTCTACTTCTGCCTTCTTTTCAACATAGTAGTCATAGTCTCCTAGATAGAGGGTCGAACCATTTTCGGACAATTCCAGTACATGAGTTGCCACACGATTGATAAAGTAACGGTCGTGGCTGACGAAAAGAAGGGTTCCATCAAAGTCAATCAAAGCATTTTCTAGCACTTCCTTACTGTCAATATCCAAGTGGTTGGTAGGCTCATCAAGTATCAGGAAGTTATTATTTTCCATAGAAAGTTTAGCAAGCAACAAACGAGCTCGTTCGCCACCAGACAACATACCGACTGACTTTTTGACATCATCTCCTGAAAATAGGAAAGCCCCTAAGCGATTACGGATTTCAACCTCTGGAGTCAGTTTAAAATCATTCCAGAGTTCATCCAGAACAGTATTACTAGGAGTTAACTTTTTTTGAGTCTGGTCATAGTAACCAACCTCAACATTTGCTCCAAAACGCTTTTCTCCTTTGATAAAAGGAATCTGATCAACTATTGACTTGATAAAGGTTGACTTCCCAATGCCATTTGGTCCTACGATGGCAACAGCATTCATCTTACGAAGGTCCAGATTAATCGGTTCTGACAAAATCTCCCCATCATAGCCGATAGCTGCATTTTCAACCCTCAAAACGACATTCCCAGATGTTCTTTCAGATTGGAAAGTCATATTGGCTGACTTCTTGCCTGTTTCGGGCTTATCTAATCGCTCCATTTTTTCCAGTTGCTTGCGACGAGATTGAGCTCTCTTGGTTGTTGATGCTCGGACTAGATTACGATTGACAAAGTCTTCCAGAGCAGCGATTTCTTTCTGCTGTTTTTCATAGTTTTTGGCCTCAGTTGCTAACTTTTGCTCTTTTTGCTCAACAAAACGAGAGTAATTTCCCACATATCTATCTAAGGAATGCTTGGTCAAATCAAGCGTAATCGTCGTAACCTTATCCAAGAAATAACGGTCATGACTAACGATAATGAGAGCACCACTGTAGTTTACCAGATAATTTTCCAGCCAGGCTATCGTTTCAATATCCAAGTGGTTGGTTGGTTCGTCCAAAACCAAGAGATTGGGCTTTTCAAGCAACATTTTTGCCAATGCCAGACGGGTATTTTGCCCACCAGAAAGCTCTGCAATCTTCATCTGCCACATGCTCTCGTCGAACTTGAAACCATTTAAAATGGCACGAATATCTGCTTCGTAGGTGAATCCGCCAGCTTGACGGAAATTCTCAGACAATCTGTCGTAATCTTCCATGAGTTTGTCTAGCTCCGCGCCAGCTTTTTCACCCATCTCTAGTTCCATCTGACGAAGTTGCTTCTCTATTTGACGCAAATCATCAAAAACATGCAACATCTCATCATAGATGGTCTTGTTCGATTCAAAGTGGCTATTTTGTGCTAGATAAGAAAGAGACAAATCACGCTTTTTATTGACATCACCAGATGTTGGTTCTTCTTCTCCTACGAGGATTTTGAGCAGGGTAGATTTGCCAGCTCCGTTTTTCCCAACCAGGGCGATACGGTCACGTTCATCTACTTGCAGGCTGATATGATCAAACAAAAGCTCTCCCGCAAAAGAGCGTTCAATTTTATTAGCTTGTAAAATAATCATAGAGCTAGTATAGCATGAATTTTAAAGCCATTCAAGACTTGGAACAAGCCATCATTTCATAACTTTTCAGAAATTCATGCTAACATTTTACTAAAAGGATAAAAAATGATATAATGAAAACGTTTAAAACGAATTAAATTAAAGGAGATCCTCTATGACTTACCAAGAGAACTATCAAAAATGGTTGGATTTTGCTCAACTTCCAGACTATCTTCGCCAAGATTTGGAAAACATGGATGAAAAGACAAAAGAAGACGCTTTTTACACCAATCTTGAATTTGGTACAGCAGGTATGCGTGCTTTAATCGGTGCGGGTACTAATCGTATCAACATCTATGTTGTCCGTCAAGCAACTGAAGGATTGGCACGTTTGATTGAGTCAAAAGGCGGAAATGAAAAAGAACGTGGTGTTGCCATTGCTTACGATAGCCGTCACTTCTCTCCTGAGTTTGCCTTTGAGTCTGCTGCTGTTCTCGCAAAACATGGCATCAAATCATACGTTTTCGAAAGCCTTCGTCCAACTCCGGAACTTTCTTTTGCAGTTCGTCACCTTAACTGTTTTGCAGGTATTATGATTACTGCTAGCCACAACCCTGCTCCATTTAACGGTTACAAGGTTTATGGTGAAGATGGTGGGCAAATGCCACCACACGATGCTGATGCATTGACAACTTACATTCGTGCCATTGAAAATCCATTTGCTGTTGAAGTTGCAGATGTGGAAGCTGAAAAAGCTTCTGGCTTGATTGAAGTCATCGGTGACGCTATTGATACGGAATACCTCAAAGAAGTTAAAGATGTTAACATCAATCCAGCTTTGATCGAAGAATTTGGTAAAGACATGAAAATCGTCTACACACCACTTCATGGTACTGGTGAAATGTTGGCACGTCGTGCCCTTGCACAAGCTGGATTTGACTCTGTTCAAGTTGTAGAAGCTCAGGCAACTGCTGACCCAGAATTTTCTACAGTTAAATCTCCAAACCCAGAAAGCCAAGCAGCCTTTGCTCTTGCAGAAGAACTCGGACGCAAAGTCGGTGCTGACGTTCTTGTTGCAACGGACCCAGACGCTGACCGTGTTGGTGTGGAAGTTCTTCAAAAAGATGGTAGTTATCTCAATCTTTCAGGTAACCAAATCGGTGCGATCATGGCTAAGTATATCTTGGAAGCCCACAAAAATGCTGGAACTCTTCCTGAAAATGCAGCCCTTTGCAAATCAATCGTATCAACTGACTTGGTAACTAAGATTGCTGAAAGCTACGGCGCAACCATGTTCAATGTCTTGACTGGTTTCAAATTTATCGCTGAAAAAATTCAAGAATTCGAAGAAAAACACAACCATACTTACATGATGGGGTTTGAAGAAAGCTTCGGTTACTTGATCAAACCATTCGTACGTGATAAAGATGCTATCCAAGCAGTTCTTGTCGTTGCAGAGCTTGCAGCCTACTACCGTTCTCGTGGTTTGACACTTGCTGATGGTATCGAAGAAATCTACAAAGAGTATGGCTATTATGCCGAAAAGACCATCTCTGTTACCCTTTCAGGTGTCGATGGAGCTGAGCAAATCAAAGCGATCATGGCTAAATTCCGTGACAATGGTCCGAAAGAATTTAATGCTACTGCTATTTCAATCACAGAAGACTTCAAGGCACAAACTTCTACTGCTGCAGATGGCAGTGTGACAGTCTTGACAACTCCTCCAAGTGACGTTTTGAAATACACGCTTGCTGATGGTTCATGGATTGCAGTTCGCCCTTCAGGTACAGAACCAAAAATCAAGTTCTACATCGCCGTTGTTGCCGACAATAACGAAGAAGCACAAGCTAAAATTGCTGCTATCGAAACAGAAATTAACGAATTTGTAAAATAAACTCTACAAGAAAAGTAAAAAAGGATGAACCTCAAAAGGTCTCGTCCTTTTTTCGTATCAAATGCAAGCATTTCCGGATACTTTATGGCATACTAGATTTATCAAAAAGAAAGGTATGTTTATGAATCATTTTTTAGAAAACATTAAAGTTCTCGAGGTCACAACAGTTGCACAGGCTCAAGAAACCATTGACAAGCATGAAACAGCCACATTTTTCGTAGGACGTGAGACCTGCCCCTTCTGTCGGAAGTTTGCTAAAACACTTGCTGGAGTCGTTACTGAAACACAAGCACATATTTACTTTATTAACAGTGAAGAACCAGATCAACTTGGTGCATTGCAAGATTTCCGCTCACGCTGCGGCATTCCTACTGTACCAGGCTTTGTTCATGTTGTAAACGGCGATATACAAGTCCGTTGTGACTCATCCATGTCGGCACAAGAGATTAAAGAGTTCGCAGGATTGTAGACAAAACCACTCTGAGAGTGGTTTTTGTGTTTTTTAGATTAGGTCTTATTGACTAGCTCTTGCAGCATTTGATGCAATTCTTCTATCGTTTCCCTTTGCTTTTCTAGCAATTGCTTTTGCTCAGCGATTTCTTGTCGTAATTGTAACATATCCGTATCTTCTTTTGTCTCATCGTTAACAAAGAAGTTGGTGAGAGCACTAGTCAGCATGCTAATCGTTCCAATTCCTACAACCATGAGTAATACAGCTATCCATTTGCCAAAGATGGTGCTGGGAATAACATCCCCATAGCCAACCGTCGTAACTGTCACTAAAGCCCACCATAGACTGTCTGAAAATGCCATATCTTCCACCACGGACAAAATCGCACTTCCTACTAAGACGATAAATGTATTAACATACAAGATATAAATTAAGCCGTTAGTATGTAAAAATTTAGCAAGTTTTCTTTCAAGCTTACCTGTTAGGCCAATAACCCTCAATAAGCGTGATAATTTAACAAGTTTTGTCAAACGTGCCAATCGAAAGACTCTTCCTAAACGGAAAACTGTAAAGATAGCATTCAAAGGTAGTATTGCAAGTAAGTCAAAAATATTTTTGCTGATGAAGGTTAATTTAGCTTTTGCAGTAACCAACCGCCAACTATAATCCACTACGAAAATAAGCCATATCAAAAAATCTATGACGCTATAAGGCGGAGTGTCAAGGTCTATCAGGTCTGTAAAGCCGAGCAGAACTAAAACGACAGATATTAAAGCCAATAGGATGATACTGGTATCGTAATAATCTGAAAACAGCCACTTTTTCTTCAATCCCATATTCTCCTCATCATTCTTTTATTAAAGAATTATATCATATCAAAGTCCATTATTCCATTTTATCTGAAACAAAAAAGAATGCCTATTGACATTCTTTTTATATTTCCGTCAATGGTGTTGCTGTATCTGGCGAGGTATCATAGACTTGGAAGTCTACTCCTACTCCGAGATCTGCTTGAGCAAGCTGATTGACCATGGTCATATGAGCCAGTTCTTTGATATTGTTCTCTTTGGACAAGTGACCAAGATAAATCTTTTTGGTGCGATTCCCCAGCGTCCGAATCATGGCCTCTGCTCCATCTTCATTGGAGAGGTGACCAAGATCTGACAAGATTCGCTGTTTCAGTCGCCAGGCATAAGAGCCTGCTCGTAAGATTTCTACATCGTGGTTGGATTCAATCAAATAGCCATCCGCATTCTCAATAGTCCCAGCCATCCGATCGCTGACATAGCCTGTGTCTGTCAATAAGACAAAGCTCTTGTCATCTTTCATAAAACGGTAAAATTGCGGTGCTACTGCATCATGACTGACCCCAAAACTCTCGATATCAATATCTCCAAAGGTTTTAGTTTTGCCCATCTCAAAAATATGTTTTTGTGATGAGTCGACTCTCCCTAGATATTTACTATTTTCCATGGCCTGCCAGGTTTTTTCATTGGCATAAAGATCCATGCCGTACTTACGAGCCAAAACACCAACACCATGAATATGATCAGAATGCTCATGTGTAATTAAAATGGCATCCAAATCCTCTGGTTTACGGTTGATTTCGCTTAGTAGACTAGCAATTTTCTTACCAGACAAACCTGCGTCTACTAAGATTTTCTTTTTCGGTGTTTCCAGATAAAATGAATTTCCACTGGAACCTGATGCTAAAATACTGTATTTAAAGCCTATTTCACTCATTCTAGTCTTCTACTTCATCCTCCCATACTTCTTCTTTTACGGCATCCTTATCATAAGGAAGCACGATGGTAAAGGTCGAACCTTTTCCGTATTCACTCTTAGCCCAGATAAATCCGTTGTGTTGTTTAATAATTTCTTTAGCGATAGCCAGACCCAAACCAGTTCCACCCTGAGCTCGGCTTCGTGCACGATCCACACGATAGAAACGGTCAAAAATTTTAGGCAAATCTTGTTTTGGAATTCCTAACCCCTGATCTGAGATAGATAAAATCATCTGGTCATCTGTTGTTTTCATGCTGACAGTAATCTTTCCACCGTCTGGCGAATACTTAATCGCATTATTCAAGATATTATCAATCACCTGCGTCATCTTGTCCGTATCAATCTCTATCCAAACAGAATTGATAGGGTAATTCCTGACCAACTCATATTTTTTCTCCTCATCCTGAGCTCTCATTTTATCAAAACGATTGAGAATAAAGGTGATAAAGGCAGTGAAGTTGATCAATTCGACATCCAAGTGACTGGTCGCATTATCAATCCGTGACAGATGTAAAAGATCAGTCACCATCCGCATCATACGGTTGGTCTCGTCGAGCGACACCTTGATAAAGTTAGGAGCAACAGGATCGTACAAGGCTCCTTCATCTAAGGCTTCAAGATAAGACTTGACGCTAGTCAGGGGTGTCCGCAACTCATGGCTGACATTGGAAACAAAAAGTCTCCGCTCGCGCTCTTCTTTCTCCTGCTCGGTCGTATCGTGCAATACTGCTACTAAACCTGAGATGAAGCCGGACTCACGCCGTATCAGAGCAAAACGCACGCGCAAACTCAAGTATTCGCCATTGGCATCCTGTGAATCGATTGTCAACTCTGGAATCTGAGTGATCAGATCACGCAAATCATATTCATCTTCTATCTTGAGCAATTCCAGAATGCTTTTATTAAGAATATCATCTTTTTGCACTCCAAGTTGTTTTTTTGCCATGTCATTGATCATAGTGATTTGACCACGGCGGTTGGTCGCAAGCACCCCATCTGTCATATAAGAAAGGATACTGTTGAGCCTTTTACTCTCTTGCTCCAGATTTTCCTGTGTTAAGCGGATAACTTCTGATAAATCATTGAGATTATTTGTTATATTGGTAATTTCAGAACTTCCCTGCACATCTAGTACTTGAGAATAGTCACCTACAATCAGGTCCTTAACCTTTTTGTTTATCTGTTTCAGACGAATAGTATCTCGGCGATTTTCTAATAATAACAAGGTCACGACCAAGATAAAGCCTAGCAAAATCAGAATAAAGATAAAATCTCTGGTCAGAACAGTTTGTTTAATTACTTCAATCATTATTTCTCATATAGTATCCAACACCACGACGAGTCAGGATATAGTCTGGTCTACTTGGTGTGTCTTCGATCTTTTCACGCAAGCGTCTGATGGTTACGTCAACTGTACGAACATCTCCAAAGTAATCATAGCCCCAGACTGTTTCAAGGAGGTGTTCACGAGTGATGACCTGCCCGATATGAGAGGCCAAGTGGTATAAGAGTTCAAACTCGCGGTGGGTCAATTCAAGCTCTTCACCATATTTTTTAGCCACATAAGCGTCTGGCAAGATTTCCAAGTCTCCGATTCGCAAGGGTTGAGCCTTAGTGTCAGTTTCTTGATTCTCAACGGTTGCAATTTCAGTACGACGAAGAAGGGCCTTAACTCGCGCTTGTAATTCACGATTTGAAAACGGTTTGGTCACATAGTCATCCGCTCCAAGCTCAAGACCAATTACCTTGTCAAATTCACTATCTTTTGCTGACAGCATGATGATTGGCACATGGCTAGTCTTTCGAATGGTCTTGGCTACCTCTAAACCATCAATTTCAGGCAACATCAGATCCAAAATAATGATGTCAGGTTGTTCTGCTTCAAACTGTTCAAGTGCTTCCCGACCATTAAAAGCTGTCACTACTTGATAACCTTCTTTGGTCATATTAAATTTAATAATATCTGAGATTGGTTTCTCATCATCTACAATTAATATTTTTTTCATTTGATCACCTTTTTTCTGTACCTATTATATCAAAAAAATGCGAAGAAGGCATGAATCACTTGTCCCATCTGCTTTCCAGATTCACTTTTTTATAAGTTTGCCAAATCTTTTGCTGAGGTTTTGCAAGGGGATAATCCTGAAACTCTTCTGGTGCTAACCAAAGGATTTCTCTATCAGGAAACTGCTGCGTCTCTGTCACCTGACCTGCTAGGATCTGAATATGCCATTTGCGATGACTAAAGACATGTTTGACCTGATCAAAGGTCTGGTCAAGCCAGTTAACCTCTATGTCATAGTCCTGTTCAAAGCTTTCTTGAGGCGTCGGACCGAGAGCAGTGCTTTCTTCAGCGACCTGAGCAAACAGATCCAGCTGTTCTTCTTCCTGTGAAAACTCCTCTACCTCTATCAAGGGGAAGTGCCAAAATCCTGCCAGTAATTTCTCGCTTTCGTTTTTCTCTAGTAAAAACTCTCCTTTGTCATTTTTTACCACCAAAGCTTTTAGATAAATTGGGACAGGTTTTTTCTTAGGCGCCTTGATAGGATAACGATCCATAGTTCCATTGAGAAAAGCTGCGCTGAAGTCCTTGACTGGACTGTCTGCTGGTCTAGGATTGACTGGCGACTCAATATCTGAGCCCAGATCCATCAGGGCTTGATTGAAATCACCCGGACGCTCTGGATCAATCAAGATTTTCATCATAGCCTGAAAAATCTTGCGATTGCTTGGAATACCGATATCATGGTCAACCTCAAACAAACGCGCCAAAACCCGCATAACATTACCATCCACAGCTGGCTCAGGCAGTCCAAAAGCAATACTTGCAATAGCACCTGCTGTGTAAGGACCGATTCCTTTCAAACTAGCAATACTTTCGTAGGTCGCTGGAAATTGTCCGCCAAACTTTGTCATAATCTGCTGGGCAGCCACCTGCATATTGCGAACTCGAGAATAATACCCCAGCCCTTCCCAAGCTTTTAGCAAGCGTTCCTCGGGTGCCATAGCTAGAGCCTCAACTGTCGGAAACCAATCCAAGAACCGTTTGTAATAGGGAATAACCGTATCAACTCTTGTTTGTTGAAGCATTATCTCCGAAACCCAGATATGATATGGGTCCTGACTACGTCTCCAAGGCAGATCTCGTTTATTTCCATCGTACCACGTTAGGAGTTTATGTCGGAAGGAGATGATTTTCTCCTCCCCCCACATACTCACACCGTATTTTTTCAAATCTAACATATCTCTAGTATAACATACATGGTCTCAACTGTCTCTTTCTCGGTACTAAAAAGCCCCTTTCCCACAGGGAAAGAGACTGATTTTCTTATTGATGAACAGCCTGTGATGCTGTGATAAGAGTCAGCTTATAAACATCATCAGCATTACAGCCACGAGAAAGGTCGTTAACTGGTTTGTTCAAACCTTGCAAAACAGGGCCAACTGCAGCAAAACCTCCAAGACGCTCTGCCATCTTATAACCAATATTCCCTGCCTCTATACCTGGGAAAATGAAGACATTTGCTTGCCCTGCAACATTGCTTCCAGGAGCCTTAAGGTCAGCTGTTTCAGGCACGAAAGCAGCATCGAATTGCAATTCACCATCAATTTCAAGATCTGGACGCAAGTCGTGTGCAAGTTTTGTCGCTTTAACAACTTTATCAACGCTCTCTCCGAAACCAGAACCTTTAGTAGAGTAGCTCAACATAGCGATTTTAGGATCAATCCCAAACATTTTAGCTGTGATCGCTGAGTTAATCGCAATTTCAGCCAAAGCTTCCGCATCAGGATTGATGTTGATGGCACAGTCACCAAACAAGTACCGTTCTGTTCCACGAACCATTAAGAAGGCACCTGAAGTACGTTTAACATTTGGACGTGTTTTGATAATCTGAAGTGCAGGACGAACAGTTGAAGCAGTTGAGTGAATCGCACCTGATACCATACCATCTACCAAGCCCATATATACCAACATTACACCAAAATAGTTGACATCTTCTGCTAAGACCTGGCGCGCATCTTCTTCTGACATTTTACCTTTGCGACGGTCTACAAGCGCAGCAACCATGTCTTCAAATTGTGGGTAATTTTGTGGATTAATCACCTCATATCCTTCCATAATTCCTTCGATTTCTAGATAAATTTTAATTTTGTCAGGATTCCCGAGCAAGACTGGAATAACGTCAGTTTCTTTGACCAAGCGTTTTGTTGCTTGAAGGATACGAGGTTCTTCTCCTTCAGGGAGAACGATACGAGCATTTTTGCCAACCAAGTTGGCTTTCAAACTTTCAAAAACTTCCATGAGTTTTCTCCTTTAAGATAATTAATTATACTCAAAAATAGAATGTTAAAGAGTATTAGTTGATAACTGTGTAATAAGGGTGCTAAAATCATCCGGTAGAGGACATTCCAGTTCTAATTGTTGCTCTAAAAATGGATGATAAAAAGATAAAAAATGACAATGAAGAGCTTGGCGCTGAATGCCATATTCTAAACTGCCATCATAAAGGTCATCTCCTAACAGTGGGAAACCAATATGGGAAAAATGAACTCGAATCTGATGAGTTCGACCAGTGTGTAAACGAATATCGACCAGATGGATATTACCATAAGAAGCTACGATTTGATACGATGTATGGGCGTATTTCCCACCTTTTGCTACCCGCCTAGTAATAATCGAGTCTTCATCGCGGGCAATCGGCGCAATAATCTCACCCTCTGATTCCAAATGACCATCTCCCTTAACCAAGGCAAAATATCGTTTCTCAATGGACTTACGTTGTAACTGTTTGTCCAGTCTAGCATGAGCATAGCCATGCTTAGCAAAGAGCATCAAGCCTGATGTATCGCGATCAAGTCGTGTCACGATGTGAACTTGCTGATTTTCATAGCCCTGTTTGACATAGTAACCTTTGATATAGTTGGCAATGGTATTAGAGTGATTAACACTCGGTATCGATGCTACTCCAAAGGGCTTGTTGAGGATTAGAAAATGGTCATCTTCGTATAAGACATCTAACGGGCGCTCAATAGCCTCTAGTGTTTCAAATCCTTCCTCAGCTGGGATATCAATGGTCACCTGGTCACCAATATCTAGCAGATAAGTTGCATTTCGCTGGACACCATTTACTAGAATATCTCCACCACGAAACTTAATCTTGGCAAGAAGACCTTTTGACACTTCATGTTTTTTCAGAAAAGTCTTAACCTTGACATGTTCATCGGCTATAAACTCAAACCTCATTCATCCACCTCGCCAATAAAGGCATCCTTGACCCGATTCCAAAAGCTGGTGTGGCTAGGAGTTGCAACAAAGTGAATTTTGTGGTGGTCTATCTGGTATTCGATGCGCTCTATATTGCGGAAAGAATAGATACTATTGTCCACCGAGATTGTATGATAATCATTGCGAGCAGGGATGAGTTCAATCTTATCCTTTTTAGGAACAATAACCGATGAACCTAGCGTGCGGTATACACGATTATTAAGACTAGCGATTTCGGTCAATTGCAAGGCTTCAATCGTTGGATGCAGAACAGCTCCACCAAGAGACTTGTTATAGGCTGTGCTTCCTGTCGGAGTAGATACAGTCAGCCCATCTCCGCGAAAACGCTCAAAAGGAACGTGATTGATGATGATATCTGCCACCATTGTCCGATCTGACCTGCGTATGCTAGCCTCGTTTAGTGCTCGGAAAATCTTAACCTCTCCATTTTCAAGAAAGATCTTGATATTGAGTACAGGATAGGAAACCTTGGCTCCCGTATCCAGCTGCAAATTTGTAACTAGTTGATCCAGCTCAAAATCCCGATAATCCGTGTAAAAACCCAAATGCCCCGTATGAACACCAACGAACCGCACCTTGTCTAACTGGTCTTCATACTTGTGAAAGGCAGACAAGAGCATACCGTCTCCACCAATCGATATCACGATATCAGGATTGGTGTCATTAAGTATAAATTGATGTTTCCTTAATTGATCTCTCAACTCATATAAAACCCGTTGACTCTGGGGCTTACGATTAGCGATCAGATCGATCCGTTTACCTGTATTCTTCATCTGTATCGTCACTATTTCCTACACCATCATTTAACTTTCTATACAGAGGATCAAAGAGAGCTTGAGCTTCCTGTATGTCATCGCGTATTTTACCCATCTCTTCATCCAGTTGATGAGAAATTCTGGCTGTAATTTCCAAGCGTTTTTTGATCTCCTCTGGGAAATGTCCTTGGTATTTATAATTGAGCGAGTGCTCAATTGTCGCCCAAAAATTCATAGCCAAGGTCCGAATTTGAATCTCAACTAAAATCGTCTTGGCACCATTGATCGTATCAACCATATACTCTACTATCACATGATAGGAACGGTAGCCTGATGCTTTCTGGTGGGTGATATAGTCGCGCTCTTGCACCACACGCATATCATGACGTTTATGCAAAATAGCCACAACCTCTTGGACGTCATCTACAAACTGTACCATGACTCGTAGACCAGCAATATCTTGCAAATCGTTCTCTAAGGTGTCATATCCAATGCCACGACGAACCATCTTTTCTTTGATGCTTTCAATCGGCTTGACCCGTCCCGTCACAAACTCGATTGGAGAATGCCTTTTCTGCTTACGATACTGCTTGCGAATACCACGAAGTTTGATCTTCAGCTCACCGACAGCTTGAATGTAAGGATCTAGAAATTCTTCCCATTCCACAGTCATATCTTCTCCCTTGTATTTGTTTAATTTCATTTTTCAAAAATATTTTGATTTTTTATCTGTATTCGTATACAATAAATACAATGCTTATTATACCATAAATCGCTTTCAAACAAAAGAAAAGGTTACGAAAATGAAACATTTAGAAATTGAACTGAAAACATTACTGAAAAAAGAAGAATACGATCACTTAAAAGAACATTTTGCTACTATTTCGCCAGTCATTCAAAAAAACTATTACATTGATACACCAGATTTTCAACTACGTAAGAAAAAGGTTGCTATGCGAATTCGAACCTTTGAAGATTGGGCTGAGCTAACCCTCAAAATCCCTCAAGCTGTAGGAAATATGGAGTTTAACCAAAGAATAGCTCGTGAGGAAGCTCAAACTTATCTGGAAAATCAAACACTTCCACAAGGCCTTGTCTTGGAAGAATTGGTGAAATATGGCGTCAGAGAAGAAAGTTGGCAGATTCTGGGTTGCCTCACCACCCTTCGCTACGAAATGGAAACTCCGATTGGCTTGCTGGCTCTAGACGAAAGCCGCTTTTTTGATGTAATCGACTACGAACTAGAGTTAGAAGTCACCGATTATGAGCAAGGAAAACGTGATTTTCAGCAGTTTCTTGTAGAAAATCAGATCGCTTACCAAAAAGCACCATCAAAATTAGTACGATTTATCAAAAGAATGACAAAATGCTGAAATAATCTACTTTTTTTGGTAGAATAATAGAGATAAAATAATAGAGTTTACAGAGGACGGTCTATAATGTCAGATAGAAACAACATGAAACTTTTCACACTTAATTCCAACCCAGAAATCGCTCAAAAGATTGCTGACGCTGTTGGTGTTCCTCTTGGAAAGTTATCTTCTCGTCAATTTTCAGACGGAGAGATTCAAGTCAACATTGAGGAAAGTGTCCGTGGCTATGATGTCTACATCATCCAATCAACAAGCTACCCTGTCAGCAACCACCTTATGGAATTGTTGATTATGGTTGATGCCTGCGTTCGTGCAAGTGCTCACAGCATCAACGTTGTTCTTCCTTATTTTGGTTACGCACGTCAAGATCGTATCGCTTCTTCTCGTGAACCATTAACAGCAAAATTAGTCTCTAACATGCTTGTCAAAGCTGGAGTTAATCGTGTTCTTACTCTCGATCTCCATGCTGTACAGGTGCAAGGGTTCTTTGATATCCCAGTAGATAACCTTTACACAATCCCACTTTTTGCAAAACACTACAGCGAAAAAGGATTGTTGGGTTCAGATGTTGTGGTTGTCAGTCCTAAAAACTCAGGTGTTAAACGTGCTCGTAGCTTGGCTGAATACCTAGATGCCCCTATCGCAATCGTTGACTATGCCCAAGACGACTCAGAACGTAGCGAAGGCTATATCATCGGAGATGTGGCAGGTAAAAAAGCTATCTTGATCGATGATATCCTAAATACCGGTCGTACTTTCTCAGAAGCAGCTAAAATCGTTGAACGCGAAGGTGCTACAGAAATCTATGCAGTATCTAGTCACGGACTCTTTGTAGAGGGAGCTGCTGAACTTTTGGATGCGGCGGATATCAAAGAAATCCTAGTGACTGATTCAGTTGCTACTAAAGAAAAAACTCCAAAAAATGTTCGCTACATCACTGCTAGCGAATTGATTGGAGATGCCATTATTCGTATCCATGAGAGAAAACCAGTCAGCCCTCTCTTTGCTTACAACAAAAAGGACTAAGGTGATCGTTTGATTTATCTGGACAATGCTGCGACAACTCCCATGTCTACAGTAGCAATCACAGCGATGACAAAAGTCATGCAAGAAATCAGTGGAAATCCTTCTAGTATCCATAGTCATGGTCGCCAAGCTGGCAAATTGCTTCGCGAAGCTCGTCAAGACCTGGCAAATCTATTAGAAACTGAACCCCAGCGCATCTTTTTTACTGCCGGGGGAACTGAGAGTAACAATACCGCGATTATCGGTTACTGTCTTCGTCACCAAGATCGTGGAAAGCATATCATCACAACGGCTATCGAGCACCATTCAGTCCTCGAACCGATTGATTATTTGGTTCAAAACTTTGGTTTTGAAGTTACAGTCTTGCAGCCTCAAAATCAAGAAATTACTGCTCAACAAGTTCAGGAAGCTCTTCGTGAGGATACCATTTTAGTCTCAACCATGTTTGCTAATAATGAAACCGGTATGCTCCTTCCTGTCGGAGAAATCGGGCAAATCCTCAAACACCATCCGGCAGCTTATCACGTAGATGCGGTTCAAGCGGTTGGGAAAATTCCTATTGCACCAGAAAAATTGGGGATTGATTTTCTCAGTGCTTCGGCCCATAAATTTCATGGACCTAAGGGAATTGGTTTCCTTTATGCTTCATCTATGAACTTTGACTCTTACCTTCATGGTGGAGATCAAGAACAAAAGAAACGGGCTGGTACAGAAAATCTCCCTGCTATCGTGGGGATGATTGCTGCACTTAAAGAAGACTTAGAAAAACAAACTGAACACTATCAAACTGTCCAAAAGCTGCAAGAGAGCTTTCTTGCTGAGATGACTGAGATAGACTATTACCTCAATCAAGGGAAAAATCATCTCCCATACGTCCTTAATCTTGGCTTTCCAGGTCAGAAAAATGATTTACTCCTGCTTCGTTTGGATCTAGCGGGTATCTCCATTTCTACAGGATCTGCCTGCACGGCTGGCATTGTACAAACTAGCCACGTCCTTGAGGCGCTTTACGGAATGGATTCGCCTCGCTTGAAAGAATCTGTCCGTATCAGCCTATCCCCGCAAAATACTATGGAAGAGCTACAAAGACTCGCACAAAACTTAAAAGAAATCATTGGAGGTTAACCAAATGGCATTTGAACAAACCATTCGGCTAAAAAATTGCCGCTATGACTATAGTCTTAGCCCATCTGTTAAGAAATTCACTCTGAAAGACAATACCTTTTTTGAAACTAAGGTTGGAAATTACGAGCTTACTCGTCTTCTTGAAAAAGTTCCCAATAGTGGAGAAGGTTTTCAGTTAAAAATTATCATCAACAAGGACCTTACCGGTGTGAAAATCAACATTACTGACAAATCTGGTCTTCGTTTGGTTGATATTTTTAAATCCGAAGATCACTATATCCATCAGGAAAAATTTTACTTCCTCATGGATAGCCTTGTAGAACGCGGTATTTTCACAAAAACTGAAAAATAGATTTTACCATGTTTTGACTTCTTATCAGAACCCGACTTATCTGAAAAAACTAAGATTTTCTTAGTTTTTTCTCATTTATTTGATTTTTTCACAACCTTTCTATAAAATAGAAGCATAGAAAGGTTGTGATTTTGTGAAAGATAAACAGTCTGCTGCTATTCCAAAAGCAACAGCAAAACGACTCTCGCTTTATTATCGAATTTTCAAACGATTTCACTCAGAAAAGATTGAAAGAGCTAACTCCAAACAAATTGCTGAAGCTATCGGTGTTGATTCCGCTACTGTTCGACGAGATTTTTCTTACTTTGGCGAGCTTGGTCGCCGCGGTTTCGGCTACGATGTCAAAAAATTGATGACATTTTTTGCTGATCTGCTCAATGATAATTCCATTACAAACGTTATGTTAGTCGGTATCGGAAATATGGGGCACGCCCTCCTCCACTACCGCTTCCATGAGCGCAACAAAATGAAAATCGTTATGGCTTTCGACTTGGATGATCATCCTGAAGTTGGAACGAAAACACCTGATGGAATTCCTATCTACGGCATTTCCCAAATTAAAGAAAAAATCAAAGAAGCTAATATTCAGACAGCTATCTTGACTGTCCCAAGTGTCAAGTCACAAGAAGTTGCTGATGTTTTGGTAGAGGCTGGAATTAAAGGCATCCTCAGTTTCTCTCCTGTCCATCTTTATCTACCAAAGGATGTGGTCGTCCAATATGTCGATCTAACGAGCGAACTTCAAACCCTCCTCTATTTCATGAAAAAAGAGAATTAGAAAGAGAATGCGTTTATGACAAAACCAGTTATTGGGATTACAGGAAATGAAAAAACTCATCCTGATGATAAACTCATGATGAGTTATACATCTAAAGGCTTCGTTGAAGGGGTCAAAAAAGCAGGTGGTATTCCTATCATCCTACCGATTGGTGACCAAGAAATGGCTCATCACTATATCAGCATGATAGACAAACTCATTCTTACTGGTGGGCAAAATGTTGACCCTATATTTTACGGAGAAAGTAAAACAATCGATAGTGATGACTACCATCTGCAAAGAGATATTTTTGAACTAGCTCTTATCAAAGAAGCCATCAAACAGAAAAAGCCCATTTTTACTGTCTGTCGTGGAACTCAGCTCTTTAATGTCGCTATGGGCGGCACTCTCTATCAAGACATTGAAGACCACTGGCAAGATAGTTCTGCTGAATACACAACTCAACGTTTAGCAACTAAACCAGATACCATTCTCCGAGAAATTTATGGTGAAATATCGCATATCAATTCCTTCCACCATCAGAGTATCAAGGATCTGGCTTCTAATTTGAAAGTGATTGCATACAACCCAAAGGATGGGATTATCGAGGCGGTTACAACTACTGATGGAATTGCCTTTCTCGGTGTTCAATGGCATCCGGAATTTCTCTATGAAAACCGTCCTAAGGATAAAACACTTTTTGACTATGTCGTCAACGAACTTTAAATCAGATCTGTCTTTTCACGGTAACTAAAGTAATCGGAATGCGAGACAATCAGATGATCCAATAGAACCAGTCCCATCAGTTCGCAAGCTTCCTTGACTAACTTGGTAACATGGTCATCATTTCGACTAGGAGCTACAGCGCCCGATGGATGATTGTGAACGAGAATCACAGAGGTGGCCATATGCTTGATGGCATAGTGAAGGATTTCCCTTGGTTCTGCAATGCTGCGTGTCGCGGATCCGATAAAGATGGTTTGCTGATGAATGATTTGATTTTGAGTATTGAGATAGAGCGCCACTAGGTGCTCTT
>ERZ773099.631-NODE-631-length-29004-cov-13.196967_pt1 | contig 29004 bp, 25 predicted proteins | sample MGYA00511120_ERZ773099 | MGnify/ENA primary metagenome ERZ773099 (study PRJEB29015, sample SAMEA2738012) | human oral metagenome | biome: human oral; feature: human-associated habitat; material: dental | place: China | collected 2104 ... | reverse complement strand
CCCGGCCTCGGCCAAATCGGTGGGTGAGAAAGTGGTGGAAGTCCTGAAGGGCTGAATAATCCGGAGGTAGCGGCTATAGGGTGTTGGACTGATGCCGAAAGGGAGCCAGTTCTGCCATTGTCCCGTTGTGCGATTCACATCATCTCAATCGCAACATCTGGTCAGTTCGGCGTCGTTTCCGCAGAACTGACGGTAGACTTCCCATTCCTTTAACGTACTACGGTTCGCTCGTTCCGCAACATCATGAAGAAACTCCTCACCGTCACAGTCCTGGCCGCCGGCCTGGTGAGCTTCTCCGCCCATGCCGCCGGGGGCATCGAGAAGCGCTCGCTGGATGAACTGCACAAGGCCGCCCTGAAAGAGGGCGGCACCCTGGTGGTCTAAGCCGGCGGTGATACCCCCGACCAGCAGAATGGCATCAAGGAAGCCTTCGAAAAACGCTTCCCCGGCATGACGCTGGATGTGGTGGTCGACTACAGCAAGGTGCACGACGCCCGTCTGGACCAGCAGTTTGCCCGGAAGCGGGTCGTGGCTGACGTGGTGCAGCTGCAGACGCTGCAGGACTTCCCGCGCTGGAACAAGGAAGGCCGCCTGCTGCCCTACAAGCCCCGCGGCTGGGACAAGGTCTACACCCACTTCAAGGACAAAAACGGCGCCTGGACCGGCGTGTTCGTCGATGCCTTCAGCAACGTGGCCAACATCCAGGCCCTGGGCAAGGACGATGCCCCGCTCAACGCGCCCGACTACCTGAAGCCCGAACTGAAGGGCAAGATCGTCTCCACCTACCCCAACGACGATGACGCCGTGCTGTTCTGGTACAAGCAGACCATCGACCGTCACGGCTGGGAATGGATGCAGGGCCTGATGAAGCAGCAGCCGCACTTCGTGCGCGGCACCCAGGCCCCGGCCGATGAAGTGGCCGCCGGCAAGTACGCCGTCACCTTCACCAGCGACGGCAGCCTGCGCCCCGATGAAAAAAGCCCCGTGCGCTTTGCCCTGCCCAGCAATGACGGCTTCGTGGCCTGGGCCCAGCGCGCCGCCATCGTCAAGGGCGCACGCCACCTCGAAACGGCCCGCCTGTACCTGAACTGGCTGCTCGACAAGGACACCCAGCAGAACGTCTGGACCATGTGGTCGGTGCGCACCGACGTGCAGCCCCCCGCCGGCTACAAGCCGGTGTGGGAGTACAGCAACGCCAACCTCTCCGCCTTCGAGCGCTTCATGGCCGACCGTGATGGGGTCGAACGCTTCCGCTCGCGCATCCAGCTGTACGTGGGCGACGTGCAGGGCCCATCCTCGGCCGGCGTGCTGGGCATGACCCCCACCCGGGCGCTGGATCCGGCCACGCTCAAGGCCCCGGCCACCGGCAAGTGAGAAACGCCGGGACGATGCCGGCCTGAAAGCATGAACGCCGTACCATCCTGCAGGACATTTTCTGCAGGGTGGTACGGCGTTTTCATTGAAAGGAATTGTCCCTCACTTGAACATCGCCTTCAGATCTTCAAACTTCTGCCTGAGCGACTGGCGAAACTCCTCGAACATCTCGTGGCGCTCCTCGCTGCGCCGGGTACGCAGCTCGGCACGCACCCGTTCGTGCAGATCGGCCTGCACCTGCTCGGCATCCACCACCTCCTGCTGGATGCGCCAGGCATCCCAGCGGGCCACCAGCGTTTTGAACCGGCCAAAGAACTGGTCCAGCGGCGCCTCGCTCCTTTCCTGGGCCAGGGCGATGATGGCCACATCACCGTTCTTCAGCCGCGTGGCCACCGTTTCCAGCAGCGTGGCCTGCGCCATGGCCTCTTCCGAACTGCCCATGCTGCCCACCCAGGCACCTACGCCCGCGCCAAACAGCATGCCCAGCGGTCCGCCCAGAATGCCCAGCACGGAACCGACCAGCGTGCCGGTCAGCATGTCAGACCCCACCTGCCGGAGCGGATCGAAGGCATCGGCCACCGAGATCACGCCATTTTCCTTCTTCAGCAGCACGGCCTGGGCAATGCGCGTCTCGTCATTCTGCGGAAAGCCCTTCAGCTCGGTGAAGGCCTGATAGGCCTCGCTGGGCACGTCGAACAGGGCAGCCACGATGTGTTCCATGATGGATCTCCTCGATGGAAACAAAAAACGGAATCGGGTACGAGGCTGCCCCGGTGCAGCCTCGGCGCGTGTCAGGAACTCCGGGAAAAATCACTTGAATTTCGCTTTCAGCTCGTCGAATTTCTGCTGGATCGACTGCCTGAACTCTTCGAGCTTTTCCTTGCGCTCCTGGCTTCGTCTGGCCTTCAGCTCGGCACGTGCCCTGGCCTGCAGGTCGGCCTGCACCTCCAGGGCATCGACCACTTCCTGCTGGATGCGCCAGGCATCCCAGCGGGCCACGATGGTCCTGAACTTGCCGAAGAACTGGTCCAGCGGCGCTTCGGACTTCTCCTGGGCCAGCGTGATGATGCCCACATCGCCATTCTTCATGCGGGTAGCCACGGCCTCGATCAGCGTGCCCTGGGCCAGCGCCTCATCGGTGCCCCCCACGCTGCCCACCCAGGCACCCACGCCGGCGCCGAACAGCACGCCCAGCGGACCACCCAGAATGCCCAGCACCGAACCGATCAGCGTGCCGGTCAGCATGTCATCGGAGGCCTGGGCCAGCGGGTCGAACGCATCGGCCACGGTGATGACGCCGTTTTCCTTCTTCACCAGCACGGCCTGGGCCAGCCGGGTATCGTCATTCTGCGGGAAGGTCCGCAGCTCGGTGAACGCCTGATAGGCCTCGCTGGGCACTTCGAACAAAGCGGCAACGACATGTTCCATCTGTACATCTCCTCTTGTCTTGAACAAACGGGGCGTGCAAGACAGGGCGGCAGGGTTGCAGAATCCCCGATGTTCGGGGCAACACGGCCTGCGCGGAAACGCATGCGCCCACGGCACGCACCGGGTGGCCCGGCACGAAACAGCGCCAATCGGGCCACGTCCTGCCCATCGTAGAAGAAGACGGCAGCCTTCACGGCAAAGGGCCCGGAGGATCGAAGGGCTTTGTGGCACATGGCGAGCCTTCTGGAACCACTCATCCCCGCAACCTGATCAGTTCACCCAGTTTTCCAGCCTCAACATCGGCACCCGGGAAAACTCCCTGACATTGTTGGTAACCAATACACAATCCAGTGCCAGCGCGTGAGCAGCAATCAGCATATCAAGAGGACCAATCGGCGTTCCCAGTCTTTCCAGACGCGCTCGCAGACTTCCATAATGGCGCGTTGCTTCGTCATCAAACGGCAACACTTCCAAAGGAGCAAGAAATTTTTGCAATGCCGCCCTGTTTCGTTCGGAACCGCTTTTCGCAGCACCATAATCCAGCTCGGCAACCGTTATGGAAGAAACAGCAACATCCCCAAACGAAAGACCATCAAAACGAAGCACCACTTCCGGCGGCCTGCGGTTGATTATATATATGCAGATATTCGTATCCAGCAAATAGCGAGCGCGGCTCATTTGAATAGTTCCTCTCGCTCCTGCTGACCGACCGGCTGGTTACGCTCCAGCGAGAACCCTGGCTCAAACTCATCGAGCGCCTCCCACATGATTTGCCATGGAGAATCAACGGGCAGCAACAGAACACCATTGCCAAAGCGCCTGGCTATGACCTCCTCTCCGGTAAAACGAAGCTGCTTCGGCAGCCTGACCGCCTGGCTCCGGCCCGACATGAACAACTTTGCAGCGTAGTCCACAGTACTCCCTCCATCACACAAATAGGTATATATCGATGATAGATATCGCTCTGCGTGACTGTCAAGGTGTCAAGGACAAGCGCCCCTTTGCCGCCCAGGACCACAGCACACCGTACCTGCAGAGTCCGTGATTCATTGGCTACGTCGACACCAGCCCCCGTACCCTCCTGCATCCCGCATCTGACACGCAGCCACCTGCCCCCTCGGAACCAGCCCCCAAGCGTTATATACAACGGAATATAATGCCCCAGCTTCCAGGCTGTTGCCCCTCCCGAGGGCAGCCCGGTGTCCCGGAAGCATCCTCACCACGCGTCCCCCAGACCTCCTCCATCCCAGGACCTTCCCATGCGTCTTGCCAAACTGTGCCTGCTGCTTGCCGCGGGCTTCATCTCCACCCACGCGCTGGCCGAGCGCACCATCACCGACCAGCTCAACCGCCGCGTCACCCTGCCCGACCACATCGAGCGGGCCGTCATCCTGCAGCACCAGACCGTCAACATCGCCAACCAGCTCGACGCCATGGGCCAGGTGGTGGGCGTGCTCTCCAACTGGAAGAAACAGCTGGGTGCCGACTACGTGCGTCTGGCCCCCACCCTGCCCAAAATGGGCACACCCGGTGATCTCACCCACGTCAACATCGAGGCCCTGCTGGCACTCAAGCCCGACGTGGTGTTCGTCACCAACTACGCACCGGCCGACATGATCAAGCAGATCACCGACACCGGCGTGCCGCTCGTGGCCATCTCGCTGCGCACCGGCGACGAGAAGGAAGCCTCCAAACTCAACCCCACCCTGAAGGATGAGGACCAGTCCTACAACGACGGCCTGAAACAGGGCATTCGCATCATCGCCGACGTGTTCGGCAAACAGAAACAGGGCGAAGAACTGGTCAGGGCCGCCTTTGCCAACCGTCCGATGCTGGAAAAACGCCTGAAGGACATCAAACCCGACCAGCGCGTGCGCACCTACATGGCCAACCCCGATCTGGGCACCTACGGCTCGGGCAAGTACACCGCGACAACGCCGATCGCTCCAGCAAACATCGCCCCGGCCAAGCCATCCGAAGCCGCACCCGTGCGGGCCAGGGCGCCTCGCGGATCCTTCGTGCGCTTGTTCTGAATCGGCGGCGGCGCCTGTCCACCGGGCTGCGGATCGCCCGCGGGGGCCGCCGAGGGGCTCGGGTCGGGGGCCGCCGCGCCCGCGCAGGTCACGGGGATCGTCAGGCCATCCGCGGCCTCGACGACCGTCGCAAAGTCGGTGGCGACCGTGACGGGCGCGTTCACGACTTCTCCGGCAACCTTGCCCTCGCAGGCACCAACGACCGTCACGTCCACGCTCGCCCGTCCCGCACCGTCAGTCGTAATCACCGAGGCAGCGTCGGAGGCGTGCGCATCCACGAGGGAGTTGTCAACCTCGGCCACCGCCTGCGTACCACCGGCGCTCACGCGCACCTTCGAGGTGATCGAGGGGCCCTCGGAGAAGGACAAGCCACGCAGCGGGATCGTCACCGTCGAGCCATCGGCCACCGCTTCGGTGGGCAGGGTCAGGCCGATGGAGGACTTGGCCTCGCGTGGGCTCAGCCCTCCCTCAGCCTGGACCGAACGGGCCCGGCCTCCCGAGTGCGCGCCCAGATAGGCGTTGAAGGAATCGCGGTCCAGGTTGCCGTTCGTGGTGGCCGCTCCCCCGCGGGTAAGAGCCTCAAAGGAGTCGCCGCCGGCCAGCAGGAAGGTCACGGACCCGACGGTGTACGTGGCGTCGGCCTTGAGGGGCTCGCCATTGATCGTCACCGACGTGATGCGCTGGCCATAGGGTTTGGCAGGGTCGTAGGTATAGCGCACGTTCGAGGAGAGGCCCAGCTTGAGCATCGGCCGGGAGTTCTGAGAGTTCAGGTCCGTCTTCCACTGCTGCTCGAGCGCGTCCTTGACATCCGATCCCTTCAGGGTGACGTATCCCAGCTCATCGGAGAAAGGCTCGACCTCGTAGGTCTGCGCATAGGTGATCGTGCCGTCCTCGTTCGGCACCAGGTCGGCACGCAGGCCGCCCGCCATGATCATGCCGATGTCGACGCTCTTCCCCTCCGGGGTCAGGATCGTTTCGCGCAGGGAATCCGCCACCAGGTCGCCCAGGGAGGATTCGATGCCTCGGTTCGATCCGGGTTCCGTGGCCCCCTCGGGCGTCGTAAAGACGCCGCGCCTGAAGGCCTCCGTGTAGCCCGTGGCGACGACGCGCTTGCCGGCCTCCTTCGAGTCTGACTCAGCTCGGTCGACGATCGCCTGGGTGTCGGGGTCCGAGCCGCACTGGGCGACCTCGGCAGCCGGAATGAGGATCGAGTCAGCACTCGTGACCTGGCGCGTCGCGGGATCGATAGTCAGGCGGATGAGGCCCAGATTGTCCGTGTAGGAGCCCGACGCGATACCCGCCAGTCGCGGGTTGGCGGACTCGAAGGACTCCACAGAGTTGACGTGATCGAACTCGTAGGGCACGTGCGTATCCCCGCCCATCAGACCGTCGACGTCCTTGCCGACCTTCGTGTAGTTGTTCTTCACGTCGTCGTCGAGCATGGCGATGACGACGTCGGCCTTCCCACTACCCTTGAGCTCGGCTGCCAGGTCGTTGATGCGCTTGATCGGGTCCGTGAAGGTCAGGCCGGCCGTCGTTCCAGGACTGAGTTTGTAGGGAACGTCCTGAGCGATCGCGCCGATGAAAGCTACCTTCATGCCCGACGGCGACGTCCACAGCTTGTAGTCCCCGAGGTAGGGCGTGCCGTCCCCGTAGGTACCCATGCCCTCGATGTTGGCGCCCAGGTACGGGAAGGTGGCCTGCACGAACTCGCCCGGGTTGGACCCGTCGACGCGCTGTTTGAAGACGGCCTGCCCCATGTCCAGCTCGTGGTTGCCGATTGTCGAGGCCAGGGGGTTCATCGTGTTGAGGGCCTCGATGGTCGGGTTGTCCTTGAGCGCGCCGGAGATGTAGGGGGAAGCGCCAATGTTGTCTCCCAGCAGCGTGAACGAGGAGTTCGGGTTCGCCTGGCGCGCCTTCTTCAGGTAGCAGTTCATCGCGGGCAGCCCCGCCTCGCGCACGACGCCCTTCTTGGCGACCTGCTGGATGTGTCCGTGCACGTCCGTGAGGTTGTAGAGGTCCAGGGTGATGGGCTCGGCCCCGTCCTGCGGCTCCGCGAGCGCCACGCTCGGCAGGCCCGCGAGGGAGAGCGCCATCACTGAGGCGAGCACAAGACTCTTCCATGCTCTTCGCATGTTGTGTTCCTTTCTACGCGGCTGCTGTACCGCATCGTGTGTTGGTTGGGAAGGGGTCAGTCGCGTCTCCTCATGCGCCGAGACGCTGTCAGGACGATTCCGCCGACTCCGGCCAGGAGGGCCCCGAGGAGGACCGACCGATCGGCGGCTGCTCCCGTGCGCGCCAGGTGGCGGCCGGGGCTATTGCCGGGGGAGGGAGCGCCAGTCCTCCCCGGCGCGGAGGGTGGAGGCCCGCTCGGCGGGGCGGCAGAGGGGGTAGGGGTGGGCGAAGGGTCCTGCGGGCTCGGGTCGACGTCGGGCTTCTGGGAGAGCATCGTCAACCCGATGATCTCGGGGTTATGATCCGAGGAGCGGTAGGGGTTGTCGGCCTCGACGCTCAGGTGGGCGTTCATGCCCGCGCGCGAGTACTCGAAGGCGATGGATTCCTGGGCGTTGACGGCCCAGCTGGTGACGCCCTCCAGGGTCGCGAGCGCGGCCCCGTTAGCGAACACGTGGTCGAGGGAGCCGGAGCGCCCGGCGTAGACATAGGAGCTCTCGCCCGATCCAGACACGCGCGCCCAGCCCGAGGCCTCGAGGGCCTTGATTGGGTCCTCCTGCGAGTAGGAGTTGAAGTCGCCGACGAGGAGGGTCGGTTTGTCCGCGAAGCGGGCGGCGAAGGAGGCGAGCGACGTGGCCTGGGCAACGCGGATCGCGTTCGCGTTACCCTGACCGTCCCCGCTGTCGGCGTTGCCCGGAGGCGCGCCCTCGGGCACGGACCCCTTGGACTTGAAGTGGTTGGCGATGACCACGAAGGTTGGGGCCGGGTTGTGATCGGAGGCGATGCGCGCGAACTCCTGGGCGAGCGGCTGGCGCGCCAGGCCGGAGAAGGCAGCGTCGTCGTGGATGACGGACGAGCCGACGGGAGCGATGGTCGCGGGCTTGTAGATGAAGGCGACACGGATGACGTCCTCGTTCGAGGGGAGGATCGGCGGGGAGGGCACGTAGGCCCACGCGGGCGATCCCGCGGCCTCGTTGAGCGCCTCGACGAGGCGCGCCAGGGAGGCGTCTCGATCAGTCCCCACCCCCACGGCGACGGGGTTTTCGATCTCCTCAAGGGCGACCACGTCCGCCCCCAGCGCGTTGATCGCGGAGACGATCTTGGCCTCCTGGTTGGCGAAGGCCTGCCGAGAGTACGCCCCGCGTACCTTGCACTTCTTCGCCGTCACGAAGGCGCCCGTTCGGTCCGGGTATCCCTTGCACCCCGCTTCGTCGACCCCGAGGTCGGTGAAGTAGTTGAGCACGTTGAAGGTTGCCACGCGCGTGTCCCCGCCGACCGAGGGGGCGGCCGGGCGCTCGCCCTTGATCGTTACGGGCGAGCGCCCGGGGTGCCCCGCGACCATGGAGGTCGGCTGGAACACGAGGGCCCCGTGCCGAGTCTCGAGGACGACGGGAGCTGAGAAGGTCACGTGGAAGCCGACGCGCGCGGGCTTGCCGTTGGCCAGGTATGCGTAGGGCACTTCGGTCGCGGCGCCCTTGAGCAGGTTGGTGTTGGTCCCGTCGTCGAGGGAGATCACCCGAGCGGAGTTCGCGGCCTCGTAGTCGCGGGCCGCCTGTCCCGGCGCGACCACGTCGGTCGCGGAGCGCAGCGGCTCCATTCCCGGCGTGAGAGCAAGCGTCCCGTACTGATTCGTCTGGTAGTTGTCGGTGATCGTCCACGTGCCCTGCGGGGAGAGCAGCATGGACTCGTAGGCCTCTGCCTGTGCGCTCAAGGGAACGCCGGTCACCGGCGTGGGCGTCGGAGCCTCGCAGCCGTCGATCTCTTCAATGGAGGTCGCCGCCAGCTGAGTCAGACTGGATGGGTTATCCTTCGGCGTCGTCGCGGGGAACTCGTCGACCGTGCCGCTCACGCGCACGCACGTTCCGATCGCCGGGATCCGAGCGTTCCTTCCCGCGTACACGAACAGCCCGTCGGAGCGTGACCTGCCCTCGTCCCACGTGCCGCCGCTGCCCGGCGTCTGAATCGTGTAGCCGTCCAGCGTGGTAGCCAGCCCGGACTCGCCGGCGGGGTAGGCCGCGGTAACGACCCCGACCGTCGTCACGGTGGCCCCCAGCATCGCCGAGTCGTCCCCCGAACCCACCGCCTGGATGTCGGGGATCGGAGTGTCCCCAATCGCTGCGCTCCGCTCGCCCTGCCCGGGTTGATCGACCGCCTCTTCCGCGTGGGCCGGGGGCGTGCTCGCCGCGGCATCTGTGCTCGCGGTGGCTGTGCCGTCGGCGGAGGGCTGCGTGCTCGCGGATGCGCCGTGCGAACCGGACTGGGTTGACTGCGCACCGTCCGTCGGGGCGGGGTCGACCGCCCACGAGCCGGGGACAAGCCCAATCGTGGACAGCGCGAGCACGCCGAATACAGCTAATGACCGTGTCCCGCACTTCATCGGGATGTCCTCTCAGCCTCACCTCACTGTGAGGGGCCGTGGCCCCGCGCCGCAGGCGTCCTTACCAACGGCAACACACGTGGTGACAAGTGTATGCGACACGGGAACCAAATGGAACCAGGCGTTTCAATTGCTGGTACTCGCCCGCCCCAGCGCGTGGGCGCGAAGGAGCGAGAACCCGAGCGTCAAACCCTCGCCGCAGCGATGCGCCCGCGGATAGGTTATTCGCTTGCGGATAGGCTCATAACCTATCCACGTGGGGCATTTCCTATCCACGTGCACGCAACCTATCCACAAGACCCGTTGCTCCCGACCGCGAGACGGCGCGCCCGGCGCCCCAGCCCTGGCCTCGTCGACGACGAACGAGCTGGGCTCACGAGGCGGAGTAGGGCGAGACGACCACCTGGGCGCGCTGCAGGTCCTTGACCTCCGCGTACCCCGTCGTGGACATCGTCCGTTTGAGGGCTCCCACGAAGTTAAGGGAGCCGTCCGCCCGCGTCGAAGGCCCGTAGAGGATCTGCTCGAGCGTTCCGGTGGTCCCCACGTGGACGCGCTGGCCGCGCGGCATGTCCGGGTGGGTCGCCTCGGACCCCCAGTGCCAGCCTCGTCCCGGGGCCTCCTCGGCGCGCGCGATGGCCGCGCCCAGCATGACGGCGTCCGCGCCGCACGCGATGGCACGCGCCAGGTCTCCGCTGCGCCCGATGCCTCCGTCCGCGATGACGTGCACGTAGCGCCCGCCAGACTCGTCCATGTAGTCGCGCCGCGCGGCCGCCACGTCCGCGATGGCGGTCGCCATCGGGGCATGCACGCCCAGGGATTGGCGCGTCGAATGCGCCGCTCCCCCGCCGAAGCCCACGAGGACGCCGGCCGCGCCCGTGCGCATCAGGTGCAGGGCCGCCGTGTCCGTACACACGCCGCCGACGATGACGGGGACGTCCAGCTCGTAAATGAATCGCTTGAGGTTGAGGGGTTCTCGGCGCGAGGACACGTGCTCGGCGGACACGGTCGATCCACGGATGATGAACAGGTCCACGCCCGCATCCACGACCGCCCGCCAATGCTGCTGCACGCGCTGAGGTGAGAGCTTTCCGGCGACGACCACCCCGGCCTCACGCAGCTGCTTGAGGCGCGCCGTGATCAGCGAGGGCTTGATCGGCTCCGAGTAGACGCGCTGCAGGGTCGCAATCGACTCCTCCTCGCCGAGGTGGGCGATGCGATCGAGGATCGGGGCGGGGTCCTCGTAGCGGGTCCACAGGCCGTCCAGGTCGAGCACCCCGATGCCTCCCAGGCGCCCGAAGGCGATCGCCGTCTCCGGGCTCATCACCGAGTCCATGGGGGCAGCCATCAGGGGAATGTCGACGTGGTAGGCGTCGATCTGCCAACCAACGTTGACGTCCTCGGGGTCGCGCGTGCGGCGCGCGGGCACGAGCGCGATGTCGTCCAGTGTGTAGGCGCGCCGACCTCGCTTACCGCGTCCGATTTCCACTTCGTCGCTCATGGGCCGATTCTACTGCCTCCGGGACGCAGATGCCCCTACCCTCTGCGACACTGGAGGAAACACGAGGACAGGAGCACTCATGAGCTGGATCGACGACCCGTGGATGGGTTTTGACACCGAGACGACGGGCGTGCGCGCCCTCAAGGACCGCCTCGTGACCGCGGCCCTCGTCCTACGCATCGACGGGGCTTCCTACCGCACGGGCACAAGCACCCCCGACCAGGTCGCCACGTGGCTGACCGACCCGGGAGTCGAGATCCCCGAGCAGGCCACGGCCGTCCACGGCATCACGACCGAGCAGGCCCGGCGCGAGGGCCGCCCCATCGAGGAGGTGCTCCACGAGCTGGCGGGCTCCATCGTTGAGCACTGGCTGCGCGGTTACCCGATCATCGCCTTCAACGCGACCTACGACATCACTCTCGTGAACCAGGAGCTACGCCGCCACCGCCTGGGCTCCTTCGAGGAGCGCCTCGAGGGGGCTCCCATGCTGGTCGTGGACCCCCTCGTCCTGGACCGAAAGCTCGACCGCTTCCGGAAGGGGAAGAAGACCCTGACCGAGATGGCACCCGTCTACGGGGCGGTCGCCTCGCCGGACGCGCACACCGCCGAGGTCGACGTCGCCATGACGCTCGACGTTCTCGCCGGCATCGTCGACAAGTACCCGCAGCTGGCGTCCATGAGCGCCCTGGAGCTGACCGACTACCAGCGCCGCGCACACCAGGACTGGGCCGAGGACTTCGAGAAGTACCTGCGCAAGCAGGGCCGCGACGCCAGCATCGACCGTGAGTGGCCGCAGATCACGCCTCGGGGGCGCTCGGACGGGCAGGAGTGAGTGCCTCCCTGCTGGTCGGATGCGGCACGAGGCCGGGGCTAGATTGGCCGGTTCCCACACGACGCTGACGCGGGAGGCTCCCCAGCGATGCCATGAAGCGCGAAACACGTCACGCGCGTTGCGGCCACGCCTTAATTCCGCCCCCGGCCATCATCCGGTCGCCCACACTCGACTCGGAAGGGCCGTTGTGCCGCCGTTGCCGGTGAACGCGCCAGCTGTTGGGGAAGGCTTCGTTCCGGGCGGCTCGTTCGACCCACCTCTGGGCGCGTTTACCCTCCCAGTGGCCTGTGGTCGGGCCGCCCCGCCTTCCGGTAGGCGGGCCTAGCTGTGCATCGGTGGGTTAGGGTCGCCAGCTACTGTGTGGGTCTGTGTGGGCCTGGACGCGGGTCGCCTCCCCGCGCAGCTTCGCGAACCTGACTCGGCGTGTTGGCCTGTGTGGGCCTGGACGCGAGTCGCCTCGAATCGGGGCTTACTTGTCGCCGCATGTTGCTGAGGGCGTGCGAGTTGCCGGAGCTATGAGCTCGTTCTCAGCCCGGGGCCGCGGCTGAGCCTGCGTGCTGCGGTGTTTGTGGATAGGAAACGCGGCATCTGGATAGGAAACGCGGTACCTGGATAGGTTATTAACCTATCCAGAAGCTCATAACCTATCCAGAACTCCATAACCTATCCAGCTGTCGGCATGGTCACCGCCCGCCTCGGGGCGAGACTCATCGAAGGACACACCACGAGGGGCTACGCCCAACCGAGCGAACGATGCACACCTGGGACAAGCCCGCCTCCAGCCCCATCATGATCGCCGCGCGATCCTTAAGACTCGACATCGCCGGCAGCGGCTCCAAACCGGCCTCCCGACAGCGCCACGACCGCAAGAACTGCGCACACCCTATGACACCGCCACGATGAGAAGCTAGCCTCCCACCGACGCGCGAGGTCCTAGAACCACGGCGGGCCCGCCCGAACCACAACGGGCTGCCCCAACCACGACGGCCCCTCCCAGCCACGACGACAGGCCCGCCCCGGCGACGCGGAACGCCCCGTCACGCAGATCAGGCGCCAGAGCACGCAACAAGTGGCCCGCAAGCTCCTCGCTTGCGGGCCACCGTCAGCGTTCGACGTTCACTTGTCGTTGACGAGATCCAGCCAGGTGCGGCGCTCGCCCACCAGGAAACCGAAGTCGCGGTTCTGGTCGGCGATGGCGGCGTCCGTCGCGGGGTTCTTGATGAGGGCTGCCAGCACGTCGGGAGCCGCGGTGATCGCACCCACCCCCTGGCGGACCAGCTCGAGAACCTGCTCGGAGTTCTTGAAGGAGGCGGCCAGGACGTCGGCCTTCAGATCGTAGGAGCGCAGCGTCCGGTGAATCTCGGAGGCGACGCGCACGCCGTCGATGCCGTAGTTGTCCATGCGGTTGACGTAGGGGGCAACGTAGCGCGCGCCCGCCTTGGCTGCCATGAAGCCCTGCATGGAGGAGTGGATACCGGTCGCGGTCACCTGCATGCCCTCGCGGACGATGCGCGGGATCGCGGCGAAGCCCTCGCGGGTCACGGGAAGCTTGATAAACAGGTTGCCGCCGACCTCGCCACGCAGGGCACGGGCCTCGGCGACCATGTCGTCGGCGCGCTGGGAAACGATCTGGACGTGCAGTTGGGCGCCGTCGGGCAGGAGCGACTGGATGGCGTGCAGCACCTCCAGGGGCTCCCGTCCCTCGCGGTACAGGATCGTCGGATTCGTCGTCACGCCGTCGATGGGCAGGTATTCCAGGGTCTTGGCGATGGCGTCGACGTTCGCGTGATCGATGAGGATGAGCATGCGTAGCTCCTTTGCGCAGTCGTGGGTTTTTCGCCCCTTAAGGATAGCGCGGGCGGGAGCGGCCCACCGGCCGCTCCCGCCCAAAATCCACTGCGCTCGGAATCTACCTCGCGGAGGAATGGTAGTTCGGGGCTTCCGTCGTCATCTGCACGTCGTGCGGGTGCGACTCACGCAGGCCCGCGCTGGTGATGCGCACGAAACGCCCGTTGGCCTTGACCTGGGCGATGGTCGACGCTCCCAGGTAGAACATCGTCTGGTGCAGACCGCCCACGAGCTGGTAGATGACCTGGGCGAGCGACCCCGTGTAGGGAACCTGGCCCTCAATGCCCTCGGGCACGATCTTGTCGTCGGAGGTGACGTCGGCCTGGAAATAGCGGTCCTTGGAGTAGGACTTGCGCCCGCGCGAGCTCATCGCGCCCAGCGACCCCATGCCGCGGTAGCGCTTGAACTGTTTGCCGTTCGTGAACACGACCTCGCCGGGGGACTCCTCGCATCCGGCCAGGAGGGAACCGAGCATGACGGTGTCGGCGCCGGCCACGAGCGCCTTTCCGATGTCACCCGAGTACTGCAGGCCGCCGTCCGCGATGAGGGGGACGCCGGCGGGGCGGCAGGCCTGGGCGGCCAGGTGGATCGCGGTGATCTGGGGAACTCCGACGCCGGCGACGACGCGGGTCGTGCAGATCGAGCCGGGACCCACTCCGACCTTGACGGCGTCGACGCCCGCGTCGATAAGCGCCTGGGCGCCCTCGGTCGTGGCGACGTTGCCGCCGATGATGTCGATGCCCTCGAAGGTCGAGTCGGCCTTGATGCGCCGGATCATGTCCAGGGCCAGCTGCGCGCCGCCGTTGGCGGTGTCCACGACCAGGACGTCCACCCCCGCCTCGGCCAGGGCGGTCGCGCGCTCCCAGGTGTCGCCCCAGTAGCCGACGGCCGCGCCGACGACGAGTCGCCCGCGCGAGTCCTTGGTGGCGGCGGGATACTGCTCGGTCTTGACGAAGTCCTTGACGGTGATGAGGCCGGTCAGACGGTCGCCGTCGTCGACGATCGGCAGCTTTTCGACGCGGTGCTCGGCCAGCAGGTGCTTGGCGTGCTCGCGGGAGATGCCGACCTGGCCGACGACGAGCTGGTCGCGCGGGGTCATGCAGTCGCGCACGCGCAGCGTGGCCCACTGGTCCTGCGGGACGAAGCGCAGGTCGCGGTTGGTGATGATGCCGACGAGGGTACGGTCCTCGTTCACGACGGGCAGGCCGGAGACGCGGTAGTGGCCGCACAGGCTGTCGAGTTCGTCGATGGTCGCGTCGGGGCCGACGGTCACGGGGTCCTCGACCATGCCGGACTCGCTGCGCTTGACCTGGCGTACCTGGGCGGCCTGCTCCTCGATGGAGAGGTTGCGGTGGAGGATGCCGATGCCGCCCTGGCGAGCCATGGCGATGGCCATGCGCGCCTCGGTGACGGTGTCCATGGCTGCGGACAGCAGCGGCACGCGCAGCGAGATGTTCTTCGTCAGGCGGCTGGACGTGTCAACGGATGAAGGAACGACGTCCGTGAGCTCGGGCAGGAGCAGGACGTCGTCGTAGGTAAGGCCGGTAAGGCCGAAAGGATCGTGTGTTGCGAGTTCTCCCATGGGCCAATTGTAGGGGGTCGCTGGAGCTTTCGCGTAACCATGCGCGCGCATGCCCGCGCTCGACGAGGCAGGCGCGCGGATCCGGGGATGGCCGGCGATTCGGTGGGTCAGGCGGCGCTGGTCGAGTGAGCGGGCGGGGCCACGCGCGCGGTCGCTCCCGTGACGGTCAGGTAGATCGGTGCGGCGCCACGCGCGAGCATGCGGGCGGCGGTGAGGGCGTCGGGGCGCCCCTCCCACACGAGCATGGACACCGAACCGTCGGGCGCGATCTCGTGGATCCAGCGGCCCACCCCGGCGCGCGCGTGCGAGTCGGCCCACGCGACCGCCCGCGCGTAGTCCACGGCGAGGGCCTCGGCGCGGGCCGGGTCGACGAGCTCGGCGAGGACCCGGGCGGCGCTGGCCGCCTCACACACCACCCAGTGCATGCGCTGCGGGGCGGCGACGAGGCCGTCGGGCCCCAGCGTGTAGACGATGCCTCCGATATCGCGATCGGTCCAGCCGTCGGCGTGGGCGCGGTCGTACAGCGCTTCGGCGGTGTCGAGCATCCACGGGCTCGGAGGCTCCCCCATTCGAGCGAGGATCGCGTAGGTCTGGCCTATGAGGCGCGCGGCCTTAAAACCGAGGCCGGGCAGGGTGTCGCCGGGGCGGATGAGTTCGATAGGTTCTCGGTCCGACGAGGGCACAAGGGGGCGCCATTCCTCGTCGTAGAGGTCGGGCAGGGCAAAACCGCAACGAGCCGCTACCTCGCCGACGAGGCGCAGGATCGCGCGGGCGCGGTCGAACCAGACGCGGCTGCCGGTCGCCTCCCACGCGACCAGGTAGGCCTGCGCGGTGTCGAGGTTGGTGGACAGGCGACGCAGGGGCGAGCGGCACCCGCTGGCAGCTTCGATTTCCTCGCGCACGGACCCGGTTGCTGGATCCCACCAGCGGCGGTCCTGGTCCTCCTCGAGGTCCGCGAGGAGGGGGCGGGCCTTCTCGTGCCCGGCCATGAGGGCGGCGGCGGCCGCGCCGATCATCGCGGATTGGGCGCGCTGGGAGAGGACGGCGCGGGGGACGGGGGTCGCGCTGGTCTCGGAAGTGGGCACGACCTCGGCGTACCAGGATCCGTTGGCGCCGCGCAACGGCCCGCTCAGGGCGGCGAGCCCGTGGGACACGAGGTGGGAGGCCCCCTCGGTTCCGCGCATCTGCGCGAGCGCGAACACGTGGGTCATGCGGGCGCTGATGCGCGCGTCCAGGGGGCGCCCGAGATCCACCTGCCCGTCGGCGCGCAGGAACGCGAAGCCGACCCGAGCTTTCGACCGGGACGCGAAGGCGACGAGCGCGTCGAAGTCTGCGTCGAAAGCGCGGCGTAGATCCTCATTGTTCCAGGGGGCGTTCATGACTGTTCTCCTGCCGGTGCGTACCCTCACGGTATCATCTGACCAGCTCTCAAGGGGCACCCGAGCGCCCCGCGTGGACGAACAGGCAAACACGCGCCCGGGAATGCGTCAGGAGCGGCCGACCAGCTGCAGGTCCGCCTGGGGGGCCAGGAGCGCGAGGGCCTCCTCGACGCAGGCGCTGATGGTGCGCACGCGCTGCACCTGGCTGGCCAGGACGTCCGGAGCGTCGGTTCCCACGACGATCGTGGGGCCCCCGTAGCGGGCGATGAGTTCCTGGACGGTGTCAGCGCACGCGGGGCCGCGGCCCAGGATGATGGTGAGGGCCGGCACTCCGGCGCGCACGTATTCACGGAAGCGGTCGGCGGCGCACACGCCCCCGTAGCGTTCGCTCGACAGGAGGCGCACGTCGCACCCGTACCACGCCAGGGCGACGCCGATGACCTGAGCGGGCGTCTCGTGGAGGGCGTCGGCGACCAGGGCGACACGCTCTCCCCCGACGAGGGAGCGCGTGGGGCGCGAGAGGTGGACGGATCTGCACACGCGCTGGAAAGAGTTGAGCAGCATCAGCGCAGGGGGCGCGCCCACGGGGTCTCCTCCCGGGGCGGAGCGCAGGGACTTCAGGGTGGGTTCGACGAAGCGCGACCAGGTATGGACGAGGCCGTGGCTGGAGACGGCGGCCTCGAGCATCTCCTCGAGGCGGGGGAGGTCGCCGGAGATCACGACGGCGCGCAACTGCGCGGCGTTCGCGGGCCCCACTATGGGGCGCACGGAAACGTCCGCGAGGGCTCGCTTGGCCGCCTCTGCGGCGGGGATGCCGTCTCGCACGTGGTTGACCATCGCGCGCAGGCGCTCGACATCCTCGGGCTGGTAGCGGCGTCGCGATCCGGCCTCGTGCTGGGCGGGGCCGAGGCCGTAGCGTCGCTCCCAGGTGCGCAGCGTCGACGGGGATACCCCGAGCTCGTCGGCCACCGAGGACACGGTCCGGGAGCGGTCAGGTTGCGCGACGCGCGTCAGTAGCGCTCGTGGCATGACACCTCCCTGTACGTCTGTTCGCGTGTTCCTTCCGATTCTTGCCTGTCCGACGCTTGCGCGCCACAGGAAGGAGGGCGACGAGCAACTCAAAGTTGTTCACGAAGTTATTCACCCTTCATTCACTGGCGCGCAAGAGTTCTTCCATATTTGTAAAGACCATTCGCGACTTTCTGAGAACTGGCTCATACTTCCAGAAAGGACCTTGAATAACTACCGCACAAGTGTCTATTCTTGCGGACATCGTGTGCCGAAAGTGTCGGCACGACAGACAAGAAGGAGGCACCGAATGACTGACGTCTCCCGTCTGCCCGGACCCATGATCGACGCTTGGGAATGGCAGTACGAAGCGGCGTGCCGCGACCTGGATACCGAGCTGTTCTTCCACCCGGAGGGTGAACGCGGTTCCACGCGCCGTCGCCGCGCGGCGAACGCCAAGGCGATTTGCGCCACTTGCCCGGTGATTGAGCAGTGCCGATCCTACGCACTGGCCGCTCAGGAGCCCTACGGCATCTGGGGCGGGATGACCGAGGAAGAACGACGCGAAGAGATCCGCTCCTCCGGACGCGGACGTCGCGTCTCCTAACGCGCAACACAACTACCGGTGCGGCATCGTCACCGCGATGCCGCACCATTTTAGTGCCCAGACCCAGCCGGAACGACCGAGCATTCCCCGGAAGGACGCATGACCGCCAAGGAATCCACCGCCTCGTCCCACGACGACAAGACGCGCGCCGACGAGCCTAAGCCCACCATCTACAAGACGCTCTTCATGGTCACCGCTCCAATCACCGTTCTCCTGGCGGTCGCGTGCGCGTGGATGGGGGTCCAGCTATCCTCCGCCACCACGGCCGCCCAGTCGCCCCCGGCGGCGTCTGCGAGCGCCCAGGCGCCCGCAGACAGCCAGACTGCCGAGCCGAGCCAGACCAATGCGAACAACCTGTCGATCATGAGCTCGTTCATGCGCCACGACGCGAGCGACCAGCAGGCCAAGGGCGACATCAACGCGCCCGTGACCATGGTCGTCTTCTCCGACTTCGCCTGCCCCTACTGCACGAAGTTTGCCCAGCAGGTCGCCCCCGAGCTGGAGGACCTCGTGGCGGACGGCACCCTGCGCGTCGAGTGGTACGACCTGGCGCAGATCACCGAGTCCTCCCCCCTCGCGGCTCAGGCCGGCATCGCGGCGGGAGAGCAGGGCAAGTTCTGGGAGTTCCACGACGCCGTGTACGCTGCGGCCGACCCGACCGGACACCCGCAGTACTCCGAGCAGTCCCTCGTCGACTTCGCGGCCAAGGCGGGCGTGCCCGACCTGGACAAGTTCCGCGCGACCATGCTCGACGCCCACACCGCCACCAAGGTGAGCTCCGCCAAGGAGCGCGCGCACCAGGCCGGCATCACGGGCACACCCACGATGTTCATCAACAAGGCGTACGTCCCCGGCTTCCGCGACGCCTCCTACGTGCGCAACACCGTCCTGGCGCAGGCGGCCGAAGCGGCCTCCTGACGCGCTCGCAGCCCCGCGAGCTCCTCACGCGAATACGAGGGCGGCCCGGAAGGATTCCTTCCGGGCCGCCCTCGTGCGTTAGTTGAGCGCTACGCTCAGCGCTCCACGACGGCCAGCACGTCACGCGAGGACAGGATCTGGAACTCCTGACCCTCGTACTTGACCTCGGTGCCGCCGTAGCGCGAGTAGATCACGACGTCGCCGACCTTGACGTCGACGGGGATGCGGTTGCCGTTGTCGTCAACGCGGCCGGGCCCCACGGCGATGACTTCGCCTTCCTGCGGCTTCTCCTTGGCGGTATCCGGGATGACCAGGCCGGAGGCGGTGGTCTGCTCGGCCTCGACCTGACGGATGACGATGCGGTCCTCGAGGGGCTTGATGGAGATCGACATTGTCGCTCCCTTTCTTGATTGTCACGAAGGTGCTCGTCCTTTCCCTGCCGTCGCGGGGGTCAGGTGCAGGACTGGTCGCGGGATGTTCCCGCGCTTCCTCCACGAGTGTAGTTGCGTTCCTGGCACTCGGGCAACCCGAGTGCCAGAGGGTTCACCGACGGCGATTCCCCTCGCACCGACCCGCCGGCGGTAGCGCGACGGGACGACCTCGCCCACCGAGAGATGGGACAATTGCCCCGTGAGCACCCTGACCCCGATCCTGTCCTCCCCCGGCTGGGAGCTGCTGGAATCCCTGCAGTCCCGCCTCGAGTCCGATCCGATGCCGCTGCGCGACCTGGGGTCCGCCCTACGCGCATCGGGCGTCGCACCCGACCTGGCCGCCGCGGTGCTGACTCAGCTGGCGCTGCGCCAGGCGGCGCGCACGAAGTTCGGCCCGGTCGCCTCCCACATGGTGTTCACCCGCGACGGCCTGGAACAGGCGACCCGCCTGCTGGTGGCCGCGCGCCACGCCCAGCGCTTCCGCGACGCCGGAGCGACGCGCGTGGCGGACCTGGGCTGCGGGATCGGCGCGGACGCGCTGGCGATCGCGGGCCTCGGCATGGACGTCCTCGCGGTGGACATAGATCCCGACGCGGCGGGGGCGGCGGCCGCGAACCTGCGTGACTTCGAGGGCTCGCAGGTTCGTCTGGGCGACGTCATGGACCTCGACATGGCCGAGCTGGCGGGCGAGGGCGTGGACGCCATCTTCGCGGACCCCGCCCGGCGCACGGGAGCCTCACGCGGGTCCGCGCGCATTACGGACCCGCAGCGCTGGTCCCCTCCTCTCGGCACCGTACTCGGCTGGGCGTCCACGATCGAGCGGGTCGGCGTCAAGGTCGCTCCGGGCGTCTCCTACGATGTCATCCCCGCGCACTGGCACGCGCAGTGGGTGAGCGTGGACGGGGACCTCGTCGAGGCCTCGCTCTGGTCTCCCGCGCTCGCGCCTGAGGGCGCGGGCAGGTCCTGCCTCCTTTTGAACGAGGCGGGGGCGGCTCACCGTCTCTCCTCGCCGACCGGCAGGGCGGCGAACACGCCCGCCGAGCTCGTGGAGGTCGCCCCGCTCGGTGCGCTCGTCGCGGAGGCGGACCCGGCGGTCATCCGCTCGGGGTTGCTCGGCGAGTTAGCGCGACAGACGGGGGCCGGCATCGTATCCGACAGGATCGCTTACCTGACCGGGGACGACCTGCCCGACAGCCCCTTCTACGATCGTTTCGAGGTCCTAGAGGTGACGAACCTGCGGGCCAAGGCAATCTCCGCCGCTCTCACATCACGAGATGCGGGCGGCGTCGAGATCAAGAAACGCGGCGCGGACATCAACCCCGACGCGCTGCGCAAGTCCCTCAAGCTTGGCGGCGGGAGCCAGCAGCTGACCGTCATCGCGACGCGAATTGCCGGACGCCACCGCGCGATCATCTGCCGGCGGTTGCCTGCAAACCTGTAAGGAAGCTCTCCGCCGACGCCGCCAGCACCCCTGACACAATGGAGACAGACAGCGAAAGGACCGCCATGACCTTGCACTTCGGCTCCTCCCAGCGTTCCACCATCGGCGTCGAGTGGGAGCTCCAGCTCGTCGACCGCGACTCCCACGACCTGCGCCAGAGCGCGGACGCGATCATCGACCGCGCCACGGTCGACGGGCGGCTCTACCCCGGCATCCATCGCGAAATGCTGCTCAACACGATCGAGGTCGTCTCCAAGCCCCGTTCAACCGTCGCCGAGTGCGTCGCAGACCTGACGGGCTGCGTCGACTTCCTGCGTCCCCTCGCCTCGGACCTGCGCATCGACCTGGCCACCGCCGGCACCCACCCCTTCGCGCGCCCGGGACGGCAGCGCGTCACGGATTCCCAGCGCTACGCCCAGCTGGTCGAGCGCACCGCCTACTGGGGCCACCAGATGCTCCTGTATGGGGTACACGTGCACGTCGGCATTGAGGACCGGGCCAAGATCCTTCCCATCCAGGCGGCGCTGACCGCCCACCTCGGTCACCTGCAAGCCGTCTCCGCCTCCTCCCCCTTCTGGGCGGGCGAGGACACGGGTTACGCCTCCAACCGGGCGATGGTCTTCCAGCAGCTGCCCACGGCCGGCATCCCCCGCCAGTTCGACACGTGGGAAGACCTGGAGGAGTACACGGACGACATGATCCGCACGGGCGTCATCGAGGGATTCGACGAGGTCCGCTGGGACATCCGCCCCTCGCCCACCTTCGGGACGATCGAGAACCGCGTGTACGACGCGGCGACGAACGCGACCGAGGTCGGCGTATTCGCGGCCCTGACCCACGTCCTCGTCGAGCACTTCTCGCGGCTGTACGACGCTGGCGAGCCTCTGCCCATCCTGCCGGACTGGTTCGTCGCCGAGAACAAGTGGCGTTCCGCCCGCTACGGCATGGACGCCACCCTCATCGTCTCGCGCGACGGTCAGGCCGAGAGCGCCCGCGAGGGCATCGCCCGCCTGCGCGAGGAGCTTGCGCCCGTCGCAGCCTCCCTCGGCTGCGAACGCGAGTTCGCGGGGCTGGACACGATCCTCACGATCGGCGCCTCCTACGAGCGCCAGCGCGCCGTCGCCGCAGCAGCCCGCCCCGGCCAGGGCCTCGACGCCGTCGTGGACCTCATGCGCGCCGAGATGCTCGCGGGGCGGCCGCTCGCCCTCGCGGAGTTCGCGACCCTTAACGCGTAGCGCCCGCCCGGCCGTGGAATCATGGCCGAGCAGACATCCTCCCAGCGCACATTCAGTGAGCGTTCAGGAGACAGGAGTACTGTGTTTCCCGGTATACACGAACCGACCGGAGAGGAAGCCACAGTGGCTGACGAAGAGAAGGAGTCACCCACGCCGCGCGACGGCGCTCTTGAGCGCATCGGCGCACCCGTGAGAGCGACGCTACGCACGCTGTGGGTCTTCCTGTCCTCCATTGCCCGCCTCACCGCCCGCTGGCTCTCCCGAGCACCCGCGACCGCCGTCGTGACGGTCGCTCTCGCCGTCCTGTCGGCAACCTACCTGGTCTGGCGCGACCAGTTCGCGGTCCTGGAGGCCAGCCCGTCGCAGGGCCACTGGTGGTCGATCCTCTCGTCCGTCGGGGCGGTCCCCGGGCACTTCCTGGCCACCGCCGTCGTCGGAATAGTCACGATGATCGTCGCCGGTGGCGCCGCCGAGCATCGCCTGGGAACCCGCGCGTGGGTCTGCGCGGCACTGGCCGGGCAGGTCGTCGGCGTCACCGCGACGTGGGTGACCCTGCCCCTGCTCAGGAGCTCCATCGCCGTGTGGGGCCAGGCAATCGGCGAGGGCAGCCTGTGGGGAACGAGCCTCATCCTCGTGGCCCTCGCTGGAGCGGCGGCGCAATCACTGGGCTCTCGATGGCGGTGGAGGGCGCGCTTCCTCCTCATCGGGGTCCTCGTCCTGTCGTCGACGATCCTCGGGTCGGCCATCTCCTACGCGCGCGTTTGGGCCCTCCTGGCGGGCATGGTCGGGGCCCGCCTCGCCGGCGTGCGCGGCTCCCACTCTGACACCACCGACGAGGTCACGCTCGGCCGCCAGTTCACCTCGATCGCCGCCGTGTGCTGGGCGTGCGCCGCAGCGCTGACCGTCCTGTCGTCCTCCCCCGAGGGCCCGCTCGCGCAGATGCGCTGGTCGCTCGGCCCCGCCTGGTGGCTCGAGGGGCGCACGGGTATCTTCACGACCCTCCTGTGCCTCGCACCCGTCACGCTCCAGCTCGTCTTCGCCTACGGACTGCGCAAGGGACGTCGCGCCGCCTACGTCGGCACCCTCATCCTCCAGGGGATCCTCGGCGCGTCGACAATCCTGGCGACCGCGATCGAGATCCTGCCCTTGAACGTCGCGGGGAGCGCGCCGAGCCCCGCTGTCATGACCGCCGCCTCCCTGCTGGTCCTGCCGGTCCTCCTCAACGTGACGCTGTGCGCGATCGCCTGGTGGACGCGCCACTCCTTCACGATCCACGCGGACCCCGCCGTTGCCTCGACGCTACTGCGCAGCTGGACCATCCTCATGGCCGCCTGCGCGCTGGTCACGCTCGCGCTCGGATTCCTCACCTCCGATTCCTTCGTTCCCTTCTCCGTCTACGCCTCGGGAGACGACCTGGCGGTAGCCCCCTACGCGTCGCCGCTGCAGGTGGTCCACGACTACGTCCTCGCCCTCCTACCGACGGCGACCGCGTCGATCTTCGAGCCCACGCTGGTTCCCATGACGCTCCTGGCCGAAGCGCCCGTCCTGTGGATGCCCCTCGTCGCCTGGGTAGGAACCCTCGCCCTGATCCTGCGCGCCCTCCTGGCCCTTCCCCGAGTCCCCACTTCCTCCCCGCTGACGGACCTCATGCCCCTCCTGCGCCAGCACGGGGCGGGCACCCTGGGGTGGATGCACACCTGGGAGGGCAACCAGGTGTGGGTCTCTCCCTTCGACGAGGCCGGGGGCGCCTATCGGGGGGCGGGCGGAGTCGCGCTGACGGTGGCGGACCTCGCCTACGCAAAGGGCAAGGCATCCCAGGCGATCGCCGAGTTCTCCTCCTTCGCCTCCTCGGCCGGCCTGACGCCCGCGCTCTATTCGGTTCACGAGGAGCTGGCCACCGCGGCGCGCGACGCGGGGTGGACGATCGTGAGGGTCGCCGAGGAGTCCCTGCTCGACCTGCCCGACCTCGTGTTCAGGGGCAAGGCCTACCAGGATGTGCGCACCGCCATGAACCACGCGGCGCGCGAGGGGGTCGAGGCCGTGTGGACGACCTGGGAGGAGTGCCCGCTCGGGTGGCGCGACCAGATCACGGTCATCTCGCAGGGGTGGAGCTCGGAGAAGGCACTGCCCGAGATGGGCTTCACCCTCGGAGGGGTGCGCGAGCTCGCGGTACCGGAAACACGCATCCTCGTCGCGATCGACTCCGACTCCACGATCCACGCCGTCACCTCGTGGCTGCCCATCTATCGCGATGGGCGGGTCGTCGGCCTCACCCTGGACGTCATGCGCAGGCGCAGCCAAGGATGGCGTCCCGCCATCGAGTTCCTGATCGCTCGGGCCGCCCTCGCCGCCCAGGAGGAGGGCCTGGAGTTCCTATCCCTGTCGGGGGCTCCCCTCACCCGCTCCGGCGACGACGCCTTCGCCTTCGGGCAGCTGACGGACGCCCTGGCGGCCATCCTGGAGCCCCTCTACGGGTTCGCCTCCCTGCACGCGTTCAAGCGCAAGTTCAAGCCGCGCACGCAGCCCCTCTACCTCGCGGTCCCGGAACCCGCGTCCCTGGTCACCGTCGGCCTGGCAATCGCGCACGCCTACGTGCCCGCCGTCTCTCCCGCGCAAACCCTCACGCTGCTCGCCGCCGTGACGGGAGGAATGGCCAAGCTAGCCGCGAAGGGCGTCGGCGACATGCGATCCGCTCACGCCCCTGCGCGAGCGGGCAAGTCCTCGTCCGGAGCTCCCGCAGGCGCCTCCCAGCGCGAGGGCGCCACGGCCTCGTCGGCGACGCCAGAAAAGGAGTGACAATGTCCATCCTCGGTTCCCTCTCCCTGATTTCGGGGCGCACACTAGCCGTGGTCGCGGCCCTCGCCCTCGCCGCCCTCCTCGCGGGGGCCTACCTGCTCCCCCGCTTCGCGCCCTCGCGCTTTCCTCGCCGCAAGAAGCACCGGCTCGGGCGCGCGGTCCTCATCCTCGTTCCCGTGGTCCTCGTGACCGCCACCGGCGCGCTCGTCGTGAACCGGTCCCTCGGCATCGTCAAGACCAGCGGCGACCTCGGCAAGCTCATCGCATCCAACGTGGCCGGCTCACGAGCGCAGTCGGGCGGCGAGGCCACGATCGGGCAACAGGAGGTCGAGCCATCCACCCTGGACGCCACCTTCACGAGGACCGAGGACGGCATGCTGACGACCACGTGGACCGGTCCCACGAGCGGCATCACCCTGCCGGTGTTCGTCATCACCCCACGCGACTACTCCCCCACCGACGGCAAGACATACGCGGTCATCGAGCTGCTCCACGGTTACCCGGGCGAGGCCGACGGAACCACGCAGGGAGCGCGCGTCCAGGAGGCCCTGGACAACGCCATCGACGCGGGCATCATTCCGCCGACCATCGTCGTGGCTCCCTCCCTGAGCGTCGACGAGGAGGCGCACGACTGCGCGGACATCGAGGGGCGCCCCGCCGCCTACACGTGGGCCGCTCGCGAGGTGCCCGCGATGATCCGGCACAACTTCCCGGGCGTCTCCGCGCACCGAGACGCCTGGATGATCGGCGGCTTCTCGGCGGGCGCGTACTGCGCCGTGTGGACCGCCCTGCGCACGCCCGAGACCTTCGGCGCTGCCGCCTCGCTGTCCGGCTACGACACTCAGATCGAGGGACAGATGACGAACCAGGGCGAGCAGTACCTGGCGGACAACACGCTGTCCACCATGCTGGCCAATCGCACGCCCGACGGGATGCGCATCTACGCGATGGCCGCGGGCGACGACGCGGTCGGCGGCGCCTACACCGCGCTCAAGATGGCGGCGGCCGTGAAGGATCCCGACACGGTCACCACGGATATCCCGCCAACCGGCGGCCACGCGGGGCCCCTGTGGCGCGAGCACATTCCGACGATGCTGGCGTGGTGGGGGTCCTCCGACCGGGTCGCGAACGCGGTCGGCGCGGCACCGACGGCCTCGAAGGCTTCGGGCTCCGAGGCCTACGCCTCCATCGTGCCCGCAACCACCGTCAGCCACACCGTGCGCCCCACGGCCCCCAACGGCCGCGCGACCCTCGCGCTCCTGGCGCTGGCCTCCGTCGCGTCCGTGACCTTCACCTGGAGGCGCGCCGGCGCGTGGCTGTCCTCCTCCGCCGGGGTCGAGGCGGCGCCCGGGCTAGGTTCGCGCTGGTGCCACCCTCGCGCGCCACGCTGCGTGGCTGCGCTTCCGCGCCCGTTGGGCACGATTGCCGACTACTCGGCGCGCCTGGTGTCCCTCGCGGTGACGGCGTTCGTGTGCGCCGCCTTCATCGGGGTGTGCGGAAACATCGCCGGGGGCTTCTACACGTCGTGGACCTCCGTGGCCCAAAGCTTCGCGGACGGCCTGCGCTGAAGCGACGCGACGCGGGGTCAGGCGCGCGGCGGCACGTAGGTCGTCTCGAGCTCCATGCCCGAGTCCGGGGAGAAGTCCCAGCCCGAAGGGGGCAGGCCCGCCGCGACGAGCTCCGAGCCGATGGCTGCGATCTGGGCGCCGTTGTCCGTGCAGAAGCGCAGCGGAGGCATGCGAACCCGGACCCCGGCGGCGCTCGCGCGCTCGGCGAGCAGGGCACGCAGGCGCGAGTTCGCGGAGAATCCGCCACCCACGACGATCGTGTCGCAGCCGGTGTCCAGCGCCGCGCGCACTGCCTTGGCGGTCAGGGAGTCGTTGATGGCCTCGGAGAACGCGGCGCACACGTCCTCGCGGTTGACCTCCACGCCGGCCGCGCGCGCTCCCTCAAGGTATCGGGCGACCGCGGTCTTGAGCCCGGAGAAGGAGAAGTCGTACTTGTGGCGCTCCTTGTCCTTCCCGGCGGCCAGGCCGCGCGGGAAGCGGATAGCCTCGCGGTCTCCCAGCTGGGAAAGGCGATCCACGTGCGGGCCGCCCGGATACGGCATGTCGAGGAGGCGCCCGACCTTGTCGAAGGCCTCGCCCGCGGCGTCGTCCAGCGTGCCGCCGAGTTCGACGACGTCCGTCGCGATGTTGCGGATCTGGAGGATGTTCGAGTGGCCGCCCGAGACGACGAGCCCGATGAAGTGCTCGGGAAGCGGGCCCTCGGCGAGCTTGTCGACGGCCAGGTGTCCGATGACGTGGTTGACCCCGTAGAGGGGCTTGCCGAGCGAGGAGGCCAGGGCCTTCGCCGCGCAGATTCCGACCGTGAGCGATCCGACCAGGCCGGGGCCGGCCGCGACCGCGATCGCGTCCACGTCAGCGAGCGTTACCCCGGCCTCGTCGAGGGCGGCGTCGAGCGTGGGCAGGAAGGACTCGAGGTGGGCGCGCGAAGCGATCTCGGGAATGATGCCGCCGTAGCGCGCGTACTCGTCCATGGACGTCGCGGTGCGGTCGACGAGTAGGCTCGTGCCGCGTACGAGGCCGACGCCCGTCTCGTCACAGGTGGACTCAATACCAAGGACCAGGGGTTCACTCACGCCCTCTAGTCTAAGTCGCGGCGACGAGGGACGCCGCGCACAGGTCATGAGTCGGCGTCGCGATCCTGACGGGTCCTCAGGTTCGCGACGCACATCGCCACCCCCGCCACAGCGAAGATCAGCAGCGACCACGGAAACAGCGAATCCGCGACTGGCTTGATTGAGGGGGAGCCAAAGACGACACCCACGAGCAGGAGGATCGACAGGAGCGCGAAGACGATCATCGCGCCAATTCCGATCGTCGCGCTGACCCAGTAACGGCGCGTGTGCGTGTTCGGGCCGGACTCATCAAACTGCATGGCAAAGCTCCTCTCCGAGCCGATGATCCCACCATGATACGCCTCGGCGGCATCGACAAGTGGGAGTCCGAGGCGTTGATGGCCCCATCGACTCGCCTGCGGGGGCAGCGCAGATCAGGATGGGAACATCGAGGCCCCGCACCCGGAGCAGAAGGAGGCGTCCTCCGTTTCCAGGTATCCGCAGGAGGGACAGCGGACCCGGATCTGTGGCTCCGCTCCCCCGCCGCGGGCGACCGCATCGCGGAGCAGCGGCACCTCCTCGAGGGCGTCCTGCATCCGGGCACCCTTGGAGCGCTGCCACGGCTCTGCGTCGCGCACCTCCCCCTCGGGGGAGAGCACGACACCCGATCCCAACGCGAGGGGATACACAGACGGGGACCCGGCGCCGCTGCGCAGGGTCCCCGTCGTGCCGCCGCGGCCGATCAGACGCCCTTGAAGGCGGCCTTCCCGAGCTGGCGATTGAGGTTTGCGATCACGTCGAGTGGGATCTGCTTGGGGCACACCGCGGCACACTCGCCGATGTTGGAGCAGGAGCCGAAGCCCTCCTCGTCCATCTGGTTGAGCATGTTCACGACGCGCTTGTAGTTCTCGGGCTTACCCTGCGGGAGCAGGCCGAGGTGCGTGACCTTCGCGGAGGTGAAGAGCATCGCGGAGGCGTTCGGGCAGGCGGCCACGCACGCGCCGCAGCCGATGCAGGCGGCAGCCTCGAACGCGCGCTCGGCGTCCTGCTTGGGCACCGGGGTCGCGTGAGCGTCCGGGGCGGCGCCCGTGTTCACCGAGATGTAGCCGCCCGCCTGGATGATGCGATCCAGTGCACTGCGGTTGACCACCAGGTCCTTGATGATCGGGAATCCCGACGCGCGCCACGGCTCGATCGTGATGACGTCGCCGTCGTTGAAGGAACGCATGTGCAGCTGGCAGGTCGTGGTGACCTCCGGACCGTGCGCGATGCCGTTGATGACGATGCCGCACTGGCCGCAGATACCCTCACGGCAGTCGGAGTCGAAGGCGATGGGTTCCTCGCCCCGCGCGAAGAGCTCTTCGTTCAGGACGTCGAGCATCTCCAGGAACGAGGACTCTTCCGAGATTCCCTTCACCTGGTATT
>ERZ773099.630-NODE-630-length-29047-cov-14.479753_pt1 | contig 29047 bp, 24 predicted proteins | sample MGYA00511120_ERZ773099 | MGnify/ENA primary metagenome ERZ773099 (study PRJEB29015, sample SAMEA2738012) | human oral metagenome | biome: human oral; feature: human-associated habitat; material: dental | place: China | collected 2104 ... | reverse complement strand
GATCTGCATGTCGTAGTCGGCGGGCAGGTTGATGGCGTACTGCATGGCGTACATGTGGTTCCTCCTGAACGGGTTCCTGGTGGATTCGGATATGAATTCGGGTTTCTTCGTGTCGCTGGTCCGATGATGATTCTGCGGCGCGCGATGCGCGATACTCAGAAACTTGAGATGAATTCTGATGAGGTTGTTTACCGGCAAGCCCAGCCCCGCAGCGTGGATACCGCGCCGTTGATGGCGGCGTCAAAAGCGGCTCGGTCCTGTTGCGCCCTGGCGAGAACGTAGCCTCCCTGCACCACGGCCGCGACTGATGAGGCAACGGCCGCAGGATCTGTGGAGCGAGGGAACTCCTCGCGATCGATGCCCTGGGCCACGACCTGGGCGATGACTTCGACCAGCCAGCTGAGTGCGTCGGAGACCGGTTGCAGGAGTTCGGGCGTATCCAGCACATCCGCGTCGTAGGTCATCCGCCCCATTCGGCAGCCCCTTAGACCGTCGCGCTGGCTTCGCAGGTAGGCCTCCAGGCGCGCAAGGGCGGTCCCTTCACCGTTCAGCAGCTCCTGGGCATCGCGGCGCATCTGCTCCGCACTGCGTTGCAGGGCCAGTGCGGCCAGATCCTGCTTGCCCTTGAAATGGTGGTACATGCTGCCCTGGCCGGCCTGTGCGAGGGCCTGGATGTCTTTAGGGCTCATCGCTGTGTAGCCGCGCTCCCACAGCAGTTCTTGAGCGGCTTCAATGAGCCGGTCCCGGGCATCCATGCCCGCAGTGTACATACTTGTAGGTACAGAAAGTCAATCGAGACTCGCGGACCTGTGAGGCTCGAGGAGATTGCAGAACGGTGACCTGGCGGAGGCAATGCGGCAGGCCTCAGCGGTGCACGTGCAGGATGCGGAAGCCTTTGGAAGAGGCGGCGCGGGTGGCACTCCAACTCTGAGAGTTCAGCCAGGCCATCAAGGAGTCCGCGCCCAGATTCTTCTGCACGACGAACCAGGCCTCGCCCTTGTCGGACAGGAGTGCCAGCCAGGTCAACAGCAGGGAGTGCAGTGCCTCCTTGCCGATGCGTACCGGGGGATTGGACCAGATGAGGTCCACCGTTGCGCTGCTGCTGCGCAACTCGGCCAGCAGGTCGTCGGCCATCAGGGCGCGGATGTTGCCCAGCCCTGCGGCCGACGTATTGCGGGCCGTCAAGTCGACGGCGCGCTCGTTGACGTCCACCGCCAGGACAGTGGCCTCTGGAGCGGCATCGGCCAGAGCCAGGGCGATCGGGCCCCAGCCGCACCCCAGATCTAGGAAGACACCGGTGGTCGGCGGATCGGGGACATGGCTGAGAAGAACCTGCGTGCCTCGATCGAGATGATTGGGGGAGAACACGGCCCCCGCCGTCGTCACCGCATGCTCTCGCCCGCGGATGAGGAAGGAGCGGGGCCGTTCTTGAGCTGCTGCGGTGGGGGAGGAGGTGAAGTAGTGCTCGCTCACGGTTCGAGGCTACCGGTTGGCTTCGCTCAGGGTCTCAGGCGGCGCGGCGGGCCAGAAGCGGCGTGGCACTGAGCATGATGGTGACAACGACGACGACGGGAACCACGAGGTGCTCCTCGACTCCGGCCGATGTCGGCGCTACCAGGGTCGTCACCAATGTGCCCAGGGTTGCTCCGCCTACATTCGCCGCCACCGTCACCGCGGTGGCCGACTGGGCCTGCGAGATTCCGTCGTTCCTTTGCCCCAATTCGACCGGGTCGGTCACGCAGCGAATGAGTGTGTCCTGATGGGTCAGTCCCATGCCGAGGCCCGACAGCCCCCAGCCCAGGTGCAGGCCCCACCATGGCGCCGCGCCCAGGAGGGCCGCAGCGAGGATGCCGCCGCCGACCGCGAAGAGCAATCCTCCCAGCCCTGTCCGCACCAGGTACACGTGTCGTTGCCGCGCCGGGTGGGCTCCGCACCACATGGCCACTGCGCTCCACAGCACTCCGGCTGCGGTCAGCGCCCAACCGACGGCGCCCGGCCCCAGAACGAGGACGTCATGGCCGGCGGGGGAGATGAGGAAATCGAGGGCGAAATAAGAGGCGCACACCCACGTCAGGGTTGCCAGCGCCGCCCGGCGCCCGGGCACCAATCGCAGCACCCCGGTGGGGAAGACCCGCGAGCAGGCCCAGACCGCGCTCGCCAGGCCGAGGCCTGAGGCCGGCCAGAACCATGGTGATGCCGCCGGCGCCAGCCCGATGAGAGCCACCCCGCAGGCCATGGCGAGAGCCGCCATGAGCGGGGCGTCGTTTCCATCGCTGCCACTGCCACTATTCCTGCTGTTGCCGTTATTGCCATTGTCGCCGCCAGATACCCGTAAGCCTTGGATCTGTCGAGCCATCACCAGCCGGGCGGCCACCAGTACGGGCACGTACGCGACCAGTGCCCACCGCCAGCCCCACCCCGAGCTGATAGCGGCGGCGTAGACGGGGCCGGCCAGGGAGGAGACCACCCACATGGCCGAGCTGGCCGCCAGGAATGCGCGTCGCCACGCCTCGGGCAATCCCGCGACCATCGCACCCATAGTGACGGTGGCCAGCGCGCCCGCGGCCAGACCGCGGACGACCTCTCCCAGGACGTACACGGCCACGTTCGGCGCCAGCGCTCCGGCGGCGGCACCCGCGACGAGCATCGCGGTCAGAACAGCCATGAGATGGTCGGCGCGCCACCGGGCGAGCATCGTTCCGCCCAGCGGCATCGTCAGGAAGGTCGGCATCGTTGCCGCGGCCGTCACCAGGCCGTAGTGGGCCCGTGCCCCCAGATCCACTGCCACCAGTGGCAGTACCGTCTGGTTGATGTAGACCTGCATGCCCGCCAGGAGTTCGATCACCAGCATCGCCAAGGTCAGACGCCCCACTCGCGAGCCGACGAGCGCCTTCGCCGAGGGCGACGCCCCCCGCTCATCCGCTGAAGGATCCGGGGCCGGGGGAGTGCTCACCCGCTCAACGTACCCAATCGGCGCGGGCGCGGGTGCTGCTCTCCAAAACCGATGCGGGTCTATGCGCCGCTTCGATCGGACATCATGCGGTAGTACCGGGGAGCCTCGGGGTTTGTGCTGTAGGGGCCGACTGCTTCGCCTGGCGTTCCCGCACCACGAGGACGATGTCGCGAATGATTGCGTAATGGCGAAGGTGATGAGTCCGCTGATGTGCAGATGCGGACCGCTGGGGGAGGAACTGCTGGGGAAGCAGCAGCTGGAACGCATGTTAGTGCGAAAAGGGCGTGAGATGGGCGTCGGCGTCGACCGGCCATGCGCTAGCATGACGCCATGTGGATTCTCCGTATGCGCTGAGCCGGTGGCCGTGACGCCATTGGCCCTCGATACCCGCACCCAGCCGGGCCCGGACCCCTCCGGGCAGGTCCGTCGAGCACCGCTCCGGGCCGTCGCATACGAGAAGGACATGCTGTGAACGAACCCCGTACCCCGGATACCCCTGCGTCTGCAGGCCCCGACAATCCTTACGCCGGTGCTGACGGTGCTCCCGGGGCTGATGATGCCGCCCCGACCGCCGAGGACGTTGTCGCCCGGATCCTCTCCCGTGCCGGAACCGCGCTGGCCTCCACCGCCGGCGGGCATGCCCAGCGCGAGAGCGATGATGACGGTCTCCTGGAGCGTGAGGCGCGCGCCGGCACCCGCCGCATCGCCAGCCTGACCACCGAGCTCGAGGATGTCAGCGAGGTCGAGTACCGCCAGATCCGTTTGGAGAGGGTCGTACTCGTCGGGCTGGACCTGCCTCGCGCCGCTGATCCCGCGGCCTCGGTGCTCGACGCCGCTCAAGACGCCGAGACCTCGCTCTCCGAGCTCGCAGCACTCTCCGAAACGGCGGGCTCCCAGGTCCTGGACGCCCTCATCCAGAAGCGCGACCATCCCGACCCCGCGACATACCTCGGGTCCGGCAAGGCCAGGGAGCTTGCTGAGATGGTGGCCGCTGTGGGCGCCGACACGGTCATCGTCGATGGTGAACTCGCCCCCTCCCAGCGCCGCGCGCTGGAGGACGTCGTGGGCGTCAAGGTCGTGGACCGCACCGCTCTCATCCTCGACATCTTCGCCCAGCACGCCAAGTCCCGTGAGGGCAAGGCCCAGGTGGAGCTGGCCCAGCTGGAGTACCTCCTGCCTCGCCTGCGCGGCTGGGGGGAGTCCATGTCCCGCCAGGCCGGCGGGCGCGTGGCCGGGGGCCAGGGCATTGGCTCCCGTGGCCCGGGCGAGACCAAGATCGAGCTCGACCGGCGTCGCATCCGCCAGCGCATGGCCAAGCTCCGCCGCGAGATCAGGGCCATGGCCCCCTCCCGGGAGACCAGGCGCGGCTCACGACGGCGCGGGGCCATCCCCTCGGTGGCCATTGCCGGCTACACCAACGCCGGCAAGTCCTCCCTCATGAACTGCCTCACCGGGGCGCAGACCATGGTCCAGGACGCCCTGTTCGCCACCCTGGACCCCACGGTCAGGCGTACCCAGACCGCCGACGGGCGCGTCTACACCCTGACCGACACCGTCGGATTCGTACGCAACCTGCCCCACGAGCTCATTGAGGCCTTCCGCTCCACCCTGGAGGAGGTCGCCGGCGCCGACCTGCTCCTCCACGTCGTGGACGCCGCCCACCCCGACCCCCTGGGCCAGGTCGCCGCCGTCCATACCGTCCTGGCCGGTATCCCCGGCGCCCTGGACGTCCCCGAGCTCGTGGTGCTCAACAAGGCCGACCTGGCCGACGCCGTCACCCTGGCGACCCTGCGCACCCGCCTGCCCGGGGCCCTGACGGTCTCCGCCCGCACCGGGCAGGGCCTGGACGCCCTCCGGCAGCGCGTGGAGGACCTCCTGCCGCGTCCGGGCGTGGCCGTGGACCTCGTGGTGCCTTACTCCCGCGGGGACCTGGTCTCCCGGGCCCACGCCGACGGGGAGGTCGACTCTGTCCAGTACGTGTCCCACGGCACCCGCCTGGTGGCCCGTGTGGACCCGGCCCTGGCCGCCGAGCTCAAGGCCGCCAGCGTCGTCGACCAGGCTGACCTGACGGCCCCGGCTGACCCGGTGGACCTGACGGATCCGACGGCCCCGGCTGACCTGACGGCCCCGGCTGACCCGGCGGACCCGACGCCCACCCAGGACGGTGGTACCGGCGCCCCCGGACAGGCCTGAGGGCCCCATGGCCTCCACCGCCGACCTGGCTGGCCAGGCCCTGACCGAGGCCGTCTCACGCCTGTCCGGCTCACCACGCCAGGGCCAGACCACCATGGTCGAGCGCGTGGCCGCCACCATCGAGGACGGCGGGCACCTCCTGGTCCAGGCCGGCACCGGGACCGGCAAGTCCCTGGGCTACCTCCTGCCGGCCATGGTCCACGCCGTACAGGGCGGGGAACGCACGCTCGTCTCCACCGCCACCCTCGCCCTCCAGCGTCAGGTCATGACCAAGGACGCGCCCCTGGCGGCCGACGCCGTCGAGGCGGTCACCGGGACCCGGCCCAGCGTGGCCCTGCTCAAGGGCTGGCGGAACTACGTCTGCCGCCACCGCCTGGCCGGCGGCTACCCCCCGGAGGACGAGGACGCGCTCTTCGGCCCCGCCCACGCCGCCCGCTCCCACGTGGGCGGGGCCGGTAGCACCACCCTGGGCGAGCAGGTGGTCCGCCTGCGACAGTGGGCGGCGACCACCACCACCGGGGACCGCGACGACCTGGTCCCCGGCGTGTCCGACCAGGCCTGGGACCAGGTCAGCGTCTCACGGGACGAGTGCCTGGGCCCCTCCTGCCCCCTGCGGGACGAGTGCTTCCCGCAGGCCGCTCGCGCCGCCGCGGCCCAGGCCGACGTCGTGGTGACCAACCACGCCATGCTCGGCGTCGCCGTGGCCGGCAACAGCGGCCTCCTGCCCGACCACCAGGTCCTGGTGGTGGACGAGGCCCACGAGCTCGCCGACCGGGTCCGCTCCCAGGACACCGTCAGCCTGTCCGCCGCCGCCGTGGCCCGTGTGGCTGCCACGGTGCGCAGGCACGCCCACGCCGTGGTTACCGAGCTGGAGGCCGCCGGGCAGGGGCTCGCCCTGGCGCTCGCGGACCTGCCCGACGCCCGCCTGCCCGCCAGCCTGCCGCCGGCCCTGGGCGAGGCCCTGACCCTCCTGGAGGCCGCTGCCCGCCGCCTGGCCGCCGACGTGCGCGAGCAGGCCAAGGGGGCGGGCAGGGGGAGCGAGGACGCCGGGGGACTGGCCCTGGCCCGCACCGCGGTAGCCGACCTGGTTGAGGCCCTCGGGCGCATGACCGGCGACTCCGTGGCCCGGCACCGTGACGTGGCCTGGGTCGAGCGGCCCCGGATGGGCTCCGACCCGCCCCGCCTGGTCCTGGCGCCCATTGACGTGGCCGCCCCGGTGGCCGACACCCTCCTGAGCGGCACCGCCGCGGTCCTGACCTCCGCCACCCTGGCCCTGGGTGGCAGCTTCGACCCCATGGCCCGCACCCTGGGCCTGACCCTGTCCGAGGATCCCTGGGAGGGTCTGGACGTGGGCACCCCCTTTGACTACTCACGCCAGGGCATCCTCTACACGCCTACCCACCTGCCCCGGCCCGCGGCGGGTATCTCCGAGGCCGCCCTGGACGAGATCCTGGCCCTGACCGAGGCCTCGGGCGGGGGCGTGCTCGGCCTGTTCTCCTCACGTCGCGCCGCCCAGGAGGCCGCTGAGGTCCTGCGTGGCGCCACCGACCTGACCGTCTACGCCCAGGGGGAGGACCAGCTGCCCACCCTGGTGGAGGCCTTCACCCGTGAGGAGGACTCCTGCCTGGTGGGCAGCCTGAGCCTGTGGCAGGGGGTGGACGTGCCCGGGCACACCTGCAGGCTGGTCATTATCGACCGTATCCCCTTCCCCCGGCCCGACGACCCGGTGGCCCAGGCGCGCATTGAGGCGGTCACCGCCGCGGGCGGCAACGGCTTTATGAGCGTGGCCGCCACCCACGCCGCCCTCCTCCTGGCCCAGGGGGCTGGCCGCCTCGTACGCCGGGCCGGTGACCGCGGCGTCGTGGCCGTCCTCGACCCGCGCCTGAGGACCGCCCGCTACGGGGCCTTCCTGGCCCGGTCCATGCCGCCCCTGTGGCCCACCAGGGACCGCGCCACCGTCCTGGGGGCCCTGGAGCGCCTGGCCGCCAGCCGCAGGAACCCATAGCCGCCAGGCCCCGGGACCACTGGCTGCCAGGAGCCGGGACGCCAGCTGATAGGCCCCGGGGCACTGGCAGTGCGGTGGTACTGGCCGGGCGGGTGGCTGCCTCAGCCGTCAGGCGCGCCGACGTCGTCGTGCGCGGACCAGCATGATCCCGCCCACCAGCAGGACCGCGGCGGCCAGGCCCGGCCACACCACGGCCCCGGTGCGCGACAGGCCGTGCCGGGAGCCGGTGCCCTGCGGCTCGGAGACCACCGGGGCGGTGCTCCCCGTGGGCAGCGTCCCCGTCCCGGGTGAGCCGGGGTCGGGCACGGTGGGGATACCCGGCTGGACGCCGGGCACCAGCTGGCCCCCGCCCGGGTTCTGCCCCTGGCTGGGGTAGGTCAGCCCGAAGCCCCGGGCCTCGAGGGTGCCGCCGCCCTGCGCCGTCGGCACGTTCACCGGCAGGACCCCTACCGGGGCCTGGCCGGCAATGACTTTCGCGGCGGCGGTCAGGGAGACCTGCCGGTTGGAGTAGAGGTTGAGGACCGCCACGCCGTTGGTGGGGGAGGGGGTGGTGGTGACCGAGCAGCCCGCGGGCAGCAGGCACTGGCCGGTGCTGCCCGAGGCCGGGGCCACCGTACCCGCCACCGCGACGTCGTAGGGGTTGCGGGTGGACAGGATGGTCACCGGCTTGCCGGTGGCGACCATGCGCGCCACCAGGTCGGCCTGGGTGGAGCCTGCGGCCATGGAGTAGGTCGTCAGGACGATGGCGTCGGCGTTCTCGGCCTGGGCCAGGGCCTCGTCCACCTCGGCGGCCGTGGGGTCGGGGGAGTCGCCCGAGGTCTCCACCCGGTTGACGGTGAACCCCAGGTCGGTCAGCGGCTGCGTCAGCAGCTCCGGGTTCCCCCAGGAGGAGCCGGTGAGCAGGAGCCGGGGGGTGCGCGTGGGGGACAGGGGCAGCACGGAGTCGGCGTCGTTGCGGACCATGGTCACCGACTGCTGGGCGATCCTGGCAGCCGTCTCCTGGTGCGCGGCCGAGCCCACCACGGAGGCGATGGTCTGGGCGGAGGTGGGGGAGGCGTCCAGGACCCCGCGCCGCGCCTTCCACTCCAGGATGCGCGTCACGGAGGCGTCCAGCCGCTCGGCGGTGATCGTCCCGTCGGCCAGGGCCGCCTTCATGGCCGAGGTCACGGCGGGCACGTCGTAGGTGTTGAGCAGCACGTCGCTGCCCGCCAGGAAGGACTGCACGGCCACCCGACCGCGCACCGGGGCGAGGAAGGCCTTGAGGGCGGCCGAGGCGGCCGTGTACTGGTCGGCGGCGGTGGGGTCCTTGGCGGCGGCGTCCTTCTTGGCGTCCTGGTCGGCCTTGAGCCTGGCGTACTCCTCCTTCTCCTGGTCCGACATGACCGAGAGCTGGACGCCCTCCATGTCCATGGCGTCGGTGGTGATCAGGCCGGTGAAGCCCATCTCCTCGCGCAGCAGGTCGGTGAGGACCGCCTTGGACGTGGTGGCCGGGTGGGCGGGGTCAATGGCCTCCACCACAATGTGGGCGGTCATGATCATGTCCACCCCGCCCTTGACCGCGGTCCGGAAGGGGGCCAGGTGGGTGTCCAGGGTGGCCCGGTCGTAGCTGACCGTGGGCAGGCCCAGGTGGGAGTCGGTCTGGGTGTCACCGTGCCCCGGGAAGTACTTGGCGGTGGCGGAGACCCCCTCGGACTGGAGCCCCTCGATCTGGGCGGCGCCCAGGGAGGCGACCGCCTCGGGGTCGTCCCCCAGTGAGCGGACCCCGATGACCGGGTTGGCGGCGTTGGTGTTGACGTTCAGGACCGGGGCGAAGTCGACGTTGATCCCCATGGCGGCGAGCTCGGACCCCAGGGCCTGGCCCTGGGCGCGGGCGAGCTCGGTGGACCCGGTGGCCCCCAGGGCCATGTTCCCGGGCACGTCGGTGCCCGAGGTCCGTACCCGGGCCACCAGCCCGCCCTCCTGGTCGATGGTGATGGCCAGGGGGATCTTGGGCCCGCTGGTACGTGCCGCCTCCTGGAGGCCGTCGGACAGGGCGGCCACCTGCCCGGGGTCGGTGGGGGTGGTGACGTTGTGCGCCCAGTTGAAGTACAGGACCCCGCCGAGGTGGAAGGTGCTCACGGCCTGGGCGGGGGTACGCACGCCGGGCCCAAACACGTCCTCGTTCTTGTCGGCGTAGGTCTCGTCCTGCGCCGAGGAGCCGTAGACGTGGGTCCACAGGACCTGGCCGATCTTCTCGTCCTGGCTCATGGTGGCCAGCAGGGCCTGGGCCCGGGCCGCTGGGTCGGTCTCGACCCCCGGTGCCGGGGCGGCGGTAACCGGCGCGCCCGTGAGCACGCCCAGCAGGAGGGCGATAATACTCAGTCGCGCCAGGACAGGGGGGAGACGGCGCATGGTGACTCCTGTGTCATGGGGTGGTAGGTGGTGGTGGCCTCTCGGCGCGGGGCCGGGTAGCCGCCAGGAGCTGACAGGTACCAGGGTAGTCGTTCAAACAGCCGATGGTCAGGGCAACTACCTGGTAGAAGGCTAGTACGACGCGCCCAGTAGCCGGAAAGTCCCCCATATAGGGGTACCTCACCGACTAGTCTGGGAGGTGGACCGGCCAGCGTCCGCTCATCCCCACCCGTATGTGAAGGAGAACCCGTGTCCAACACCAACACCGCCCAAGGCTCCTACCCCACCGCCAAGGCCTCCGGCCGCCCCTCCAAGGTCGCCATTATCGGCGCCGGAGCGGTGGGTTCCACCCTGGCCTACGCCTGCGTCACCAAGGGTGTCGCCCGCGAGGTCGTCCTCCAGGACATCGCCAAGGAGAAGGTCGAGGCCGAGGCCCTCGACATCGCCCAGGGCATCCAGTTCACCTCCGCCGGCTCCGTGTCCGGCTCCACCGACCCCGAGATCTGCCGCGACGCCGACGTCATCGCCATTACCGCCGGGGCCAGGCAGAAGCCGGGCCAGTCCCGTCTGGAGCTGGCCGGGGCCACCGTGGGCATTATGGAGAAGATCCTGCCCAAGCTGGTCGAGGTCGCCCCCAACGCGATCTTCGTGCCGGTGGCCAACCCGGTGGACGTGGTGACCTACTGCGCCAAGAAGATCACCGGCCTGCCCGAGAACCAGATCTTCGGCTCCGGCACCGTCCTGGACACCGCCCGCATGCGCTACCTCATCTCCCTGGAGACCGGTACGGCCGTGCAGAACATCCACGGCTACATCACCGGTGAGCACGGCGACTCCGAGGTCCCGCTGTGGTCCTCCACCGAGATCGGCGGCGTGCCGATCACCCAGTGGGGCAAGACCCTCGACGGCGGTGAGTTCGACGAGGCCAAGCGCGAGCGCATCGCCCGCGACGTCGTGCGCTCCGCCTACCGCATTATCGAGGGCAAGGGCGTGACCAACTACGCCGTGGGCCTGGCCGTCCAGCGGATTATCGGCGCCATCCTCAACGACGAGCAGCGCGTGCTCACCGTCTCCCCGCTGCTGGACAACTGGCACGGCATCTCCGACGTGTGCATGGCCGTTCCCACCATTGTGGGTCGCGAGGGCGCTGGTCGCCGTCTTGAGCTGCCGCTGACCCCCGACGAGCGCGAGCGCCTGGTCGCCTCCGCCGAGCGCCTGCGCGAGGTCGCTCGCGGCCTGGGCTACTGAGGCGCCCCGTGCCTCACGGTCTCATGCAGAGCCCGGGCCCTGCGTAAGACACGGCTTCGGCCGGGCTGACGGGGGTCCCGAGGATGAGAGTCCTCGGGACCCCCGTCGCGTGCGGCCCCGGTGGGTCAGTCCCGGTGGGTCAGGGTCACAGTGCGCGCAGGACGGTGACAACCTTGCCGACAATGGTGGCCTCATCCCCGGGTATGGGGGCGTAGTCGGGATTGCGGGGCAGGAGCCACTGGTGGCCGTCCCGGCGCGAGAGGACCTTCACCGTGGCCGAGGCGCCGTCAACGTCGTCAATCATGGCGGCCACGATTTCGCCGTTGACGGCGTCCGCCTGGCGGCGGACCACCACCCAATCGCCGTCACAGATGGCGGCGTCGATCATGGAATCCCCGTGAACCCTGAGCATGAACAGCTCGCCCTCTCCGGTCAGGCGCCGGGGCAGCGCCATGACGTCCTCAATGTGCTGCTCGGCCAGGATCGGGCTGCCCGCGGCAATCCGTCCGACCAGCGGTACCGCGACGGCGTCGCCGTGAAGGACCCCGGGCGGGGCGGGCGCGGGATCGCCCGGATCCTGGGCGTCCAGGTCCGTGGCCTCGGCCCCGGGGGAGAAGACCTCCAGGGCGCGGGGACGCTTGGGATTGCGCCGCACGAGGCCCAGGCGCTCGAGCTTGTCGAGTTGGTGCTTGACCGACGACGGACTGGTCAGCCCCACCTGGGCGCCGATCTCCCGCATGGAGGGCGGGTAGCCGTGGGTGTCGACCGCTCTCCGAACCGCCTCGTAGACGGCGCGGGCGCGGGCGTCCAGTGAGCGCAGGACCTGGGGCGCTGCGGGGTTAGTGCTGCTCGTGGTCATCGCTCCTGCCCTTCCCGCGCCCTGCGGCGCCCTGCCTCACCGAGGTGGTTCAAGCGGGGAATTCATGTTGGTGGTCGATGGTCGCCTTGATGGGTCAAGCCTACGGCGGATTAGCCGCTCCTTCAAACACGTGTTCGAAAAATGCTGGACGTGTCGGCCGATGCCAACTATCGTGTCGAACAGGTGTTCGACGAACATGTGTTCTAGGAGGTTCATGATGAGTGCCGCGCTCCCGCCCTCATCCCCGCTGCGAGTCCCGACCGCTTCCTCCGCCCACGAGGGCGGGGCGCCCCGGCGCCGAGGTCATCTGCGCCTGGTGACGGCGCCCCCGGTGCGGGAGCCGCGGGACGGGTCCCGGCCGGCCCCGCTGCCGGAGCTCACTCGGCGGCCCCTCCCGCCGCGCGCATCGTCCCGGCCCGCAGCCCCCCGGCTCTCCGGGTTGGCGGCCCTGGCCCCTCACCATCCCGCAGTGCGCGCCGCGCTGCTCCGAGAGCGCGAGCAGTCGGCGCGCGCCAGGACTCCAGCCGATACTGGCCTCGAACGGCCCGGTGCCGCCGCCCGGCTCGCACCCGCCCCGGCGCCCCCATTCGAGGGCGCATCCCAGTCCGCGGCCTCTACCCGCGCAAGGGCGGCTACTCGGTCCGCCGGCGTGCGGCGGGGGCCGGCGGTGCGCCTCCCCCTGTTCCTGCGGGCGCTTGTCGCCTTGACCGCCCTGGCATTCGTGCTCGTCCTTGCGGTGGCGACCGGGATTGTGGCCTCGGGCTTGGGCCCCGCCCCCGCGGCGGCCACCGCAGTAACCGTGCGCCAGGGGCAGTCTTTGTGGGAGATCGCCTCGGCCACGGGCAGCGCTGATGTCGCCGGGACGGTGACCGGCATTGTCGAACTCAACGACTTGAGCTCCTCCACCGTTCATCCCGGCCAGGTCCTCCTTGTCCCAGTGCGCTGACCCAGGGGTGTAGGGGCGGCAGGTGCGGTGTCCACCGCGAATGCTGCTTGCGACCGTGCCTGAGGCCCCTTACTCTCCTACACAGGACTTGTGATGAGACCGGAGGAGCCTCGCGTGCACTGTCCCTTCTGCCGGTACGAAAGCTCTCGCGTGGTGGACTCCCGCACCTCTGACGACGGCACCGCCATTAGGCGCCGCCGCGAGTGCCCCAAGTGCGGCCGCCGTTTCACCACCATTGAGACCGCCAGTCTTTCAGTGCGCAAGCGCTCCGGGGTCGCCGAACCGTTTCGCCGGGACAAGGTCATTATGGGAGTGCGCCGGGCCTGCCAGGGGCGCCCGGTCTCCGACGACGACCTGGCCGTGCTGGCCCAGAAGGTTGAGGAGACCGTCCGGGCCAGCGGGCAGCCCCAGGTGGACTCCCACCAGATCGGCTTGGCCATCCTTGGGCCGCTGCGCGAACTCGACGAGATCGCCTACCTCCGCTTCGCCTCCGTCTACTCCGACTTCAGCAGCCTTGACGACTTTGAGACCGCCATTGCCGAACTGCGGGCCGCGCATGAGGCCGCCGGCGCTTGACTACAGGTTCAGCGTCCTGGGTGCGGGCGGTTGGCGGGCTCAGTGGTCCGCCGTGACGACGACGTAGCGGTGGCGGTGGTGGGTGCGCATACCCGCCTTGAGATAGCACGCCATTGCCCCCGCGTTGTTCTCCTCGACCTCCAGCGCCACCGTGCGCGCCCCGTGGGCCAGGGCCGCCCCGGCCAGCGCCCGGATCATGGCGGTGGCCTCACCGCGGCGCCGCGCCGGGGGCGGCACGTACAGGCCGTCAATGACCGCAATGCCATCGACGCCGGTGACCGCGAGCCGGCCCACGCCGCCGGTTGGGGTGCGGCAGAAAACCTGGAGGGGGGCGCTGGTCAGCAGGCGCCGAGCCAGGTCCCGGGCCCGCCCGGGCTCGGTCGAGGGGCGGGCGCGCGAGCTGGTTCGGCCCATGAGGGCCTCTGCGGGCGCGCTGTCCAAGATGACCGCGACGCCCGCGGCCCCCCGGCCCGGGTCCGTCATCCCGCCCGCAATGCCGGCAATCCTGCCAGCCGCGGCGGTCATGACCAGCACCTGCGGGTCGGGCGTGGGCGAGGCGAACTCCGGCGGGCGGCTGTCCGTCCGCAGCATGGCCAGTGCCGGCAGCCCGCGCCGCCGGTACCAGTCGGCGATGGCGGGCAGGCCGCCGGGGACGGTGCGGGAGAACACCAGCGCGGAGTTGGCGCGCTTGGTCATGCCCGAGTGCTCTCGCAGCACGCAGCCCTCGATCCCGGGGCGGACCAGGAGGGTGTCGGGGCGCCAGGCGGCCAGCAGCGCCAACTCGAGTCGGCCGATTGGGTCTCCGCCCCGTTCGGCGAGTTCTTCAATTCCCGTCGGCGTCCAGGCCCGCTCCTGGTGCCGGGGCGATTGCCCTGTCATCGGGCATCAATGGCCGCAATGAGGCTTGTCACGAGCCCGGGCCAGGTCCATCGCTCCATCATGAGCTCACGACCCGCCGCGCCCATGCGCCGGCGCAGGGCCGGGTCGGAGAGCTGGCGCACCAGCGCCATCACCAGGGCGTCCTCATCGCGGCCGTCGACCACGTTGCCCGTCACCGCCTCAACCACCGTTTCCGGGGCGCCACCGCTGGTCCCGGCGATCACCGGCAGCCCCGCGGCCGAGGCCTCCAGGAACACAATGCCCAGTCCCTCCACGTCCAGGCCCTTGCCACGGGTTCGGCACGGCATGGCGAACAGGTCGCCCATGGCCACGTGCCCCGGCAACTCCGCGTCGGGGACCTTGCCCGTCAGGATGATCGAGTCGCGCACCGGGCTGCGGCGGCGCAGCAGCGCCACATCCCTGGCGTAGGGCCCCCAGCCCACAATGACCAGCTTCGCCGCGGGGACGGCCCGGACTACGCGTGGCCAGGCAGTGATGAGCGAGTCCTGGCCCTTGCGCGGCACCAGCCGCGAAACGCACACCGCCGTCGGGTCCTCGCCCAGCCGGTAGCGTTCGCGCAACTTGGCGCGCGCCACCGGGTCGGGGCGGAAGCGGTCTACATCAATGCCGCTGGGAAGGCGCAGGGTGGTTGTGCCCTCGGGGATGCTGGGGCGCAGCCTGCCCAGGGTGTAATCCGAGATGTAGGTGACTACATCGGCGTCCCGGAAGATGCGCCGCAGCAGTTGGCGGGCGCCGGGGACCATGCCCCAGCCGACTTCGTGGCCGTGGGTGGTGGCAATGACCCGCGTGGCGCCCGCGCGCTTGGCGGCCCGCCCCAGCAGGCCCAGGGGGGCGGCCGCACCGAACCACACCGTCTCTATGGAGCGCGCGGCAACGAGCCGCTTCATGCGGGCGCGCACGTCGGGGGTGGGCAGGAGCACGTGGGTGGGCATGCGCACCACCTCGAAGGGCACGGTGGCGTCGAAGGCCTCGGCGGCCCGGGGCCCCTCCGGAGGGGTGGAGGCCAGGACCACCAGGTCCCCGCTGGGCAGTCGCCGAGCGTAATCCTCCAGGTAGGACTGGATCCCCCCGACCACGGGCGGGAAGTCGTTGGTGACGAGCAGGGTTCGGCGCATGGGCTGAGTCTATGGACGTCTCTGGATGCCTATGGAGGTCGATGGGGTGCTCAGCCCTCGTCGGAGTTGCGCAGCGCCTCGGACAGGCGGCGTGCGGCGGCCATGACCACGGTGCCGTGGACGCGCCCGGGCTGGCGGCCCATGCGCTCAATGGGGCCGGAGATTGAGATGGCGGCAATCACCTTGCCGCTGGAGCCGCGCACGGGGGCGGAGACGGAGGCGACTCCCGGCTCGCGTTCACCCACTGACTGCGCCCAGCCGCGTCGTCGGACCGCCGAGAGCATGGTGGCGTTGAACCGGGCGCCGGTCAGGCCCCGGTGAAGGCGATCCGGCTCTTCCCAGGCCAGCAGCACCTGGGCTCCGGAGCCGCCCTGCATGGACATGGTGGCACCCACGGGGATGGAGTCGCGCAGGCCAATGGGCCGCTCGGCGTTGGCCACGCAGATGCGCACATCGCCCTGGCGGCGGTAGAGCTGGGCGGACTCGTGCGTCTTGTCCCGCAGCGCCACCAGCACCGGGCCCGCGGCGGCCAGGAGGTGGTCCTCGCCGGCGGCGGATGCCAGTTCGCTCAGGCGCGGCCCCAGGACGAAACGGCCCTGGGAGTCCCGGGAGACCAGCCGGTGGTACTCCAGGGCCACCGCAATACGGTGGGCCGTGGGACGGGCCAGGTGGGTGGAGGCCACGAGCTGCGCCAGTGTGGCGGGCCCCGCCTCCAGGGCGCTCATGACGAGCGCCGCCTTGTCTATGACGCCGACTCCGCTGCTGCTCTCTGAGCCAACCGATGGGTCCATAATCTGATACTGCCATCCCAGGCAATGAGACTTCAAGTACCCTGCGGACCCAGAAGCGACAGTGTGTCGTCATCCGGGTCGTGCCCGACGCTCCGGCCACGGACCACCAGCCGGCCAACGAGGGCCACAACCACCCGCTCCCGGACCAGGGGGCTACGAGGAAAGGAAGCGCACGCGATGGGAATGACCCTCGCTGAGAAGGTGTGGCGGGACCACGTCGTCGCCCGGGGGGCTGACGGGGCCCCTGACCTGCTCTACATCGACCTCCACCTTGTCCACGAGGTCACCAGCCCCCAGGCTTTCGAGGGCCTGCGGCTGGCCGGCCGCAGAGTCCGCCGCCCCGACCTGACCCTGGCCACCGAGGACCACAACACCCCCACCCTCGATATTGACCTGCCCATCGCCGACCTCACCAGCCGCGCCCAGATTGAGACCCTGCGCGCCAACTGCGCCGAGTTCGGGGTGCGCCTGCACCCCCTGGGCGACGCCGACCAGGGCATTGTCCACGCCGTCGGCCCCCAGCTGGGTCTGACCCAGCCGGGCATGACAGTGGTGTGTGGGGATTCCCACACGTCCACGCACGGCGCTTTCGGGGCCCTGGCCTTCGGCATTGGCACCAGCCAGGTCGAGCACGTCCTGGCCACCCAGACTCTGCCCATTGCGCCCTTCAAGACCATGAGTGTGCGCATTGACGGCGACCTCCCGGCCGGGTCCGGCGCCAAGGACATTATTTTGGCCATCATTGCCAAGATCGGCACCAATGGCGCCCAGGGCCATGTCATTGAGTACCGTGGTCGGGCCATTGAGCAGCTCTCAATGGAGGCGCGCATGACGGTCTGCAACATGAGCATTGAGGGCGGCGCCCGCGCCGGCATGATCGCCCCCGACCAGACCACCTTCGACTACCTCGCCGGCCGCCCGCACGCCCCCGTCGGCGCGGACTGGGACGCTGCGGTGGAGTACTGGACCTCTCTGCGCACCGACGATGATGCCGTCTTCGACACCGAGGTCGTCCTTCAGGCCGAGGACATTGAGCCCTTCGTCACCTGGGGCACCAATCCCGGCCAGGGCCTGCCCATTTCGGGGGCCGTCCCCGACCCCGAGGACTTCGCCGACGAAACCCAGCGCCGTGCCGCTGAGCGCGCCCTGGAGTACATGGACCTGACCCCCGGCACGCCCCTGCGCGACATCAAGGTTGACACCGTCTTTCTGGGCAGCTGCACCAATGGGCGCATTGAAGACCTGCGCGCCGCCGCCGAGGTGGTGCGCGGCCGCACCAAGGCGCCGGGGGTGCGCATGCTGGTGGTGCCCGCCTCCGCCCGTATCCGCATCCAGGCCGAAGCCGAGGGCCTGGACGAGGTCTTCACCGCATTCGGCGCCGAGTGGCGCAATGCCGGCTGCTCCATGTGCCTGGCCATGAACCCCGACAAGCTCACGCCCGGCGAGCGCTCGGCCTCCACATCGAACCGCAACTTCGAGGGCCGTCAGGGCAAGGGCGGGCGCACCCATCTGGTTTCGCCGGTCGTGGCCGCGGCCACCGCCGTGCGCGGAACCCTGTCCACTCCCGCCGACCTGCCCCCGGTCTCGGCCGGTGCCGCCGCCTGAGCGGCGAGGAAGGAGCACCGTCATGGACAAGTTCATCCGGCACACTGGAATCGGCGCCCCGCTGCGCCGCAGCGCCGTCGACACCGACCAGATCATCCCGGCCGTCTACCTCAAGCGCATCACCCGCACCGGCTTCGAGGACGCCCTGTTCGCCTCGTGGCGCTCCGGGGAGGCCGACTTCATCCTCAACCAGGACGCCTACAAGCGCGCCTCCGTGCTCGTGGCCGGCCCCGACTTCGGCACCGGCTCCTCGCGCGAGCACGCCGTGTGGGCCTTGAAGGACTACGGCTTCAAGGTGGTTCTGGCCTCCCGCTTCGCCGACATCTTCCGCGGCAACGCCGGCAAGCAGGGGCTGGTGGCCGGCGTCATTACCCAGGAGGACTGCGAGCAGCTGTGGAAGATCCTGGAGACCGAGCCCGGCGCCGAGGTGACTGTGGACCTCCAGGCGCGCACTGTCGAGGCCGGGGGGCTGCGCACCACCTTCCAGATTGACGACTACGTGCGCTACACGCTCATGGAGGGCCTGGACGACATCTCCCTGACTCTCCAGCATGAGGAGGAGATCGCCGCCTACGAGGCCGCCCGCCCCGCCTACAAGCCGGCCACCCTCCCGGCGCGGCACCTGCCCAAGGAGAAGGTTGTGCCGGCGCGCGCCGCCGACATGCCCCGGCCCTGAGGCCCCGCTCGCGCCCCCGCCCCAAGCCTCGGGGCGGAATGAGGCGCATCCCACCGCCCCTTCGCTCCTGGCGCATTGAGCCGCCACCTCGAAGGCGGGCCCCCGCCTATGCTGAGACGGCCCTGCGACGAGTCCTGGGCACAGCACAGCCAGGCGTGCACCCGCACCCGAGCACTACGGAGGTACCCATGGTCGACGGTCTGCTGAAGGTTGAGGGCGGACGCCCCCTCAACGGTGAGATCACCGTGCGCGGGGCCAAGAACCTGGTTCCCAAGGCCATGGTCGCCGCCCTGCTGGGCACCACCCCCTCAGTACTGCGCAACGTTCCCCTCATTCGCGATGTCGACGTCGTCTCCGGACTGCTCAGCCTCCACGGGGTGTGCATCGACTATGACCAGGACGAGGGGATCCTCCAGCTCGACCCCTCCCGAGTCGAGACCGCCCATATGGCCGATATTGACGCCCACGCCGGCAGCTCGCGCATTCCGATTCTCTTCTGCGGGCCATTGCTCCACCGCCTGGGGGAGGCCTTCATCCCGGACCTGGGCGGCTGCCGCATTGGTGACCGCCCCATCGACTACCACCTGGAGATCCTGCGAACCTTCGGGGCCACCATTGACAAGCTCGAGGGCGGCATCCGCATGTCCGCCCCCGAGGGCCTGCACGGCACGGTCATTGAGCTGCCCTTCCCCAGCGTGGGGGCCACTGAGCAGACCCTGCTGACGGCCGTGCGCGCCGAGGGCCTGACTGAACTGCGCGGGGCGGCCGTCGAGCCCGAGATCCTCGACCTGGTCGACGTGCTGCAGAAGATGGGCGCCATTATCTCGGTGGACACCGACCGCACCATCCACGTCGAGGGCGTTGACGAACTCGCCGGCTATAACCACCGCGCCCTGCCGGACCGCATTGAGACCGGATCCTGGGCCGCGGCGGCCCTGGCCACCCGCGGCGACGTCTTCGTGCGCGGCGCCCACCAGGGGGACATGACCACATTCCTCAACTTCTTCCGCAAGGTCGGTGGTGCTTTCGACGTCACCGATGACGGCATCCGCTTCTACCATCCCGGCGGGGACCTGCACTCCATTGTGGTGGAGACGAATGTCCATCCCGGTTTTATGACCGACTGGCAGCAGCCCCTGGTCGTGGCCCTCACCCAGGCCGGCGGTTTGTCGATCGTCCATGAAACCGTCTACGAGAACCGTTTCGGTTTCACTAAAGCGCTGCGCAAGATGGGCGCCACCATTCAGGTCTACCGCGAGTGCCTGGGCGGCTCGGCCTGCCGCTTCGGGCAGCGCAACTTCTACCACTCCGCCGTGGTCTCCGGGCCCACCCCCCTGCGCGGGGCCGACATTGTCGTGCCCGACCTGCGCGGGGGCTTCTCCCACCTCATTGCCGCCCTGGCCGCCGAGGGGACCAGCCACGTCGAGGGCATTAACCTCATTGACCGCGGCTACGAGCACTTCATGTCCAAGCTCAAGGCCCTCGACGCCGCCGTCACCCGCCTGGTCTGACCGGGCCCGGCGACCCGGGGCGGCCCGGGGGGACAGCCCAACTGAGTGCCGCCGGCGATGACTACAGCCAGGTGCGGCGCAGCGATTAGGCTTCACGTGTGCAGACCACACGCCCGATGAGCCCGTTCTACCGCTTCGCCGCACGCGGGGCAATCATCCCCTTCCTCAAGGCCGTCTCGAAGCAGCACGTCCAGGGAACCGAATACTTCCCGCCCACCGGCGGTTTCATCGCCGTGGCCAACCACTTAAGCGACCTGGATTCGCTCACCGCCATGCGCGCCCTGGTCGATGTTGACATCCCGGTGTACTCCCTGGCCAAGTCCACGCTCTTCAAGGTGCCGGTCCTGGGCTCCATCCTGCGCGCCGGCGGCCAGATCCCGGTCCAACGGGCCACTGACAAGGCCTCCAACTCCCTGGCCGCCGCGGAGAAGGTGCTGCACGAGGGCGGCGTCATTATGGTCTTCCCCGAGGGGACGCTCTCGCGCGATCCGCTCAAGTGGCCCATGACCGGCAAGACGGGCGCCGCCCGACTGGCCATGACCACTGGCGTCCCCGTGGTGCCCATGGGCCAGTGGGGAGCTCACACCATCTTGGACACGTACTCCAAGAGGCTCCGCCCCGTGCCGCGCAAGCGCGTGGAGATCCGTGTGGGCCCGCCCCTGGACCTGTCTCGTTTCGGGCGCGATATCTCCGACCGCCGGGCCGTGCGCCAGTGCACCGCAGCGATTATGAGGGCCATTACCGTCCTGGTCGAGGAGATCCGGGGGGAGAAGGCCCCCCGCCCCTTTGACATGCACTACGACGGCGACCCGGGCAAGGGCAAGATCGGTGTGCGCAGACCCGACCCGGCCCCGCAGGAGGCCAACCCCGTGGCGCGGGAGTCGGTTGACGAGGCCGCCTCGAAGGACCCCGGCGCCGGTGGGCGCGGCGGCGCGGACCTGCCCGGCGACAGCGCTCCGGAGGTGCCGGCATGAGGGCGGCAGTCATTGGATCGGGCGCCTGGGGAACCACCTTCGCCTGCCTCTTGGCCCAGACCGGCATCCCCACCACCATCTGGGCGCGGCGCGCCCAGATCGCCGAGGAGATTAATGCCGGCTCCAACAGGCGCTATGTGGCTGATTTGGAGCTGCCGCCCCTGATCACGGCCACCACGGACCTGCCGGCGGCCACAGCACCGGCTCAACTCGTTGTCGTGGCCGTGCCCTCCCAGACCGCGCGGGCGGTCCTGACCCCCCTGGCGGGGGGCCTGCGTGAGGATGCGGTGGCCGTGTCCCTCATGAAGGGCGTCGAGCTGGGCACGGGCATGCGCATGAGCGAGGTCCTCGCCGAGGCGCTGCGTCTTGGCCCCGAGCGCGTCGTCGTCGTTTCCGGGCCCAACCTGGCCGATGAGATCGCCGCCGGACAACCCACCGCCACGGTGGTGGCCGCCCAGGACGAGGAGACCGCCGCCCGCGTGGCCGCCTGCTGCGCCACCACCACCTTCCGCCCCTACACCAACACCGATGTTCTGGGCGTGGAGCTGTGCGGCGCGGTCAAGAACGTCATTGCCCTGGCTGTGGGTATTGCCGCCGGGCGCGGCTTCGGGGACAACTCGAAAGCGACTATTATTACCCGCGGCCTGGTGGAGATCACCCGGCTCGGGCTCGCGCTCGGCGCCCGCCCGGAGACCTTCTCGGGGCTGGCGGGCCTGGGCGACCTGGTGGCCACCTGCTCCTCCCCGCTGTCGCGCAATCAGTGCTTCGGCCGCCGCCTGGGCGAGGGGATGAGCGTGGCGGAGGCCGCCGCGGCCTCCCGTGGTGTGGCCGAGGGCGCGAGGTCGGCGCGGGCGGTGTTGGACCTCGCTACCGCCCACGGCGTCGAGATGCCGATCACTGCCGGGGTGGTCGCCGTCGTCGAGGGAGGGGCCACCGTCACCGAGGTCACTGACGCCCTGCTGTCGCGACCCCGTAAGTCTGAGGGCGTCAACGCCGCCCCCATCGCCTGAGGGCCCACCGGCGGCGGTAGCGTGAGCCCCATGAACGACGCCCCCACCGCCCCCGACCAGGACACCGATGCACCCCCCGCCCAGGCGGGCCCCAGGTCAAGGCCGCGGGTCGCCGTCGTCTTCGGCGGGCGCAGTGGCGAGCACACGATCTCCTGCGCCACCGCCGCCGGGGTCCTGTCCGCCATTGACCGCGACCGCTACGAGGTCCTGCCCATTGGCATTACCAAGCGGGGGCAGTGGGTGCTCGTCGACGACGACCCCGCCGCCCTGGAACTGCGCGACGGCGAACCGCCGGTCGAGATCACCGTTGAGGGGCTTGGTCGCGGGCAGCTCACCATGAGGCCCGGCGATGGCGTCCTGACTGCCGCCACCCCCGCCGGCCCCGACGTCCTGGGGGCCGTCGACGTCGTCCTGCCGCTCCTGCACGGCCCCTACGGCGAGGACGGCACCCTTCAGGGCATGCTGGAGATGCTCGGCACCCGCTACGTGGGTTGCGGTGTTCTCGCCAGCGCCGTGGGCATGGATAAGCAGGTCACCAAGGTGCTCCTGAACGCCGCCGGCATTCCCACCGCCAAGCACGTCCTGGTTGACGCCCACGCCTGGAGGCGCAACCCGCAGGCCGTCTTGGAGGCCTGCCGGGTCCTGGACTACCCGCTGTTCGTCAAGCCCTCCCGGGCCGGCTCCTCCCTGGGCATCACCAAGGTCAATGAGCCGGCCGGGCTCGCCGCCGCCATTGAGACCGCCCGTGCCGTGGACCCCAAGGTGCTCGTCGAGTCCGGGGTCTTCGGCCGCGAGATCGAGGTCGCCGTCCTGGGCGGGCGCGGCGACGAGCGCCCGCGGGTGGCCGAGCCCGGCGAGATCGTCATGGACGCCGCCCACGGCGCGGGCGAGTTCTACGACTATGAGACCAAATACCTGGCCCACGACGCCGTGGCCATGGTCTGCCCCGCTCGCATTGGCGCCGCCGAACGCGAGCTCCTCATGGACTTGGCGGCCCGCTCCTTCGAGGCCCTGGGCGCTGAGGGCCTGACCCGCGTGGACTTCTTCCTCACCGAGACCGGACAGGCCATTGTCAACGAGGTCAACACCATGCCGGGCTTCACCCCCTTCTCCATGTACCCCTACATGTGGCAGGTTTCGGGCATGACCTACACCGAGCTCGTCACCGAGCTCATTGAGCTCGCCCTGGAACGCCGCGCGGACGTCAACCGCTAATGCCCCGGTCCTGCGAACATGTGACGGTGGGCGAGCTCGGCGAGGACGCGCTCATTGACACCTTCGCGCCCCTGCTGCCCGCCGGCGACCGCACCCTCATCGGGCCGGGGGACGACTGCGCCGTGCTGACCGCCCCCGACAGGCGCTACTGCGTGAGCACCGACGTGCTCGTCGAAGGCCACCACTTCCGCCTGGAGTGGTCCAGCGCCGAGGACATTGGTGCGCGCGCCGCCGCCCAGAACCTCGCTGATGTCGCGGCCATGGGCGCCCGCCCGGTGGCCCTGGTCGTCAGTTTGGTGCTGCCGGCCACGACCACGCTGGGGTGGGTGCACGGCCTGGTGCGAGGCTTGGCCCGGGGCTGCGCGCCGTGCGGGGCGGGAGTCGTCGGCGGGGACCTCAGCGCCGGTGAGCAGGTGGTGGTCGCGGTCACCGCCCACGGGGACCTGGAGGGCCGCAGACCGGTTCTGCGCAGTGGGGCCAGGCCGGGCGACATTGTTGTGCACGCCGGGAATCTGGGGCGCAGCGCCGCCGGCTTGGCCCTGCTGAGCGCCGGGGTGGTCGAGCCCCACACCGCCGAGGACGCCGAGGGCGCCTCCCCGCAGGACGCCGCTTCCTGCTTCATCAGCCTTTTCCGCGCCCCTGAGCCGCCCCTGGAGGCCGGGCCGGCGCTGGCCCGGGCCGGGGCCAGCGCCATGATGGACGTCTCGGACTCCTTGCTGCGCGACTGCGGGCGCATGGCCCGGGCCAGCGGGGTGGTCATTGACCTGGAGGAGCCCACCGCCCCCGGGGCCTGCCTGGGTGCCGACATGAGGGCCCTGGCGCCGGTGGCCACCCTGTTGGTGGGGTCGTCCAACACGGAGGAGGCCCTCGGCATGGCCCGAGACTGGGTGCTCACCGGAGGGGAGGACCACGGCATGCTCGCCGCCGTACCGGCCGGGGCGGTGGCGGCGGTGCCCGCCGCCAGGATCATTGGCCGGGTACGTCAGGCAGCCCCGGGGGAGGGGGCGGGAGTGCTGGTCGGTGGGCGTGAGCCGACCGACTTGGGCTGGGACCACTTCGCCCGGCGCTCTTGACCCGCGCCCCGGCCGGGTACACGAAGACCGCCGCCCCGCAGGACGACGGCCTCAGCAGCCTGGATGGTCGGGGTGCGCTCAGATGTTGCGCTCCACCTTGCCGGCCTTAAGGCAGGACGTGCACACGTTCAGGCGCCGGGGAGCACCGTTCACGAGAGCACGCACGCGCTGGATATTCGGGTTCCACCGGCGGTTGGTCCGCACGTGGGAGTGCGAGACGCTCTTGCCGAAGATGGGGCCCTTGCCGCAGACGTCGCACACAGCAGCCACGGTCTCACTCCTGATCTTCTTGCTTAAGCACTCGAGCCGGACCGGCCCAGCGCTAGGTCCACAGCCCGAAGACGCGCCCCGGGCAACCAGGACACAATATCGGACGCCGCCGTCTCCCCCCAAGCGCCCTGGGCGTGGGGTGAGGCACACGCCGCCCCCGCCGCCGGGCTCCGGGTAGCCTGGGGTGTGGGGCGGGGGCATCCGCTCTCCGCCCGAGTACGCTGGAGGTGACATGGCCCGGGGCCGTACAGGGAAGCGCGCAACTGACGTCGTCCTGGACGCCGCACTGGTGCGGCGCTGGCTGCGCCTGGCCGTGGCTATCGCCGAACGCACTCGCGCCCTGGTCGATTCCCTCAATGTTTTTCCTGTCCCCGACGCGGACACCGGGACCAATGTTCTGCTCACCCTGCGCTCGGCCTCTGACGCCCTGGTCCTGCTGCCCGCCGGCGCCGACGTGGCTCAAACCACTCGCGCCGCCGCCGACGGCGCCGTGCGCGGGGCCCGCGGGAACTCCGGCCTCCTGGTGTCCCAGGCCCTGGCCGCCCTGGCCGATGTTTGCGCTGAGGCCCCGGACCCGGCCGGCCTGCGCCCCGTGGAGCTCGTGCGCTCCTACGAGCGCATGGCCTCGACCACCTGGGCCGCGGTCTCCCGGCCCGTGACGGGCACGCTGCTCACTGTCGCCCACGACGCCGCGGCCGCTGCCGCCGTCGCACTTCAGGAGTCCGATGGAACCGCACCCGCCACGATCTCCTCGGTGGCGGCCGCCGCGACCTTCGGCGCCCAGGAGAGCGTGGTCGAGACCGGGGGCCTGGGGCACGGGCCCGTTGACGCCGGGGGCGCCGCCTTCATGCTGCTGCTGACGGCCCTGAGCGACACCGTGGACGCCGGCGACGGCGAGGGCCCCGACGCCCCGGCAACGCCCGATCCCCAAGCCGTCCCGGGCGCGCCCGCCCCGTCGCCCCTGTGCGATGTCGCCTGCCAGATGCTCTCCGAGCTCGCCGTCAGGGGCGTCCCCCACCAGGGGCTCCCATCGGGTGAGGTGGCGGGGGCCTCCACCGGGGAGTTCGAGGTCATGTACCTCCTGGAGGCCACCGCCGCCCAGGCGGCCGCGCTGCGCAGCCGCCTGGAGGACGTTGGGGACTCGGTGGGCGTGGTCGGCACGCCCGACGCCTTGGGCGTGGGCCTCTACCAGGTGCACGTCCACACCGACACCCCGCGCGCCGCCCTGCCGCGCGCGGGGCGGGCGCGCCAGATCTGCGTCCACCACCTTCACCCCACGCCGCTGGTCCTGGCCCACGACGAGCCGCCCCTGCCCTGGGACGCCGCGCGCAGCGCAGAGGGGGCCGGGCACGTGGTTTCCCTGGAGCGCCTGGCGGCCAAGCGTGCTGAGCGCACCGAGCGCCGCCACCGGGCCATGAGCACCCACCCTTCCCAGGGGGACGCCCCCCCGGGCGGATACCCGCGGCCCGCAGGGCGGACGCGCCTGGAGACGGGGCGCATCGGGGTGATCGCCTGCACCCGCGCGCCCGGCCTCATTGAGCAGTTGGCCCGCACCGGCGCCGTCGTCGTCCTCAACCCGGAGCGGGAGGGGATTGTGCGCGCCGCCGGCGACTTGGGGCTGGCCGAGGCGATTGTCCTGCCCTGCGACGCCGCCTCCACCGGCCAGGCCCATGAGGCCGCCCGGGCCCTGGCCGCGCGCGCCGTCGTCTCCACTGTGGCCGCCCCCGCCGGGGCCGCCCCCGCCCCGCACCGCAGTGAGCAGACCCCTGAGGGGGTTCAGCTCCTCGTGTGCGACACCGACGACGAGGCCCGGGTCCTGGCCGCCGCCGTCGCCGTCACCGACCAGCGCCAGGGCGACCGGCTCTCCGACTTGGCCCGGCGCGCCTGGCGGGCCGCCGCGGGCATACGCACCCTGGCCTTGAGCGGGCCCGACGGGGAGGCGGAGGCCGTCACCCGCACCGTGGTGGGGCTACTGCGCGACGACGACGAACTCCTCACCATTATCCTGGGGCGCGACGCCCTGCCCGACGTCGGGGCCCTGGCGGCCGAGGCCGCGGCCCAGGCATCGCGGTGGAACCCGGTGGAGGTGGTCGTCCACGCCGGCGGCCAGCCGGCCCCTGATGTCCTGCTCGCCATCGAATGAGGACGCCATGAGCGCACCTAGGGGCGCGGTGCCGCTGCTGGAGCGGCCCCTGGAGAGGCTGTTGGGGAAGCGCACCGCCGGCCAGTTGGCCAAGCAGGGCTTGAGCACTGGCGGCGACCTGCTGCGGTATCTGCCGCGCCGCTACGACACCTGGGGCGAGTTGACCGACCTGCGCACCCTGGTCGAGGGCGAGCACGCCACCATTCAGGTCGAGGTGGTGCGCTCGGCCTCCCGGCGCACCCGCTCCGGACGCCCCCCGGCCCTCATGGAGGCCACCGTCACCGACGGCTCGTCCACCATGGAGGTCGTCCTCTTCGGCGCCGTCGGGCTCATGAAGGGCTATGCCGCCCAGTTGGCCCCGGGCACCACGGTGCTCATGAGCGGGAAGGTGGGGCGCCATCAGGGGCGCCGCCAGGTGGTCTCCCCGCGCTTCGAGATCCTCGATGAGCTTGACGACGCCGAGCGCGAGGCGCTGCGGGCCCGGCCGGTGCCGATCTACCCGGGGACCGAGGCCCTGCCCTCGTGGCGGGTGGCCAAGGCGGTCCGTACGGTCCTGGACCAGGCGGGGCCCGAGGACGTGCCCGACCCGTTGCCGCGGGCGCTGCGGCAGCGCGAGCGCCTTGTGGACGCCTTGACCGCCTACCAGTGGGTGCACACCCCTGAGGATGCCGAGCAGTGGCGCGCCGCCAGGCGGCGCCTGCGCTACGAGGAGGCCTTCGTCCTCCAGGCCGCCTTGGCGCAGCGGCGGGCCCGCCACGAGGCCAGTCGCACCGCCGTGGCCTGGCCACGCCCGCTCCCCAGCGGCTCACTGCTGGCCGAGCTGGATGCCTCCCTGCCTTTCGCCCTGACGCCCGGGCAGGAGCGGGTGGGCCGCGAGTTGGCCGAGGCCCTGGACTCCACTGTCCCCATGCAGCGCCTCCTTCAGGGCGATGTGGGCTCGGGCAAGACCGTGGTGGCGCTGCGCGCCATGGCTCAGGTGGTTGGCGACGGCGGGCAGGCGGCGCTGTTGGCCCCCACCGAGGTTCTGGCCGCCCAGCATCACGCCTCGTTGGAGCGGCTGTTGGGGCCCTTGGCCGGGGTCGGCATGCTCGGCGGGGCCGAGCACGCCACCCGTGTTCACCTATTGACCGGCTCAACCCCTGCCCCTGCGCGCCGCCGGATCCTCGCCGAGCTGGCGGCCGGGGAGCCCGCAATCGTGGTGGGCACGCACGCTCTGCTGTCCGCCACGGTACAGATCCCCTTCTTGGGGCTGGTGGTGGTTGACGAGCAGCACCGCTTCGGGGTGGAGCAGCGTGACGCCCTGCGTGAGCGTGGCGGGGTCAGTGACCCGGCCTCGCTCAGGGAGCGCGCCCTCGAGCCCTCCACCGCCGTTGGCGCGGACTCCATCAATGTGGCCGCGTCCACGGAGCGCACCCCGCACCTGCTGGTCATGACCGCCACTCCGATCCCGCGCACGATCGCCATGACCGTCTTCGGGGATCTGGCGGTCAGCGTCCTCGACGAGTTGCCGGCCGGGCGCAGCCCGGTGACCACGCACCTGGTTCCCTGGGAGCGCACCACCTGGGTTGAGGGGGTGTGGCGGCGTGCGGCCCGGGAGGTTGCCGCCGGCGGGCGCGTCTATGTGGTGTGCCCGAGGATTGACGTGGGTGAGGAGGGCGCGCGGGGCGCGGACGGCATGCCGGGGGAGGAGGGCGTTGGTGCCTTGAACGGCCTGGCGGGCGGCGCCCGGGGCGGTGCCGCGGGGGTCCGGGGTGGTATCAGGCGCTCGGGGGAGGCGGCGGCGCGGCCCTTGGCCTCGGTGGAGGAGTGGGCGGCGCGGCTGGGCGGCGAGCCCGCATTGGCCGGCATTGACATGGTGACCTTGACCGGAAGGATGAGCCAGGCGGAGAAGGATGCCGCCATGGCCGCGTTCGTCAGCGGGCGGGCGCCGATCATGCTGGCGACCACCGTCATTGAGGTTGGTGTGGACGTGCCGGAGGCCTCCATGATGGTCATTCTTGACGCCGACCGCTTCGGCTTGTCCCAGCTTCACCAGCTGCGCGGGCGTGTGGGGCGCGGCGAGCGGGAGTCGATCTGCGTGGCGCTCACCGGCGTGGAGGTGGGTTCGACGGCGTTCCACCGGCTCAAGGCCTTCGCCTCCACCACGGACGGTTTCGCCCTGGCTGAGGCGGATCTGGAGTTGCGCAGTGAGGGCAATGTCTTAGGGGCGGCCCAGTCGGGGCGCAGCAGCGACTTGGATCTGCTGCGAGTCAGCCGCGATGCGTCCTTGATCGCGAGGGTGCGGGGCCAGGCCGAGGAGTTGGTTGCCGCTGACCCCGAGCTGAGGGGGCACCGGGCGCTCGCCGCCGCTATTGCCAGCCGCCTGGATGAGGAGTCGCAGGCGTACCTGGAGCGCTCATAGGCGGGCGGGGCGCGAGCGGGGAGAGCGTGAGACGGCGGGGCCGGGGTTCTTGTGCGCATAGCGATCGTGCCCTTGGGGTCGGGATCGCAAGAGGGCTGAAATCGCTGACCGTATTAACAAATATAACGATCCGGTCCTGTCAAGGGGCTTTGGTCCTGGGTGGGGGTGGTGTTGGAGGGGGACTTTTCGGCT
>ERZ773099.625-NODE-625-length-29164-cov-11.085850_pt1 | contig 29164 bp, 26 predicted proteins | sample MGYA00511120_ERZ773099 | MGnify/ENA primary metagenome ERZ773099 (study PRJEB29015, sample SAMEA2738012) | human oral metagenome | biome: human oral; feature: human-associated habitat; material: dental | place: China | collected 2104 ... | reverse complement strand
ACTACGTTAAGCTAGGGGTCATCCCACCTCCTGTAAAGCGTCGGTACGGCAAGGAAGCCATCTCGCGGCTTTTCGTAATTGTCACGCTCAAGTCTATATTTAACGTACAGGAAATCGCTGAACTAATTTCTGCAATAGACGATGACAACGGTGTCGGCTACAAGATATCTGAATCTTATGATCTATATTGCAGCACACTCGAGGCTGCAATCGCTTCGACCTATGCTGATAGTATATCGCATACGAAGCCAGAGCAAGATTATTTTAGAGTAATAGAGGATGTCGCGACTGCTGCAGCCTATCAGCTCATCGTAAAACGCAGACTAAAGCTAAGACGAGAAAGGAACAAATCATGATATACAAGCCAGAAGGTGTCTGTGCCCAACTCTTAAATCTCGAGGTCGAAGACGGCATAGTCAAATCAGTAGAATTTATAGGTGGGTGTGCCGGAAATGCCCAGGGACTAGCCAGCCTAGTTAAAGGAATGCCAGTCGATGATGTAATTGAAAGATTAGAGGGTATAAAATGCGGATTCAAAGATACATCATGTCCGGACCAGCTTTCAAAGGCATTAAAACAATATAAGGATGAGCAGCAGTAAGCACTTGAGTTTTTTATTAAATTGTTCTTTTTCTCCCCCCTCCTTTACAAAAATAGTTTTATATGGTAATTGTAAGTTACCATTGGTTATCTACTGCACATAGAAGCGATTCACCTATAACAGGAGGTGGACATCATGAAGAAATCAAAACTCTTAACTGTATCGATGATATTTATCTTAGCCATGCCTCTACTTTCGGTATATGGAATCACTAAGCATGCAGGGGCAAATGAAACTAAAACTAAACCTGAGCAGTACAGTGGCGTTTATTACAGCAATACTCTAATAAGTAAATCCAAACATTACAGTTCTTATAAGCGCGTCTCTAGTGATGTATCGAGCACTAGAGACGGCTCACCAATTACACCAGATAGGGCTGTGACCTTCCGTGCATACGTAACTGGCGATACACTAGGTTACCGCGTAAAGAAGAATGCGTCCATAACTAGTGATTTTACGAACCGACACGCTTTTGATAGACTTAACAACCAGATTACGGGCAATATACCTTATAAGTCTCTATTTGCTAATGATATTAATGATGAAGTAACTGCTTCAGTCGTGTTAAATGGTGAAAAAGGAAAGGTGCAGTATATCGGTTTCAGAGCTGTCTATACCGTCGAAGAATACGAGGTGAAGATGTTCGAGCAGAGCACTGGAAAACTCATAGGATTGAGCCGCTACAAAATACACAAACCAGTTCACGGAGAATTTGCTCTGTTAGATGCTAACCAGTAGCTCATTTTTATATTACTATTGAATACGCTAAGAGGGATGGTTTTGCCATCCCTCTTTGAGTGGGGTGTGCAGACAAAAACCTGGACACATACAATTTATCTTTTTTGCCACTTGCACTCTATTATCATTATCGCTGCTGGTATTCCAAGTATTTGAACATCAAACTTTAAACTTGGCTCAACTTTTGTCGAAGCACTATGAATTCTAAAGCTAAACTGCCATCCTCCATCCATATATAACTCTATTATATTAGTACTATTGGGCTTGAACTCTAGACTAACGATTCTTGAAGGCAAACTTGCAACAGGAATCTCAATCTTTGGCATCTCCGCATTGCTTGGTTGGTTTAATGTTCCATGCAAATTAAAGGTTTGAATTTGTGTCGTCCTTTTACTATCTATTCCAACGACTTTGTAGAAATCGAACTCTCCAAGCAAATACTCTACCATTTTTCTTGGAATCGTATCGTTTTTTTCATTACTACGACTCACTTCATTCATAAATGCCGCAAGCAAAGGAACATATACATCAGCTTCTTTTGCAGGTAATTCACTCCAACTTGAGCCTTTAGACTTTTCTTCAACAAGATAGTCGAAAATTGGCTTTATGTCTTCCCAATATTTTTCTGAACAAGGAACTCCAAACCATTTTTCCCCAAAATCTAGATTTCTACTAAGCCTACTATGCTTAACCGCAAAGTGATTATGCTTTATACTAAGTCCTATTTCCCATTCTATATTTCTTCTAACAATAAGGATATCTCTTACATCACCTTTCTCACCCTTGAAATCCTGTTGAATTTTGAGAACTATTTCATCATCACCATCTTCTGTAATAAGAGGTTCAAGTTCAAATAGAGTTTCTACAGCAGCTAGGGCACTTTCTTCCATCACAACCTGCATACTATCACCTATAGCATTCCATGCTCTTTCTGCAGCAGCATATCCATCTGTTTTTTCGATTTTAACTGGTCTTAATTTTTTTATTTCATCATTTAATGTATTTAAACAAGCAAATTCATAAGCTCTTCCCTGATTATTGCTTTTGCTACTCATCTAGTGCCTCCTTGATTGCTACTGCAATCTCATATGCAAGATTGACTGGTACAGCATTGCCAATCATCTTATATGCGTCATTTGTATTTTCATAAACAAATTTAAAATCATCTGGAAAACTTTGTATTCTCGCAACCTCTCTAATGGTCATCCTTCTATATAGGTCTTCCTTACCTTCTTCAAACCGACAATCATTCTTACCCACCTTAACCATCTTCGGTGCTTGTGGATGAATTTGGCATTGTCTTCCAGATGCTTGAACAGTATAAGCTTGCTCATCCCATTCTTTTACTCTATTTCTACTCATGAAAATTGGGGAATAGGCACCAGTAAAATACTCATTGCTATTTACAGCATCTGGATTATGTTTGTTTTTTTCCCTAGCTGGAACAGCAGTATACTGTAAATCCCAAATAATATCACGTAAAGTAATCTTGGAATCATCACTTTTTGTAGATCCATCGGGAAAAACAAAATTAATATCCATGTCATTTCTAAATCCAATATAGAATACTCTCTTTCTTTCCTGTGCAACACCATAATCTTTGGCATTAACCATAGTAAGAGAGACATTGTAACCCGCATCTTCAAACATACAAAGAATATTCTTTACAGCATTAGAATTGCGGTTAGAGAGCATACCGCTGACATTCTCAGCAAGGAAAAATTTTGGTTTAAATTCCTGCAAAATTCTGATGTAATCAAAGAATAGTTTTCCTCTAGGATCATCAATTCCTTTCAAAGTTCCTGCCTCTGACCACGATTGACATGGTGGACCGCCTATTACTCCATCAATTTCACCATCAAAAACTTTTTCAATATCTTCTTTGGTTATATTTCGAATATCGCCTTCTATTAGCTTTGTATTTGGATGATTTATTTTGAAAGTTTCCCAGATTGATTTGTCAAACTCATTGGCAATAGGAATATCAAACCCTGCTTTTTCAAATCCGAGGTCAAGCCCCCCACAACCACTAAATAAACTTATTACATTCATAATGCATCCCCTACTCTTTAATATGGTGGGCTTATTATAGAACAAACGTTCTCTTGGTGTAACATAAAGTACCACGACCACATTAGGATTATATCATAAACACCACTTGATCTCTTGCTCATATTTATGATAGCGGGGATTTTACAGCCGACCGTTTCCTCTCTGGCTTCGCCTTTATACTTATGTTTGCTCGCCACTCGCGGACGGTCTGTGACTGGGACCTGCCATTCCTCGCCTCTCTCCGTTCGGCTTCGGCAGGCTAGGTCCACAGAAACCCTGGGGATTCAAATCCTTGTTTCAGCATAAAAATAGACGGTGCACTAATGCACCGTCTATTTTTATGGCGGAGAGAGGGGGATTTGAACCCCCGCACGGGTGTTACCCGCCTGCTGGTATTCGAAGCCAGTCCCTTCAGCCTCTTGGGTACCTCTCCACAAATGATATCCCGGAGGCTAGCGACCAATAAGGGTCAAAAGCCTCAACCAGAAACTAAGCCCAAGACGGGGCGGAAGCTTCTGCAGGATACCGCGAAGGTCATTATAGCATAGGCTTATGGTGTACGCAAGTAGTCGCAAGCGATATAACGATGCGCTTATATACGTTAAGCTAACAGTCAGGTCTACTTAGACCTGCCCTTATCATGCTTTCCAATTGGCCTCGCAGCTTTCTTTCTGCGCCTTTTAACTAGGAAAGCAATCACGATTAGAACAACTAGAACTGGACCTAATATCATAGCACCTAGATTAGATATATATGCCTCGGATGTTATCCAGCCCTTACTCACATTCTGCTTCACTACGAGAGGTGCGTCAGACACATACTTGCCATCGACATATACCTTTGCAACCGCCACCTGATCTCCCTTCTTTAGCGGAGCCTTGACGGACCAATCGCGCTTTATTTTTATAGTTATCTTTGCACGGTCACCCTTCTCGGTATAAGCGTAAGCCGTCTCACCTGCGTAAGCATCGACCACGGTGTTCTTGCCGCCGCGAACTAGAACCTTTGTGACCTTCTTACCTTTTGCGACAGGTTTATTCACTTTTAGATATTTGTATGCATATTCAAAAATCGCTTTTGCATCCTTCGGACGGTTTTCCTTATCATCACCGAACAGCACGAGCACCATCTGCAGATCCTTCTTGTCATACGCGAGCACAATCGATGCTTCGCCGTTCCAGAAACCGGTTTTACCAGCGACTACACCGGACCCCTTTGTATTAATCAAGTCAGTATGAGATTTCATGACGCGCGCTTCGCTTAGGTTGGTCGCTCCCATCTCGTATTTCTTAGTGCTTGCAAACCTATACACCTGCTTATTTTGAAGTGCCGCTCTAGCAATCTTCATATAATCGCTAGCTGTAGTATAATGCTTTTCTTCTTTCATTCCGTTCGGATTTACAAAATTAGTATCCTTACAGCCCAGAGCCTTCGCTTCGTCATTCATCATCTTGACGAATTCATCTACATTACCGTTCGATACGACCTCTGCGAGGCTATACGCGGCATCATTCCCCGACAAGATCATCAGTCCATACAGAAGCTGCCTAACCGTTACAACTTCTCCTTCTTTGAGCTCCATCGAAGAACCACCAAGAGCAGCAGCTTCCTTTGATATCGTAACTTTCTGATCAAGATTTTTGACATGCTTAACGACTAGCAGCGCCGTCATCAGCTTCGTAGTGCTAAATGGAGCTACGCGCTCATCCTTATTCTTCGAGAAGACCACAGTATTCGTATTCTCGCTGTATAAAACCGCACTCTTTGCATTTATCTCAGGTGCCTGAACCTTATTTGTCACGCTTGACTTCTTAGATGATTCCGTTTGCTTCGATGATTTAGATGAGCTTTTATCGCTAGCACCATATGAAATCATGTAAAGTAAACCGGTGCTGAAGACCATGGTTATGCACAGCACCGTCAAAATCGCTATTTTTAAACTCCTCTTGAGATTATCCCAAGCCTCCATCTCTAATCTCCAATCAAGATTGTTTTCTTTACTGATATACATCGCATCGATACGCTCAATCAGTTCCTTAAAACCTCAGCTAAACCTGAAGATACGGCACTAGCACTCGCATAGCCCTATCCTTAACCTCTATCGCAAGCTCGTCTGTCACCGTTATCTCGCCATCTACGACAAACTTCATGTGTCCACTTCTGGGGATGATATCGATTTTTCTTCCCTGCTTGAACTCAGTAATCTTCTCGATTCCCTTTATCTCATTAAGCTTTCCTTTTGAGAATTTAGGCAGAACCTTCAGCACAGTACGCCTTGGGATCCTATGTACGACCAGCACATCTAGAAGTCCATCATCGAGCTTCGCCTTTGGATTACTCTCGATTCCACCACCGCAAAATCTACCGTTTCCAATGGTGCACATCATCAGCGATCCCTTAAAAAGCTGTTCTCCATCTATAGTAACCTGCAGATTCTGTCCCGACTTCTCGATGAGGTTGAGGAAAATCGAAAGCCCGTATGATAACGATCCACCGATAAAAGTCTTTTTATTAAAATACGTCGCCAGTATCGCAACGTTTCCGTCAAAACCGATATTGAACGCATTAAGCCCTATTTTGTTATAGCTCTTTCCATCTCTCTTGTATGAGTACGACATAACGTCAATCACTTCTTCCTCAGCCAAAATCTGTGACATTAGGTCCTTATAATCCGTAGTTCTTGAACCACCGAAGTTACGTATAAGGTCATTTCCACTGCCAATCGGGATAACTCCGAGTGCTGCATTTGCATGGCCGTATACACCATTTGCAACTTCATTTACAGTGCCATCCCCACCGCAAGCATAGATTCGCACTTCTTCGCCGTCTCGCTCTGCAGAAGCCGCAACCTTATCTGCGATGTGCGTCGCAGAACCTGGTCCGGTCGTATAATATAGCTCAATGTCGAATTCCGAATCTAGCGCCGCTGCACTGATTTCTTTGCACAGCTTGTCCGCCTTCTTGCCATTTCCAGCAATCGGATTAATGATAAATGCATATTTCACTTATAAATGTCCTCTTTTTTATTTATCGTTACATTTCCTGTTCACTATCATAAATTAGCTTTGGTCTCGCGCCAAGGTAGTCGAGCGAAACGAGTTTATAGTCTATACCACCATGTTCGCCCTTGATACCATTGGTCCATGCTACCATGCCGTGAAGGTGTCCGTAGACACACTGCGTAACACCGTATTCCTGCATAATTCTGGTAAATTCCGTCTCTTCCACCTTAGCCGGCGGATAGTGCATCGCCATGATGATTTTCGATGCGCCCTTTTTCTTCGCTTCGACTAGACTATTTCTGAGTCTGCCCTGCTCACGCAAATACATCTTTTCATCATGCTCGGTATATGAAACAGTGTCGGGTGTCGGCCAGCCACGCGATCCGCAAATCGCAAGATCTAGGGGCTCTATATAGTAACAATCATTTTGCAGAAAATGCATATCGTCGTAGAGCGTCCTAAGGTGCTGGATTCTGCACCACCAGAGGTCATGGTTTCCGCGCAGCAGCACCTTCTGACCAGGCAGCTCATGAATCCAGTCCAGGTCAGCCATAGCCTCGTCTAGCTTCAGGCCCCACGATATATCTCCTGCAATTATTACAATATCATCGTCTGTAACCAGCTCGGTCCAAGCAGCTTTAACTCGCTCTGCATGATCCCCCCAGCCAGGTCCAAAGACGTCCATCGGCTTATCTATTCTCTCATCAAAGGAAAGATGAAGATCCGCAATGGCGTATATTTTCATACTTATTCCTCTTCACCTTCAATATTATTTACTCTCTGAAGCGCCCTTTTCATCTGGCGCATGCGCACGCCTGCCAGCTCATCGATATCATCACTAGCTTGCTTTAAGTGCCCTTGCGACTTGGCTAGAACCACCTCAAATCTTTCAAATTCCTTCTGTACAGCGTGCAGCAACTCCCACACTTCACTGCTCTTCTTCTCTATCGCTAAAGTGTTGAAACCCATCTGTAAACTATTAAGTAGTGCTGCCATCGTGGTTGGTCCGGCAATAGTTACCTTGTACTTCCTCTGCAGTGGCTCGATGAGGCCAGCATTAATCGCCTCAGAATACAGTCCTTCGAACGGAAGGAAGAGTATTGCAAAATCCGTCGTAATCGGTGGATTGATATACTTCGAGTTGATGTCTTTGGCTTCGCTCTCGATTCTATTTACGAGCTTCTTCTTCGCCTCGCTAATCGCCTCTTTTTCCCCTAGATCATATGCTTCAAGTAGTGCGTTATAAGCATCTCCAGGGAACTTTGCATCGATAGGTAGGAACACATCGTGTTCGTCCGTTCCAGGAAGTCTAATCGCAAACTCGACATTCTCCCTGCTGTTCTCCTTAAGCCTAGCATTCTTAACGTAGTGGCTAGGCGGAAGCATCTGCTCGAGAATAGAACCAAGTTGCACTTCACCGAGTATACCGCGAGTCTTTACATTAGACAGTATCTTTCTGAGATCACCAACTCCCTGTGCGACTGACTGCATCTCGCCGAGTCCCCGGTACACTTGCTCTAATCTCTCGTTCACTAATCCAAAGGACTTTGTTAGCCTTGTATCCAGAGTCGTTTGCAGTTTCTCATCCACTGTATGACGTATGTTTTCGATCTGCGTGTTATTCTCCGCACGAAGCCTCGCCATACTGTCATTGAGCTCTTTGAGCCTCAAATCCTGATGCTCGGACATCGTCATCTGGCTCTTGGCAATAGCATCGCCGTATGCCTTAAAATACGTGTCCATTCGATCCTCACTTCCCTTCGTGCGCATCAGAACGAGGATGCTCATGAGCATCGATCCTAGACACATAATTAATAACAATATCATAAAAATATTCATATATTTATTGCTTTACCTTTTTGATTTAACTTTCCAGCTACGCATCTCTGAGATTACCTTGTAGATAACACCGCTGGTATATCCTCTGTTCTCTAGCTTTCTAGCCATAGACGCTATCTTGCGTTCATCCAGATATTCCGCTTCTTCGCTATCTGATGCACCCTGTAGCACTGATTCTACCGAGTTCTCGTACCCTCTCGTCGCTTCGGAGCCGTATATGCTATCTATTGCTATTCGCCTGGCATTTGCAAGCTCATCTACGCCCGATTCGTACTTATAATCTTCTAAAGCGTTTTCTGCAGTTAAAGCATCGATGCCCTTCTGCTCAAGTTCACGCTTGGCTCTCATACCGCCCCTAAGCTTCTCGAAGGAATTCCTGTAGAAAGCAAGGGCGTATTCATAATCATCTATGTAGTGGTGAGCCTTGAGGTCATCAATTGCGCCCTCTATCTCGGAGTCCTCATATTCCTTCTCATTGAGGTGCTGACGCATCTCCTGCTCAGTTCTCATGCGGTGCGATAGGTACCTAATAGCCTCATCACCGACACCACGTTTCTTACTCATATCCTCATATACTCCTATCGGTAATATACTTTATGGGAGGCTCCTTGCTGCCGCATACCTTTGGCGCTAATATTACCTGTATTTATTAATCAAGCCTAGATACCTGCAGCTCCTTAGTTCCTCCAAATGCAGAATCATCTCTTACTGCAGCTGCTGCGTAAAGCCGTCTCTCTCTCTTGCATGATCCATCGCTAGATGTAGCTCCCGCATTATCAGCACTACTTATCTCAGTGCCTAGCGAAATATCATAGATGCGCCACATAGCGCCTTCATATATAGCGCTATCCCCCATTGTGCTAGGAACATCGTAGAAAACAGAACTTCCTACAGCTTTGATAAGTGCCTCTCTCCTGGACCATATGCGGAAAAACTCATCTATTCCTAGTTTATTTGCACTCTCCTGCTCATCTTCCTGATATAACTTTACAGCAATCTTCTCGAGCTTCGCTTTTTTATTATACTGTAAATCGAGGCCGCATGGTGCATCTGAAAAAATGATTGCCCAAGTATTCTCGCTATGAGAGATTGAATAGTCTGGAACACCAGTGATATTCGGCTTTCCATTCTTGTTGAACTCGATATTATCTGCTATATACCCTCGTAGCTCTTCACCTGTAAGTGCAGCTAATTCAGGGGCAATATCTATGCTACTATCACTCTCGATAAGCTTTCTAATGCTCCTTGCAAGTAGCTCTCTACTATGCGCAGAATTCCTCTTGTATTCATTTGTATAGAATAAATACATTGCGAGCCCCCTACTTGCTCTCAAGCAGCTTCATCGCTTCTTGAATTGCTACATCTCCAGACTTTGCTTCCACATTAGGCGTTACGCCCTTTTCATTTATCCTTTTGCCATTTGGATCGATATACTCTGCAGTCGTCAGTTTCACCACGGATCCACCCTTAAGCTTAAAAATCGTCTGTATTACACCTTTTCCGTACGTCTTAGTTCCGATTATTTTTACATCATTTGCTTTTAGTGCAGCCGCAAATATCTCCGCCGCACTAGCTGTATCCTGATCTACAAGGACTACAAGCTTTACATCAGCCGAACTGTCATCTGAGGTGTATTTCTTGGTCTTTTTCTTAGAAACTATCTTGCCAAGCTTCGCTTTTTTAAGAACTTTGTCTGCTGATCCAAATGCTTCTTCGACTACACCCCCGGTATTGCCGCGTACATCAACGATTATCTTGTCGCAATCCTTAGCTTTAAGCATCTCTATAGCGTTTTTGAATGATTTTGAAGTTCCCTTTCTAAATGTACTGATGCGTATATATCCTATGTGCTTTGATGAATCCTTCACCTCATAAGTCACGCCATCATCTTCAACTTTAGAACGTGCGAGTTTATACTTCTTAACGACTCCCCCTCGTGAGATAGTAAATTCGACATCGTTGTCTCCGCCGCCTTCCATTAGCTCGGCTGCATCGTTTAGACTCTTTACATTCTTGCCATTAATTTTAAGGAGTTCGTCCCCCGTTAGAATCCCTGATTGTTCTGCATCGCTTCCAGATAGGACCCTATTAACCACGATTTTATCATTTTCATCAAGCTTAAGAGCTACTCCGACGCCAGAATACGATGTTAAATACCTGCGTTCAAATGCCTCGTACTCTTTCTCCGTCATATATTCTGCGTATTTATCATCCAGTGTCTTTAGCATACCAAGAGCTACAGCTTTATCGACTTCGTCAGTGTCTTGCTTGTAGTATGCCTTGTTATTGATTATTTTCTGAATGTCATAATACTTGCCGAACTCATCATCTAGGGCTTCATATTGGTCGAGCTTGTACTGAGAGATTAGTCTCCCTCCTAGCACAATATACATGAAAATCACAGCACAAATCACCGCAGTTCCAAAGCCTGCGGCAAATGCAATTAATAATGTTCTATGCCTCTTCAATATCGAGGACTCTGATTTGAACATTCTCTCTGTCCTTCCACCTATTTATGTCCATCACTCCGTACACTGTCAGAGGTTTATTGCTAGTAACTCGGCTATACACATCCATAGCCTTGTTGAACATAATGCACTGAATAGCACTTCCGTGCTGTATCACAGAAAATCTCGCATGTTTATTATCCGATAGAAATTTCCAATCCACTACCTGTGCCTTCTCGAATCTAAACACGGGCTCTGGATTTCCAGCTCCAAACGGGGCAAAAAGCTCCAGCGCTCGCGCAAGCTCTATGCTTGTATCCGGAACTATTATATCCAGGTCCGCCTCTATCGTCCTGTCAAATAACTTTTCATTATCCGCAAGCAGTCCCGCCACATCTTCGTTTAACGAAGACCTGAGCTTTTCAAGATTCTCAGTCTCCATCGTGAATCCGCAAGCAGCCTTATGCCCACCGAACTTCACAAAATACTCTGAATGGCGGTTTAGCAGAGAATATAAATCTATCCCCTCGATAGATCTGCCAGTTCCTTTTAGCATACCATCGTTTGGTGACACTATAACAACTGGCCTATTGTAGCGCTCTTTAAGATTTCCAGCTACAATTCCCAGGATCCCCTCGTGAGCATGGTCAGCCTCAATCATTATGAAATCACCCTTCTCGAGTTCGTCATCCGCAAGACTTATGCAGTTTTCAAAAGCTTCCTGCTGTAGCTCACGTCGCTTCGTATTTGTCTCCATAAGCTTGGTGCACAGGCGCTCTACTTCATCATCGTCATCGGATAGCAAAGCCCTAACTCCAAGCGAAGCATCACCGAGTCTACCAGCAGCATTAATCCTAGGAACTAACGAAAAAGCAACGTTCGTAGAAGTAATATTGTTGTAATCTACACCTGATAGTTCTGCGAGCCTTCTTAGTCCCTTGTTCTTAAATCCAAGTCTCATGAGTCTGAGACCATACTTTACAAGCGATCGGTTCTCATCTGTGAGCGGCATTACATCTCCGATAGTTCCAACCGCAACGAGTTCGAGCACTTCTGTAATAAGGCTACGAGGGGTTTCACAGTTACGACTAAGTGCTAATGCAAGTTTATATGCTACCCCTACCCCTGCAAGGCCCTTAAAGGGATAAGTATCTTCTGGCGCCTTGGGATTGATGACGATTCCTGGCGCAATCACATCTTTTATAGTATGGTGATCAGTCACAATGGTCTCGATGCCAAGGCTATTCGCATACGCAACCTCTTCGGCTGACACAGACCCACAGTCAACTGTGACGATAACCTCGCCTTCGTCCTGATATATCTGGTCTATGGCTGACTTATTAAGTCCATAGCCCTCATCAAGTCTGGAAGGTATATAGTAAGTCACATTATCTGTGAGAGAGCCGATAACCTTCATCAGAAGAGCTGTCGAAGTTACGCCATCACAGTCATAATCACCATATATAACTATTTTAGATCCACTGTATATAGCATCTAACAACAAATCCACTCCCGCATGCATGTTTGCTAGCAGGAATGGATCATATGCGAGCTTAGGACTCGGAGAAAGGAACTCTTCGAGCTCCGCATCTCCTTCAATCCCTCTTTTTCTTAATAATTCACTCAGCACTGGAGTGCTTTTAAAAATATCTATATTCATATAATTAGAATAAACTCATTGGGTTAATATACGTGCCGTTCTTGATTAAACTGAAATGAAGATGCGGACCTGTTGACCAACCCGTACTTCCAATATATCCAACAACTTGCCCCTTAGTTACATACTGCCCATTGGATACCGCAAATCCACTCATATGTCCGTATAGGGTGGTATATCCATTTCCGATTGAAATCATAACGCAGTTACCGTAGCCACCATAGTACGATGCCTTGGTAACGTAACCGTTAGCGATAGCTCTAATAGGTGTACCCGTTCGGAGACCTGATACATCTACACCATCGTGATACTTCTTTGTCTTGAATATTGGATGAACTCTCCATCCGAAAGGAGAAGTTATAGTTCCACCGCTTACTGGCCACTGATATCCGCTTGAAGTAGTTGGTGCACTTGGACGGCTTGAGCTTGAGCTGCTCGAACTTGAGCTTGAGCTACTTGAACTGCTCGAGTTACTCGAGCTACTCGAAGAAGACTGGCTCTGAGCCTGTGCAGCCTGCTGTCTTCTAAGCTTTTCCTCTGCTGCTGCCTGAGCTGCTGCTGCCTCTGCTGCTAGCTTATCGCCCTCAGCATTTAGCTGATCCTGCTGTTTAGAATATTCATCCGCAAGCCCCTTGTACTTTTCACGAGTTGCTTCGACTTCCTTTTTGTTCTTCTCCAGAATCTTTTCCTGTTTAATCTGCTGATCCTGAAGCGATTCAATCTCTTTATAGTCCTTCTGAAGTGTGCTGAGAAGCTTCTTGTCACTAGAGAGCACCCTCTGCACCATACTAACGTTTGTTATCAGTTCGCTAACATTGCCTGAACTCAAGATTACATTGATAAAGCCTGCTGTACCCGTCTTATACATAGCTCTAAGCCTTGAATTTAGAGCTTCCGTTTGCTTACTTACAGCAGCTTTCTTTGCTTCGAGCTTTGCCTGCGTCGCATTGATCTCCGCTTGCGCATTATTGATATTAGCTTCTAGTTCTTCTACCTTCTTAGTCGCTTCACCGACTTTAGCACTAAACTCAGCAGACTTCGCTCCTGCTGCTGCCGCTTCCTTCTTCTTTTGAGCGGCGCTAGTTGCATATGACGGCACAGATGTTACAAATGCCGATACAACCATAGTTAAGGCGAGCAGCGAAACCACTACACACTTTGTTTTATTCACCCTAGTCATTCGTCTCCTCCTTATCTATCTAAGAACCTTCTTATCGAGATTATACTGCCGCAGGTACCTACTCCTACTCCAAGCGCAATGAATATGAGCATTACGTTAGGAATCAGGTATCCTGTTGGAACTACCGGCACTGATAGCATCCTCATGATATCAGGTCCAACTACTCCGATGAGTCTCGAATATATAACAAACATTAGCGCCGTTGAAATGGTCGCAGACACAAACCCGAGAATAATCCCCTCAAACAAGAACGGTCCTCTTACGAACCAGTCCGTCGCTCCAAGGTATTTCATTATGCTTATCTCTTTAGAACGTGCAAATACAGTTAGCTTAATAGTATTAGCAACGATGATAACCGATACGATTATAAGGAAAATCATTGTAATAATCGACGCTGTCTGAATGAAATTCGTTATCCTCTGCAGCTTCTCAACTGTATCCTGATAGTACTTAATATCTTCAACACCAGAAATGGATGTTGCACTCTTGGAAAGCTTATCTGCTACCGACTTATCCTTAACATACACGAGATATGAGTTAGGTAGCGGGTTATCCGCAAGGCTATCGAGAAGATAACCGTTATCTCCCCAGCGTTTCTTCATGATCTTTATCGCATCTGCCTTAGATCTGAACTCAACCTTGTCCACACCTTCTGTGGACTTAAGTTTGCTCCCGATATCATTATTTACAGCATCTGTATTGTTATCGTTTAAGAAGACCTCAACGATATTGTAATCCTGTTTGATAACATTGGCGAAAAGGTCAACGTTTACAAATGCTACAAAGAATAACCCGAGGATAAGCATCATCGCCGAAATAGCAAGTACGGCAGTGATGTTCATACCCTTATTACGACCAATCTGTGAAACCGACTGCTTGAGAGTGTACTTTGCTCTAGAAAACATATTTATCTACCCCCTCATCGTAATCGTAGTATTCTTCTTCGTTGTAGAATCCATATTGCCCCTGCTCATCACGGACAATATGACCATCTTCAATCGCTACTACACGCTTATTCATCTGGTCAACGATGTCCTTCGCATGCGTAACCATGAGGATTGTGGTGCCACGAAGATTAATTTTATCCAGGATTTCCATAATTTCCATGGCCGTAATAGGGTCAAGATTTCCAGTTGGCTCGTCGGCGATAAGTACTCTAGGATTATTGACAATCGCTCTAGCGATGCCGACACGCTGCTGCTCACCAGCACTGAGCTCATTAGGATATCTGTCCTGTTTATCGAGAATACCGACGAGATCAAGCACGTATGGAACCTGTCTTCTGATATCCTTACGCTTAGCATGTACTACTTCCATAGCGAAAGCGACATTTTCATACACAGTCTTCTTTTCAAGAAGTCTAAAGTCCTGGAACACCATTCCAATCTTCTGTCTCAGTTCTGGGATCTCCCTTCTGGACAGTCTTGTTATATCCTTGCCGGCAACTACAATGGTTCCCTTGTCTGTGCTAATTTCATTGAGTATCAGCCTTACAAAGGTTGTCTTACCCGCACCACTCGGTCCAACAAGGAAGACGAAATCGCCTTTCTCAATACGAACAGTTGCGTTCTCTAGTCCTACGTTGTTGCCATAATGTTTAGTAACATTCTTAAATTCGATCATATGACCTCCTAGATACACCAACAGATTGTAGTATTATACACCAAAAACGCTGAAAAATAAACAAAAGGCACTACAAAAGCACGGTACAGAGTCACTATACCGTGCCATTTTTCAACAAATTCAATCACAAATCTTCACATAAAAACTAAATAGCGCAAAATATTGTTGTGCGTACTTCGGGAGCCACTACATATCAGCATTTAACTAGCTGGCTTAACTGTAATACAGTAGCGTCCATCATACTATTAGCTCAAAACCTTGGAAAGGAAGTTCTTCGTTCTCTCCTCTGACGGATTTACAAGGACTTCTTCAGGTGTTCCCTGCTCGACGATAACACCCTCATCCATGAATATGACCTTATCTGCTACTTCCTTGGCAAACCCCATCTCGTGAGTAACCACAATCATCGCCAGCCCTTCCTTGGCTAAGTCCTTCATTACATCTAGAACCTCTCCTACCATCTCAGGGTCAAGTGCAGATGTAGGCTCGTCAAAGAGCATTATCTCAGGATCCATAGCTAGCGCTCTGGCTATCGCAACACGCTGCTGCTGACCTCCTGATAGGGAGCGCGGATAGGCGTTGGCTTTGTTATCAAGTCCAACTCGCGTAAGAAGCTCCATGGCTTTTGCTTCAGCATCAGCCTTGCTCACACCTTTAACATTGATAGGTGCGCAGGTCACGTTCTCGAGTACCGTCATATGCGGAAAGAGGTTGAAGTTCTGGAACACCATCCCCATCTTAGTTCTGATTTCATTGATATTCTGGCTCGTCACGAGTTCCCCATCGATATATACCTCTCCGGATGTAGGGAATTCAAGTAAACTAATGCATCTAAGCATCGTGGATTTTCCAGAACCTGAAGGTCCTACTATACATAGCACCTCCGCTTCGCTTACCGTCTGATCGATGCCCTTAAGCACTTCATTATCTCCATATGATTTATATAGCTTCTTAATCTCTATCATTATGCTGCTCCTCCCTCGAGCACTGGTTTGTTTTTCTCTTCCCCTATCTTCTTCTCACTTCCCTTTCCGCGTCGCTCAAGAACAGCAATTAACTTAGAAAGAGGTAGTGTTAGTAGCAGATAAGCTAATGCTACGCCTATGTATGCTGGAAACGCTTCAAATGTTGCCGCACTAAGCAGTGTACCCTTACGCAAAATCTCGTGTACTCCTACGTAGCTCAGAACGGATGTCTCCTTGATAAGTGTTACAAATTCATTTCCAACCGCTGGGAGTATAATCTTAACAGCCTGCGGAATGATAATAAGTCTCATAGCCATAGTCTTACTCATACCGAGCGACCTCGCTGCTTCCATCTGGCCTTTGTCCACAGCCTGGATTCCGCTGCGAATTACCTCAGACATATATGCGGCACTATTAAGCCCACAAACGATTATAGCAGGTATGATAAGGTTTGCCCATTTGAAGTAAAACAGATGTGTTTGTATGAACTCCGGTATTCCATAGGCAAATATAAGTGCCTGCACGAGCATAGGAGTACCTCTGACTATATCGACATATAGCTTTGAGATTCCACTTAAAAATTTATTCTTTGATGTTCTCATAAGAGCAATCAGCAGTCCGACTACCGAGCCTATGGCAACTGATAATACACTTACAAATACTGTTGCGGGGATTCCCTTACATGAAACTAGAAAACCTGTGATATAAGCATCCATTTTGATTCCTTACTTTCTATAATTATTTAACGATACAAATATAGTAGCACCATTTTATCTGTAAATCAACAATTTTCTGTATTTATTTTAGTATATCAGTATATTTATGCAAGTGAGTGCAACGCACATAATTTCTGCGAATAATGAAAACTCACCTTCTGCAAGGTGAGTTGTCGCATTAACTTTTAACAAATAGCATTTACATAGCCTCTGAACTTTTATTTTTAATGGCAGCAATAATTATCACATATAGAGCAGCAATTATCCCAAGTGCTGTAAATCCATATACAACTTTTGTTGCGTAAAATCCTACAGCTATGCCCAGTATAAACGCACTGTTGTTAAGATACCCGCCAAACCAATTCTTACCATATGAGTAGAACATAGGCTTATCGGTCTTAGTTTCCCAGATAGCGAGAGCGATGCCTATAAGCGCAAGAATTGTCCCTACGCCAAAAGATAGTATCATCGGTAGGTCATTTCCTCCCGTAGCAGCGAGGATTAACAATACAGCAAGTCCTACTACGATTAAATATCCAATTCTCTTGATGTTTTTCATAGCGATAACCTCCTTAGAAGATTTAATGTGTAAAAACCTATGCTTAAAGGTTTTATAAATCGTCTGAAGCGCCTCTTTGTATCTTTATGATATCACTTTAATATCATATGTCAATTGAAAGTTTTATAATTATCGCTATTATATTTGTATTTATTCTGTACACTATATTATTTCCATTCGAATACGGATATCAACGCATATAGAGCTATTTCAATTCCAAATGCACATATACCATGGACTGCATTACTTGCAAAGAAGAAGATGCTTGCTCCCACAACCATTGAGCTATTGATCACCCCGATATTAAATATCGAGCTTCCAGCACCCCAGAACAGCGGTAGCTCATTCCTTATCTCCCAAAATGCTAATGCAAGTCCATAGATTAAGAAAAATACACCTAGTATAATCTGAACCTTGTACGGAACCATAAAAGAATATGAAATATTCAAAACCATTCTGACTATCAGTAGAAACATGCCGCATATTACAGTAAAAGCAATATTCTTTCCTCTCTTAAGTTCCATAACGCACCTGCTTTCGTAAATTCTATATTAGAGAGATGTGAAAAAGCGAAGGGCATGCCCTTCGCTTTAATTCTAATATATACGATTTGTAGTGTAAATCAGTATTGTATGTATTATTCCTGTTCAGCCCAAGAATCAAGCTTCTTGCTGAGGAGCCATAGAATTACACCGAACGCAATTACGATTCCACCGAGTAAACCGTAAGCAAAACCGAAGTCTTGAGTTAGAGTCCAAGCGTAGATCTTAGGATAGATGAACTGCGATATGAATACAGCTACTGGCCATGTTCCTAGAAGAAGTCCTAAAAGCTTAGCAGGGGCTAGTTTGTTGATGAACGAGTTACCGAGTGGCGAGAATACCATCTCTCCAACTGACATCATGATGCAGACAAGACCAATCCACAGAACTGAGCACTGTCCGTTCTCTCCAGCTAGGCTGTTAGCGAATACCATTACGAAGTATGCAAGACCGAGAAGTCCGCATCCAAGAGCAGTCTTCTTGTACATACTTAAATCTCCCTGAGGTCTCTTAGCAAGCTTTAGCCATACACCAGCTAGAATTGGTCCGAGAACCACGCAAGTTAGCGCGTTTACAGAGTCAAACCATGATGTAGGAACCTTGAAACCTCCGATTACCCAGTTAGCCTTGTTTAGATACTCAGCACCATCACCCCAACCAAATCTGAAGTATGCTGGGTAGTAAGTTAGATACCATAGCATCCAGAATACCATCGAGAAGATGATAACTAGAAGTACAGCGGCAACTCTCTTCTTATCTCCTGTTGTTAGAGGAGCAGACTCTTCGCTCTCCTTCTTCTCAGCAGATATGAACTCTCTCTGGTCCTTCTTGAATGGCGACATACCAGCTTCACCGAGAGCCTTGCCTCCAACTACGAAGAACCAAATAGCATCGATGAATAGGAAGATACCTGTGATCAAGAATATCGTTCTGTAAGTTACGTGAACACCGAACATACCTGTTGTTGCAAGAGGAGCGATGAATGTTGTTCCGATGAACGAGCCGATGTTAACGAATGTGTACTGAATTGAGAATGCAGAGTCAAGCTGTTCAGCGCTGTTGAATAGCTGACCAGTGATTCCGGACAGGTTACCCTTGAAGAGTCCTGTACCAACAGCTACGAATACGAACATAACGTATACGAGAGTAAGTGATGTTGCCTTCCATGCGATCATGTAGCCGATTCCCATCAGAATCATACCGACAAGCACGCACCATCTAGGCTTAACCCAGTGGTCAGCGATATATCCACCGAACATAGGTGTGATATATGTCCAAGCTACGAATCCTGCGGAAATAGCAGTAGCCTTAACCTGGCCCATGCCTAGACCACCACTTAGTACATCTGCAGCAACCCACATTGCCAAAATGTACTTTACTGTGTAGAACGAGAGTCTCTCAAATGTAAAGCCCATGGAGCATACATAGAACCCAAACGGTCTACCTTTTTTCTGTACACCAGTTTCCATAAAAAACCTCCTAAAGTAAAAAATATAATTGCAAGTAACGAATATATATTAGGTATTAATATAATACGTTTCGCCAATTGCTCTTGAACCCAATTCCCTCGAGTTCATATGTTATAAAACAATTCATACTATATCACTTATTCATCACATTGTAAATTGAGTTTGTACTAATTTCATATTATTTTGTTAAATTTTTACTGCTTAAAAACAAAATTCGCCCTGAACCACAGTATTTGCAATTAAAAACGCAATTCCTCTGTGAAGAATATTTCACGAAAGAAATTGCTTTTTTTAATTTTAGGTTGTTTTGTTAAATTTCAGCTTTATGCAATTACATTCTTAACGGCTTTAACGATATCATCCTTTGTAAGTCCATACTTTTCTCTGAGCTCCGCCGGCTTTCCAGATTCACCAAATGTATCCTTCTGTCCTACCATCTCAACTCTCACTGGTTTATTCTTAACCACGACCTCTGCCACCGCACTGCCGAGTCCGCCGATAACCGAGTGTTCTTCTGCGGTTACAATCGGACCATTCTCTCTAGCTGCGTTTATAATCGCCGTCTCATCAATTGGCTTAATAGTATGCATATCGATTACACGAGCATATACACCTTCATTTGCAAGCTCTTCAGCCGCTTCAAGCGCGTCTGCTACCATGATTCCAGTTGCGATGATTGTCACATCGCTGCCTTCCCGAATTACATTTGCCTTTCCAATCTTGATGTCAGAACTCTCATCATAAATCACTGGCACTCCAGATCTGCCTAGTCTAACGTACGCAGGGCCATCTGTATCAACCACTTCATTTAAAAGCTTCTTAGCACTTACAGCATCAGCTGGGTTTACAACGAGCATGCCCGGAATCTCCCTCATGAGTGCAATATCTTCGAAAGTCTGATGGCTCGCACCATCCTCTCCAACTGTAATACCTGCGTGAGTTGCGCACACCTTAACATTTGCATTTGTATAGCCGATTGAATTTCTTATGATTTCATATGCTCTACCTGCAGCGAACATAGCGAATGTACTAGCACACACAACATGACCAGAGAGAGCAATTCCAGCTGCTTCAGCCATCAAGTCCTGTTCAGCAATACCGCAGTTTACGAATCTCTCAGGATAAGCCTTTGCAAATCCCTTAGTCTTTGTCGAACCGGATAGGTCTGCATCCATTACGATAAGATCATCGCGTTCTCTGCCCTTCTCTACCAGAAATTCTCCGTATGCAGCTCTAGTTGCAATCTTATCTGCCATTAGTTGTCACCTCCAAGCTCTTCTATCGCAGTAGCCAGCTCCTCATCGCTTGGCGCCTTACCATGCCAGCCAGCATTATCTTCCATGAATGATACACCATTCCCCTTGTGAGTATGAGCTATAATTGCAGTTGGTACACCTTTAGAGCTCTTTGCTTCCTTAAATGCCGTAGTCAGTTCTTCAAAATTATGACCATCTACGCTTATCACATTCCACCCGAAGCTCCTAAACTTCTCATCTACTGGGCACACGCACTTCACGTCATTTACCTTGCCATCAATCTGAAGGCCGTTGAGGTCCACGATAGTAACCAGGTTATCGAGTTTCCTGTGAGACGCCTGCATAGCAGCCTCCCACACGATGCCCTCTTGAAGTTCTCCGTCACCAGTGAGCACATATACTCTGCCAGGATTTTTATCAATTTTGCCTGCGACAGCCATTCCTACTGCTGCGGAAAATCCCTGTCCGAGCGAACCGGTTGACATCTCAATCCCAGGAACTTTACGCATATTAGGGTGTCCCTGGAATTTGCTCCCCACCTGTCTGAGCGTCATCATTTCACTTACTTCGTAAAAGTCTCTCTCACCGAGTGCTGCGTAAAGCGCAGGAACCGCATGTCCCTTGGATAGCACAAATTTATCTCTGTCTACCATCTTTGGATTCTTAGGGTCGATATTTAGTTCGCCAAAATACAGCGTTGCGAGAATATCAGCCGAAGACAATGAGCCTCCCGGATGACCTGACTTTGCGGCATGAATTGCCTTTAGAGCATTGATTCTGATTCTGCGCGCTTTTTCAGCGAGCTCAGCATAGTTGTTAGTATTCACCATATCCTCCTACAATGAAATTTTGAAACTAATTAAGCCGTTTGTATTGGTGTTTAAATAGAAATCGCTTGAATCTTGATTTCTATATTATTGTCGTTATTATTGTCGTTGATAATTTAATTATTGTAGTTGTCAGCGCTATCGTATTCCTATCATGTTAGGAATATCGTTTTCTCTTCTAAATCTTAAGCACCAGCCTTGCCATCGTAAAATACGTGCCGAGCGCAACCATGTCGGTAAGCGATGCCATCATTGGGCCGGCGATAAGCGCAGGGTCAATGCCGATTTTCTTAGCAATCATAGGCAGGAGAGCACCGATGCATTTTGCGATAATAACGATTAATACCATCGACAGGCACACCGTAAGCGCAACCAAAGAACCATTATGGTCAAATGCCACTATCCTCATGTAGTTTAAGATGCTGACACATATACCGACAATAATTCCTATGCGAAATTCCTTCCATAGAACTCTAAGAACATCCGATAACTCGAGGTCGCCCGTAGCCATACCTGTGATAATTACTGTGGACGACTGCGTTCCTGAGTTACCACCAGTGCCCATGAGCATCGGCATATAAGCTACTAGTGCGATTACTGCGGAAAGTGATTTCTCGAAACTCGCAATCATGCCTCCAGTAAACACGTAAGATACCATGAGCACTAGAAGCCATGGCAGTCTAGCCTTGACATGCATCAAAACTGGTGTATCGAGATAGTCCTTGTCAGTGTTATCTATGACACCTCCCATACGCTCCATATCCTCTGTGTTCTCTTCTTCGATTACATCGAGGATATCGTCGAAAGTGATGATTCCGACCAATCTATCTTCGTTATCAACTACCGGTATAGCGATAAAACCGTATTTCTTGAAAAGTTCAGAAGTCTCTTCCTGATCATCATCGACGTGAGCAAAGATGATGTCTTCTTTCATAATATCGGAGACTTTAGTATTCTCGTCTGCAAGAACCAAGCTCCTGAGTGATACGACCCCTACGAGTTTACGCCCACCGTCTAGTACGTAGCATGAGTAAATTGTCTCGGAGTTCATTCCAACATCGCGGATATGATCCAGCGCCTCGCGCCTCGTCATATTTTTACGCAGATTTATATAGTCCGGTGTCATCAGCGAACCAGCACTGTATTCCTTGTACTTTAGGAAAGTGTTTATCTGTCTTCGCTCATTCTTGGGAGTTTTATCTAAAATCTTGTCAACGATATTGGCTGGCAGCTCGTCAAGCACGTCGATCATATCGTCGAAATCCAGCTCTTCAATTATGTATTTAATCTCGGGATCAGTGATAATATTGATGATTTCAACCTGATCATCAACGTCAAAGTGAGCGAATACCTCAACAGAAGCACCCTTCGGAAGCGTACGAAACAGTATGATAGCTGTCTGCATACTATACTTTCGCATCACTTCTTCAAGGAGTTCAGCTATATCTACTGCGTTGAATTTTAACAGTTCGTCCCTACAACGGAAATATTTCTTCTCTTCGAGGAGTTCGAATATCTTTTCTTTGCTTTCTTCAAAAGCCTGTTCTTGGTCAATCAAGTTTGTATTTTCCATTGGCCTTCCTCCTCACTTTAAAATTTAGTACTGCGAATATTCATTATATATCGAAATAGACTTTTCGATAACCCCCTAATATCCGAGCATCGTACGAATTTCGTCTTCTGTTATGATTTTTACACCGAGTTCCGCCGCTGCCTTGTTCTTCGATGAACCTGATTCAGGATTGTTTGTCACGAGATAGCTGGTGTTTTTACTAACACTTCCAGCCACCTTACCTCCCTGTGCCTCGATTTCCTTCTTAAGTTCAGTGCGGCTCTTATAATATTCAAGGCTGCCAGTTATTACAAAGATTTCACCCGACAAAGCTTCCCCGGCCTTCTCATAGCTCTCATCTATGTCGAGTTCGCCCACTAGATCCAAAACGACAGACTTGTTGTGTTCATCTGCAAAGAACGCCTCATAGTCTCTAGCCATTACTTCTCCGATGCCATTTATGGCTATCAGTTCGCTGTAAGAGAGCGAAGAGATCTTAGCCCATTTATTCTCACAAGCTCTCGCAATCTGAGCGGCGGTCGTAACACCAACTCCAGGTATACCAAGTGCCACAAGAATCCTAGTTGGGACTGTATGACGGGCCTTCTCTATCGATGATAATAATTTATCGTAAGACTTTTTACCGAAACCATCTAATTCTACGATTTCATCCCTATGATTCTCTAGTCGGAATATATCCGCAAAAGACTTGATATACCCGAGCCCTATGAACTTTAGCAAGGTCTGTTCAGAAAGCCCCTCGATATTAAGCGCATCCCTAGACACGAATAGAGAGAATCTCTTCACCTGCTTAGCCAGGCAATTTGGATTTGTGCATGTAAGTACCTTTGTGCCGGTCATCAGCTTTATCTCTGTAGCACCATCGCATACTGGGCAATGGCTAGGAAGCTCAATATTCCCACTCTTAGTAAGGTTATCACCAATCTGCGGTATTATCATATTCGCCTTATATACTGTGATAGTATCACCGATGCCCAGCTTCAGTGTTTCCATTATATTCAGATTATGAACCGATGCTCTCTTAACCGTAGTTCCTTCGAGTTCTACCGAGTCAAATATAGCAATTGGATTGAGCAGCCCAGTTCTCGATGGGCTCCATTCGATTTCACGGAGAATGGTCTCCGCTTGCTGATCTGCCCACTTGAAAGCCAGAGAATCACGCGGAAACTTCGCAGTTGTCCCAAGTGTAGCCGCATATTCTAAATCCTCTAATGTCAGCACAAGGCCATCAGACGGAATCTCAAAGCTATATACTCTCTCTGCATAATTGTCTATCGCTTCGAAAATACTCTTATTATCTACTTTCACGTATTCAACCACGTCGAAGCCTTGCTCCGCCATCCACTTCATCTGGTTGGATCTAAGGCCTTCATAATCAACTCCATCCGCTTCGCTTAGCGTGAAAGCATAGAACCTAACATTTCTCTCAGCGGTAATTTTGCTATTTAGCTGCCTTACGCTTCCGCTGCATAGGTTTCTCGGATTCTTATACTTCGCATCTGCGTCGTCAATCGCTTCATTGATTCTATCAAATTCCTCATAGGTAATAACCGCCTCACCACGAATTACGGCATGTCCTTTGTAAGGAATGTGCTTTGGTACATTGACAAACACACGTGCATTAGGCGTGATAACCTCGCCAATATCCCCGTTTCCGCGTGTCACGGCCTTAACTAGCTCTCCTCCCTCATATGTGAGCACAACGGTTAAACCGTCAAGCTTCCATGATAAAAGTCCTTCATGATCTCCAAGCCAAGCCGCGAGCTCCTCACGGCTCTTAGTCTTATCAAGGCTAAGCATACGACTTCTGTGCCTCTCCTTAGGGAGCTCCGACTGAACTGTGTAGCCGACATTCTTAGTCGGACTATTAAGAGGAGTGTATCCTGTCTCCTTCTCAAGCAATTCGAGCTCATCGTACAGCGCATCGTATTCGTAATTGCTCATAATCTCGCTAGCCTCGTCATAGTATGCTGCCGAAGCCTCATTGAGAGTTTCTATTAACTCCTCTATCCTTCTCTTCTTGTCATCAAGATTCATAATGTCCCCTATTTACTCCTCTTACTGTTAGTGAATTCGTTCATGTAAATGCCCTTACGTATATAGTCCCTACTCGACTTTAGTAAGCTTGACGAAGCCCTTGCCAAGCTTTTTAATCCCAACGGAATCAAAGGCAATAGTCAGCGTTTTAGCATCCTGGTCTATGAGCAGACCTTCTCCGAACTTCGGATGGCGAATCCTGTCTCCTGCCTCAAAGCCCTCGTTGCTTATACCCTTGGAAGCCTGTTTCTTAGCGAATTTCAGTGCATCAAATGGTTTAGAGAAGCTGGCATCATAGCCATCCGCACTACCGTCATATCTACCCTTGAATTCTCTCATCCCGAGTATTCCGCCGTCTCCGCAGATTCCACCTGCATTAGCCGACCTCTCTGCTACTGTCGGATCACCATCTAGGAGGTCCGTATCCATCTCTCGCATGAATTCCGATTCAATCGTGAAGTCCGTCCTGCCGTAGAGCATCCTAGTCTGCGCACCTGTTAGGTAAAGCTTTCGCATAGCTCTTGTAATTCCAACGTAACAGAGCCTGCGCTCCTCCTCCATCTTGCTTGGATCATCCATAGATGCTGACCCTGGGAACAAACCGTTTTCCATACCCGGCATGAAAACCACTGGAAATTCAAGTCCCTTAGAGCTATGTAGCGTCATCATCACAACCGCATCTTCGCTCTCATCTCTATTATCTATGTCCGACAGCAGTGCGATTCTCTCGAGGAATGACTGGAGCAAGGTGGGTTCTTTTACATCAAATCCATCTTCTCTTAGCCTATCTCTCTCCTCTCTGAACTCGTCTTCTTCATCTGTCAGCACTGAGCCTGCTGCTTTCTCCTCGAATTCTGCTATCACCGATCGTAGCTCCAGGATGTTCTCTATCCTCGCATCCGCTTCTACTGTGTTTTCTGCTTCGAGCGCTGTCAGATAACCAGAGCGTCTAATCAGATTATCATATATATCTGAAAGCTCCATGTTATCCTGTTCAGCTCCTAGTTCATCGAGCATCGTAACTAAGTCTTCTACCGCAGCTCGTGATTTCCTTGACAGTGACCCCAGAACCTCCTGTTCCTTGAGCGCTTCAAATATGCTGAGCTTGTATGCCTTGGCATATGAAACTATTCCTCCGAGGCTCTTCGGCCCAAGCCCCCTCTTAGGTTCATTGATTATCCTCGCCATCGCCACGTCATCGCTAGGGTTTTCGACGAGGTGCATGTATGACATTACATCTTTGATTTCCTTGCGATCGTAAAATCTAGTGCCGCCTAAAACCCTGTACGGGATGCCTCTAAATGAAAACTTTTCTTCGAACGGTCTAGACTGTGCATTTTTTCGATACAAGATGGCCATGTCGTTAAACGGAATATCCTCTTCATCATGCAAACGCTGAATTTCCCCGCCTACATACCAAGCCTCTCGCTGTTCATCCTCGAGTCTTCGGTACGTTATCTTGCTGCCTTCATTCCTGTCCGTCCAAAGCTCTTTCGCCTTACGGTTTCTATTGTTAGCAATTACAGAGTTAGCTAAATCTAGTATGTTGGCATCGGACCTGTAGTTCTGCTCTAGTTTGATGACCTTGGTTTCCGGAAAGTCCTTCTCGAAGTCGAGGATATTCCTAATATCTGCACCTCTCCATTGATAGATACATTGATCGTCATCACCAACCACGCATAGATTATGGCTCTTCTCCGCCAAAGCATGTATGAGTTTATACTGCAGATAATTTGTATCCTGATACTCGTCTACCATTATATATTTAAATCTCTGCTGATAATACGAAAGCACATCACTACTCGCTTCAAACAGCTTTACAGCATTCCAGAGCAGGTCATCAAAATCCATAGCGTTATTCTGCTGCAAATCTTCCATGTATCTCGCATATACCTTTGCTACCGTCTCGGCTTTGAAATTCATGGAGTTATTATCTATATAATCGTCGGGATCTTCCTCAGCCTCCTTACAAGAGCTTATTACACTCCCAAGGTAAGAAACCGGATAAATCTTTTCATCAATCTTAAGGTCTTTGACGATTCTTTTGAGAAGAGCCTTCTTATCTGACTCGTCGTATATCGAAAATCCGTTTTTAAATCCAAGAACGTCCCCGTGATTTCTGAGTATGCGAACACACATGGCGTGAAATGTCATCACCCACATGCCTCGAGTACCTCCAGTCAGCGACTCAATCCTATCCTTCATCTCCCCGGCAGCTTTATTTGTAAATGTAACAGCCAAGATATTATAAGGGCTCACTCCCTTTTCTAGCATGTATGCTATACGGTGAGTCATCATAGTGGTCTTCCCGCTTCCAGCACCTGCTAAAATCAGCAGTGGTCCCTCCATATGCTTTACCGCTTCTTGTTGCTCTTTATTAAGTCTGCTCAGATCCATTTTTCTCAACTTTCTTCCATAAAATAATTACTTTTAATTTTATCATAGTGCCCTGCATTAATCTAATATTAAAAGTCTGTCAAACTATTGAATAATCGTCGTTCCAACTTTATTTATAGTGCATCGCTGTATATTGTATACACGTTGACAGCGTATTATCAGAGTGCTAAAATTCAACTATATGGTGCAGAGGCACCAGAATTTATACATTTTTATATTGTATTTTTTGTAAGGAGTTTAAAATGGCTAATATTTCACAAAAGTACATCGACATCGCTAAGAAGAACTATCCAAACGAGCCTGAGTTCCTTCAGACTGTAGAAGAAGTTCTACTATCAATCGAGCCAGTTCTTGAAGCTCATCCTGAGTATGAGAAAGCTGGTCTTGTAAAGAGACTTATCGAGCCTGAAAGAATGATTTCGTTCAGAGTTCCTTGGGTTGATGATAATGGTGAAGTTCAGGTTAACAGAGGATACAGAGTGCAGTTTAACAGCGCTCTAGGACCATATAAGGGTGGTCTAAGATTCCAGGCTAATGTTTACCCAGGAATCCTTAAGTTCCTCGGATTTGAGCAGATTTTCAAGAATTCCCTAACAGGACTTCCAATCGGAGGTGGTAAGGGTGGTTCTGACTTCGATCCAGCTGGAAAGTCGGATGCAGAAGTTATGAGATTCTGCCAGAGCTTCGTAACAGAGCTCTATAAGCACATCGGACCTAACACTGACGTACCTGCTGGAGACATGGGTGTAGGCGGCAGAGAAATCGGTTACATGATGGGTCAGTACAAGAGAATGACTAACCAGTACGACGGAACATGGACTGGTAAGGGAACTACAAACGGCGGACTAAACGGAAGAACAGAAGCTACTGGTTTCGGTATCGTATTCTTCGCTAGAGAGGTCCTCAACCACTTCGGTGATTCCCTTGAAGGAAAGACTGCAGTTGTTTCTGGATTCGGTAACGTATCTTGGGGAACAATCACTAAGCTAGTTGAGCTAGGTGCAAAGCCAATCACAATTTCTGGACCAGACGGATACATCCTCGACGAGGAAGGAATCACAACACCAGAGAAGATTGACACACTTCTTGAGCTACGTAACTCTGGAAAGAACGTTTGCGCACCTTACGTAGAGAAGTTCCCTAACGCTAAGTTCATCCCTGGAAAGAGACCTTGGGAAGTTAAGGCTGATCTATACCTACCTTGCGCTATGCAGAATGACATCACTATGGATTGGGCTAAGGAAATGGTTGCTAACGGAGCTAGATACCTCATCGAGGGAGCTAACATGCCTACAACAAACGAGGCTGTTCAGTACCTCATGGAGAATGGCTGCGTAGTTGCTCCTTCCAAGGCTGCTAATGCTGGTGGAGTTGCTTGCTCTTGCCTAGAGATGGCACAGAACGCTGAGCACCTCATCTGGAACAAGGAGAGAGTATACGCTGAACTAGAGAACATCATGGTTCACATCTTCAAGATCACAGAGGAAGCTTGTGCTAAGTACAACCTAGGTGAGAACCTCGTAGCTGGCGCTAACATCGCTGGATTCGAGAGAGTTGCAGAAGCTATGATGATGCAGGGCATTGTATAAGCTCTGATACTCGGAGATATAACACCAAACAAAAAACCATCCACGCGTCGAACGCGTGGTTGTTAAGTAGGCGGGCAAAGCCCTCTGCTCCTCGC
>ERZ773099.623-NODE-623-length-29242-cov-13.989927_pt1 | contig 29242 bp, 22 predicted proteins | sample MGYA00511120_ERZ773099 | MGnify/ENA primary metagenome ERZ773099 (study PRJEB29015, sample SAMEA2738012) | human oral metagenome | biome: human oral; feature: human-associated habitat; material: dental | place: China | collected 2104 ... | reverse complement strand
CGGGCTACCGCAAGCGCCAGGGACACCGTCAGAAGATGTCGGTCGTCAAGATCACCGAGATCGCCTGAACCCGACGTTCCCACGAGCAGAAAGTAGCAACTGATGGCACATAAGAAGGGCCTTGGTTCCTCCCGTAACGGTCGCGACTCCAACGCGCAGCGCCTCGGCGTCAAGCGCTACGGCGGCCAGCTGGTCAACGCTGGTGAGATCCTCGTCCGTCAGCGCGGCACCCACTTCCACCCCGGCGACGGCGTTGGTCGCGGCAAGGACGACACCCTGTTCGCGCTGCGCGCCGGCGCGGTTGAGTTCGGGCGCAAGCGCGATCGCAAGGTCGTCAGCGTCTCGCCGGTCTCAGCCTGAGACCGCACGCATGAAGGGCGTCCGGCGTTGCCGGGCGCCCTTTTCACTATCCTTCTTCGGTTGGCAGGAGCACCAGTGGCAGACTTCGTGGATCGCGTGACGCTGCACGCGGCTGGCGGCAACGGCGGTAACGGCGTTGCTTCGATCAAGCGTGAAAAGTTCAAGCCGCTGGCGGGCCCGGACGGCGGAGACGGCGGCAACGGCGGTTCCGTCATCCTGGAGGTCAGCGGGCAGGAGACGACTCTGCTGAGCTACCACCGCAGCCCGCATCGTCGCGCCGACAACGGCACGCCCGGGATGGGAGACTTCCGACAAGGCAAGAACGGTGCGGACATCGTGCTGCCGGTCCCCGAGGGCACCGTCGTGAAGTCGACGTCCGGCGAGCTTCTCGCCGACCTGACGGGCGCGGGCACCCGCTTCGTCGTCGCCGAGGGCGGTCGCGGCGGACTCGGGAACGCGGCCCTTGCCTCCAAGGCACGTAAGGCTCCCGGTTTCGCCCTGCTGGGCGAGCCCGGGGAGGAACGTGACGTCGTCCTGGAGCTGAAGTCGGTGGCGGACGTTGCCCTCGTGGGCTTCCCCTCGGCGGGCAAGTCCTCGCTGATCGCCGCCATGAGCTCGGCGCGACCGAAGATCGCCGACTACCCCTTCACGACGCTCGTGCCGAACCTGGGCGTCGTCTCGGCCGGCGACGTGCGCTACACGGTCGCCGACGTTCCCGGCCTGATCCCAGGCGCCTCGCAGGGGCGCGGTCTAGGTCTCGACTTCTTGCGGCACATCGAGCGCTGCGCGGTCATCGTCCACGTGCTCGACACGGCGGCGTTCGAGACTGATCGTGAGCCCGTCGAGGACCTGCGCACGATCGAGGCGGAGCTGGAGGCCTACCAGGGAGACCTGACGCAGGTGGAGGGCTACGTGCCGATCATGGAGCGTCCCCGCGTCATCGTCCTCAACAAGATCGACATCCCGGACGGGCGAGATCTCGCTGAGATCACCCGAGGGGACCTGGAGTCCTTCGGCTGGCCGGTCCTGGAGGTTTCCGCCGTATCGCACGAGGGACTCAAGCAACTGTCCTTCGCGCTGGCCGGAATCGTCGAGGAGGAGCGCGCCAAGCGCCCCGCCCTCGAGGCTGCCCGACCGGTGATCCGCCCCAAGTCCGTGGGCCGCAGCGTCGAGATCACCGTGCGCAAGACGCGCAAGGACGGTGAGGACGTCTTCCAGGTGCGCGGCGACAAGCCGGAGCGCTGGGTTCGTCAGACGGACTTCGCCAACGACGAGGCCGTGGGCTACCTGGCGGACCGCCTCAACGCCGCGGGCGTGGAAGACGCGCTGATGAAGGCCGGAGCGGTCGCGGGCGACACGGTCGTGATCGGTGACCTGGACGGCGGTGTCGTCTTCGATTGGGAACCGACGCTGACCACCGGCCCCGAGCTGCTTGGCTCGCGCGGCTCGGACCTGCGTCTGGAACAGAACGCGCGGCCGAGCCGTAAGGAACGGCGCGAGGTGTACCACCAGGTCATGGACGCCAAGAGCGCGGCTCGCGAGGAGCTGTGGACGGAGCGCCAGGCCGGGCACTGGACGGACGCCTCGGATCAGTCATGAGCTCAGCATCAACGGCCTCTCGCATCGTCGTCAAGATCGGGTCCTCTTCGCTCACGCGCGACGACGGCGGTCTGGACCTGAATCGCATCGACGCCGTCGCGCGCCTCGTGTCGCGGTGGCGCGGGCGCGACCGCGAGGTCGTCATCGTCTCTTCGGGCGCCGTCGCCGCGGGCCTGGACCCCCTCGGTTTCTCGGCCAAGCCAAAGGACCTGCCGAGCGTGCAGGCCGCTGCGGCGATGGGGCAGGGTTTGCTCATGGCGCGCTGGACGGCAGCCTTCCAGGCGCATCACCTCGATGCCGCGCAGGTCCTCCTGACCACCGCCGACGTTATGCGCCGCGACCATTACACGAACGTGCGCGCTGCGCTCACGCGCCTTCTCGGCCTCGGCGTCGTACCGATTCTCAACGAGAATGACGCGGTGACCACGCGCGAGCTGCGCTTTGGTGACAACGACCGTCTGGCCGCCCTTATCGCCCAGATGATCAAGGCAGACGTCCTCGTTCTCCTCACCGACGTCGATGGCCTCTATACTGCGCCCCCAGACCACCCGGGTTCGACCCTCATCGAGAGAGTCGGCGCCGCGGACGACCTCATGAGCGTCCTCGTGACCGGCGCGGGTTCACGAGTGGGCACGGGAGGCATGGCGACCAAGGTTCAGGCGGCGATGCTGGCCACCGCCTCCGGCATCGGCGTGCAGCTGGCCAGCGCGGAGAACCTGCGGGACGTCCTGACGGGCCGACGTGTCGGCACGTGGTTCGAGCCGGCCCAGCAGCGCCCGGCCTCGCGCCGCCTATGGATCGCCCACGTCGCACCGTCGCGAGGCGAGATCATCGTGGACGAGGGGGCCGCCCGCGCGATCACCGCGGGGAAGAAGTCGCTCCTCGTCGCGGGAGTCAGCTCCGTGCTCGGCCACTTCGACGCGGGCGACGTCGTCGACGTCGCGAGCCCAACGGGCCTCATCGCACGAGGCGTGTCGGGATACGACTCCGACACGCTGGCCGAGATCGCGGGCGCGGGCATGGAGCAGTTGGCGGCTCAGGGACACGAGCACCCCAGGCCCGCGATTCACCGCGACGACCTGGCGGTGTTGGGCGACGCATTTTCTGCGCTCGGCGCGGACTGACACGGTCCGAATCCCACTCGTGTGCCATGATGGGCGAGTGGATACTGCTGCAGACATTACCCAGGTGACCGACGCCGCCCGACAGGCGGCGCGGCTTCTCGCCAACGCGACGACACAGGCGAAGAACCGCGGCCTCGAGGCCATCGCGGTGGCCCTTATCGACCGCGCCGACCAGATCCTGGCAGCGAACGCCGAGGACCTGGCGCGCGGACGCGCCGAGCAGATGAGTGAGGGGTTGCTCGATCGCCTTGCCCTGACGAAAGACCGCCTGCGCGGTATCGCTGATGCCGTGGGTGAGATCGTTGCGTTGCCCGACCCCGTCGGGCAGGTGATTCGCGGCACGCGCACCGATATCGGTCTGCGCGTGACGGCGGAGCGCGTTCCCCTGGGCGTGGTCGGCATCATCTACGAGGCCCGCCCCAACGTGACGATCGATGCGGCGGCCTTGGCGATCAAGGCGGGCAACGCCGTCATCCTGCGCGGCGGCAGCGCCGCTCAGTTCTCGAATCGCGTCTTGATCGAGGTGTGCCGTGACGCTCTGAGGTCCGTCGGTCTGCCGGCCGATGCTATCCAGACCGTGGACGAGTGGGGCCGTGCGGGCGCCCGCGCCATGATGCGTGCGCGCGGTGCGATCGACGTGCTGATCCCTCGTGGGGGAGCGGGGCTCATCAACGCCGTCATCGAGGAGTCGCGCGTGCCAGTCATCGAGACCGGAACCGGTAACTGCCACCTGTACGTCGACGCCTCCGCCAACCTTGACGACGCCGAGGCAATCATCATGAACGCGAAGACGCAGCGCGTGGGGGTGTGCAACGCTGCCGAGACTCTTCTGGTCCACGCGGACGTGGCCGAGCGCTTCATGGTCGGCGCCGTCACGCGTCTGACAACCGCGGGCGTGACTATCCACGCTGACGAGGCCACCCGAGCAATCGTGGATGCCCATCCCTCGATCGACGCGGACATGATCGTGGATGCCACCGAGGCCGACTGGGAGACCGAATACCTCTCAATGGACCTGGCCGTTCGCGTGGTCGGCAGCGTCGATGAGGCTACCGAGCACATCCGCCGCTACTCCTCCGGGCACACGGAGGGCATCGTAGCGAGCGATGTGTCGGCCATCCGCGCCTTCCGCCGAGGTGTCGACGCCGCCGCGATCGCCATCAACGCGTCGACTCGCTTTACCGACGGAGGACAGCTCGGGCTCGGCGCCGAGGTGGGCATCTCAACCCAGAAGCTCCACGCACGCGGCCCCATGGGGCTGGCCGAACTGACCACGACGACCTGGATCTACGAGGGGGAAGGAACCATCCGCCCGTGAACAGCCAGGACAGGGAGGGGCCCCCGGCCTCGTCGGCTGGGGACATCGAGAAGACGACGGAGGCCACAGCCGGAGCCACGGCGGCCCCGGCTGTACCCCAGCACCCCCCGCGCGCCCTGCGCAGGAAGCGCGCGATCGGCATCATGGGCGGTACATTCGACCCGGTCCACCACGGGCACCTCGTCGCCGCCTCCGAGGTCATGGACGTGTTCGGGCTTGACCAGGTCGTGTTCGTGCCCGCCGCCATGCAGCCCTTCAAGGCCGGTCGGCGCGTCACGTCGGCTGAGCATCGCTACCTGATGACCGTCATCGCGACGGCGTCGAACCCGCGCTTCGCGGTCTCGCGCGTCGATATTGACCGAGGCGGCACGACGTACACGATCGACACGCTGGCAGACCTGTCGCACGAGTACCCGGACTCGGACTTCTACTTCATCACCGGCGCCGACGCGCTGGCGCAGATCGCGCAGTGGAAGGATGCCGACAAGCTTTTCGAGCAGGCGCATTTCATCGGTGTGACGCGCCCGGGGCACGACCTGTCCGATTCGGGCCTGCCCGATCGCTCCGTGTCGCTGCTGGAGGTGCCCGCCATGGCGATATCCTCGACCAACTGCCGCTCGCGCGTCGAGGAGGGAAAGCCCGTGTGGTACCTGGTGCCCGACGGCGTCGTCCAATACATCAATAAGTACGGACTTTATCGATCCTAACGCAAGGAGAACAGTGAGCCTTCCCGACGCTACCGCAGACCTGGCGACCCTGGTCGCTCGCGCCGCCCACGATCGTGGCGGCATCAATCCCGTGCTGGTGGACGTGACTAGCAAGCTCGCATTGGCCGACGCATTCGTCGTCGTTTCCGCGCCCACCGAGCGCCAGGTCAGGGCGATCGCCGAGGACATCATGGATCGAGTGTGGGCAGAGCACGGACGCCGCCCGGCTCACATTGAGGGCCGCGCGGAGGGGACGTGGGTGCTCCTGGACTACTCGGAGCTGCTCGTCCACGTGCTCTCGGAGGAGGAACGCGAGTACTACGCGCTCGAACGCCTGTGGGGGGATTGTCCCGCGACGGCGATCGACGTGGACACGGACGAGGCTCGGGCCGCTGCGGCAGAACGCGCTGCTGCGCACGGCGCGGAGACCCCACGGTGAGCGCGTCGCGCATCGTGCTCCTGCGGCACGGCCAGACTGAATTTAACCTGGAGCGGCGCTTCCAGGGGCGTATCGATATGCCTCTGAACGACGTGGGACGCTCGCAGGCCGCCGGCGCTGCTGGCGTGCTCGTCAGTCGCCTGTGCGAGCCCAGCGCCGAGGTCGGAATGGTCGCCGCCGAGGCCGCCGGCTTCGATCTGAGCGGGGGAGTGCGCATCGTGAGTTCTCCCCTTGGGCGGGCGCTCGACACGGCACGCATACTGTCGCGCGTCTTCGACATCGCCGGGTACCCCTGCGAGGGACCCTCCACCGACGAGAGGCTCACTGAGCGCTTCTACGGCAGCTTCGAGGGGCTGACCTATGAGGAGATTGCGCGCGAGCAGCCCGAGGAGTACGCGCAGTATCGGGTGAGCGGGGAGTGTGAGTCGGCGCGGGTCGAGCGTTCCGAGGTCGTGGGCGAGCGCGTGCGCGATGCCGTCCTGGAGGCAGGTGCGGCCTGCGGGGATGGTCAGCCCCTGATTGTGGTGTCGCACGGATCCGCGATCGCCCGGGGTATCGTGTCCCTGCTCGGGCTCGATCCCGCCGTCTTTAACGGTCTGCGCGGCGTGGATAACTGCCACTGGTCGGAGCTCGTGCCCGTCGGCGTCTCGACGGCCAAAAGCGCTGCGCGCATGGGGTGGCGTCTGGCCTCGCACAATATCGGTGCCCGCGAGGACATCCTGGGCGCCTAATCGAGCCCGTAGCGTTGGCGCCCGCGAGTGCGACCGGCAGCGTAGTTGTGATGAGCGACACTTGATTCTAATTTGCGGATGCTTCTGCGAGTTGGCTATTATTTATCAGGTCGCCAGGGCGACGAACTAAATAACGGGGCTATGGCGCAGTTGGTAGCGCGCTTCCATGGCATGGAAGAGGTCGGGGGTTCGAATCCCCCTAGCTCCACAGAAGAACCCGGCACTCGGCTTGCGAGTGTCGGTTTTTTGTTTGTCCGGCGAGGGGGTCCGGTGGCGTTGATCGAGTTATCCGATGTGCTGGGTGTGGGGTGGCTTGTGTCGCTGGAGAGGGTTCGTTGGCGAATTTGAACGAGAGGGTCGATGGTTGAGGTGGTGCGTGGCGCTCGGGGTGTGAGGATCGTGGTACTCGGGGTTGGTCTGTCTCGCTGGAGGGCTCCAGGCGGGCCGTGTAGCTATGCGCGCCGTCGCGACGCTCGGGCCGGGGAGTCCGTTGTGCCTGGCGAGGTGGTTGTAATCGGGCTTGTAAGTCGGTAAGTATCTTGCCGATCAATATAACATTTTGATATCACCATGTGGAACATTCAAAACCTGTCAAATGACATTAGCCTTGAAAAACGGTGGGTTTGCCTGTAATGGGTTACTACGAATCGGTGGGGCAAAGGCGTACCGTGTGGAAAGATTTGGTTGTCCATATTTCATAGTGTTAGGCCGGCAGTCAATGTCCTTCCAGCTCACCCGCGCCCATACGTCGGTGGTCCTTGCGGCGACCACGGTCGCGGCGTCCCTCGTTGTGATCCCCTCCCTGGCGGAGGGGACCGATTCCACGCAGGATGCGTCCTGCGCGTCACTTGTGGGCGCAAGTGCGCGCATCGGCAATGAGTATGAGCCGCTTCTCGCCAGCTACGCAGCCGCGGCGGCAGCGAAGCCCGGAGCTGAGCCGGTCGATCCTGCTCGTGAAGCTGCGCTGCGCGAGAATCTCGCCGCTGCGCAGGCTGCTCTCGAGTCGGCTCAGCAGGGCGTGGCGCGCTCCAACTCCTCCGTGGGGGAGGGGACCGGTGTCGGCGTCAATGATCGTGGGCTGGACTGGGTTGACTGGTCCAAGGTCGACTACGACACCCAAGCGAAGATCATCGAAGCCCTCGTTGTTCAGAAGATGAATGCCTATCGCGCCAATGCCGGCCTTCCTGAGTTGGTCGTGTCGGATACGCTGACCGTCGACTCGCGCTCGTGGAGCAAGCACATGTCGGACTCCAACGACTTTAGCCATGACCCGGTCTTCAGGTACTGGAACGGCGTGACGCTTGATGGGGGCGACACCAGCTACGCCGGTGAGAACATTGCATACAATCACCTAGACAACTACGGTGACAAGTGGGGTGCCTACGGGACGGTGAAGACCCCCGCGCAGGCAGCGGACGCCCTCTTCGATCAGTGGAAGAACTCCTCGGGCCATGACAAGAACATGCTGGCCCAGAACAACGTCGTCGGCGTCGGCGTGCATATCGCCAAGCACAGCGAGGGAACGCGGGTCTACGGCACTCAGAAGTTCTACGCCATCACCGGCGGTTCGCCCGTTCTCTCTCGCTTCCACACCGCGGGGGACGCGGCCTCCGCCTACGGATTTGACGGCGCCGCCTTCAATGCCGACAACACCGCCTACAGCTCTGGGCTGGCGGGTTCTGGTAGTGAGCAGCGCGCGAACTCGTGGCAGAGCAAGATCGGCCCGCTTCCGGGCGTCTCCCTTCCCGTCGACGTGAATCAGCTGCCGGCGAAGGCGGGAGCAGCGTCCCCTTCGACACTGGCCCCCTCTCCTGTTGAGACGGGAGCGTCGGTCGACGCCGCCCAGGCCGTCGTCGATGCGCAGGCTGGCGTCGATGAGGCGCAATCCGCCCTCGATAGCTACCTCGCCTCCGCGTCTAGCGAGCAGTCGGGCGCGAGTCTAGCCGAGATCGACGCGCAGCTGGACGTGCTCGCCGACGATATCTCCGCTCAGAGCGCTGTCCGCCCCGAAAAGGACGGCGGCGTCACCATGCAAGGTGGCGACAATGCTGGTCGCTATCTGACGGCCGCGCAATACCGCGAGGCTCTCGCCACCTGCTCGACGCAGTCAGGCACGCAGGATATTCCGAATCCGTCGATCGGGCAGCCTACCCAGCGGCCATCTGTTCCGGCTCCGTCGGCCCCCGCCGAGAATCCCTCGGTGGACCAGCCGACCGGGCAGCCCTCTGTTCCGGTTCCGTCGGCCCCCGCTCCTGCTGCGACTGAGGAGCCTTCCCCCGTGAAGGCGCGCACCGACGCTCTCGCTGCAACCGGTAGCTCCGCGGTGTGGGTTGCGGTAGGTGCCGTTTCGGTCCTCGTTGCCGGACTTGGCGCGCTCGTCGCCTCTCGTCGAGCCAAGAGCTGACAGGATGAATGTGGGCCCCGTCGATGACACCATCATCGGCGGGGTCGCTTCTACGTTTGGCTCCGTGCCTTGGCCTGGGCGCGGTGGTGGCCGGGGTGTGGCGGAGTGGGCGGGTAGATTGCCGTTTCTATGGCTCGGCAGGCTGGCGAGTCCGCATCCCGTCCCTCAAGCGCTTCCCGCACGTCGTCGTGGCGGCTCACCAACAGCGATATGGCCGAGGTCCATGCGGTGGGCGCCGAGCTCCATGTGCTTGGCGCTGGGCTCCATGCCTCGGGAGCTGGGAGTCGGCGCGTGCTTTGGTCCCGGGAACGACGGTAGTGGCGTCGCGCTCGTCCTCTCCGCACCCGCCAGAATCTCTCGCGTACCCCTGCCTCGTTCCTCAACGAGGCAGGGGTGGTGCTTCGTGTGTAACACTGTGTGAGGGTCGACGGGGGCGGCGTGCTGTTGGTGGATGCGCGGGGCGGATTCTAGTGGTGGAGCCGTGTGAACGTGATGGTGCGGGACGGGGCTGCGGCGGGTTAGGGCGCGCTAGTGGCGCGCCGGTCCTCATGGTGTGGCCTCCGCGTCTGCTCGACGCTTGCTCGCACATGGCGTCTCGCCCCCACCTCGATTCAACATGATCCAGGACACTGATAGTCACCCCTGTTGATTACCGACAAACTCAAATGTATACTCGATAATGCATTAGCGCGGAACCGTCATCGTCGCATGTGCGAGATCGACTCGTCGGGTCGCTCAGTAGGCGTGGACGGCGCCGCCCCCCAAATCGTGAGAGGAACACGCAGATGCGTCCCATCAATGCACACAAGTTCATGATCGCTAGCCTTGGCGCTGCCGTGATTGTCGCCGGTGCCGTCGTCCCCGCTTACGCGACCCCCGGTACGACGGACGAAGCTGCCGGCGTCGCTGTGACGGCTACTGAGCCTTCCGCCGGAGAAGATGCGGATGGCGCCGGTGCCGACGAGGCTGACGCCCAGGAGGGCGGCGAAGAAGAGGTCGTGGGCGAGGAGCCCGCGGCTGACGAGCCCGGTGCCGACGAAGCTCCCTACGCTTCCTGGAAGCAGGACTCCATCGGCTGGTGGTTCGATCTGGGCGATGGCACCTACGCTCAGAATGAGCAGATCGAGATCGACGGTGAGATCTACCGATTCGATGCTCGCGGATACATGGTGACCGGCTGGTACAACCAGGAGGGTGCCTGGGAGTACTACGCCCCCTCGGGTGCGCAGGCCTTCGGCTGGAACGTTATCGCTGGCTCCTGGTACTTCCTGTCGCCCGACAGTGGTCAGATGGTCACCGGATGGCTCAATGACGGGGGATCCTGGTACTACCTGAACCCCAAGGGTGACATGGCGATGGGCTGGGTTAAGTACAACGACGAGTGGTACTACCTTGGCGGTTCGGGGGCGATGGTCACCGGTTGGAACATGATCTCCGGCTCCTGGTACTACATGAACGAGTCCGGCGTTATGCTGATCGGTTGGGTTCAGATCGACGGCACCTGGTACTTCCTGAACGCCTCTGGTGCCATGGCGACTGGTACGCAGTGGATCGGATCCGAGCGTCACTCGTTCAGCGACTCCGGCGCCTGGATGGGCCAGAAGTGACGGCAGTTGCGTTTGCTTCCTGAGCGTACTTAAGGCGCGCTAACAGGTCGCTCCTGCGACAAACCCCGACCCCTCGACGGGTCGGGGTTTGTCGTACCGTCACGACTCAACTGTGCTCGCGAGCGGAGGTTGTCGCCGTCACGGGGAAGTGTGTCACTGTCTCTTCCCTGTAGTTGCTAGACAACCTGCCCAGAAGCATACTTGGTAAGGCAAATGGGCTGATAGCGGCCGCTGATAGGTGAGGCTGACCTGATCGCCTCCGTGAGCGTTGCGCCTGCCCGCGTCCCCGTCGAAAGGAAACGCCCTACACATGCGTCCTACTAACATGCGCCGTTTCATGATCGCGGCCGTTGGAGCTGCGGCCGTCGTCGCCGGAACCGTCGTTCCCGCCCACGCTGCACCCGAGGCTGCCGACCAGGTCGCAGCTATCACCGCTGACGCCCAGGATCCCGAGCGTGACGAGTACGATCAGGAAGACCCCAACGGCGCGTTCGACGAGGAGGACGTGCCCGACCCGGTCGCGGACACGGGCACCTGGAAGCAGGACGCGAACGGCTGGAAGTATGTGTGGCCGGACGGAACCTTCCCCCACAACGAAGCAGGCGTGATCGGCGGTCAGGTCTACCGCTTCGACGCGGAGGGCTACATGCTCACCGGCTGGCAGCGTGAACGCGACCTGTGGTACTACCACATGCCGTCCGGTGTGATGGCCACCGGCTGGACGCTCGTTGGCGCGGCCTGGTACTACCTGGAACCCTACATCGGCTACATGCACACCGGTTGGGTCGATGTTGATGGCGCTCGATACTACCTGCACGCCTCGGGGGCCATGGCGACCGGCTGGACCCAGATTGAAGGCTCCTGGTACTACCTCAGTGGCTCGGGCGCGATGGCAACCGGCTGGGCCTCGATCAAAGGCTCGTGGTACTACATGGACGCCTCCGGCGCGATGGTCACCGGCTGGGTGGATCTGGGTGGCACCTGGTACTACCTGCATGCCTCGGGCGTCATGGCGACCGGCTGGCTGAACCTGGGCGGCACCTGGTACTACCTCACTGGCTCGGGCGCTATGGTGATCGGCTGGGCCTCGATCAATGGATCCTGGTACTACATGAACGCCTCCGGCGTGATGGTCACCGGTACCCAGTGGATCGACTCCGAGCGTCACTGGTTCTACCCCTCGGGTCTTTGGTGGGGAGTCTGGAACTGACTTCCCCATCGGCGCTGAGCGAGGGCTCGTCCCTCTTCTGAGCGGGCACAGTCGGCCCCGGCCTCGTTCCTGGTGACGAGGCCGAGGTCTTGGTATCCACCGGGACCCGCGCGTGAGAGTCTGCGTCCGGCGGGGGCCCGCGCGTGAGCGTATGCCGGTCAACACCCTCTTCGCACTTGAGGGTTTGGGAGTGGCGTCACGTTATCCAGGCGCGGCCGCGTGTGCGCGAGGTTGTGGCGCGACGACGTCGTTAAGGCAGGGGGTGCGCGACGCGCATTACCCCTTTGGAGCGCATCGTGGCCGCGCGCCCGGCGAGGCGCGGTGCACCCGTTGGGTCGCAATGCACCCGTTAGGTCGCAATGCACCCGTTGGGTCGCAATGCACCCGATCGGAAGGGGTGCATCGCATACCGATCGGGTGCAGTGTCGCCGTCAACAAGTAGAATCGCGCGAGGGCACTCGAAGGCACTCAAGGGCGCGCGAGCGGCGGCGCGTTTATCCGGCGCGGTCGGGCGCGAGCGAGGTTGGGGCGTGACGACCTCGTTGAGGGACACCTAGCTGTTGAGGGTGCGGGCGGTGCTGGCACGAGGTCGGGGTCGCCCGCCCCGTGGGCGCGCAAGGGCGCTCACCTGGGGGGCACGCCCACCACGCTTGGCGCACGAATCTCGGGAGCCTCAGCCGACGACGCCGGGGCGTATCTGTGCCGCAACGGGTGTCCCGCGTGTCCTCGTTCCTGGTGTGATGACATCAGCCAGGCGGCAAATCCGCGCGCGAGGCTCTCCATTGGGGCCCCGCGATAGGGCTGGCCAGCTTGATCGGGGATCAACGTGTCCACGAAGCGCAAAGCCGCTGAGCTGGCGGTGGACTGGCACGGCGCCAACGGCACGATACCGGCCCACGGCAAGAACCCCTCCTGGCGGCCTCCACTCGCCTAGGAGGCACGCATCAACGGGATCGACGAGCACATGCGGCGTTACCGAGGTGGCGCTTGGTACCCCACGTTAATCGTGGACTCGGCCTCCGATGCCTCCTCCACTCCGGCGGAACCACCCCCCCACACCCTCAAAAGCGAGGAGGCGGCAAACAGGTGGGGGCGCGGCCGCCTGGCCGCGCCCCCACCTGCCAGGAGCTTTCGTTAGTCCGCGTCCACCGCCTGATTGGCGATCTGACGCTCGCAAACGTCGATCAGCTCGCGGATGAGGCGCAGGGTGCCCGCGGAGGCGTCGGCGTGAGCGTCGAGCCAGGCGTGGCCGGCCCCGACGACGTCGACCCCGGGCGCGTAGCCGGCGAGCGCTGTCGGGAACAGCAGCGTGGTCAGGTCCTCGGCGGTGTGGAAGGTGAAGCGCTCCCAGATGCCCGCCAGGGCGTCGAAGTATTCGGCGACGTAGGAGTCGTAGGCCGAGGGCGTGGTGCGAGCCTGCGCCCAGAAGCCGGAGATCATCGCCCAGCGGGTATCGTTGGGGATGGACAGGTCGGACAGGACCTTGTCCCACACGTCGGCCTTGATCCACTCACCCGCGCGCGCGGCGCGGCAGGCGGCGGCGTTCTGGTGGCCGGTCATCGTGTCATCGGCTGCCTCGAGGGCGTCGATGTCGGCCTCGGTGGCGGCGCCTCCGCGCACGAGGGCGACCAACAGATCCCACTTCAGGTCGACGTCCAGGTCCAGACCGTCGAGGGTCTGGGTAGCGTCGTAGAGGCCGCGGATGGCATCGAATTGCTCGGAGCTGGTCGCGTTACGTGCGGCCGCGGCCACGAGCATGCGCTGGGCGTCCGAGCCGGAGGTCGCGGTGCGGGCCAGGAGCAGCAGGCGACGGCCGGTGTCCTCGGCTGCCTCGGCGCGGTACTGCGGCGCGACGAAGGTCCGCACGGCCTCGTCGATGTGGCGCAGGGTCAGCGTGAGCAGGCTCATGTTGTCCTCGACCGGGATCGAGGTCAACGCGAGGTTCAGGTAGTCGCGTGCCGCCATTTCGCCATCGCGGGTCATGTCCCAAGCGGAGCCCATGACGACGCCGCGCGTGAGCGAATCCGTGAACTTGGTGATGTTGGTGATCGCGAAGGCCAGGGACTCCTCGTCCAGACGAACCTTGGCGTAGCCCAGGTCGCCGTCGTTGACCAGGATGAAGTCGGGGCGCGCGATGCCGGAGGCGGCCTCGACGATCGTGGAAGCGCCGTCCACGTCGAGCTCGTCGCGGAACACCTGGGCGAGCGTCCCGTCGTCGGTCAGCGAGTAGCCGGCCACGCCCATGCGGTGCGGGCGCAGCGACGCTCCCTCGGAGAATGCCTCCTGGGTGATCTCGAGGCGCTCGATCGTGCCGTCATCGGCGGTCGTAACGACCGGGCGCAGCAGCGTCACACCCGCCTCCTCGAGCCATACCTTCGACCACGACGCGAGGTCCCGGCCCGAGGCGGAGGCCAACTCAGAGAGCAGGTCCTCGAGGGTGGCGTTGGCGTAGGAGTGCTTGGTCAGGTACTCGTGAAGGCCCGCGAAGAACGCGTCGCGTCCAACGTAGGAGACGAGCTGGCGCAGCACGGAGGCGCCCTTGGCGTAGGTGATGCCGTCGAAGTTGACCTCGACGTCGGCCAGGTCGCGGATCTCGGCGGTGATCGGGTGGGTCGTGGGCAGCTGGTCCTGCTTCAGGCCCCAGTCCTTGCGGACCATGAAGCCCGTCCACCCCTCGGTGTACTTGGTGGCCTCGACCAGAGCCAGGTGGCTCATGAACTCGGCGAAAGACTCGTTGAGCCACAGGTCGTTCCACCACTTCATGGTCACCAGGTCGCCAAACCACATGTGCGCGAGCTCGTGCAGGATCGTGTTGGCGCGAGCCTCCATCTGAGCCTCGGTCGGGCGCGTGCGGAACACGTAGGCGTCGCGGAAGGTCACGCAGCCCGCGTTCTCCATCGCGCCCGCGTTGTACTCGGGCACGAAAATCTGGTCGTACTTCGTGAAGGGGTAGGCGATGCCATAGGCGCCCTCGAAGAACTCGAAGCCCTGGCGGGTGATCTCGATGATCTCCTCGGCGTCCAGGTGTTCGACGATCGAGGCGCGCGCGTAGACGCCCAGGTCGATGGTGCGTCCGTCGGAGGAGGTCAGCGTGGCCGTCGTGCCCTCGTAGGGGCCGGCGACGATCGCGGTGATGTAGGTCGACATCGTCTCCGTCGTCGCGAAGCGGTAGGTCCAGGCGTCGCCTTCCTCCTCGGGGGAGGGCGTGGGCGCGTTGGAGAAGACCTTCCAGCCCTTGGGGGCCCTGACCGTCAGAGTGAAGGTCGACTTCAGGTCGGGCTGCTCGAAGGTCGTGTACACGCGGCGCGCGTCGGGGACCTCGAACTGGGAGTACGTGTACGCCTGACCATCGGCGGGATCGACGAAGCGGTGCAGGCCCTCGCCCGTATGCATGTACTGGCAGGACGCGTCTACCTCCAGGACGTTGTGCTCAGCCAGGTTCTCCAGGGCAATGCGGTTGTCCTGGTGGGCGGAGAACGGGTCGAGCGCGTTGCCGTTGAGGCGAATCGAGTGGACGTTGTTGGACACGAGGTCCGCGAATGTGGAGGCGCCCTCGCGGGCGTCGAACTCGATGCGGGTGAAGGAGCCGAAATCGGTGTCTCCGAGTGTGAGGTCCAGGGAGACCTCGTAGCGCGTCACGGAGGAGATGATCGAGGCGCGCTCGGTCGCTTCCTCGCGAGTCAGGTTCAGGCCTGGCATGGGGAGCCTTTCCGTCGGTGGACTGAGGGGCGCTGTCGCGCCAATCGTTTCTATGGTGTCATGTGTTTCGGGTGAATGCGCGTGGCGCGCCGACAAGTGTCGGCCGAGACACTCGTTTACCAGATGGTAACTCTTTCGGTCGGGTCGAGCCACATGTCGTCTCCGGGTTCGACGCCAAATGCGCTGGCGAAAGCGTCGAGGTTTCGCAGCACCTGGTTGCATCGGAACTCCGCGGGGGAGTGGGGGTCGATGGCCAACATCTGGCGGGCGAACTGCGGGCGCGTGGCGGTTCGCCAGGCGCGCGCCCACGAGAAGAAGAACCGCCGCGGGCCGGTGATCCCATCGATGGTGGGGACGGTATCCGGGGTCAGCCCCTGCTCGGCCAGGGCACTCACCCACGCCTTCCACGCGATCGTCATACCCCCCAGGTCGCCGATGTTCTCTCCGATAGTCAGGGCGCCGTTAACGTGGGGGAGGGCCTGGTCGGCTCCCTCCTCGGAATGGCCGGCGGCGTCCTCGTCACTCCCCGCGGACAGCAGCACCGCGGGCGTGAGGACGTCGTACTGCCCGATGAGTGCGCGGGTGCGCTCCTCGAAGGCGGCGCGATCCTCGTCGGTCCACCAATTCGACAGGTTGCCCTCCCCGTCGTAGCGCGATCCCTGATCGTCGAAGCCGTGGCCGATCTCGTGGCCGATGACCGCGCCGATCGCGCCGAAGTTCACGGCCTCGTCGGCCTCGGCGTCAAAGAACGGGGGCTGGAGGATCGCCGCGGGGAACACGATCTCGTTCTGGGTGGGGTTGTAGTAGGCGTTGACCGTCTGCGGGGTCATGAACCACTCGTCGCGGTCGACGGGGCGCCCGAGCTTGGCCCACTCGCGGTCGGTCGCGTGGGCGCTGGCGGCGCGCACGTTGTCCACGAGGGGCGCCGCGGGATCCAGGTGAAGCGTCGAGTAGTCGCGCCACTTGACGGGGTATCCGATCTTCGGGTTGAAGGTCGCCAGCTTGGCCAGTGCCTTCTCCTTGGTCTGCGCGCTCATCCAGTCGAGGCCGCGGATCGACTCGCCGTAGGCGTCCAGCAGGCGGCGCACCAGCGCGTCCATCGCCTCCTTCGCATTGGGTGGGAAGTGGCGGGCGACCCACGCGCGCCCCATCGCCTCGCCCAGGCAGGATTCGATGAGGGAGAGCGCGCGCTTCCAGCGGGGGCGCAGCTCCTGGGTTCCTGCGAGGGTGCGGCCGTGGAAGTCGAAGTTCTCGTCGACGAATGCGGAGGATAGGAGGGAGGCGCGCGCGTCGATCACGGAGGCGCTCAGCCACTCCTTGAGGGTGGCCAGGTCGGTGGAGGCCCACAGGGCGGCAGCTCCGCGCAGGTAGTCGGGCTGGTCGACGTTGACGACGAGGCCCTGGAAGGGTATGTGGGACCCGCGAGCCCAGGCATCCCATTCGAAACCGGGGGCCACGGAAGCCAGCTGCGCCCAGGGGGTCGGATTGTCCGACAGGAGGGGGTCGCGGTTGGCAACCGAGTCGCGATGGTGGGAGGCCAGGGCCGTCTCGAGGCCCATGATGCGCCCGGCTGCGCCATCGGGGTCGGGCATGCCCGCCAGGGACAGGAGGCGACCGGTGTGGGAGACGTAGGCCTCGCGGATGGGGGCGTAGTCATCTTCGCGGTAGTAGGCCTCGTCGGGCAGTCCGATGCCCGACTGGACGAGGGAGACCATGTAGGAGGAGGAGTCGTGCGGATTGGTGCCCACGTAGGCTCCGACGAGGCCCCCGATCCCTGCGCGCATGAGGGACCCCATGGCCTCGGCGAGTTCCTCGCGGTTCTCGCACGCCTCGATGGCGTCGAGGTCGGCGCGCAGGGGAGCGGCGCCGGATTCCTCGATGGCGTCCTCGTCGAGGAACTGGGTCCACAGGGTCGCGATGCGGTCCGCATCCGGGTCGTCGAGCGCTCCGGATGCTGCGTCCTGCGCAATTGCGCGGGCATATTTCTCGGAAGCGTCGCGCAGGGCGTGGAAGGCTCCGTCCATGGGGCGGTCGGCGGGAATCTCGTGGGTCGCCAGCCAGGTGCCGTTCACGTGGCGGTAGAAGTCGTCTTGGGGGCGCACGCTTCGATCCATGTTCGCTGTTTCGAGGACGCGCGCGAGCAGTGTGTTTGTCATGCCTCAACTCTAAGTCGTCTCGGGCAGGCGGTGCGGGACGTAGGGTTGGCGGCTGCACGGGAAGCGATTTACGTGACGGTCATGAGTTGTTATTCGAGATATTGAGGCGTCGTTTGGGATCCAAGTGCGAATGCCAATTTGTCGCGCGCTGCGTGTGCACGTATGTGCATCCTGCCTCGTGAATTCGTTCAAACGTGGGTGTTCGGGGCATTATTGAAGGGCAATGAGGCACAGTCTCATGAAGACGTGAAGGGAATTAACACGGTGAAGACACTTCGCACTGACGTGTGCGTCATCGGTGGCGGATCCACCGGTGCCGGCGTCGTCCGAGACGTCGTTATGCGCGGCTTTTCAGCCGTCCTCGTCGACCGGGCGGATATCGCTCAGGGTACCTCCGGTCGCTTCCACGGCCTGCTCCACTCCGGCGCACGCTACATCGCCTCCGACCCCGAGTCGGCGACCGAATGCGCAGAAGAAAACGAGATCGTCAAGCGTATCAACTCGAACGCGATCGAGGCCACCGGTGGCCTCTTCGTGGTCACCGCCTACGATGATGAAGACTACGCGGACCAGTTCCTGGCCCGCGCTGCCGCCGCAAAGGTGCCGGCAGAGGAAATCTCCATCGCCGAGGCTCTGCGACGCGAACCCCGCCTCGACCCGCGCATCAAGCGCGCCTTCGCCGTCGAGGACGGAACGGTCGACGGTTGGCAGATGACGTGGGGCGCAATCCGCTCCGCGCAAGCGTACGGAGCGAGCGTCCTGACCTACCACCGCGTGACCAACATCGAGCGGGACGGCGATCGCGTGAGCGCCGTTATCGTCCACGATGAGCGCGGCGGAGAGGACCTGCGCATCGAATGCGGCTTCGTCCTCAACTGCGGCGGCCCCTGGGCGGGCAAGATCGCGGGCATGGCCGACTGCCACGGCGTCGACGTCGTCGCCGGCGCGGGCATCATGATCGCCATGAACCACCGCCTCACACACTCGGTCATCAACCGCTGCGTGTGGCCAGCCGACGGCGACATCCTCGTGCCCGACCACACCGTATGCATCATCGGAACCACCGACCTCAAGTCCGACGACCCGGACCACCTGGCGATCCCCGCCGACCAGGTCCAGCAGATGCTCGACTCGGGCGAGGCCATGATTCCGGGCTTCCGTAACGCCCGCGCGGTGCACGCATGGGCGGGAGCGCGCCCCCTCGTGAAGGACTCGCGCGTGTCCGACACCGACACCCGTCACATGGCGCGAGGCATGAGCATCATCGACCACAACACGCGCGACGGCGTCTTCGGCATGCTCACGATCGCCGGCGGAAAGCTCACCACCTACCGGCTCATGGCCGAGCGAATCGTCGACATCATGTGCGAGGAGATGGGGGAGACTCGTCCCTGCAAGACTGCCGACGAGGCCGTGCCTCCCGCCAAGGAGCAGCGCCTCTACACGATCGGCCACCGCCTCGAAAACGTCGAGTCCCGCAACGACGGCCCCACCCACGAGCAGATCATCTGCGAGTGCGAGATGGCCACCCGAGCCATGCTCGAGAGCGTCATGGACACCCTGCCCAAGGGACAGCTGGACGACGTTCGCCGCCAGATGCGGCTGGGCATGGGCCCCTGCCAGGGCGGCTTCTGCTCCCAGCGTGCAGCAGGAATCGCGCACGAGCGAGGAGATATCGACTCGATGCGCGCCAACTCCCTGCTGCGCCTCTTCCTGAAGAACCGTTGGATCGGCCTGTGGCCCATCCTCTACGGCAAGCAAGCCAGGCAGGCCGCGCTGGACGCCTGGATCCACGAGGGCACGCTCGACGTTGAGCACCTGCCCGCCCCCACGCAGGAGGTCGTTCGATGAGAGACGTCGTCGTTATCGGAGCCGGCTTGGCTGGCCTGGCAGCAGCGATCAAGGCCGCCGACGCCGGCCTGAGCGTCACGCTGATCACCAAGGGTGTGGGTGGAATCCAGCTTGGAGCTGGCACGGTCGACATCCTCGGCTACGGCCCCGACCCGGTCGACAAGCCCCTGGACGCGATCGAGGCGCACGTCGCCTCGCGCCCGACCCACCCCTATGCGCACGTCGCCCCCGCGCAGGTGGGCGCGGCCGTCGCGTGGCTGCGCGACACTGTCGGGCCGGACGCCCTCATCGGTGACGAGACGCGCAACGTGCGCGTCCCCACCGGCGTCGGCGCGCTGCGTCCCACGTGCCTGATTCCTCCCTCGATGCAGGCTGGGATCCCCCAGCCGGCCGCCCGCTACGCGATCGTTGGCCTGGCACGCTTCAAGGACTTCTACCCCGGCCTCGTCGCCGAGAACCTCTCTCGCCAGAACGGACCCGACGGGAAGGCGATCGTGGCTCGCGCCCTGAGCGTCGACTACGTCGTTCGCGACGCAGAGATCGACTCTTCGGGCACCGCGCACGCTCGTAGCCTCGACCGCGAGGAGAACCGCGCGCGCCTGGCCGCGCAGATCCGGCCCCTCCTGGCCGAGGGAGAGATCGTCGGCCTGCCCGCGGTCCTCGGTCTCGACGACCCGACCGCGTGGCGCGACCTCTCGGACAAGCTCGGACACCCGGTCTTCGAGATCCCGGTCCAACCCCCGTCCGTGCCGGGCATGCGCCTGAACGCCCAGCTCACCCGCATGGCCTCCGCCAGGGCGCGCGTCATCCTGGGCTCTCCGCTCCAGGCGATCCACGCGGCCGACGGAGCCATCCAGGCTGTTGAATATGCCAGCGCCGGACGCGCCACCCGCGTCGAGACGCGCGCCGTCATCCTGGCGGCCGGCGGCTTCGAGTCCGGAGCCCTGGAGATGGACTCCTACGGGGTCGTGCGCGACACAGTGTGCGGCCTGCCCGTCATGGGACCCACCGGCCAGCTGCTGCACGCGGACTTCTGGGGCGAGGAACAGCCCCTGTTCCTGGCGGGCCTCGCCGTCGACGACTCCATGCGCGTCGTCGACGACAACGATAAGCCCGTGTACACCAACCTGTATGCGGCGGGCGGCAACCTGGCCGGTGCCACCCGCTGGCGCGAGAAGAGCGGCGAAGGCATCGCGCTGGCCAGCGCGCTGACCGCCGTCGACGCAATCGTGGAGGAGCTGAAATGACCCTGGAAATGTCAACGCTGATGGGCCCGGGCGTGGAAGAAGCCAACGTGCTCTCCCTGGAGGGCGACGCCGCGCTGCGCGCCAGCCTCGACGCCTGCGTCAAGTGCACGATCTGTGAGACGCAGTGCCCTGTCATGCGCGTCACTGACCTGTTTGGTGGCCCCAAGTACTCGGGCCCGCAGGCCGAGCGCTTCCGCAAGGGCGGGCAGATGGTGGACAAGTCCATCGACTACTGCTCCTCGTGCGGCACCTGCTCGCTCGTGTGCCCCCAGGGCGTGAAGGTCACCGAGATCATTCACCACAGGCGCACCGCCATGAAGGAAGCGCACGGCATCCCCATGCGCGACCGCCTCATCGGTCGGACCTCACTGATCGGCACCATGATGACACCGGTGGCCCCCATTGCAAACTGGGCGCTCGACGTCAAGCCGATCCGAATGGCGATGGAAGCCATCATCGGTGTTCATCGCTCCGCCCCGATGCCGCGCGCCTACGGGCGCACCTTCGAGGGCTGGTTCAAGAAGCACAAGCCGCTGCCCACCTCCGGCACCCGCGGCCAGGTGATCTTCTTCCACGGCTGCGCGGGCCAGTACTTCGAGGTCGAGACCTCCATCCATTCGGTCATGGTGCTCGAGCACCTTGGCTACGAGGTCCTGGTCCCCAAGCACGGCTGCTGCGGCCTGGCGCTGCAGTCCAACGGCCTGTACAAGGACGCCCGCAAGTACGTCTCCAAGCTGACGAACGACCTGCGCAGCGTCAACCGCGACGCGCCCATCATCTCCGCGTCGGGATCGTGCGCAGGGATGCTGCGCCACGAGGCGCACGAGATCCTTGAGATGGACACGCCTGAGCTGACCGACGTGGGAAGCCGCATGTGGGACATCAGCGAGTTCCTGCTGCACCTGTACGACAAGGGAGAGCTGGACACGAACTTCCAGCGCATCGAGGTGACGATCCCGTACCACGCCCCCTGCCAGGTCAAGTCCCAGGGCTTGGGCAAGCCCGCCATCGAGCTGATGAGCCTGATCCCCGGCGTGACCGTCAAGGATTCCGAACAGCCTTGCTGCGGCATCGCGGGAACCTACGGCATGAAGAAGGAGAAGTACGCGATCGCCCAGGCGGTGGGCGCCCCGGTGTTCGACTTCATCAAGCAGGTTAACGCCGAGCTGGCTGCCTGCGACACGGAGACCTGCCGCTGGCAGCTGCGCACGGCCACGGGCGCTAACGTCGTCCACCCGATCTGGCTGATCCACAAGGCCTACGGCCTACCTAACGGCTGATCGGCGACGCCCCGAGCGAGCGGGAGACCCTGTGCGGGGTCTCCCGCTCCTTTCTTGCCCGCAACGTGGACTGGTGAGCGTCGGTTAGGGTCGAGGGCTGGGCTGCGCGGCGTCGCGCCCGGCTCGGGGAAGCGGAATCTCGGGTAAACGAGGTGCGGGGGTGGGCAGCCAACAGATCAACCGACGGTGCGCCACGCGCCGCCGGCGCGCTCATAGTGTTCTCACAGTCTCGCCACAAGCTCCGCTTATGGATGCTCTCTAATCTGCTCAGCGATGACACACCCTTGTGCAGAAAGGAGCGTCCCCATGGCGGACGATAAGAAGAACACGACGGGCGACACCGAGCGCACCTCCATCCTGCCCGAGTCGGCAGCCCAGTTGACCGAGCCTACACAGGTCCTTCCCGCGCACGATGCCGTTGGCGAGACGGAGCAGATGCCCCACGTTGCCCAGCGGGACGGTGCTGACGCGATCGCGGGGACCCCGATCGACCCCGCCGCGCAACCCTCCGAGTCCGTGCAGACCGCCGACGAGGCTGCGGTCCCCGCCGTCGGGTCGGGCGCGGTCGCGGCCGGGAAACCCTCGTGGGGCAGGCGCGCCGCCGTCGCGGGCGGTGCCGCAGCGATGCTCTTCGTCGGTTTCGGCGTCGGAATGATCACCCACGCGGCAGTCGCCGGGAACGGGGTCAGCTCCTACGATCAGACCCACGAGCACGCAGACAGAGGCGAGGGACCGCGATGGGGGTCGGACGCTGACGACGGTCGACGCGACCAGGGACAGGACGCATCCAGTCAGCGCGGGAGAGCGGGACGAGGCCCGGGAATGCAGGGCGAGAACGGTTCCAGGGAAGCGACCCGGTCCGGTTCCGGCTCGGGCGATACCGGCGCCGACCGGACTCCCCGCGGACCGCGAGGCGGGCAGACGAGCACGGACCAGCCCACCCAAAGCGGAGGGAGCGCCAGCTAGGTCACTGGGCGCGCGAGACGATCGGATCTCGCGCGCCCGACGCGTGCCGGGCACCCGGCGCACACCGGGCACGCGAGGTAGGGGGAAGGCACACGCCGAGGCGGGCGGCGATCGCGGGGTCCATGATGTCCGAGGCGGGGCGCCCGGCGGCGATCAGCATGCCGATCGCGCGCAGCGTCGGGGTGGCGTGATCGAAGAAGGCGCGGTAGCCCGCGCACAGGTAGTTGTGCGCGCCGCCGTCGCCCGCAACGAAGCGGTCCTTTGGGCACCCACCCCAACACAGGCGCAGGTGCGGGCAGGAGAGACACTCATGGTCCAGGTCCGCCTTGAGGGACGCAAAGTCGCCCATCCTGGGGGAGGAGGCCAGCTGCGCGAAAGAGGAGGAGTGGATCGACCCCACCAGCCACTCGGGCTCGACCCAGTGGTCGCAGGCGTACACGTCGCCGTTAAACTCCATCGCCATGTTCGCCCCGCACGACGGGGCATGCACGCACACGGATGCCGAACCGAACAGAGCGGACAGGGTCGAGTCGACGTCCTGTACGAAAACCTCGCCGACATCGCGGGCCACCCACTCGTCGAAGACCTCGCACAGGAATCGGCCGTAGCCTCGCGCAGACGCGGATCGGCTCGTGACGCAGTCCCCGTCCTGGCGGTACAGGAGCGCGCTGGTGCCCGAGCGCCAGCCGCGCTCGGCCTGGTCCAGGTCGTCGGCTCTCACCCGCTCGACAATCGGGATGAACTGCATGTAGCGGGCGCCGAGCGAATCGCGGAAGTAGCGGTAGACCTCCGCGCCGTGATCCTCGTTCGCCGCGTTGACCGTGCACAGCACATTCGCCTCCACGCCCGCACGCGCCAAGGCGTCCCAGCCGCGCAGCACCATCGAGTGCGTGCCGTGCCCTCCACGGTTCACCCGATAGGCGTCGTGGTAGGCGGCCGGACCGTCAATCGACACGCCCACGAGGACGCCGTGCTCCGCTAAGAAGCGGGCCCACTCCTGCGTCACTAGAGTCCCGTTGGTCTGCAGGGCGTGACGCACCCGCTGGGTAGGGCGCCGAAAGCGTTCGCACAGAGCCATCGCCCGCTCGAAGAACCCGATCCCCCGCAGGGTGGGCTCACCGCCCTGCCACAGCATCGTCACCTCGCCGTCGGGGCTCGACTCCAAGAAGGCCTCAACGTATCGCTCGAGCGTTCCCTCGGACATTGACTGCGAGCGCGCCTCGTAGAGCAGCTCCTTGGAGAGAAAGAAGCAGTACTGGCAGTCCAGGTTGCAGGCCGCGCCCGTCGGCTTGGTGACGACCGAGAAGGGCAGTGAACGCCTCATCGGCGCCCGCCCGCGACCGGCTCCGACACCGCCGATGAGATCGCGACGCCTCGCCCGAAGGCCTCGCCCTCGCCGCCCTCCCCGCGCTCGCCGATCGAGCGGGCGGCGACGTAGGCGCATCCCCGCGCGGCACCGAGAGGCCCGAGGGATGCTCCCAGTATCTCGATGTCCCACTCCATGACGGGAACCAGCTCGCGGCGCATGCGCCGCGAGCAATCGGCCATGAATCCCGGGAAGGCCTCCACGATCTCACCGGCCAGGACGATTGCGCGCGGATTGATCAGCAGGGCGGCGGACCCCAGTACGTAGCCGACCCCGTCCGCCGCGCGCTCCAGAGCCGCGACGGCGCGACCGTCACCGTCCGACACGGCCGCGCGCAGCTGCGTCACGCCGCTCACCCCCGCGCGCTCGCACAGGGCGGGAAGCGAAGCGATCGTCTCCAGGCACCCGCGCTTGCCGCACGCGCACGGCGCGCCGTCGCCCGCCACCGACACGTGGCCGAGCTCCCCGGTCAGGCCCGTCGCACCGCCCACGAGGCGAAAGTCGGAAACGACGCACCCTCCCACGCCGCCCGAGAGGCGCAGATAGATGAACGACGACATGCCCGCACCAGCTCCCCACAGGCCCTCGGCGAGGGCAGCCATGCGCACCGTGTTGTCCACGACCGGAGCGGGGGGCCACCACCGGGTGGTCACCTCCCCGAGCTCATCCACACTCGGGTACGCGCACGACGCCGGGCGTGCGTGACGCCCCATCGGTATCGGCACGCCCAGGCCCACCGCGCGCACGCGTGACACGTCGACGCCCCGGGAGGCGGCGCTCGCGGCCAGGGCCTCACACGTGCGCTTGAGGGAGGCTGTGAGCGAGGAGGAATCGGAGGAGACGTGGACGGAGGTCAGGACCGTCCCTGCCCGATTGAGCATGACCGCGGTGCAGGCCGTGCGGGCGACGTGCAGGCCGACGGCGTGCGCGGCCGAGGCGTTGAGGGCCAGGAGCTGGGTGGGGCGTCCGCGCCCGGGCGTCTCGGAGCGCCCGCTCGTCACGGATCCCTCGTCCAGGAGCGTGGCCAGCGCCCTGCCCAGGCTCGTGCGGGAAGTGCCCAGCGCCTCGCACAGCTGCGAGCGCGTCGCGGGGGATTGGGCGAGGTCAGCTACGATGCGGTCCTCGAGTGCTGGCAGCGGGTGGCGCGTGGGGTAGTGCATGCCTCTCCTTCCTCGTCGCGCGCCGTCCGGCGGTTCCCCGCCACGGCCTCGTGCTCGCAGTCTATGGTACGCATCACTGAATGCGACCAGCGTGTGCGGCGCGCGCACGTGCGACACGAGGGGCGCCCTAAGAAGACACGCCCCCTCGTCCTGGGCGTCTCCTACTCGCTCGTGACTTCGTCGAGGTCAGAGCGGGCCGTATTGGTCAGCGGGACGCTAAAGTCCGTCATCGCCGCCATCCACTTGGCGAAAGAATGATCCCCGCGCTCGCGCAGCTGCAGGTACAGGTTCGTGGCCAGATCGCGACGAATCTCGTCGTAGATGGGAACCGTGTAGACGTTGTTCACCTCGGCTGGGTCCAGACGCAGGTCGTAGAGCTCGTTGATCGACTCCGGGTTGATCACCAGCTTGAAGTCGCGCGTGCGCAGCATGCGTTGCTGGAGGGGAAAGTGGTGGCCGTGGAACTCGCACACGATGTCCTCGCGCCACCCCTCGACCGCCTCGCCGCGCGTGAGGTCCACGATCGAGCGCCCGTCCTCGACGAGGGAGGTGTCCAGGCCGGCGATGTCCAGGATCGTGGCCGGCAGATCGATGAGGGAGACGAACGCGTCCGAGCGGCCCACCGCGGACACGCCGGGGATGCGGGCGATGAAGGGCACGTTGTAGATGTCGTCGTACATCATGGGCCCCTTGTCGTTGAGCCGATGCGAGCCCGTGAACTCCCCGTGATCCGCGCAGAAGAAGACGGCCGTGTCATCCAGGATGCCCAGCTCGCGCGCCGCATCCATGATGCGCCCGATCTCGAAGTCGATCATGGCCACGTAGCCCCAGTACACCGCGATCAGCTTCTTCCACTGCTCGTTCGTGAACGAGGAGGTGGACCAGTAGGTCGCGTAGTTGCGCTGGATCGGCGGCTTGCCGACGAGGGGGTCGGCGAAGTTCGCCGGCAGCTCGACGTCGCTGGGGTCAATCAGGTCGAACCACTCGTCGGGCAGGAAGTAGGGCAGGTGGGGCCCGAAGAAGTGAACGTCGAGGCAGAAGGGCTGGCCCGAGTGCCTCCAGTCGGTCGCGTACTCGCGCAGCTTCTCGATGGCGCGGTCGGCGAGGAAACGCTCGAAGGTGGCCTCCTCGGGCTGGTCGAGGCGGGCGGCGATGATGTGGCCGTCGCGGCCGCCGGGCAGCGTGCCGCGCCACAGGTCGTGGGCGCGCACGGGGGGCAAGCTGTTGGCCTCAAGCCACGCCACGTACCGTTCGTTGGCCACGGGGTTCTCGGCGCCCCAGTAGGTGTTGTCGTCCGCGCCGAAAACGTCGGGCAGGTTGTAGCCGCAGTGGTACTTGCCGACGATGCCGACGTTGTACCCGGCGTCGCGCAGTTCCTGCGTGTAGGTCCACGTGCCCTCGGGGATGGAGACCCGGTAGGCGATGTTCCACTCGGGGTTCGCCAGTACCTGGTGCTTGCCCGGGCGCTTGCCCGTCATGAGGGAGGCTCGCGCAGGGGTGCAGATCGCGGTGGGGGTGAAGCAATTGGTGAAGGCGAAACCCGTCTCGCCCATCGCGTCTATGACGGGGGTGCGGGCGTGGGGGTTGCCCAGGCACCCGATCGTGTCGGTGCGGTGCTGGTCCGTCATGATGACTAAGACGTTGCGGACGTTGTTGGGGATGCCTCGTGGCGCGTGGGTCACCGGCGACTCCTTCTCCTGAGAGCGGTGGGGCAGGCATGCGCCTGCACACTCTTAACCGTAGGCGCATGAATTTGCGCCCACTGTGACGGACATTATGAATTTGTGTGAGGCGCGCTACTTCAGGGCGCGGCTCAGCGGGTCTGGACCACGAACTCCGGGTCCGGGGCGCTCGTCGCCTCGACCGAGTCCGCGTCGATAATCAGCGCCTTGCCTCCCCGCAGCTGCAGAGTCCCACTCACGCGCACCCAGCCGTCCGTCTCGGGCACCGGACCATCCCAACGTACCGCGAAACCGATCGCGTAGGCGTCCGCCGCGCAGCACCAGATGGCCATGCGGGCCACCGCGAAACTCTCCTGCTGCGTCAGGCGCGGGATCGCGGCCTGCCCCCTGGCCGATGCCTCGCTCATGACGAAGCCCGTCAGCTCCACGCGCTGCCCATCGTGGGCCTTGCCGCGCGTCGTGAGCTCCTCGATCTGCGCGGCGAAGTTATCCGTCGTCAGTTCCAGCGTGGCCTGCGGCGAGGCACCGCCCTGGCTCCCGCCCGGCGCGCCGGAACCCGCGCCAGCCTCGGCGCCGGGGGACGGTTCCGGGGCGCTCTCGCTCGCGGAATCGTCGGAGTCTGCCCCCGACTCAACCCCAGTCGTGCCGGGGTGCGCGCTGAGCGCGGAGGAGGCCAGCTCCGAGGGGGAGACGCGGAAGGGAAGCACGAGGACGACGGCGGTCACAAGCATGGCGAGCGCGCGCGTGATCCCCCGACTCGAGCCGGACGCGGGGGCCCGGTCCCCGCCCGAACCCAGGCGAGACGACTGGGCCAGCGAACAGGCGAGCAGGCCAGCGCTCGAGGCGAGGATGCCCGGGCGAGCCGTCGGCGGAACAAAGGACCCGTAGCGCCCAGACAGCGCCAACCAGGCCAGCGCCGCGCCCAAGGCCGCCAGGGCGACAGACTCTAACGCGGGAGCAACACGATCGATCAGCTTCACGGCTGGACTCCTAGCGCCCACGCCCCGCCCACGACGATGCCCGCGACGAGCGTCACCGTCACAAACAAGCGCGCCACGAACGCCGCGCGGAACTGCGAGGCCAACAGGGCCACGTTCTTCACATCCATCATCGGCCCGTAAACCATGAAGCCCATCAGGGCCCCGGAGGGGGTGAGCGAGGCCAGGGAACGGGCGATCACGGCATCCGAGGACGAGCACAGGGACAGGGCGAAACCCGCGCCCATCATGAGAACAAGCGCCCCCCACCCGGGCAGGTCCGACACCGCGGAAGACACCGGCCACGCCACCTGCGCCGCGCACGAGGCGGCCACCCCGCCAAGCAGAAACGGCAGGATCCGCCCAAACGATCGGCCAGTCGCCGCCAAAACCCCGGACACGCTGCGGTCGGGAACCTCGCACCCGTCCTCGCAGCAGCACTCGTCACCCTCGTCGCTCGCTCCTGGCGCGCGCAACGCTGAAGGGGGAGACACCAGCATCGACAAGCCGACGCTCAGGGCGACGACGGCCGCCAATCCGACGCGCACGCCCACGAGAGACCAGGAACCGAAGGCATAGTACGTGGAGGCGATCACCAGGGGGTTAATCGCCGGGGACGCCAGCATCAGCGTCGTCGCCGCGGACAACGGGACGCCCTTGCGTAGGAGCGAGCGGAAGATCGGGACCGCGGAGCAGTCGCACACGGGCAGGAGGAAGGCGGCGACGAGGGCCGCCGGCACCGAAGCGACCGGATTGGTCGGGAAGACGCGGGCGATCATCGTGGGGGAGACGTATGCCTCGATCAGCTCGGCTACCGCCACGCCCAGAAGCAGGAACGGAATCGCCTGCAGCGTCATCCCCACGGCGATCGTCGAAGCGCGCCCGATCGGCAAACCCGCTCCGGACAAAGAACCCTGCGCCGCCCACGCGGCCAGCAGCGCTGCGATCGCGCACACGCCGACGATCGCCCCCCAGGGGAACGCCGGGCGTTTCGTTTCCGATTCAATCACCCCACAACTGTAGTCCAGGGCGCCGCCGCGGCCGCGAACACGCGCCGGGTCCGCTGTGGGCGGACAGACGCGCGCCCCGGTGGGCGCGCGAGCAGGCGCTTCGCTACACTGGGATTTCGCTACGATCCGGCCCGCGACGCGGGGTATCACCGGGGAGCATCCGGAAGAAAGAGGAACGCGCAGCCGGCCACGGCCTCGTCCCCTCCAGTAGAACCGGACGGGAGGGCCCGACACAGCCCCAACGAAGCGGCCGCGCACCAACCGGGAGCGGCAAGCGGGGTGGTACCGCGGGTGCCGGCGACGCCGGTCCTCGTCCCTGTATAGGCGCGAGACGAGGACACTCATGACG
>ERZ773099.622-NODE-622-length-29287-cov-7.833470_pt1 | contig 29287 bp, 22 predicted proteins | sample MGYA00511120_ERZ773099 | MGnify/ENA primary metagenome ERZ773099 (study PRJEB29015, sample SAMEA2738012) | human oral metagenome | biome: human oral; feature: human-associated habitat; material: dental | place: China | collected 2104 ... | reverse complement strand
TGGACCAGCTCGACTCCGAGGGGGTCATCATCCGCACCCACGGGGGCGCCATGTCCAACTCGGCGATCCCCTGGCACGACACGGGACTCGAGGATCGCTCGCGGCTCCAGCCCGACCAGAAGGAGCAGATCGGCCTGACGGCCGCCCGACTCGTCGCGGACGGGAACGTGCTCTTCATCAACGGCGGGACGACGACCCTCGCCCTCGTGCGGCACCTGAGCAGCCGGCGCGAACTCATCATCGCCACCAACTCGCTGCGCGTGCCCGCGGAGATCAATGCCGAGGCCTGCCGGGATCTGTACGTCATCGGCGGGCACGTCCGGGTGTCCGGTCAGGTGACGGTCGGCCCCGTGGTCTTCGCCAGCTCCGTGTCCGGGGTCGAGACGGACATCCGCGTCGATCTCGCCCTCCTGGGGGTCGGCGCCGTCGACGCCGGGGGCATCTCGACGTCCAACCTGGATGAGGCGGCCATGCTCGCGCAGATGGCCTCCCGCGCCAGGCGAGTCGCCATCCTCGCCGACTCCACCAAGCTCGACCGCCGTCTGTTCGCGACGATCGGGACGCTCGAGATCGCCGACTACCTCATCACCAGCACAGTTCCCAAAGGCGCACTGGGCAAGGCCCTCGCGGACAACTCCGTCAAGGTCCTGACGCCCGGTGCCGCGCATCGCGACAAGCACCGAGTCAAGGAGGACTCATGACCAGTACTGCGACCCGCCCGCTCTTCGACGCCGAGGCCCGCCGGCTCCTGCGCTTCGGGAAGCGCTCGCGAGTCCCGGGAGGATTCGGCTGGCTCGCCGACGACGGCTCCGTGGACGCCTCCCGCGGAATCCAGCTGTGGATCACCGGGAGGATGACCCACTGCTTCGCGCTGGGGCACCTGCTCGGGGAGGCCGGAGGTCCCGAAGGCCCTGAAAGCACAGGAGGCCCTGAGAGCCCTGAGAGCCCAGACTGCCTCGCCCTCGCGGAGCACGGCGTCGCCGCCCTGCTCGACGGGCCGCTGCACGACCGGGAGGCCGGGGCGTGGAGGTCGCGGGTCACCCTGGAGGGGGCGCCCGTGGCGGGACCGCTCGTCTCCTACGACCACAGCTTCGTCATCCTGGCCGCCGCATCCGCTCTCCTGGCCCAGGTGCCGCGCGCCGGCGAGCTGCTGGAGGCGGGACTGGAGGCCTTCGAGCGCCTGTGGTGGGACGACGACGCCGGGATGGTCGTCGATTCCCGCTCGCCCGAGACGCTGGAGGTGGACCCCTACCGGGGCGCGAACGCGAACATGCACACGGTGGAGGCGCTGCTGGGCGCGTACGCCGCCACCGGGCACAGGCTCCACCTCGAGCGCGCGCTGCGCATCACCTCGCGCATCTGCAAGCAGTTCGAGGCGCACGACTTCCGCCTCCCCGAGCACTACGACGAGTCCTGGTCGCCGCTGCTGGAGTACAACCGGGAGCTCCCCGCCGACGCCTTCCGCCCGTTCGGATCCACGATCGGGCACTGGCTGGAGTGGTCGCGGCTCATGGTGGAGGTGCGCACCGCCTGCGCCCGGGAGGGCCTGGACCACCCCGACGGGCTGGAGATCATCCCGCAGCACATGTATCGCAAGGCGCTGCTGGAGGGCTGGGGCCCGGACGGGCAGCCGGGATTCGTCTACACGGTGGACTTCGACGGCCGCCCCGTGGTCGGCCAGCGCATGTACTGGGTTCTGTGCGAGGCGATCGGCGCCGCGGAGACTCTCCGGGAGAGCACGGGCGATACCTCCTACGACCTCGACGTCGACATGTTCGCGGCCTGGGCTCGCACCTACCTCATCGAGAGGCCGGGCGAGTGGCGCGAGGAGCTCGACTCGCAGAACCGCCCCGCGAGCGGGACCTGGTCAGGCAAGCCCGACATCTATCACGCCCTGCAGGCGATGCTGATCGGGACGCTTCCGGTGGCGCCGTCGTTCGCCGACGGCATCCTGCGTCGCACGGGAGCGCGCCAGTAGGGCCAGTAGGGTCCGGGAGGGTCCGGGAGGGTCCGGGAGGAAGACGAGCGGGCGGGCGGGTCGCGCAGACAACGCGGTCCGCCCGCGCATCTGCGCTGGATCAGCCCATTGAGCAGCGTGCCGCAGCCCCACCGGCGACCGCGCTTGATACGTTCACCACCCATATCATGGCAGATTTCATAGGCGACACTCAGCGCGGCTCCTCCCACTGAACAGGCTGCATCGCTGTCATAGTGGAACGGCGGGGCGCCCGCTCCGCTCAATCACTACCGGGAGGATCATATGTCCGCGTCACTGACACGCAGTGCCCGCATCCGTTCCGCCGTCGAAGGGATCAGTGTCCTCCAGATCCTCGTGCTCATCGGCATGACCCTGCTCGTGCTGTTCGGGGTCCTGCTGGGCGGACGCAACTACGTATCCGCCGTCGACACCAACAAGCTGGTCTCGCAGCCGGCGAACGTCATCAACGCCGGCAACTCCAGCAACACAGCCGAGGAGTCCGCTGCGGGCTCCCGCCGGGCCTGAGGTCCTGGACCCGAAAGAGCCGCAAAGCGACCCGAAAGGTCAGAACCTCAGGCACTCGCACCGCCTGCCGCGGATCCCGATGGGATTCGCGGGCGGTTCCATTCGGCCGCCCGGCCGTGTCAGACTCAGCGCATGAATGCAACGAGGCTCTCACAGACAGCGCCGTCTCTCCGTTACCGCCCCGCCTCAGACTCACCGCCTCCGTGGCGGGAACCCGACCATGTCGTCGTCGAGACATGTGTGGAGAATGTCGAGGGCGTTCGAGCCTCGGCACGCGCAGGTGCGGACCGGGCCGAGTTGTGCGACAACCTCGCCGCCGGTGGGACGACGCCGTCCATCGGAGCGGTGGAGGCCGCCATTTTCGCCGCCGCCGAGGAGGTCGAGCGTCGTCGCGCGATAGCGGGAGTCCATTGGGCCTCCGGACCGGCGGCGGCGCCCCTGGGCCTGCGCATCATGATCCGTCCGCGCGGCGGGTCCTTCGTCTTCGACGCCGATGAGGTCCGCGCCATGACGGCCGACGTACGCCGAATCGCCGCCCTCTCGCTGCAGATGAGCGAGTTCACGCGGCCTCAGCGGGTCGGCGGAGCCCGGTCCGATCTGCCCCCGGCGGTCGATCTCGGCTTCGTCGTCGGGGCGCTGACCGAGGAGCACACCATCGACCGCGGGCTGCTGCGCCTGCTGGTCGACCTCGCCGAGGGCGCGCCCGTGACCTTCAACAAGGCCATCGACATCACCCGCGATCCGATCGAGGCATATGGCGATCTGGGCGAGCTCGGCGTCGACTATGTGCTGTCCTCTGGCGGGGCGAATACCGCCGTCGAGGGCGCCGAGGTGCTGCGCGGCATGGTCGCGGCGAGCCGCGACGGCGGTCCCCGGGTGATCGCGGCCGGCTCACTGCATCCGGAGACCGTGGCCGAGGTGGTGGAGGCCAGCGGCGTCCGCGAAGTCCACATGCGCTGCTCCGTGCCCGGGGCGACCTGGCAGGAGCCCCAGCGCACCGAGGAGGCCCAGGTGCGCAGCGCCGTCGAGGCGGCTCGCGCCCTGGACCTGTCCTGACGCATCCCGCCCGCCCACCCTTCGCCGAGATCGGTCCGGTTCCGCCGCGAGATCGGTCGTACTTCGCACCGAAATCGGTCCACCTCCGGCTCGAGATCGGTCGCACTCCGCACCGAAATCGGTCCACCTCCGGCTCGAGATCGGTCCTAAGAGGGGCCAATATCAGGAGCGGAGAGCCTGTCCCAGCGGACACAGGTCAAGATGCAGGAGCCCGCTGGGACGGGTTATCGGCACATCGGTGGCAACGTCCCGCACGTGGCTGCGTTTTCCTGACGGGCGATCGCTGCCGAACCATGCGAAGACGGGGACCTGGGCATCATTCACATCGGCCTGATCCGGGTTCGAGCCCAACCGATTCGACGTCGTAAGCGACGCGGGCAGCCGGAACAGCCTGAGAGTGTGCAACGCCGTCGGGCATTGCACGCTCAGGCGCGACTAGTGCCGAGCAGAAGCCCGGAATCATGCGGAAGTATTCCATCGGCAAAAGGCGAAGCATCGCTCCCATGTGCACAGCCCCCTCCCGTGCACATGGGAGCGCGTCGCTCAACCCTGACTATCCGAAGAAAACCTTAGAATCTCAAGGAAAAACGATCTCGCGCCGCACATGTTCGCGGCTCCCATGTGCAGCCCGCCCATGCCGGCCCGGGGCAGGACGCAAGAGCACGAGAGCGCAGTCATGGCGTTGAAGAGGGAAGCCGCCGAGGACCGCCCTCAACCGGCAACCTCATCGGAACGAGTGCAACAGGGACGGTCAGCGAAGGACAGCCCAGGGATACGTCCCAGCATTGACGGCTGCCCCGTCGAGATGTGGCTTACCTCCGCATGGACCGATCTCGGTGCGGAACCGGACCGAACTCGACGCGGAGTACGACCGATCTCGACGCGGAACCGGACCGAACTCGGTACGGGTTACGACCGATCTCGACGCGGAACTCAACCGATCTCGCGAACGGCGCGGGCCGCCGCGACCAAGTGCCGCAGGCTCGCCTCGGTCTCGGCGTAGGCGCGCGTCTTGAGCCCGCAGTCCGGATTGGCCCACAGCTTCTCGACGCCCAGCGCAGCCACGGCCCGCTCGAGCAGGTCAGTGCACTCCTGGGCGCTGGGCACCCGCGGGGAGTGGATGTCCCACACGCCCGGACCCAGCTGGCGCTCGAAGCCGTGCTCGGCCACGGCGGGCAGAATGTCCATGCGCGAGCGCGAGGCCTCGATGGAGGTCACGTCGGCATCCAGGTGATCGACCGCGTCGATGACGACGTCGAACTCGGAGTAGCACAGGTGGGTGTGGATCTGGGTGGTCGCAGCGGCGCCGCCGGTGGCCAGACGGAAGGCGCCCACCGACCACTCCAGGTAGTCGGGCCGGTCGTCCAGGCGCAGCGGCAGGGTCTCGCGGATGGCGGGCTCATCGACCTGCACGACGGGAATTCCGGCGGCCTCCAGGTCGGCGACCTCGGCGCGCAGAGCCAGGCCCAGCTGGTCGGCGACCTGGGCGCGCGGAATGTCGTCGCGCACGAAGGACCAGGCCATGATCGTCACCGGCCCGGTGAGCATGCCCTTCATCGGCTTGTCCGTCAGCGACTGGGCGTAGGAGCTCCAGGCCACCGTCATGGGCTCGGGCCGGGTGATGTCGCCCCACAGGATGGACGGCCGGGTGCAGCGCGATCCGTAGGACTGGACCCATCCGTGCTCGGTGGCGGCGAATCCGTCGAGGAGCTCGGCGAAGTACTGGACCATGTCGTTGCGCTCGGCCTCGCCGTGGACGAGGACGTCGAGCCCGAGCTTTTCTTGGAGGGCCACGACCTCGGCGATCTCCCGCTCAATGCGGGCGCGATAGTCGGCGTCGGAGAGAATACCCTTCGCATGTGCTGCGCGTGCCTTGCGGATGTCGGTGGTCTGCGGGAAAGAGCCGATGGTCGTCGTCGGAAGGGCTGGCAGGGCGAGACGTGCATCTTGTGCCGCGGCCCGTTCACCATAGGGTGCCCGGGCGCGTTCGGATTCGCCGAGTGCGCCGACCCGTTCGCGGATCTCGGGGCGGACAACCCCAGGGGCTGTGGCCCGCTCGCGAAGAATACGGGTGGATTCCTCGATCTGGGGGGCGATCGCGTCGAATCCTTCGACGATTCCCTTCGCGAGGGTAACGACCTCGCCGACCTTCTGATCGGCGAAAGCGAGCCAAGCGTGGAGGTTCGCGTCAAGTTCGGGGTCGTCCCAGGTTTCGAGGGCGGTGTCGTGGGGCACGTGCTGGAGGGAGTTCGTCGTCGCGACGCACAGCGAGCGGGCCCCGAGGAGCTTCGCTTTTTCAAGGAGTGCTGCGGCCTGGGCAAGATCTGCGCGCCAGATTGAGCGGGCGTCGATCGCGCCCACAACAAGGTCGACGCCGCCAAGGTCGAGCGTTCCCGGCTCGGGCAGGGCGCCGCGTCCGAGGTCGAGGTGGATCGCTTCGACCCCGCAGCTCGCGAGCGCAGGCAGTGCGCTGAGCCCGTTGCCGTAGGGCGTGGTGACGAGGATTCTGGGGCGATTGGAAGTGCCTGCCAATTCCGTGTATGCCGATTTGGCGAGCTCGGCGAGCTCGAGCCTCGTGTGCGAAAGGTTGTCGGAGACGAGGGCGGGTTCGTCGAATTGAACCCATGTTGCTCCCGCTTCCTCGAGGCGTGAGAGGAGCGTGGCGTAGACGGCTTGGACTTCGGGGAGGCGCTCGAGCGGGTCGTAGCCTTCGGGCGCCTGCTCGTCTGCTTTCGCGAGGGCGAGGTAGGTGATGGGGCCGACGATGACGGGGCGGGTGAGATAGCCCCAGTTCTTCGCTTCGAGGAAACGTTCGACGTAGCGGTCATCGGCGTAGGAGATCGGGGTATTGGGGCCGATCTCAGGGACGAGGTAGTGGTAGTTCGTGTCAAACCATTTCGTCATCTCCTCCGGCGCGCTCCCCTGGTCGCCGCGAGCGAGGGCGAAGTGGAGTTCGAGTCCGCGCCGACCCTCGAAGCGCGCGGGCACGGCTCCGAGCAGGCTTGTCACGTCGAGGACCTGATCGTAGAGGGAGGAGTTCTCCGGAAGGGAGGCGTCCTGGGCGCGCAGGCCGAGTTCGACGAGGCGCGCGAGGTTTGCCTCTCGCAGCTCGGCTTCGGCTTTGAGGAGCTCTTCGGCGCTCGTCCGCCCGACCCAATAGGCTTCGAGCGCTTTCTTCAGTTCTCGGTTCCTCCCAATGCGGGGGTAGCCGAGGATCGTTGCTGCGGGGAAGGTCGTCATGCTTGGCTCTCCTGTGGTGAGTGCGGGGGTTCGGGGGGGCGACGCCGAGGCGCCGCTGTGTTCAATCGATCAGTGGATGATGGGGTCACTCGGTGACGGAGGCACCGAGGCGTCCGGATTCGGGAAAGGGCGTGGGGCCGTGGCCGAGCCGAGAGAGGATGTCCAGGGCGGGACGCGCCTTGTTGAAGGTGAAGAGGTGCACGCCGGGGGCTCCTCCTTTGACGACCTCATCGGCGAGGCTGGCTGCAAGACCGACCCCGAGCTCGTGTCGACTCTCGGAGTCCTGTGCCCCTGAGAGGGTGTCGACAATGTGGGCTGGGACTTCAATACCGGATAGTTCAGTGACGCGCCTGAGGCGGGCGAGCTCGGTCGGCGGGAGGATCCCGGGGACAATGGGGATCGTGACGCCGAGGCGACGACAGCGCTCAACGAAGGACAGGTAAGTGTCGGCCTCCCAAAAAAGTTGCGTAATCGCGAAGTTTGCGCCTGCAGCTTGTTTGAGCAGAAGGCGTTCGGCTTCCTGGAGCGGGCTCGTCCCCGCTGCGGGGTTGCCTGCGGCGAAGGCCGCGACGGCAATAGTGAGGGGCGCGAAGGCGGCACGCAGGGCTTCTGCGGGGTGGTAATCGCAACGCCGTTTCTCGACGGTGCGGATGAGGTGGATGAGTTCGATGGCGGATCCGACTCCCCCGGCTTCTGGCTCCCAGTCGAGGTCATCGGCCGGAGGGTCGCCCCGCAGTGCGAGGAAGGTCCGTGTTCCCGAGTCGAGCGCGTCGGCGACGGCGTCGAGGACGTCGACGGTTGAGTTGCCGACGCAGGTGATGTGGGCGATCGGGTGGACGGGCGCGTTGCGGGCGAGTGCGGCGACGACTTCGCGGGCACTCGAGCGGTCTTTCCCTCCGGCCCCGTAGGTGACGGAAAGGAAGTCGGGACGGGCGGTGAGGAGCTCGTCGATTGTGTGCCAGAACTTCGGGGCGGCCGAGGGGACACGCGGCGGCATCACTTCGAATGAGATGAGGGAAGGCTCGTGCTCGTGTGTGCAGGGGGTCGCGTACGCCTCGTCGGGCGGGGTCATGGTGGGTCCTGTCTCCGGGTGCGCCTTGTGGCGCGGGGTCAAAGGTGATCGTGGGGAGGAGTCAGGAGCGCATTCGGGCGCGTGCGTTGCCGAGTCGGGCGGCAAAGGCTGTGTGCGTCATACACGCATTGTGCTCATGATCGTCGAGTGGACAGCAGTCTGGGTCCGATAGTTGAACGCGTGTAACACGAGGAGTTCGGAAAACAAGAGAGAAGCCGCGAAGGGGCGGAGGCACTTTTTATTTGTTGGCCCTCACTTTACTTAGGTCGCCCTTAGCTGTTATGAATGTGGGGTCATCCACACTGATCATCGGCTAAGGAACATCATGTCGGACCTCGCAGAGCACATCCACACTTCCAAGCACTCGGGTGTGCGTAACTCCGTTCTCGGCACTCGAAACCTCATGACGATCGCAGCGCTCAGCCTCGTCGGTTCCCTCCTCGTTGTTCCCCTATCGATCTTCACCCCGGTCTTTGCGACAACCCCACGCGCTCTGATCATCTTGTGCGCCCTCATGGGAGCCTGGTACATCGCCTACCTCCTGCCCGGCCTCTTCGTCCCCCGCCCCGGAGCCTTCCTCGTCGCGGGCCTCCTTATGGGCATCATTTCCACCTTCACCACACCCCTGGGTCCTTCGGCGATCATCGGCAATCTCATTGGCGCCGCTTTCCTTGAGATTCCCGTTCTCCTCTTCCTCTACAAGAAATGGAGCTGGTGGGTTCACGCGATCGGTGCGACCATCTTCGGTGGATTCAACTCCACCATGTACGGCAGCGCCTACAACATTCCCCAAGACTCCATGCAGTTCAGCCTCGGGATCGTTTTCGCCCTCGCCTCCTGCTATCTCACTCTCGCCCTCGCGCTCCTTCTCAAGCGCAGGCTCGCTCGAGCCGGAGTCGGAGTGAAGCAGTGAGTGCCCTCGCCCGCCTCATCGAGGCGAGCGTCCAATACCACGGCTCCGAGCAAAGGATCCCACGCACCCCACTGAGCCTCAGTCTCGAAGAGGGCACCTCCACTCTCCTCATCGGCCCCTCCGGCTGTGGCAAGTCAAGTCTCTCCCTCACCCTGAACGGGCTCATCCCCCACTCCGTGCCCTCCTCCTACCGCGGGTCGATCCTCATCAAGGGCCTCGAAGTGGCGGACACCGATATTGCTGAACTTTCCAGGCTCGTCGGGATCGTCATGCAGGATCCGGACGCGCAGATCGTCACGAAATGCGTCTGGGACGAAGTGTGCTACGCCCTCGAGAACTTGTGCATGGAGCGAGAAGAGATCATTGAGCGCGCAAGCCGTGCACTCCACCTCCTGCGCATCGCACATCTGGCTGAACGCGACCCGTGGACTCTGTCGGGAGGCCAGCGTCAGCGCGTCATCCTCGCAGGCGCACTCGCCCTCGAGCCGCGTCTGCTCATCCTCGACGAACCGACTGCGAACCTCGATCCGGCCTCCGCACAAGACTTCCACGATGCGCTCTTCACCGTCATGGACGAGGGAACAAGCATCCTCATCGTCGAACACACCCTCGATGAACTCGCGCACCGGGTCGACGCGGTTTATGCCCTGGACGCCACGGGGGCACTGATCGCCCAGGGCCGCCCAGAAGAGGTCTTCTCCGATCATGCCCGCGAGCTGGTATCAGCCGGGATCCGCGTCCCCACAGCCATCACCCTCGGACTGCGCCTAGGCCTCGAGCACCCCCCGCTACACCCCCAAGCCGCCGTCAAGATGCTCGCCTCCCTGCCCCCATCACGCCTCGTCCACTCCACGCACACCAAGGAGAACGAGGACGCCTTTCCAGCTTCGCAAGGCCGTCAACGCTTCAATGACGAGGGCGCACAAGAGAATCGGCGCGACACGAGAGCGGGCGTGAACACTCACAATTTACCCGAGCATGCTCCTCAACAGGCGCACCCCCCACTGTCGGGCGCAGGGCTGAAGCACAGCACCGCCTGGAACCTCGATCCTCAACACGAGCAGACCCCGCCTCCTGTTCTTTCCCTGCGCTCACTCGAAGTCAATCGGGGCTCAACGCAGATCCTCAAAGGAATCGACCTCGATATCTTCCCCGGGGAAATGATCGCCCTCCTCGGAGCGAACGGATCAGGAAAGACAACGCTCCTGCGCAGCCTCGTCGGACTCGAAAAACCCGCTTCGGGCACCATCCGTGTCCACGGCGAAGAACTCACGGGCTGGAATCGGCCCCGGAGTCTGCGAAAAGCGGCGACCCTCGTCACTCAGAACCCCGAACACCAGTTCGTCACCTCCAGCGTGCGCAATGAACTCGCCCATTCCATGAGGCTCGCGAGACACCCTCAGGAACGGATCGACCAGGTCATCGCCTCACTTCTCGAGGAATACGGGCTCAAAGACTTGGCCGAGGACAATCCCTTCACCCTCTCAGGCGGGCAGAAGCGCCGACTGAGCGTCGCAGCCGCATTAACGGTCCCGCGAGACCTTCTGCTCCTCGACGAGCCGACTTTCGGACAAGATGAACATTCGATCGACGCTCTCATGACTCATATGCGCAACTTCGCCCGCAGTGGAGGTTCTGTCCTCTTCGCCACCCACGATCTCGAACTCGCTGCCTCCTGTGCCGACCGGGTCCTCATCCTCTGTGCGGGACGGATCGCAGGCTCAGGTGACACGACAGCGCTTATGGGAAACGAACAGCTCCTCGAATCTTGTGGACTTATTCCCACTCCCCTGGCTCGCTTGTGCGCCTCAGCGCGTCGACGGGGGATTCCTGTGCCCGCATGGACGTCCTGGAAGGACGTTCCCGATCTGAGGACAACTTCAAAGGACCGTCGCCTATGACTCTCATCGATACGCGCGCCCAATCCGATTTTCGAGCGCATCCGAAGCTTGCGGGCTCCTCTTCCCCTCAAGACAGGCTCGAAGACCACGCCCCGAGTGCGCCAGTGCCCCAGTCGCTTGTGCTTGCACCACCAGAGCCCGTCATACCGGGCCTTGCAGGCCGCGTCCGGTTCGATCCTCTCGCTCCCCTCGTGGCGATCCTCCCCCTCATCGCGCTCACTGGAACCAGCCTCTCTTGGCATCCAGCTGCCCTCATCCTCGTCCTCGTCGCCCCCATGCTCCTCGTCGCTCAAGCTCGACGCGGCTCCCTCAGCCTCCTTTTCCTCCTCCTGTTCATCGTGCTCCTCACCCTCGGCTGTGCGAGCGCGCCCCCAAGCCTGGGCCTCCACGATGACGCGAGCCTGTTCACCGCCTGGCCCTGGTTCTCACCCGAGCATTGGAACTCCGCTTTCAACGTCTCGGCGCGCATTGGCGCAATCCTCGCGCTCATCCTCCTCGCAGGCCTCTTATCCGATCCTTCCGACACGATCCGTGCCTTCGTTGTGCACCTGCGCATGCCCTCGCGAATCGGGCAGGCCGGAATCGCGGCCCTCGGATTTACAAGCCTCCTGCGCCGTGAGCACCGTGCGATCCGCGAAGCCCACCTCCTTCGCGGCTCCAGCTTCGATCTACCCATCCTCGAAACGGGGCTGCGATGGCTCAGATCCGCTCCCGCTCTCATCGCCGGAGCCATCCGCCACGCGGAAAGAGTCTCCATGTCCATGGATGCTCGCGCCTTCGGAGCCTACCCCCGGCGAACTGAACGCTCCGACTTTTCCTGGCGCCGACGCGACACGCTCCTCCTCATCTGCGCCTTCACCGCCACCGTCGTCCTCGTGAGATTCATGTGGGACTCCGGCTTCGTCTTGACCCCCACTCGCTCCTGAAAACTCATGACACCACCAATCACACTCTCACAGCTCCTACGCCCCGTCCGCGTCCCACTCGCGGCGGTCTTCACCTGCGGTTTCCTCTCCGCAGGCTTCACTCTTCTGTCCCCCATCGCCGTTACCCGCCTCGCAACTGAAGCGCTCGAAGCCTCTTTGAGCACCGAAGAAATCTGGTTCTGGCTCTCGATGATCCTCCTCGGATTGGCAAGCGCCCACATCCTCTCCCACGGGGCGACCGGATACGCGCACTACATCGAGTTCCGATTCCGGCGCGACCTTCGCGAACGCATCTCCCGTCATGTCAGCGCCCTCCCCTTAGGCTGGTTCGTCAAGGAATCCTCGGGCCGAGTGCGCACAATCATTGCCGAGGATGTCACGAAGATCCACACGATCATCGCCCACCTGGGGACCGACCTCGGTGCCGCCCTCGGCACTCTCCTCCTCGGCTCGATCTACCTGTTCTCCCTGTCCTGGGCCTACGCCCTCATCATCATCGCCTGGGTCCTCATCTCCTTGACGATCTTCACGATCGCCATGATGTTCACCCCCGCCTCCGGGATCGCGGAGTTCACCGAAGCGGAAAAGGACCTTGCCTCCTCCACCGTGGAAATGGTCGATGGTATCGCCACCGTCAAAGCCTTCGGCCTGTCGGGCACCCTTTTCAAGCGCTTCTCGAACGCCCTCGAGCGCTACACCACTGCCTCCTACGAGTGGATCAAAGGGCCGGGCAAGCCCATGGCGATCCTTCTCGTTCTCATCTCCCCCGCCGGGATGCTCGCCCCCATCATCATCGGCGGCACAGCGCTCGCTTTCATAGGAGTCATCGAGCCCATCCTCATCGTGCCTTTCCTCCTCGTCGGCGTCACACTTCCTGCGGGCCTCGACTCCGTCGTCCCCCTTGTCCACCTCATCGCTCAGGGCCGGGATGCGGCCGAAAGGATCGGCCAGATTCTCGGACTCCCCCAGTTGCCCGAGCCCTCCCATCCCCAATCTCTTGATCCCGAGGCGCCCGCGGAGGTCGTATTCGAGAAGGTCTCTTTCCGCTACCAGGAAGACTCCCCCGAAGTCCTTTCAGACGTCAACGCCGTCTTCCCCGCAGGTCAGGTCACCGCCATCGTCGGTCCTTCAGGGTCCGGCAAGTCGACACTCGTCAAGCTCATCGCCAGATTCTGGGATGTCAACGAGGGGAGGATCCTCATTGGAGGCATCCCCATCACCGAGCTGCCAAGCTCGGCTCTGCTCTCCGAACTCGCCATCGTCCTCCAAGACGGGGGACTCATCGCCGACACGGTACGGGCGAATATCCTCCTCGCCCGCCCCTCGGCGATCCACGAGGAGGTTGAAGCCGCCGCCCGATCGGCACGCATCCACGAACGCATTCTCGAACTGCCCGAAGGCTACGACTCCATTATTGGTACCGAGGGGGTTCACCTCTCAGGGGGTGAAGCTCAGCGCGTCGCACTGGCCCGAGCTTTCCTTTCCAACGCGCCAGTGCTTCTCCTCGATGAGGCGACTGCACAGGCCGACCCTCACTCCGAGCGGCGCATTCAAGAAGCACTCGGAGCACTGTCGAGGGGGCGGACCACCATCGTCATCGCCCACCGTTTGTCCACCATCGTTGACGCCGACCAAATCCTCGTCCTTGATTCGGGGCGGATCGTTGAGCGCGGCACCCACGCCGAGCTCCTCGCGCTCGACGGCACCTATGCGGCACTGTGGAAGGCACAGCAATGATCTCTTTGCTCTTCTCGCTCATTGACTCTCCTCGCTCGATGATCATCACGATCGTCTCTCATGTCCTCTCTGGCGCATTCCAGGGACTTGCTCTCGCTCTGCTTGTCCCTTTCCTTTCCTCTTTCCTCGACTCGGGGCGGGTTGAAGCTCGCTGGCTCATCATGGAGCTCCTTGCGATCGGTGCCTCCATGGCCCTGTCGATGATCGGTTCCGTCACGGCCTTCAAAGTCGCGTCCTTCGACATATGCGGAGACCTGATCCGCAAAGTCGGCTCGCGAGTCCAGGCACTGCCCCTGGGCTGGTTCGACGCGAACTCGGCCGGCCGGGTGACGACGGCGACCTCAACGAGCATCTCCCTCCTGTCTCATCTGCCCTCGATCGTTGTGCCTAAACTCGCCTCAATGGCAGGGACGGCCTTCACGCTCCTCCTCGCCGCCCTCATCTACGACTGGAAGATGGCGCTCGCCATGGCGGCCTGCATTCCGCTGTGCATCATTGCCCTACGCCTCCTCGCTCGCAGTGTGGTGCGCGAGCATGCCGCCGAAGAGGCGGCCATGCAGGATCTGAGCACGAGGATCCTCGAGTTCGCCCGCCTCCAGGCGGTTTTGCGTGCCACGGATTGTCTGAAGGACGGGTGGGAGCCGCTGAATCAGAGCTTCGTGCGCGAGCATGAAACGACTCAAAGGGCGGGCCAGGCGAAGGGCCCCGCAGCGTCCCTTTTCCATGCCTCAGTCGTGGCTTCCCTCCTCCTCGCCGTGGGCGTCGCCGCCTTCCAGGTCCTCGGCGGCGTCTTGGAGCCGGGCGTGTTCATCGCCTTGTCGCTCATGGCGGTCCGTTTCGCCGAGCCAATCGGGATGCTCGCCTTCTATGTCGATCCCCTCCACGAGGCCCGCGTCGCTCTCGAGGACATCGCCTCGATCGTGCATGCGCCCCTTCTGCCCAAGGTCGATGAATCTCAGGCCCTTGTCCCCGCAGATCCTTTCGACCTCGAGTTCGATCACGTTGATTTCGCCTACGTGGATGGCACTCCCGTCATCACAGATCTCGATCAGGCTCTGCCGGGTCGCTCCATCACAGCGCTCGTCGGCCCCTCAGGTTCGGGCAAGTCGACTCTTGCTCGTCTCATCGCCCGTTTTTGGGATGTGGATTCCGGTGCGATTCGCCTTGGTGGGCCCGATGTCAGAGAAATCTCGAATGAGGTTCTCATGCAGCGGATCTCGATGGTGTTCCAGGAGGTCTACCTCTTCAATACCTCAATCGAGGAGAATGTGCGGATCGGCCGTCCCACTGCGAGTGACGCGGAACTTGTTGAGGCCGCCGAGCGAGCCGGACTCAGCGAAGTCGTCGAGCGCCTGCCCGAGGGGTGGAAGACCATCGTCGGGGAGGGAGGCTCTGCCCTATCGGGTGGGGAGAGGCAAAGGGTTGCGATCGCTCGTGCTTTCCTCAAGGACTCCCCGGTTCTTCTCCTCGATGAGGCGACGAGCGCCTTGGACGGCGTGAATGAAGCCTCCGTGACCTCCGCTTTGGCGGAGCTGTCCGCGGGACGCTCCGTTGTCGTCATCGCTCATCGTCTCTCCACGATTCGTCGAGCCGACCGCATCCTTGTTCTTCGCGATGGAGCTGTGGAAGCACTCGGCTCGCACGAAGAGCTCTACGAAGCCGGTGGCACCTACCGAGAGTTCTGGGACGACCAGTCGCATGTCGAGCGCTGGAGGATTCGAGGCGAGGAACCCCGGGCTTCGCTGTGAGTTCGGGGGCTACGTGGGCTCGCTCAAGGAGCCCCCGTAGCCCCCGCCGTCGTATCTGCGCCCCCGACAGGACTCGAACCTGCAACCATCGGATTAGAAGGCCGGTGCTCTATCCATTGAGCTACGGAGGCAAGCGCTGGCGCGCATGGTCAAGCCTAGCGGCGATCAGCCTCTCACCCCAATTCGGAAAAGGTGTTGTGTGCTGCGCCCCGTGAAGGTGGCACAGCCAGCCCCAATTGACCGAAAACTCACCGCAATTCGGAAAAGGTGTTGTGCGCTGCGCCTGCCCCGCTTTGGGGCTGCTCACTTGCGATGATAGTTCCCCGCAGATTCTCACCACAGGGGCTGGTCAAGTTGCACAGGTGCGTGCGCTCGCCAGTTTCGGGTGTATGCGCACGCCAGTTCGGGTGAAGAAAAGGCCCGGTGCTCTCGCACCGGGCCCAGCTGCGGATTCGAGGTCAGGCCTCGATGTCCAGCAGACCGTTCTTGTACGCCTTCGCCAGACGGCGCGGAATACGCACCTCACGGCCAGCAACCTTAACGGTGTTGAGCTCGGTGAGATTGGCCTTCCACGTGGAACGGCGAGTGCGGGTGTTTGCACGGGACATCTTTCGCTTCGGAACTGCCATGATCGTGCCTCCCCTCTCTTCTCGGTAGTCGTATGGTCGTTTGGTGGTCTGAGGACCGCCGCCCGACGCTCGGCGCCGCAAGAAGGGCCCGACCGGCCCGTCCCAGTGACGGCAACCCTGAAATATTAGCACGTCACAATCTGCGCTCCGAAGCCAGGCCCCTTCACCTGCGCTGCGATTCTCATTACATCTCCTCCTCGTCTTGCGCTCCCCTCACTACCTTGCGTTCCCCTCAGCATCTTGCGCTCCCCTCACTACCTTGTGCTCCCCTCAGCATCTTGCGCTTCCTCACTACCTTGCGCTTCCAACACGTGGTGCTCAGGACTCAGTGGACATGAGCAGGACATCAACGAGGTCGAGGCACCCCGAACACCACAGGACGAGCAGTGAGAAAGAGCGCGTACTCATCGCCTACCCTGAAAGATAAGAAGGAGCCCCCAAGGAGCATCGCTCGACGTGCTCTGCGTGTTGAACACAACCCCACGTGTTGAACACAAGCTCCATGGGCCCGCACCAATGTGCCATTGCCCGCGTGGACGCTCAATCGAACCCGGATGAGGAGCATGAAGATGGCGATCATTGAGACGATCCGTGAGGGCAGCGTGATCCACCACGAGATCGAAATCAAGAAGTCCCGCTTCTTGACGACTCTTGCTCGCACGGATTCACCCGAACAAGCCCGAGCCCTCATTGACGCAGTGAAAGCCGAGCATCCGCAGGCGCGCCACAACTGCTCCGCCTATGTGATCCAAGTAGAAGGACGCGATCCGCACCAACACTCAAGCGACGATGGAGAGCCCTCAGGGACAGCCGGCACCCCCATGCTCGAAGCTCTCAAGCTCGCGGGCGTATGGAACGTGACCGCAGTCGTCACCCGTTATTTCGGAGGAATCCTCTTAGGGGGCGGCGGTTTGATTCGCGCCTACTCCACAGCGGTTTCCGAGGCCCTGGCGAAGGCCCCAAGGGCGCATCTCAAAGACATTGAGGTTCTTGAGGCTCATCTTCTCCCAGGCGACGCGGGACGGATCGAAGCGGAGCTTCGTCACGGCAGAGCCGAAATCCTTGGCGTCGACTGGGGAAACGACGTGAGTATTCGTATCGGCGTGAATCCCGGCGAGCGCGAACCCTTCGATGCTCTCCTCGCTTCACTGTCTTCTGGTGTTTCACAGTTCCACATGGTGGCCACTCGCCGAATCGAGGTGGACGGATCCCACCTGAAGTTGTAAAAGTGTCAGCATGATTGAGCCCCAGCAGATGGACCGGGGAATTTACCCCCACCTCGCTTCGGTGTGCCTGTGTCACTGTCTTGCGGGCGAATGACCCTCATAGTGCTCTCATGCACTGTCATTCGCCCTGAGCCTCGCCTGAGCGAGCGCCCCTCCTCCCCTTCTTTCGCGCTATGGTTTTTCAGCGCTTTCACCATTCCTGAGGAAATTCATGTCCCGTATCGCTTCTTGTGTCGCTGAACTCATCGGCCACACCCCCCTCGTCCGCATCAACTCACTCATCACCACCGATGCGCATGTGATCGCCAAACTCGAGGCTTTCAATCCCGCCTCCTCGGTGAAGGACCGCATCGCCGCTTCGATCATTGACGCAGCAGAGGCCTCTGGCGAACTCAAGCCCGGAGGCACAATCATCGAAGCGACTTCCGGCAACACCGGCATCGCCCTTGCAATGGTTGGCGCCGCTCGCGGATACAAGGTCGTGATCGTGATGCCCGAATCCATGAGCGTCGAGCGTCGCATCATCGTCCGTGGTTTCGGCGCTGAACTCGTTCTCACCGACCCCAAGGGCGGGGTCGCAGCAGCAGTCGCCGAGGCTGAGCGTATCCGCGATGAGCGCCCCGGTTCGATCATCGCCTCCCAATTCGATAATCCCGCAAACCCCGCAGCACATGTCGCTACGACCGGCGAGGAGATCTGGGCCGACACCGAGGGCCAGGTCGATGTTTTCGTGGCCGGTGTCGGCACGGGAGGCACTATCTCGGGGATCGCGAAGTCCCTCAAGGCGAAGAACCCGAATGTCACGATCATCGCGGTTCAGCCCGCCGAATCTCCGCTCCTGACTGGTGGGAGTGCAGGGCCGCATGGCATTCAGGGCCTGATGCCCAACTTCCTGCCCGGCAACTACGATGCCTCCCTCATTGACGAGGTCGTCTCCGTCAAGACCGTTGAGGCATTGGAATACGCGCGTCGAGCCGCCGCCGAAGAAGGGCTCCTCGTGGGGATCTCCTCTGGGGCGGCGCTTGCGGGAACCGCCCTCGTTGCCGCACGCGAGGAATTCGCGGGCAAGACGATCGTGACTCTTCTTCCCGACACCGGTGAGCGCTACCTTTCAACCGCGCTCTTCGATGATCTGAGGGAGTGATGACCCGGGCGGATGGGGAGAACTCTGTCGCTCCCATCCGCCCCGTTGGCTCAGGTTCAGCACCACCCCACTGAGCCCAAGCTCGATGCCCTCCCACTGAGCCCAACTCAGAACTCTCCCACTCATTCAGGACCAATGCCCTCCAGCCGATAGACTGGAGGAGTTTTAGCGAAGGGACGATCATGGTGATGAATCCGTTGCGAGCCGCGCGCCTCCTCAAAGAGGATCTTCACACCGCTTGTCACCGTGACCCAGCAGCAACCTCGGCCCTCGAAGTCGCCCTCACCTATCCCGGGGTCCACGCTCTATGGGCGCACCGCCTCTCCCATGCCCTCTGGGTCCGCAAGGTGAAGCTTCCCGCGCGCATCCTGTCTTCGATTTCGCGTTCCTTCACGGGAGTCGATATCCATCCGGCGGCGGTCATCGGGCGACGTGTCTTCATTGATCATGCGACCGGTGTCGTCATTGGTGCGACGACCGAGGTCGGCGAGGATGTCGTGATCTTCCACGGCGTAACCCTCGGCGGGGTCTCCATGACCCCCGGCAAGCGTCACCCCACGATCGGCAGTCACGTCATGATCGGCGCCGGGGCGAAGGTTTTGGGGCCGATCACCGTCGGCGACGGGGTGAAGATCGGTGCGAACGCGGTGGTCGTGAAGGACGTGCCCTGTGGCTCGGTCGCGATCGGTGTGCCCGCGAAGCTCTTGCCCAAGCCTTGCCAGGACACGAAAGACGACGATCTCATCATTGATCCCGCCTACTTCCTCGACGAACCTGAGTTGTACATCTGAGCTGCTCTTTTCCCCACTCAGCACCCCAAACGCATCCGATTGTGATGCGCACCACCTATGCTTGAGGCATGGAACAGCGCACTCTTCACGCACCGGTGAATGCGTTGACCGATGTCGATCGCCCGGCAGGAGTCGAAATCGCGACGCTCACCCGTTACGACATCCCCGTGCTCGCCGTCCTCACCCTGGACGCCTACGGCGATCCCACGACAGCTGAAGCACTCCTGGAGACTTCTGAAGAGCTCAGACTCACCTTCGACGGCGCCTTCGGCCCGACGACCGAAGATTCCTTCGTTGGCGCTTGGGACGGCGGGACCCTCGTCGGAGCAATCCTCGTCGTGCGAGAATCCCCCTGGGATGACGCCCCCGATGGTCCTTTCGTCGTCGACCTCGTCGTCGACCCCGAGTATCGGCGCCGAGGCATTGCCACGGCCCTCATCGCCGAGGTCGCGAGCCGTTGCAAGGACTGGGGTTTCGATTCCCTCGCCCTGCGGATCGATGGCCGCCACTCAGGAGCGGCCGAGCTCTACGACGACCTCGGATTCGAAGAGATCGGCTGACAGGGCTCTTCACAGTTGAGCGTGGGGGACATCGAGTCCGCCGGTAATGAGGAGCATTCAAAGCCGGTTCTTCTTGTAGTTGCGATATCCGGTGGCGGTTCGCGGTCTTAGTTCGGTGACGCGGTTGATTGCTTCGGGGTGTGGGTCTGGTGCGGGTTTTGGTGTCTCCCTGATGTGAGCGTATTTCGTGTGTTTTAGTCAAGGTTGTTGACCGTTTCTCAGGCCTTGTTCCGAAAGGTTTTCGTGAGGGGCGTTGGGGATTGCTCGCATGAGTGGCGTGCTGCTGGGTCAAGTCGCGAAGGAGTTTTCGCTAATTCGGGCAGTCGTGTTTGCGCCGCTGGACGCGCAAAACAGCCGAACAAGGGCGAAGATCCGAGCTTGCCTGGTGTGTCCAGGGTCGGCGGAGCTTCGGGCGCTTCAGCGGCGCAAGTGGAATCTCGGGGCAAGAAAATCCAGGTCTTACGACGAGCCCCAGGCTTCTTCGCTAGGCAGCTCTACCCAAAATGAAGATTCCCGCTCGTTCGCGGTGCTGGCACCGAACCCGATTCTGGTCGCACGCTCGTGTCGCCAGCTCGGACACTCGTCGCCACCATTATTACCGGTGAGGTGGACAAACCCGATCCCACAGTCGTGGAACCGGCGCCGGGCGTATCGGGGTGAATGATCGTGTTCGATGCGCATAAGGACGACCCTGAGTTCGCATACAGTCCTCCTCTTCGCCGACGAAACGAGAACTGGGGGTGAAGTAATGTGTGGTGTGTACTGCGGGCAAGCTCGTGTCCGAAAACCAATTGGTGGAGCCTCTTGTGGGCAAAAAACGGGATCGAGAAGCAAGCATCCCTGGGGTCTTGTTGTTCCAGGCGACCTGTGCACGCTTATCGACGCATAAGACAAGGATGCCGTCACCGGTTCAACGCCGATGCACCGAAGCGTTTGTGACTCTATGGACATCCCCTCGCACCCCGACTCGCAAAGGCACGGCAAAACGAAGGATGTCGCCACTGCTTAGGACGTGTTCTCCAACCCGGTCATCGACTCTTTTCACTCTCGGGTCCCACGAAAAGGCACTCCGCATTGCATGAGATGCGCCTGGTCAACGCCCTTTTCATATGCGAAGCGACCTTGCCGGGCGCATTGTGCGCAGCCGCTCGGGAGTAGCCAGTTTCAGTCGAACGCAACCCCACAACGATCCCTTAATGCCCACTCGCCTCGTCGGATCGATCAAAAGAGTTGCCTCATACGGAAATAATGCCGCAATGGAAATCACTCTTCATCCCCTGTGCAAAAAACATCCTCAACCGCCGGGCATGGACAAGCCGAGATCAGCTACAAATCACAATTGTCACCTGGATGGAAAGTACCAACCACAGACGCCCAAGACTCACCCGCCTCCACCGTTTGACTCCAACCAAAACTCGGAGACCAACACGACCCAGACGACACAATCCGCCTAGCCTTACTGTCACCAAAACTCGCACCAGACCTGCTTGATCTCAGGGCTCTCCTCACCCCAGATCCCGGAATGCCCCCGCATCCACACACACTTGCATCGCCCAGCGCCGCAAAGTCTCTCTCAACCTTGCGAGTTCCATCGCGGTATACGCAAACATGACGATTTCAAACACGTCAGGCTCCTCATCAGGCGGCCCTCAACAAGCCTGACAACCCGATCCTCAAAACACCTCAGATAGTCCCTAAGCATGCACCCCCCCATAAAAGCCTCAAAACGAAACCCAAAACGCTTCAACCAACTCAGCAAAACACTACAGCAAATGGAAATGCTTTTTGATGAGATGATCGCGCAATAGCCTCGCCGCGCGATATGTTGCTAAATGCTGCCAATACTTCGGCCGCTCTGCGCGGCTACCATCCGCTGTAGAAATCGACTCCTGTGCGCAGTGGTCAGAAATTCCCCGCAAAATCAACCAGCTTTCAATCTTTCCGAATTCCTCGAGCTGACTTTTCGCTAGGTGAAGCGCGCACCACCGCGCAAAGCCGTAGGATTCCATATCCACTGCTATCGCCTCAGAAGAATACATCGCTCTCAGTCTCTCAAACTCCTCCCTCACCTCGATTAATGCTCCACCCGAAAGCAACGGTTTAACTTTGATCGAAAATCGCGATTGAATATCTGCAGCTTGCGCCCTACGCTCGTCTTCAGATGCTTCCTTCCGCCCCTTAAGAACCCTCCGATAATCAGTCAGCACACCATTCCACCAATCGCTAAGTGCAACGCCATTTTCGAGATTTGCAAGATTATCGACAGCCGGTACTACCACAAACCGTTGCTCGGGCGTATTCGCTGCCCGCTCTTTGTCCTGTGATTTCACCTCCTTGCGACAACCTCCAGCATTACATTCGGAACGCCTCGATGTGTCACTATCTGAACAAATCTCAGGAACGACACGTCGCCGATCACAATCCGTCACGAGATCAGGAATCACAACCGAACCAATATCGATGGACTCGTGTCCACCTGCCATCCCGATCATGCAAACTTTACGAAAATCCAAAAAACCTCGATAGTCCGCAATCGCAATCGCGGATTCCGACATCCCATCACGAAAAACACAACCGATACCGATCCGTAAACCCTTATAATCGACTACCCACACCGATCGATCCGTATCGGGATCAGTATAACTTGCATCCGGCAAACCGCTGTCCCCGCAGCCGGGTGCGAATGCATCCAAAACGGCCCCCAGCTCGATTACTTTAATCGTCAAAATGAATAAATCAAGCTCTATCGTAGCCAAGTCACAAAACAGATCTCCAGTGTAGGAAGAACGCGAAGCTAGACCGATATCTGTCGTCGAATAATCTCTGCCCTCCGCGGCGCAAATCAGCGACCAAGCAACTTTTGAAAACTCCGGCCACTTATCCGAAAGCAAACTCATCGCCATTTCAAGAAAAACTTGTTTGACCTCGACGTCATTCTCCTGCGACATCGCGTCAAGAAGCGCGGCAAGCTTCCTGTGAGCATAGCCTCCCTTTCTAGGCATAGTTTCCCTTTCTAGACTTCCCATTCTCTGCGATAAAATCACTCATCCGACGCCTCCGCAAAATGCCGCCATCGCCCTAAAGAAAACAATTCCAATTCACAATCCTTGCTGACATCAGTGCTGACATCAAACACCACGCCAGCAACCCTCGCCCGAACATCGCTTGCTTTCAAAAACCTTTGCACGGACCGTAAAACGCGCCGCCTCACCGTTGCCTCGTCAAAAATCACAAACTCCGACGCCGACCAAAAGGCGGCACACTCAGCGTCATGACCTTCAAGTACCGCATTTTCTGAAGCAATTTGCTTACGATCGAGTCGTAGCGCTTTTACGCCCCGGTGCCGAATCATTGCTTCAAGGATCCGCGCCGCACCTACGCCCAAGCCAGAGTCTTCCTTTGGCACCACCACAACGAGTTCTTCGCGATCACTTCTTTGCGTGACCCACAAAAACTCGTTGATCATCACCTCCGCAAGCCAATTCGCATCAAAGTCTGCCATCTTTGCATAAAGGACATCACAGCGCTCATTATTCCGATCCGCCGCTACATCACTTGCCAATCTAACCTTACTTCCCCCCGGCATGTAGCGTACGGGATTTCGGTCCCAAGTGAACAGCGCGCCGCCAAGTGTCTCTTTTCCAACACCAAGCTCGACCAATAAATCCCACAAACCAATTTCCGGCAAAAGCGGCCGATGTCGAGCGTCTTTCGGAACGATTGACCTTTCAAAAGGAAGAACTGCGTTCCGCTGATTGTCGAAAGAACCCGTCGGATCTTCTCCGAGATCTTGAATCTCTTCGAGGCTCGACGCAGCTTTTACCTGCCAATCTTCCGAACCATATTGCCCGACCTCCACACCGAGCAAATAATGACAAGTGACACCCTCAGCAAAAGTCCGCATTTGCCAAATCGCGTTGTCAAGCTCGCCCGGCAACGCACCCACATTCGCATTTGCATCATGACAAAGTAAAGCCACGCTTAAATAGTCATCGCATCTCTCTAATTCAAATTTCTTACAAAGCCGACGCGCAAAACCTCCCGCCCTTGTAACGCCGGATAATAGCATAACATTCCGCTCGGCCCGCCGAACACGTTTTACCACTCGCGTATTAATCGGTTTTCCATCATAGACAATGACCTTCGTTCCATTTATCAAATATCCTTGGAGACTTGCAGCGAGACTCCGCATCCAAAACGAACTCGACACATCGACAACTATCGTTCGGATTTCCGGCCGCTCATTTTCAATCAGCTGTTGAATCAGCTTGCAAACCGATTTAAAAGCTCGCTCATCCAAAATGTACCGAAAGCGATAGAAATGGTCTTTATTTTCTTTAACTTCGAACACTCCGCGTTGTCTAAGAAGATTACTTTTGAAATGCGCAAAGAGTACTCGATTACCGTCTTGTTTAAGATAAGGGTACAAAGCATTGAGCAATTCCTTCTCCCGCGATTCAAGGGGAGTTCCTGTGATTTGACCATTTCCCCCAAGAACCAACAGATTTGAACGGAGCGCGCCGATTTTCGGATCCGCCATTCCAAAAATCTGACTCGAATCTTTCGCTCTGAGCGACGTCAGGACAAAAATTCTCAGATTTCCTAGATCGTCCTCATGAGCGAGCCGACTAAGCACATTCGCTAAACATTCATGGCAGGGATACAGTTCCCGAAATGTTGGATCGAAACAGGCATCGATGATAAGAGTCTGAAAATCGCCGCAACCATGGATCGTCCTGAGGAGATCAGTTTCATATTGCTGCCGGTGAGGTTCCGTATCCGAAAGAAACTCTTGAACAGCGAACGCCTCCTCAGCAAGCTCCAATCCATGGTCATCAAGGATTCTTTTCCAAAGAGACTTTGTCAGATCACCAGGTGAAGAGCGAGTCGGACGAAGCTTGAGCAGAAATACGTTGTTTCTACTGCAATTAGAAGTCGACTTCATTTGACCGAATGACCCTGTTCATCCGCGATTGGCAGCCAAACTGTCCATAGATTACCCACTAAAGGCCACGAAATAGTTTTATCTGTGCGTACATCAACCCTGTAGGAATTGTCCCCCAAAAGCTGATTCGCCTCGTCATCTGATAAATATTCCGCGGGACGAGCATCCTTACAACGCGCCACTCGCATCGTCATTCGCTTCGAATCACCCGCATACTGGAGGACTCCACCAATAGTTCTAACCGCTGCGATTTTAACACGGTGTAAACCCATCCCTGCGTAGCCCTGAACTTTTTCGGGCACTCGGTCGTCATTCAAGAGCTTTTTCGGCACAGCCCCCGGTTCGTGAGGAGCGCTCGTTACACCGGGGCTAGGTGCGGCGACCAATGCATCTCGGTGAGTCTTCGCGATGCGTTTTGGATCAGCGTCGTTTCCAATTACTCGGTGTTCGTATCGACCATCCGAATTCCAGACGTGATATATTTCGGAAATATGTCCGAAAGCCGGACTAGTAATAGAACCCTTGCGGGAGGCATCGAACAATAGACTAGAAAGCGATTTTCCAGCTCTTCCAGAGTCCCATACGGAGAGCGCCAGGTACGGATGTTCTTGAGGTTCTTCATTTTGATAGAACTGTGCTGTTACATAGATGCTCGGCGCCGCCGGGTGAACCAGAGCATTAATCAGGAGCTCATTCAATATGATCGCACCAACAACTTCCGAGACAGCTACACCCTGCTGGGTTACAATACGCTGCTCAAGAATCGTACCGAGCGTGTTAACGGTCCATTCTGCAACAAAAGGACTAACAACTTCAGACGCGCGATTGCGGCGGGCCGCTGGAGTTAGCTCAGAATGAACGCTTGTAACTGCTTCAGTGGGAATTCGGGTCAGCGCAACTCTTCTTGCTGAAAGTACTTGAAGGTCGGCGGTACCGTCTTGCCGAAGATTTAGGTAGCGCGACCGATCCTCGGTCCACGATTCCCACTCTTCGAGTGTGGTTCGGTCCAGAAATTCGGAAATTGGACGCTTCGTCAAGTCCTCAACAAATTGATCGAAGTTCCAAGCTCGCAGGTAGTCAATTACCCGACTTGGCCGTTTTGCATCAGGACCTTCCGTAGGCAAAATTAGAGTAGTCTTATATTGTTTGTTCGAGCGATATGCAAGCATAGCCCCAAGCATAGGGAGGGTTCCATCTGCAAACGCTTTCACGTTCTGAAAATCGATTGTGAGACGACTCGAACCGGTTTTGGGGCAGACACCAGACCATATTTCTTTTTCGAGCTCTAGATACTCGACTCTCGCTAAGTCCAACATCGCCTGGGTCACAACGCGTCCCCGCAGTCCTCGCTGCTCTCTGTCAGAAAGATGCTGGGCAACTCGTTTTGCTTTATCAGACCACTTTTCAGGTGGGATCTGAAGAACAATATCGGCGACTTCAGGACTTGATTCGAGCAGAGTTGGCTTCATGGTTCACGATCCTCGAGATGCACTAGTTAGTTGTTCAGGTTACAATTTTATGGTCTGTAATTATCAAGATTGAAACTCAAGTCACATTTTTGTTTTTGGCGACAGGCGGTCGCAATATGATTGCAATCACGATCATCGAATTGATCCATCAAGGCAAGCGGTCCGAAAAGACACGAACGCCGGTTTAAACTCAGCCACGCACCACTTCGATAACACCTTCAGTCCAGGCCATTCTCACACGATGATTCACGGTCCAAGTTCGTAACAATCGCGCATCATTCTATCTTCCCGGGCGTGCGAAGCTTTCAATGCAGTAGCTGGAACCAGATTAATGGATTCTTCAGGACTCATGGGCGGAACGCGCGTTTCGCAGTGCTGGTTGAGCGACGGCTTCCGCACGCCGTACACTTGGCCGGATCCGGGATTAGTGTACTGAGTTCGAAGGTCGGTGGCAGTCCGCAGCTTGCGCACGCCACTCTGCCGCGTAGCACCTATGAGTCTTGCAGGAGTGAAGCACGGAGTCAAGATTTTACTGTGTTATGAATTTTGTAGAAACACAGTACGACGACGAGTTGTACTTCCTCGGGAGGTTGTGAGCGCGTTGCGTGGGGGTGAGGCTTTTGATGCTGGTGTGGGGTCGGTGGTGATTGTCGGTGTGGAGCCAAGGCATGTAGGGGGCTTTGCGTTCGGTTTCGCTGGTGTAGGAGCGCGGGTAGGCCCATGCGGCTGCGAGGGTCCGATTGAAGCGTTCGACCTTTCCGTTCGTTTGGGGACGCTAAGGCCTGGTGTACCGGTGTTTGACTGTGCCTGTAAGCGCCTCGTTGAACACGCACGACCGGTAGCACGAGCCGTTATCGGTCATCACCGCGGTGACCGTCACGCCCAGGCTGTGCAAGAACGCGTTGGCGAGGGTCCAGAATCCCGCTGCGCTCTGATTGCGTTCGTCGTCAAGAATCTTTGAGCACACCACTCGCGAATAGGCGTCAACAGCGTGGTGGAGGTAGCGGTAGCCGCGTGAGCCTGCCGCTCGTGCTCGAGCGGCTTGGCTTCGCCTCGAGCTTGCTTCAAGGTCCTGAGCAAAGACTCGGCCGTGGACACGTCAAGCACCGCCGTCTCGGATGCGTTCGAGCTTCTTGATGTCCACATGAACCAAATCACCCAAAGCGGGCTTCTCATAGCGCACCGGCCGGGGCTTTGGCACCGGCAGCCCGCTAGCCCGGTCCACGTGCGCCAAAAGGGGCATAGGGTTGCGCTCCAGGACCCGCCCAACAGTGGAGCGAACCAGACGCAAGTGGCAGGCGATGCGGGCCCCAGTGGCGGGTGAAACCTCAGACGATGATCCGCCGTTCAACGCGTAGAGGCAACCGGTGGAAGCAGTGACGCGGGCGAGAAGTCGGTCGGTGAGCGGCACGCCCCGCCCGATACCGATCCACCCGCCGCTTGACCGTCGCCGACGAGCATCCCAACCGTTCAGCCACCCTGCACATCGACCACCAAAGACACCAGGCGGCACCTTCCCTCCGGAGCCAACGGTGCATTAGCGTGAGTCACGAAAGCTTTCTTGTACGAGCTGCGAGTGTGGCTACCCACATCCCGGCAAGGAAGTACACCTAGTACACCGGGGTCTTGTGGTCAGTGCTTTATCTGATGCGGTAGCTCAATTCAACGACCCCTGTACACCTCAGCGCTGGCATGAAGGGCACCAGAAGAGGCGACGGTTCTGCATGAGTGCTTCTCGCACGGCAGTGCCGCAGCGCAGGCAGGGCCTGCCCGTCCGGTGATAGACGTACCAGCGCGACGCTTCCTCATCACCTTCAAGGGGAGGATTCGGGGCCTCAAGCGGGTCCATTGTCTCCAAACGCCCGGCGGCCAATCCCCTGTTCATCAGATCGCAGATGAGGACCCACAGGTCTGTCAAGCGCTTGGCGGAGATGTTCGATCCCTTGCGGTAGGGGGAGATCCCCGCAAGGAAGAGGGCATCCGCCCGGTAGATATTGCCGACCCCCGCGATGATTGCCTGATCCATAACGATCTCGCCAATGGCGCGCTTCTTCGCGTGCGCAACCTCGGCGAATCTCTTCGCCGCCTCTCGGTCCTCGCGCGCGCCCTCGTCGAGAGGATCCGGGCCAAGCTTCGCCTGCGCTGCGATCCGTTCCTCATTCGAGATGAGTTCACAACGGTTCGGTCCGATGAGGTCGGCGACGGCGTGTTCGTTATACATGCGGAAGCGCACCTGGCCGACGGGTTCGGGAGGCTCCCACTCGCCTTTCGCGGCCTGACCATAGCCTTCGCCCCAACGGGTTTCGGAGTGCCCATCCCACTCCCCTTTCGCGACGGGGGCAATACGATGGGCGACCCCGTGGCCCTCATCGACGACGCTTTCGTCACCGTTGAAACGCCACCATCCGTATAAGCCGAGGTGGATATGCATCCACTCCTGCGGTTCACTGCCCACGGCCTCGGGGGGAACGAAACCGATGAACATGTGCTTGCCGTGAACGCGGATCCGCTCGAGGACACGCCCGTTGATCTTCTCGGCCGAGGCCGCGAAGCGCCCCTGCGGGGAGGAGGCGAGGACGCTCCCACCCGTGAAGAGTTCGTTCATCGTGGACGCGAGCCTGCGAATCGCATCGCCCTCGGGCATGAATCCTCCTCAATACTGTCGGGGCCCTGGCGCCCCGGGGCACGAGCCTACCCGCTCAGCGAAGACCCGGCCCCTCGAAAAACGAAGGGCCGGGTCCACGGCGTGGTGCGCGAGTTCAGCCTCGAGGCACAACGAGGTTCACCAGCGAGGGCGCGCGAAGGATGACCTTCACAGGATCACGACCGTCCAAGATCTTCACAATCGGACCTTGAGCGAGGGCCCGCTCACGCAGCTCGTCTTCACTGATCGACGGGGGAACTTCAAGTTTCGCGCGAACCTTGCCATTGACCTGCACGATCGCGGTGACGCTGTCCTCAACGAGGAGGGACTCGTCCTCGACGATCGGGAAAGGCTCACGAGCCAGGGACTGCGAGTGTCCCAGGCGCATCCAAAGCTCTTCAGCGATATGCGGGGCGACCGGGGAGAGCATGAGGATCAAGGGCTCGATGATTTCACGAGGAACGGACTTCAGGCCCGTCAAGTGATTGTTCAAGACGATGAGCTTCGAGATCGCAGTGTTGACGCGCATGTTCTCGTACTCGACTGTCACATCCGCGATCGTGCGGGCGAGCAGGCGCTTCGTCTCAAGGTCGGCGGGCTCTTCACAGATGCTCGGCTCACCGCTCTCCTCATCGACAGTGTTCCTCCACAGGCGCTGCAAGAAGCGCTGAGAGCCGACGACTGCGCGAGTCTCCCAGGGGCGGGACACGTCAAGCGGGCCCATGCTCATCTCGTAGACGCGGAAAACATCAGCCCCGTAGGCGTCGTACATCTCATCGGGCG
>ERZ773099.621-NODE-621-length-29302-cov-5.348617_pt1 | contig 29302 bp, 44 predicted proteins | sample MGYA00511120_ERZ773099 | MGnify/ENA primary metagenome ERZ773099 (study PRJEB29015, sample SAMEA2738012) | human oral metagenome | biome: human oral; feature: human-associated habitat; material: dental | place: China | collected 2104 ... | reverse complement strand
GGATTTTAAAGGCTTTGTATAGTATTTTTGATAACATTATCCATATTATACCATATACAAGCATAACTTCAAAAACTATGTTTTGATTAATAGTTAGCTTGTTAAAGAATCGTAGATTGCTTGGTTTAGCCCGCAATCTTTTAATGTCTCCATTGTATCAAACATTAGCTTTTTTGTCAATATCTACCAAGTCATTAAATGCGCCATTTTTGTATTTATCCCATACGTTTGTTAACACTCCATCGAGACCGTGCAAATATCTATCTGTTACAGCTGGATTAGAGTGACGCATTAACTTTTGGATTTCATCAATCCCCGCTCCGTGTTTTTGTAGATCGGTTGCGAAGCTATGGCGCAGCTCGTGAAATTGAAAATTTGGGTATCCAGCTCTGGCAAATTCCCTTTTTGCTATTCTCGAAATCCTAGCAGAAGCCTGATTTAATGTTAAACATTCTTTAAAAATTAATTTTTGGCTTTTGTTTTTTTGAACAAAATTTCTAATCATATCAGCAGTGACTTCCGATATATAAACAAATCCCAGTTTCCTACCCTTGCCAATAGTTTTAATCACGCGATCATTAACGTCCGAAACCTTGATATTGGCAACTTCTGATATTCTCAGACCAGTTTCAAAAGCAATCAAAATCGCCAGCTGAGCCTCTTCGTCTCGGCACTGTTTTAATACTTCCAATACCTGGTTTCGAGTATAAAACTTACGTTTCACTGGTTCACCAGCTGTCAAGGCTACATACGGAAATCTGATATTCATACCAATTTGTGAGCTATCAAGCCACCGCAAAAATGCCATAATTTGGACTTTGGTTGAAATTAGACCGTTTGGACTAAGTTTTTTATATCCCTTTAGCTCAGTCGTTAATCTGAGTTTAGTCCATAAGTTTATAATATTTTCATCAATATTTCTAAAATCGTCAATATCCATGTGATAAATAAACAACCTAATAATCGATTTTTTGTTATCAATCGACCGCTTAGTCATATTGCGCACATCCCTGCACCAATCAATGTAATCAGCTAACTGCTGTTCAGCAGGTGTCATTTTATCTTTTTTCGTCATCATAATCCTTTCATTGTATCTATACAGATTCATTACATAGATTTAATTTTATTAAAATATCTATACAGAACCTTTTTTAAAAATTATTTTTCGTATTTAAAAATATTTTAGACACTCAATCGTCATTTTTGACTTAATCACGAGCGTTTTACTTGCATTTTTATTATGTTTATTTTGTGCTATTTTACAAACAAGCATTTTTGTTATTTTGTATTTTACTATGAGCGCAGAAAATCCCGATCAAGCTAATGCTTATCGGTTGTTTCTATTACAATCTTAATTTAAGTTAATTTATTAAACCTCTCTTTCCCCATGATTTGGTCTTTCATCGCTTGATAGCGTTTACCTTTTGCGGTCTGAACAAAGCTCATCCACTCCAGCCGTTCAGCTTTTTTCTTGGCCACCGCAACAGCCTCACGCGCCTTTGCCTTAAGTTGGTTGATCATCTTGCGCATAATTGCTAAAGTTGTTTCGATCTTTGATTTACTCCATATCTTTGAAAAAAATCGCTTTGGATCTTTTTTGGTTTTGGCTATTTCGACCGATAACGCGAATTCCTCCTCATAGTGTTTCTGTCTATTCCGGAACATTGGTAGATAATTTACATTATCAATTAATTCCATGGCGTCGCCTAGTAACTTACTCATGATTTTAATTCGGCGTTGCCAAAAAACATCAACTTGTTTAGTTTGCATCTGTTTTCCACATCTTTCCCTGTGAGTTTATTAATAATATTTAGAGCAAAACAAAAAAGCCCCAATGAAGTGGTTGTCTAGCCCACTTTAATGAGACTTTAGTGCTGTTTCAAATTGTAATGCCTGCATTATAGCAAATTGCTTGCGTTTTGTCAAGACTAGCCCTGCCAGACTACTAGTAATCATGATAAAACCATGAAAACTATCTTAAATCGGATTGCAATTTGGCAGCCAAAGCCGATCGACGAGCTGACAGTTAATATTACGCCGGCTGGTCTTATTTATTACGAAGATGATATTGCAAAAACCAGTCAACGTCTTACTTATCGTTATGCTAAGAATTTTTCAATTTCTAAAAAAGGTAAAAAATCGCTTAACTTTTGTTTATTTTTCATAACTTTCTCTGATGATCGTGAGTTAGCTGAACTTACTCTTAATTCGATTGCTAAAAAGTTAACTTATGATTATGTTAATGATTTTTTGATTGGCAACATCACTGGCGAATTTAAATACTTAAAACACTATTTTTCGGAGGATAACTAATGTCACTACCCAATCCTAATGTTGAATTTATACCACTTGATAAACTAACCGCTTCTCAATTAAATCAACTCGTAGCGAATATTGTCGCTCTTGCAAACGGCACTGGTCTTGAAAACAAAAGCGTTAATGGTGATAAATTAGCAAATAATTCAATTAAGCCAGAGCATCTCTCTGATGATATCACTAAAATGTCGACAACTGAACGAATTGTTGGCAAATGGATTGATAATAAACCAATTTATGAGAAAGTAATCACTTTTTCTAATTTAGATGAAATAAATATCAATACTAATTTTGAAACCATTATCAAAATGGAGTGCATTATTAAATCAGACCAAAGCCAATGGCGTAACTTGCCGTGGCTTTATGGTCAAGATGGCTATGTTGATAGCTCATGGCATGGAGGCTTCTACTTGAGACCAGACAGGAAAATAGTTTTTCAAACTGGCGGTAATATCTCCAAAATCGTCTATGGGCATATTATCTTGAGGTATACGACTAGATAATCTCCATTACTACCTGAGAATTAGTCCTGCCAGAAGCTCCGTCAAGTGTAAATGCACCGCCATCTACGACTGAGCATATCAGTTTAATAATGTCATTGGCTTGCACAGTAATCATGTGATTAGCCAAGGTTAGATTAGTATATGATGACGGCGTGTTGCTGATACAATCAGCAACAGCTACGGAATCACGCCCTCTTGTTCTGAATACAGTCAACCATGGACGAGCGGCAGCTGTAGCCTGAATCCATAAGTTGCACGACAATACTAACACCCCTGTTTTTTTGATTTTAAAGGAGCTATCTGATAGCAATTCAATATCTGCGGTGTTATCATATATTTTTGACCTCAAGCGGATAATATCGCCATTGTTGTGTTGAGCGTTTATAGTGGCGTTGCTGTAACAAGCTCGAGGGAAGTTAGTATGCTCTGGCTTAATTGAATTATTTGCTAATTTATTATCATAATCATTTTGTTTTATTATTTACTTATGTTATAATTCTAAACAGATCATTTGCGCGACACCTTTTAGGATGTCGTTTTTTAAATGATCTATTACCACAACTTGATTGTGCTTACCATACCAATAAGAAAGGAGTTTTTATGATGAACTTTTCTATCAAAAAACTCATAATCAAGCTTATTTGTATCAATATTCGAATAAATAAGTAGAAAAAGGGCGATTATTTCGCCTTTTTTTCAATTGACCACGGTCTCGACCAATCGCACAGCTCTTGCTCGTTACCTATAAAGTCCCAATCCTTGTCCGGCATCACTCTCCATCTAACAGAATATTCATCCCCGTTACTATCTATTGCTGATGAAACACCAAAAGGTGAATCTCCAGCAAGCCCGATAAAAACAACCTTTCCGCTAGTGGTAACTTCAACTCCGTTATAATCAAAAGTGTATTTTTGACCATCTTTTCTTATCAACTTATACATAAGCTAATTACATCAAAAATACCACATTAAGTCAATGACAACCGTTACTTATTTTTGCCTGACTTATAGATGCCGAACATAGTTAAAACAAACGCTCCAGCCGTCGCACAAGCCGACGATAAGGCTTGAATTTGTTGCGGAGTGCCAAAATTAAACGCTACAGCTAAACTTGGCAGAATTAGTCCCGCACCGATTAAGCTATCGCCGATAATATACACTGCTAACTTCACTCGCTTATCAATCCCGCCAACCAATCGCTTGACTTCGTCATATTCAGCTACGTCGTTAGCTAGTTGATTATACTGAGCAGTAGTTTCATTTAATTTATTGATAGCATTGTCGTCATATTGCATAACATTCTCCTTTTTTTCTTGCTTTTTGACATCGTTAGACGGTTCATCACCCGTCTTTGGGTTTTCCGTTGCTTGTGGGGCTTGTGGTGGCGTCTGAGGGGTATCTACAGGGGTGGTATTTTCAGGCTTTTTGGGCGTTTCTGGCTCTGGTTTAGGCTCTGGAGTAGGCTTGACTGGTTCTACTGGTTTTAGTGGTTCTGGTTGTGGTGTTAAATCGACTAAATCATGCAGTCCTTTATCGTTAAACACCTGTCGGCTCATATATTTATTGCTTCGTGCTGTTACGAACCAAACAGTATCGCCATCAATCGCTTGACCGTTGGTGATGTAGCCTTTCATCGCCACCTTAAATCCAGCATTGATTGTTTGAAAAATACCCGCATTGGTATTAGCCTGATGTCGGGCGTGGGCTTTAACCGCCAACACGCGCTCATTACCAGCCACTGCTGGCGCATAACCGATAATCTTTTCAAGGCGTGGGCGTAACCAACCAATACATGGCATACCGGCATAGATATAGCCACGCTTAGCCCGATAAGCTGGGGTGGTGTTTTTAAAGCCATCTTGCTCGATAACAGTTGCACCCGACTTGTCAGCGCTTTCGACTACACCAATATGACCGTAGGGATTAGCCCGACTAGCACCCCAGACGATAATATCACCCCGCTGTGGGATCAGATTAGGGTCGTTGAGGTTATTAGCAATTTTGACAAAATAATCTGGATTAGACCTAGCAAACGCATCTTTAGCATCAGCTGGTCGAATAGTATTCTGCCAATTGCCAAACAGATAAATACAATAATCATCAGGCACATCTTTGCACTGATATTTATAGGCTTTATCTGGGTTCATACCGCGTCCAACGGCTGTTTTAAACCACTCGTCAATTCTACTCATTCTAGCTCCTTTCTAATAATTAGAATCATTATGATTGTTATGATTAGCAAGCCACATAAAATCACTCGGCACTTAAATGCCAACACCCAGAAAACCATACAAAACGCTAGCATTGCTAGTCTGGTTAATAGATTAGAATAATCAATCCGATTCTTCATCACCGAAGTAATCCTTTCATAATTGCCCCAATAATAGCCATACCGACCGCCGCCCCACCCCATCTTAAAATTGATTTGATTGCTTCAATCTCTTTAGTGTTTTTAGCAATATCCTTTTCAGCGGCCACTAAACGTTCGGATTGATCGTGCTGATTTTCCAACAATTGATCAACTTTGCCGTCAATTTTGTCTAGTTGATTGCGAATTGGGTTTAGAGTCGCCTCAAAAACAGTGCTGGAAATAGGGTCGTTCATACCTTAATCGTGAGACGTAGTAGTCTGGCGGCGCTAGCTTTCAAACGGCGATTTAAAAGTAGCAATCTTGGCAATAATAGTTTGAGACGCGTTATAAACTTCCGTCGGTTCATTTATAGCCGCGGTATTAGTCATTGAACAAAACAAGCGCACTGTTTTATCCGAAGTTTGCTCTATTGATACCGTAGCGCCACTTTCCATGGCGCCTATTATTGCAACATTATTCATGAACTTAATTAAGAAATTCTTCCCTGGTCGCCAAATGTCAGGTTCTTTAGAAGATTTCATTATCACTCTAGCTAAGGCATTCTTAGTGTCCACTCTTACAAATGTCTCGAAGGTAATTGTTTTGAAAGGTGGCAACACGAATCTGTCGGGGATTTGCAGTGCAACTTCAATTATTTCATCGTTTTTTAAAGTTGCAAATTCCGATGTCATAATATACTTTTTTGACTTAAAATCCATCGGCATAAATCCTGTAATAAATTTTTTTATCAGCTAATGTTGCATGAAAATAGTCTTGTAAGATCGGTGCAATAATTAGATGGTTGTCTGTAATCTGGGCAAACAATGATTCATTAAGGGGCCGAATAAAAAATTGCTTAAAGTATGGATCATATCGTTCTTCCCATAATTCTACTTGAGGAATAAACCCTAGCCCATGACGATGCGTTGCTCGACCGTCACTAGGAACCGTGAAATGACCAGCTTGAAACAATTTAGAGTAATTAAAATCGGTATTGAAAATGAATTTGTTAGTAGATACGCTTGAAGTAGCAGTTAAAGCAGTTTCTATCGAAGCGTCGCTCGGTAAAAAACCATAAATTCGGTAATAAACTGGTATAGACGGTGAATTAGCAATCCAATCACGAAAATCAAATATAATCTTCTCATTGGTTGATTCGCAGGATAACCACTGACTATTAATAATATACGATCCTGGAAGAAAAAAATCACGTGAGTGGGTAAAATCAGAGTCAAACGACCAAGTCCCACTTATAAGCGGAGCGAAGCTCAATTCATGATTGAATTCATGAAACACTGCACTTTCGATCCCACCAATGCCATCACTTTGCTTCAAAAAACTCCCTTCTTTTAGATAAATCACTTTATCAATTGGGTAGTCACCGTTTAATAAAAAATTACGGGGATCGGTCATTATCGCTCCAGCTCATCAATTACATCAACGCCGTCTTTGGTGTTATAAATACGCACTTTGCCATTTTTTGGATTTGCCCCAATCAAAATCTGGCGCACACCGTCGCTATCACTATAAATAAAACCCTGCGAATTAATCCTTGTTAACACCTTGCCATTTTTGCGGATTAGCATCTCACCAGTGTTTTGGTTCAGCTCGATATTACCATTGAGAGTCGAAATCACTTTACTACCTTCGAACTCAACATTTTTTTCGATGTTCATGCTAATATATCCTCTCCGTCTAAGATTGACTTATTCAAAATAAAACTACTCACTACTGTATGCTTTTTGAGTTTCAGCCTCATTTTAATGACGTCATTACCACCTATTGCCAGCTCAATTCCAGTGATCATATGATCGCCTAGACTGTTGTAATCAACCGCTACTACATCGCCTAGTTGCAAGGCCGGATTCGGCAAGATCTCGACTTCTAACGTTGGCGCATATTCGCTATATTTTTTCAAAACATCGACCGCTAACAAATCGCAATTTCGATAATTACCGAAATAATTATTATCTTCAATAATCAAGGGCAAATCTCCATATTTATCAATCGAAGCTTGGTTTTTCGCTTCATACTCAATCACGTCAACGACTTTAGCTGGCTCGCCCCATAGCTCAACATTAGTGACAGTTATTGGTGCATCATTTTGATTAGTGATGGTTAATTTATAAGAATCTTGCAACAATTCACCTTTTAAAACTACGCTATTATTGACCACTCGCCCATCTTGAAATTTAGCCTGCAACTTTGATTGATTTGCTCCGCCATTTAACACGAGGTTGGTCATTGTATAAACAGGATCGTCAAGCTTCAGCCAAACCACTTTGCGACTATTTTGTTTAACTCGCCACTCATCATTAGCTAGATCATCATTAATCATCGAAAACACCGCTTGATTAGCTTGGACTTGACGCACTTCAGATTTAATTTTCACGCGATTAATTATCGCGCCAGTTTGTGAATTACTAATTTCAACTATCTTGCCTGCCGTTAATCGCATAACTGGCTGTTTGTCTAATACGCCACTGCGCGTAGTGAAACGCACAATTCCCTGCTCATCTAGCCACAGCGCTCCATTTTCAGCTTGCACTAACTTGCGAAGAATATTACCAGTATTCTCACCTTTTTTAAACAGCACAAACGGAATTAGGTTCTGGCCTCGGCTGAGTTGATATTGTTGACTAGTCATGCCATATTGCTCAAGAATTTTAGCGATAACCACATCGGTCGTTACATCGCGCATTTTCAGCGTCGCTCGTAGGTCTGTTTCGGCAATCTCACTCAGAAAGTCTAGCGCTGACCAATTAGCTGTTCCGGCTTCATCATATTGAGGTATTTTTTGCAACATACCCACAAACATCGGCACTTTTTCGTTATCAGTACCGACATATAGCCTTAATGGCCGTTTTGGCAAAATATACTGTGCTATTGGTGAATTACCACTATTGATTTGGACTGGGCTAAAACTAAAATAGCCATCAAGATTACTGAGAGTAACATCGGCAACACTAGCTTGCACATTGTATGGGAATTCGACACTGCGGTTGACTACCATCTCAATCAGCTTTTGACTAACATCTTGATAGTCATAAGCATCCCACAGTTGAGTTGGATTATTCTCAGCGGTCGCTAATAAATCATCACCGCCTAGCACTGACCGATCCAGCGTAAACCAATTTACTGCTTGACTGCGTTGTTTAGTGAATGATATTTTAGTCTGCGAAGCAACTTTAACCACACCGCCAGCAAACACTTGATGGAAAGCATCACTCACCACTTGCATTTAAGCGGCCTCCTCGAACACTACGTCAACATCGCTAGTTAGCCCATCGTTGCGCACGATTTTGCGTTCTGACAGCTCCATCACCACTACCATATCAATAATGCCTAACTTCTCAATGGTTAGTTTGGGGTATACTCCAGTCGTTAATTGCCTATCGTAAAACGCCCTCAATCTCAGACAATCATCATTAGCTAGATACGCCCAGCGATGCTTAATCACTCGCTTTTGATAACTCCAATAGGTTGAGATAGCGCCATTTTTAGTCACTAATTGGCGTTTATTAGTTCGTTCGCCGACTATCAACGGCACTTCTAATAAATCATATTCAACAACATCAGTTTCGTCGCTCAATTTAAGCTTGTATCCATTATCCATTGATCATCCTCTGTCGCTTAATTAATTCGTATTGATCAAAAATCTGTTCAGCTACCTTGCGTTGTTCGGCTTGGCTAGTGGCGAACACTCCCTGGATATTGATAGTGATATTATCACCAGTCGTAGCTTGTTGCTCGCTCATTTGGCGCATTAAACTTGCCATCTTAGATTCAGGCACCACCCACTCATCTTCGCCACCGTCACCCGCTAAAATGACCGAACCACCGCCATGAGGCGTGACAATACCACCCGTTGCCATCGCTGGAATGCGTGGAATTTGGAATTTATGCATCCTACTGAGGCTGACGCCTGGTATTTTGTTGATTAAATCAATCGCTCCATTAAGCATTCCGATAAAGAAGTTAATGGTATTTTCGAACATGCCGAACATATTATTCAAAACCGAAATAATAGCATTACTGATTGCGATGCCGATCGACAACCCACCATCTTTGAATAAATCTTTAACTCTATCCCACAGTTCACCAAGTAGTTTGAAGAAGGCTTTATCAAGCGCCAAGCCAATCATCGGCACGGCCGTTACTAGCGCCATAAACAAAGTGACACCAGCATTTATCAGTTGTGCAATCGTATTTGGATCGAGTAAAAAAGCCAACACATTAGCGATAATAATCGGCAACGCATCACTTAAGGCGTTCAGAACCTCTGGCAAGGCATTAACAATTGCCATGAATAGTTCCACCGATCCATTAAGCAATAACGTTAACATAGCTGGCTCAGTCAACTTCTTAACTACTAGTAAAATTAAATCAGTCACTGCTCTGATTAACTGTGGTATGATTCTAATTAGTGCCTCGACAATAGTCGGTAGCGCTACTAACAATGCGTCAAATACTGTTTGAATCAGATTTGGCAATATTTCCACGACTTTAAGAGTCAGATCAATCGCCGCTGTCAATAATGGCGGAAACAATTCTTGAAACAATTTTGGTATTTCTGCGATAACCAACGGTGCTAGTTCACTGACTAATTTCACAATTCCCGATAAGGCCTGCTTGACTACTGGCAGTAGATTTTTAGTTACATTACCTGCCGATTTAATTAATGCATCAATCGATTTATCGATATCATTGCCACTAGCTAATGACGTCATTAAATTTTGCCACGCCGCCTTGGTTGAATTTAAGCTTCCACTAATAGTCTCGCTAGCTTCTTTGGCGGTCGTGCCAGTGATATCCATTTTGTTTTGAATAACATGAATCGCTTGCACAATATCACCAAAATTGCCAATATTATATTTAACACCGGATAATTTAGTAGCATCTTTAAGTAATCGTTCCATCTCTTCTTTAGTACCACCATATCCCAGTTTGAGGTTGTCGAGCATAGTATAGTTTTGTTTGGCGAATCCCTGATAGGCAAACTGCAACGACTCCATGCTTGTACCCATTTTATTAGCGTTGTCTGACATATCAGTGATAGCGCGATTGGCGTATTCAGCCGCTTTTTTAGTATCACCATTTAGACCTTGTAGTAGCGATGCCGAAAAACTAGTAGCTGTTTCCATATACTGATTAGCAGATAACCCGGCAGTTTTATAAGCTTCGCTGGCATATTTCATCATCTGGTCGGATGATGATTTAAACAGTGTTTCAATACCACCACTTAATTGTTCGTAATCAGCAAATCCCTTAACCGCTGCCACTCCCATATCACCAAGCGCCTTAATAGCTACGCCAGTGCCAGCCAAGAATGCCTTACCGATCGCTGCTGCACCACGTCCAGTTTTGCCAACAAAACCATCAACATGACGCTCTGCTACATTCAGACCTTTTTTTAGCGCCTCAACTTCAACGTCAATGATATATTGAATTTTGCCGACTTCAGACATTTATTTACTCCACTTTAGCGGCATCACGAAAAGGACGGATGCCTGCCTGAAACGCTTTGTTTCCGTCTTTGCCAGCCATAGCACTGCCTGTCGCAATGAAGTTAGCACGCGATATTTCAGCCACTTTGTTATACCAAACTTTACGAGCCCCCTCTAACAAGACATACACCTCTTTTAGTTTAATTTTGTTCTCACGCACGTCACGTATCGCTTGCCAACCGTAGTAATAGCCGAATTCGCTCAACAGATAAACCTCTTGTGATATACGCATTTCACTACTACGTTGTTTTTGGCTACGTTCAAAGCGCTTGATAGCTTTTTCTTTGTCCTCTGGCCTCATTAGATCTAAGATATTCGGCATTACTGATTACTCCCAAAAACTCGCTCAAATAAGCGACGCACGCCCTCTACACTCAGTGTTTCAACTAAAGTTTGCGTGTCTTCTTGTGTCTTAGTGCCATCATCGATAGCTCGAGCATAACATTTCAATAATTCTTGATTGATTATTTCTAACTCATCAAATTTATTATTCAGCTCATTAATTAAGCTAATCTTTTGAGCATTGTCCAATTGACCTTCGTTTTGAGTTTGCTCTTGCAATTCAACCATTGCCGTGTTGAGTTGCAATAACTTTCGTGTCGCTCGTTGAATATCTAGCTGATCACCAGCTCCTAAACTACGCAGTGTATAGACTTTGCCGTCAATACGCACTACTTGAGTATGCTGACTTGGCGTCAGTTCACTTAAACTGATAATCATTTCATTAGTTTCAGTCGGTTGTTTCGACATTGGAGCCTCCTTGGCATTGATTTGATATTGTCTACAACTGTAATCGCCTATAGTCTGGCGTTTTAAGACCTTGCGTTTTTGGTAATTTTGTGCTATACTTTAGATATGAAATTCCACACCCCGAGTTTTTTCATTGGTGCAATGTTTGGCAGTAAAAAACGCCAACGGACCGCCATAGTGTTAGTCTTGGCCTATATGCTTGGCGCAATGGTTTATTTAATGTATGTCTTTGCTTATGGCCTGTTCTATGCTTTACCAGTTTTTCTCTATAGCTGGTTTAAAGCTCGGCGTGAAGTGATCGCCAATCATAAAGCAAAAGCCAGTTCAGCTAAATAAAACACTCCATGATTTATGGAGTGTTTTTAGTTCTAGCGTAATGTGCTTAAGGTGTAACTTCAACCGTTTTCTGATTCTCATAATCCCAACGAGATGGTTTTTCAAGATCACCCGTACCAGCTCGCATATAGCCACGAGCAGTTGGTTGCATTTGAATAGTAGTTTCGATTTGTAGTGGCTCGTCAGTTGATAGAGTTGGGTCGAATTTCATCGGCACAATAGCTGAGAAAATGTGGATATCATTATCATCGGTTTTTTCTCCTTGCCGATGGATATTAACCGGTAACGGCACAGTGTTTACTACACTGCCACTACCAAATACGACATTTCCAGTTTTCTGTTTGGCGTTAGTTGGAGCATTGTAAGCGCTCGCCCATAATGCTTTCAAAGCATCCATACTCGGCAAAAATATTGTCAATGTGAGTTCCGCGGTTTCAGCCTTACCGCTTGGCTGTTTGCGTACACCAGCTTGAGTTTTAGCTTCAAGCGTGCCATCAGCGTAACTTGGTTTGATGTCGCCTAATAACGAAGCTGGAATCAGCGCTTTGCCAATTGCCACTTCCCATTTACCAGCAACTAATACTCCTGTGTCTTCCATTTATTTCTCCTTTTTTAATAATTTATTATTCCGGTGAGCGAATAAATCACTCGCCCTTGGTTATCGAGACCAAGATTAGATATTGTTGATGGTGGCATCACTGCCACAAACTGATATTCTTGACCGCCTTCAACAGCCGGCAACTCATTAATATCGTTATAAGCTGATCTCAAATGCTGAGCTACAGCCTCTAGCTTTTTTAAGCTCTCCACATCATCATCACCGACACTGTATAGCTCATAGCGTTGTCGGCGTCGACGATTCCTTTCGATATTATCGCCCAAGTTGACAATATACATTCCAGACTTGCCAACCGCCATCTTCTGCCAGAACAGATCGGTGCCGATCGTACCGAATCCCTTGCTTTCAAGGTACTTGAGCAATGATAACGTTATCATTTTAAAAACCTCCTCACCCCACCCTCTTTTTTGACGCTGACACCAGCCCGCTCCAGATAACGTAAGGTCTGTGGGTTCTTCCTATTTTCAAAATGGCGTTTTCTGGCGTATCTAACACGACCACCACCAAACGATACTGCAACTTTACCACCTTGCGTACGTTCTACACGACCGCTATCGCGTAGCTCCCCAGTTAGCTTTGGTGCAAACATTCGTGCACGTTGCAAGATCAGATTGCCTGTTGCATCAACTGCATTAATGATATTCTGTCGTTCAACTTTCTCATAAGCTGTCATTCGACTAATTTTGCGTGCTCTAGCCGTTAACATAAGCCGTCCTTGTTAATGCTAACCTGTAATGTTCAATCTCACCGGTTTGATAGTTTTTGCCAACATCATAACCAGAGATTTCATAGCTAACACCACCAATCTCAACACCATAGTCTAATAGATTATCTTTAGCATCCGCCGCTCGCATATATAATATGGAATTTAGTTCAAATTCCTCGCCATAACCATTACGTCGCTTGCCAGTCCGCTCAATAAACACTCCAGTTTTTGCTTCACGCTTAGTAATTTTTCGCCTGCCAGGTTGATTGCTCAGCGTCAGAAGGTCGTATTTAATCGGTTTTAAATGATCAAAAATCATAGATCGTCCTCCCGCACCTAATACCACCTGTCCGTCCAATGTCTGACTTACCATATTTAGCAATTACCGCACTAAACCTAGCTACAAATTCAGTACGCGCATCGCTTCCTTCACGGAATGTGATATGAAATCCTTCAACGCTTTTGCTGGATACGCCTGTCTCCGACTGTCTCTCAAACAGCCCGATCAGTCCAGCCAGCATTTGTTTGATTTGAATTGGTGTGTCAGATTCGTATTCGTTGAGAATGCCTCCCAGTAGATCGTTTAGTTCTGCGTTCGCCGCTTCAAGCAAAAGCTCAATATTATCTTTTTCAAATTGTGAAAGAGAGCGTCCGATGAACGCTGCAATTTCTTGTTCAGTGAGTTTAATCATCTTCTGCTCTCTTTCTTATTTTTAATTACTATTGAGCTTTCTTAATAGCTACAGCCGATTTGATTTGTGCCAATCCACCTCCAGCGTAAATTTCTTGTAAGTATTCTACTTTGTTGGCTTGCAGGGCAAAATTCTGGAATTGCTCGATTGTGTCATCGCCGACTGTCTCATAAGCACCGCCGACATACAGCACTACGTCGATCTCGTCATCTTTCATCCAGCTTGGAGTGATGATTTCTTTGATTTCATAAGCCTCAGCTACATTTGAACCAAGTGACAATACGAGATTACCGCCAGTGGTTTCATTGAGGCGTAGTTCAGCCTTTTTCTTTCGACTCATGACTGCATAGATCTCACCCTCAGCTTCAATTTCAGCGACTGCATTAACCATTGAAACGTATAATTTTTCATCAGATTTTGGCGTATAAAGGCTTGCGAATGGTTTACTGTTGTCTTTAGCATCAGCTTTGATCGAGATGAAACTTTTAATCGCTTCATCACCTGTACGACCATCACCGAGAACGATAGCTCGTTCGATTTCAGTAATTACACGTTTAGTTAGAGTAGTGACAACGTATTTAACTAACGCGCCAGTATCTTGATTTTCGCGAATATCTTCTTTGTTAAGCGTCAAGTATGCGTAGATATACTGACCACGCAATACACGATCAATCAAAGTAATGTCAATTTCTTTCTTGGTCTTACCCTTATTATGACCACGAGCACGACCGTCATCAGCGCCAGCTAAAGTATCGGCATCAACTCGACGCACGGTTAAACCAGTTTTAGTGACCGAGTTCCAAATTCGACTATTGTTACTGAGACCGTCAGTAATAGCCGTAATCAACGCACCAGGTAATAATACGTCTGGATTAGTGACGCCTTTGCTTTTAACGACTTCTGACCACGCTTCCTGGACCTCCGCCGCAGTTTTGCCAGCATTATCGATCAAGACGTTAGCGAAGTCAACCAACGCTTGTTTAGTTTTAAGATAGCTATTAGTTGATACTTGTTTTGTCTGATTTGGCACAGCTTTCTGGATACCATCAGCCGCGATTTGATTTTCAACTGCTCCCATTGTTTCTCCTTCTTGGGTTGTTGAGCTTTCGCTCTCGTTATTATTAACTTCGGGTTGATTATTTGTCGCCTCACCCGTTGGCGCATGTTCTATTGGAGTTTCAGGTTGCTCATGCTGAACTGCATCCTGATTCTCAACTGCACTACCGAAGTTGTCGGTTGATGCTGATTTATCTTTGTTCATATTTTCTCCTTTCAGAGACTTAACCGCGAGCAATCTCGCTTCTTTATTGCTACCACGAAACACTAGACTCACCTCAATAATTTCAGCATTTGAGATAGTCTCAGTCTCGAAGTTATAGTCATAATCAGCCATTGTGATGCTGAAGGCATTAGACAGGTGCCCTTCTTCGAGTAGCACTAGCATCTCCTGCGCGATTTCACGTTTAGAAATACCACACTCAAAGATCAGCTCGCCGTTTTCATAATAAGCACTTCTAACCGAGCCAATGACATCACGCACATCAAGTGAATGATTGAGCATTAGTGGAATATCGACAATTTCCGATACTCCCTCGGCTGGAATTGTGCCTACAATAATCTCGCCACCAGCTTTAAGTGGCAAACGCAAGCTATCAACTCGCACCTCTTCATTATGACGGTCTTTGTTAATACTCGTAGCAACAAATCTGACACGGCGCTCACCATTATCACCAGCTTCAATAGTTGAGACTTTAGATTTAATGGCCAGCACTGCTTTTTTGATTTCTTTTGCCATATTCCCACCATAACCGCCTTTAGTCTGGCAATACAAAATATCACTACCGTTACCGATAGTGATATCACATATTATTCAAAATCTAGTAATCGCGCCAACCGCCGTGTCCATAGCATGGGTTAGACTTACCTTTAGCTGATGGATTGCCAGTTACGGCTTTGCCATCCATACAATGGCCACTAACTATATTTGTAACGCCACTATTCGGTGAGTGTATAGCATTATCATTATTATTGTTAGATGAGCTTGAGTTAGAATTGCTTGAAACATTTGTTGATGATTTTGGCGTTGACTGCGCTGATGATGCTGACGGCGCAGACACTTGTGGTTCTGGAGTTGGCTCAACATACGTCCCAATAGCAACTTTTTCCGTTATCGGTTGCTTGATGATCTGTTCAGATTTTAACTCACGAGATAATTCAGAGCTTCCTCGATGACGCACCTCATAAATCATCAATTTTTCACCAGGCGCACCTTTGACCAGAACCTTCTTCTGACCTTTAGGTAAGGTGTTATCGTTTATTCGTTCAGTTGTATACTGAATTGTTTGTCGCACTTCATCGCTACGTGTTTTTACTCCTATACTACTAGCAACAGCAGTACTAACTATCAGCCCTAGAAAACCCAAGATAGATATTTTTAAAGCCTTTAGTAATTTTCCCATATTCATGCTAACCTTTCCAAAGATTATTAAGTCAGCTTGATTATATCAAAAAACACCCCAAAAGTAAAAGTAGCACCTAGTGATACCCCCGTTTTCCGTCGGCAGATTTATTGAGCTAGGCTCGCACTGCTCACGTGGGTGCTTGATGCTACTTTTATGCTCAGATTTTACCAAAAAGCTTATTTTTTGTCAAGTCGTATTAGGTCGAACAACCCCCTCTCATCAACAACCCATAATTGCTCTAGTTGGTTATCCGGGTTGCGTTTATTATATTCTCGTATCTGATACAAGAATTTATCTTTCAACTGATATTCAGAATGGATAATGAAATTCTTTTTGCCTTGTTTGACTGCATCGCGTATATATTTCGCCACCGTCTTATATCTTGGATTGCTTGTTTTTAAAGCTTTTAGCTCAATCTCGCTTCCTTGGTCGTGCCATACAAAATCGTTAGTTGGCTTAGCTTTCACGGCCGTAGCTGGATTACCTGAGTCTTTCGGAATACGCTCAATCGTTTGTCCGAGTCGCATAAAATCATCAACAAATTTCTGTTCATTTGGGTCAATATTGTCATTTTTCGACTCAGATCGGATATATTTACCAGGTTGTTTTACATCATTATAACCAAGTATTGGTTTAAACTTTTCTTTTGGCGGGATTTTCTCGACAATAAAACGCTCTTTGCAACTACAATTTGGATGCAAGCTAGCAGTATCGATATCCATATAGTTATTGACAAATAACTCTTCATCTTGCTTGCTTTTACTAATTGCCGCTCCAGCCTTGAGATAACTTTGTGTAACGTTAACACGCTTACCGTTCATTTTTTTGCACCAATCACAAGGATTGTCGCTTACGGTATACCACTCTTTGGTAATACGCACCCTAGCCCCGTTTTGCACTTGAACCATCGCATCAACACCAGCAATTCCACGCGCTCGATGAACTTCAGTTCGAGCAAAGCGTTGAATTCGCCAGCGATCAGTATTTACTAATTCACGCATTGCCTCTTTAAGCATTTCTTTATCCCAGTTGTTCTTTTTAGCCATTTCCATCAATCGCTTAATCGACTGATCAGTCCCCTGGTTAAATTGCTTCAGTGATTCAATAGCATGCTTATGATATTGACGCTTAAGCTTGTCGCTAATAATGTATCCAGCCAGCTTTGCTACATCAAACCCTGCACTGATTAACAAACTCACGCCAACAGCAAATTGACCGATGCCATAAGCCAACAGCATTCCCGTCAGAATAGATTCTAACTGACTACTCAACTCTTCATTCGGTTTATTTGATGCTTTTTGCGATGTAAGCGCTCGTTCAACTTTGTCATTTATAAGTTTTTCTAAAATTTGCTCAATTCGTCTCTCTTCAATTGAGTCAGTGCTTTTTATTTTTGTATCGACTTTTAAACAGTGTCCTCCATGAGCTTGTTGCTTCTGACACGATGCACAATTACATAATTGAATAGTCGATTTACTCTTTTTAAGCGACAAAACGTCTGGAGCTGATGACACCTCGTCACCTTCATCAACTTCTGGTTTATCGTTGACGATTACCGGTTTAGTGTTGCTAATTTTTAATAATTTATAACTGTTACTCAGATTTAAAGCGTCAACTATACTATCAAGCGAGTAACCAACATTAGTTAGTTTAGTGATCATTTCGACTTCGAGATTTTTCGTTTCAATCGCTAATTTTTCCTCTTCGGCCACGCCTGGGATATCCAAATCAAAAGTAATAGCATAACCAAGTCCGCCTGTGATGCGATTTAATTCATGTGTGAAACGTGTCCAGATTTTTAACGCTAATGGTTTAATAGTATATTTGACAAAAATCTGCTCATCAACTCGTACTGAAGCATAGGTATTATTATCATTTACTCCGCGAATGCTAGCTGGCACGCCATAAATTGAGTCAATCTTTTTGTTGGCTTGGTCAAAAAGCTCATCTAGATGCAAATCACGGTTATTTTGTGCAAACGGGATCCACTGAATTTGCGCATCAACCGCTTTGCCAGTTGCTGTATCGATCGGACGATGAGTATAGACCACGTTATTATTACGCCCAGCTCCACGATGCGATAGCTCAAGCTTATCGACGATCTTATTAAATTCGTCAGCATTAACCGCTGTAATGACAAATTGTCCGGCCGGCACCGCTCCATTTTCAAACAATCCCGCTTCATAAGCAGCAATGTAGTCGTCTAAGCATGCCCACTTCTGCGCCGCATTGCTCGGGCTGTAGCCACTGTCAAGATTGTATGGATCAAGTCCACTGTAGATTTCCAATACCTCTTTGTCGCTGTATTCGTCTGTGCCAACTTGATAGCTTTTCTTCCCACCAATAATACGCTCTGACACGCCCTCCAGAAAAGTAAACCCAGCAATATTATCAGGTGTGATATAGCCACCAGGTTGCGCCTCACCGTTCTCTTCACGCCAAACCAGCACATACACTTTTCGATGCACTAGTACCATCAGTGCCAACGCTTCACGGAAGTCCATGCTACTCATTTGCTGGTTTGGGTGGTAGAGCTTATTGACGACACGCACATTCCGTAACGGTTTACCATTAGCATCAATAGCATATGGTCGAATAGTAGCGAACTCGTTTATGATGCGCGAAATTGATGGATAGGCATTGTCATAGGTTAAGCCTTTATAAAAAGCGTGCGTACGACTCAGTGCATGAACGCCTGAATTATAACTGAAACCATCAAAAGCCTTACGTTTGTTTTTAAAATTAAATACTTTCTTCAGATTCTCAAACATACCTCCACCATAACCGCCTTTAGTCTGGCGAGACTAGTCGCTATCGCACGCCACCGTAGCTAATAGGTTGAGGCTTAGGTGGCGTGTAATAGCATAGAATTGTCGCATCAGCAATATCTGGCGACCGATAGCCACGCTTTTTGTAATCGTCTTTGGATTCGACCGCTCGTCGCCCTCGACTATCCATTTTCCACTCGCGTGTTGATAGTTCTGATAGCAACTCATCATTATTCAACAATGAAATCTGATCGACAATGCTTGCCAAATAAAACCATGCTTCACTGATCAGATTCGGATAACGATCGCTATTATGAGCTGACGATCCGAAATTAATAGCCATGATATTGTAGCCTCGTGCTATCATCTGATCGGTTACGCCACCCCCAACGCCAGTGTCGTCGATTTTGATTAGGACATCTTTGTCCTGATCAACAAAACTTTCTAATAAATCGCACAACTCATTAGTGCGCTTATGCTGATAACTCACTTGCTTAATTTCGCATAAACCTTTGCGCATCTTAAAAACCGACCTATCTTGACCCAGGCGCGCTACGTCAACTCCGACCTCTATCGCTCCATCATCCCCCACTTTACGCTCCATTGCTGCCAAGACCTGTGTCACTGATATAATATTGCACTCAGTTTGACTCACTGCCTTGCCAAGATAGTCATGAGCATAGTCTTCTGGCGTATTGAGACGTGACTGCTCGATTTCATATAATATCTCATCAGAAAGCCAACCATTTTTCTGCGCCACTCGATAATCGGTAAAAATATGTAACACATCTTTGCGCGGTATTTTAGGCAAAAACGCCTTAATTACTGGGTCAAAATCCGTTAGGCGATTCATTGACCAGATAATCTTTGACCCCGGCTTACGGATTGTTGGTACTAAAATGCGTACTGACTTATTCGTGATAACCTGTGCCTCATCGACCCACGCCAAATCAACACCTTCAAGCGACTTAATAGTTGTCTCAATATTACGATCAAGCCCCTTAAGTATAAACACCGATCCGGTTACAGTGTTGACGATCCGGTCATTCGTCCATTTAAACTCATTGAACCCATACTGCTCTATTAAATCAATCAGCAACTGATACGATGAATCACCGATATTATTCTGGAATTGGCGCAAACAAGCAATGCGTAGTTTTTCCCTGCGCGCCCGCAAAAGACAATACCGCGCAATTGTGTGTGATTTCAGACTATAACGCCCACCTTCGACCACTGCATGACGCCACCAATCTTCAAATAACGGTTTGTATTCAGACGCAATTTCAACTTTACTTTTTACCACTAGCGCCATCGACAAACTCCACGAGTGCTACGGGTGCTATTTTCTCGCCACCGCTGGTATGATCGACTGATTCTTTCGGCTTGCCATACACTTGGTCCATCATCTCTTTGAAATCGCGCCACTCACCAGTCAATATACACAATGCTAGTTTTCGCTCAAACTCAGGTGCTTGATTATTGTTTCTGATGGCTCTCAGCTCGTCCTTACTCAGCTCCATCATTCGCTCTAACTTAAATCGAGCTGTATCTTCTTTTTTCCAAGCCCCATTATGGCGTTTGTTGCCATTTGGCTGGCCAAATTGACGCTCTCGAGGTGGTTTTTTGTAGCCCACCTTGACACTTCCCTGCTTTGTGGGACTCTTTTTGCGCTTCATAGCCCAAGCTCCTTTAAAATTGCATCTTTTTGGTTCTGCCAGTAAACCGCATCAGTGCGATCACTTTCTGATCGATTTCGACCGTGCGCAGGCAAAATCTTAATCTTTTTATCACCAAAATCACCAAGTTGATGCACCTTGCTAATTGTTATGTCGTATATATCAGCCAATCGATTAATATACTCTAGAGTTATGTGACGATTTTGTTTTAGACTCTCTGAGAATGGCCGGAAATTTTTACTGTAGAACATTCGCTTGCGCATAAACCAACGTTCGTATGCGACCAGTCCCCATTTACTCTTTACATAAATCGTCCTAGCATCATAGAACACTAGAATTAAATCATTCACTTTACGAATCGATATTGTGTCACAAATTTTTGGCATATATTCTCCTTTACGTTTAGGAGAGTGCGTTTTTTGACATAAGAAAAAGGCGCTCCTCTCAGAGAGAAGAACGCCCCACAGTGTGTTTATTATAGCATAAACACGATGATTTTACCAGCGCTAGTCGATATCAATGTAGATTTCGCACCTTGGGTTATCAGCGTCAACGCCACCGTATTGCAAGTCGATACAATCGACATATTTGAAGCTATCATCGGCGATCACTTGAGCCTTAACGAGCGCGTCCATAATACTGTTGGCAGCATTATCTAAATCTCGCCTAATTCTATCTGCCCAAAAAACAATTATAGTAATTGATATTGGCTGAGTGGGTATTTGATATCTATTTGGCAATTGCTCAATCAGCTGCATTATGGCTCGTTTTTGCCAATCCTTGACTGGTTTTTCAGTAACTAAGCTCGGTCGTTTCATCCCACGCTTCCAAACAATCTTTTTTCTGTTTTTCTGTGCTGGCGTATTGCCTGAAACTATCAATTTCATTATACCTCCACTTCCTGACAAAAATAGTCAATCACTTCTTGGTATATTTTCATTGCCGTCGTGTCTTTCTCAAGGGCAATCATCCGGTGATTGTTAATACCAACCACAATCCGCTCAATCACCTTAGAATTAGGCACAATGCCGTATTTCTGACGGCAAAATCTAACGACATCATCGGTTGTGACCTCAATGAGATGGAGTTGGGGAAACTTAGTCATCGATTAGCCTTTAATATATTTTCTTCCAAAAACTTCATTGCTTCCTGTGGCGTGCCGTGAAACAACCTCGGGTTGCCTTTTGCTTGAATAAATATAATCACCAAAAAGATAAATAACGCATCAATAACAGTCGCACCTGATAGTATCTTGTGGTTAAAATACATTAAGCTTGCGAACATGATGAATGTGACAATGTCTTTAATAATTGATTCCAACACCCTTTCGTGTAGAATAATGATTGTCTTATTTTGTGAATCCATTGTTTAATTCCTTTCTTTTAAAAATAACTATCGCACTCGGAAACGGTGCTGGATTTGGCTGATCATCGAACTTAAGCCTGCCTTTGATGTAACGGATTTCAGTGGCTTTCATGCAGTAGTCGTGCCACCAGCGAGTGTCGGTGCGGCTTGGTATTAAAAACACAACTGTTTTACCCTTTTGCCACTCCTCGTATCCCTTTTTAATCCATTTTGGAAGTTCTCTGCCATATGGCGGATTGACATAATTAGATTCGCCCCAATTGCTGGTTAGACCGTCAATTTCCCCATCCCAATTAGCGGGGCAAGGATCATGGTCGAACTGAAACTCTGAATCTAGCACCTGATAGACTGCTTTTGGCGTTCGCCAATCCATTCTTAACGAGCTGAAATGTGGTTTAGCCATATAACTCCTTAAAATAATCTACCATCGTTATACCGTTCACCACTTTTAAGATATTCAACTATTTTGGTAGCAACCTCTTCGAAACTGCTACCATTGGCTTGGACAAAATGCGTGTATCTTTCAGACTCTTCCTCTGCTTGCGAAAATCTTGCCCAATATTTAAAACCATTGTTAAAATCACAAGACATATCAAACTCGGTCGTCACATCTTTCATTGATGCCATATAATGTTCAATATATTGAATACTATTCATTGTTTTTCCTCATGTGCTTTAATATTAAGATTAGGTTCATTATTTGTATTATGATTTAAATATTCCTCTTTGCAAAACCAATCATTATGTTTTTTAATTAAATTATCTATTTTTTCTCTATCTACTAGTAATGCATATAAAACTTCTTTGTAAATATCATCATCCAGATACTTCGGCTTTTTTAAATAAATGACTGGGTAGAGCGAGCCTTCTGTTCGTATAGCCAAACAAAGCGTTTTCTTAATTTGACTAATTATCACTTGAGTATTGTTCATTTCTCAACTCCAAAATGCAAGAAATAATCTTGCCTAAGCTCCTCGATAGCTCGTTCGGCATCCTTCCGTGTTTGATAAAATACGATTTGACCGATGGTGTTATATGAAACAGTGTTACCTACGTCCAAGTATTTCGCAAAATGATTAAGATAAACGAAAAACTTTTCCTGACATTTATTGTCCCAATCCGGCACAAAATTAGAGCTTCGCTTGATTTTAGTGCGGGCGATTTGGACTTTTTTGGCGTGTTCAGCTTCTTTCTCTGTGCGATAGCAATTGCCGAGTTCGTATCTGGCGTTGTCTATACAACCACCGTCCCAAAAGTCAAAATCAACCTGCCCAAAGGTATTAACAAGCCAATATTTATCAGTAGTTCTTGGTCTCCACTCCATCTCCTCTATTTCTTCGAACCAATCGGTTAGAATGTTTGGAAACTTCTCGAGCGTTTTATGAGAATAAGCTTTGATTCCGTTGTTGCTATCGTCATAAAACAAGTCACCACGCTCAGATATATAGAATATATTACCAGCTTTAAATGTTGGTAAATCTTTAATAAGCTTATATCGTTTCATTTTCTTTCTCCTTATCTTTCTTTAGTTCTAAATATAATCTTTCAATAAAGTTAAAATTGATTTTATCGCCAAGTCCTGCGACTTTTTGATAAATTTCTTCCTCGCTAGGTGAATTAGCACAGCCTAGGTAAACTTTTAGTCCTGAATAGTCGTCATCAACCACTACTAGTGCCGATTGAACACCTGTTGGGTATTCAGCACTACCTAGAATCGATAAATCGTGTCTGATGTTGTATTTCAAAATCTACCTCTTTTTTCTATGTTAGTTAAGACCAAAGAAGCTACATAGCCCTGTTCAATCCATAACTCAAGTAATGCAAACGCTACTATTAACGTCAACGCCATCCCTTCAATATGAATATTGAAAGACAGCTCTACAATTTTAGTTGCAATAATTAAAAACATATTAGTTCAAAATCTCCTTTAATGTGATATTTTTAAGCCCAGAACTGGCTGGCTGTATAAGGTGATGATTTGCCGAGGATACTCGTATAGTCACATCACAGTTACGCAACTGACTTTCGCTATTTTACATTATGCGGCTTTTTGTTTTCATACCAGGGGTCGTATTCTGAATACGAGGCTTAGTCTAAACTGTCAGCTAATCTTTACCTATTCCGCCACTTATACAGCCAGTTGAACAGACGATAGCAAGGAGTCGCCACTGCGCTCCCAAATGTATCTATCTACGTTTTCGACACATCTGTTCTCGTAGTTCGGGGTCTCCGACCGCTAGTGGCGTGTCATCACTATCATCTGCCCAGTTCTGGGCTTAATTATTAAGGTGCTATTCTTGTTCAATTACGGCAATTTCACCATAATTAAATTTGATTACTTTCGGCGAGCTTTTTGCGTTTTCGCCGTTGTTTCTTGCGAAGTGATTTCTTTGTCATTTACTCCTTTCGTCTTTAACAAAAAATAACCATCTAGTCTTGCTGTTTTGTCACCAAAAGCTGGTTGTTGAGGTAAGATTTTTAATAAATCAATTGTTTTTATATCACCCTCGCTCCACTTCATAGCCACAACACAACCTGGTTTAACTACTCGTAAACATTCGCTCAAGCCTTTGCTCAGTGTTTCACGCCAAGTATCTTTTTCGAGCTTACCGTATTTTTTAGCGAGCCAGCTGTTTTTGCCAACATTGATATAATGCGGTGGATCAAATACTACAAACAAAAATGTGTTATCTGGAAAGTTTAAATTGGTAAAATCTGATAGGTAGTCTGGCTGAATGTTTAAAGTTCGTATATTATCACGGTCTTTCATCTTGACAGTTTCGCTTCGTCTGTCGAGATATAATACGTTTGAGTGGTTTTTGTCGAAATAAAACATACGTCCACCACAACATGGGTCTAATACTGTTTGCATAATTTTCCTCCTAATGTTCTATATCTCTGGCTGCTGCTCATCGTCGTGAGCCATTTAACCACTCAATTTACCGTTGCCAAGACTGGAAAATGATCGAAACCAGTCAGCGTTGGGCACCAGGATTTTAAAATGGAATATCCGATAAATCTATCTCATCTTGCTCTGGCAGAGTTCCGACTGTTGACTCAACAGTCCGCTTTTGAGCCAGCGTCGGCTTGGCTGCAATGGTTGATTTAGTATCATCGCCATCACTATTCTTGTTGCTCAGAAGTTGAAATTGATCAATCACAATTTCCGTTATTTTTCGCTTGATGTTATCGCGCTCCCAGACTCTGGTTTGTAGTCGACCAGTGATGCCGATCTGCTTACCTTTTGAAGTGTATTGTTCTAAGATTTCAGCTGCCTTGCCCCAGGCGACGCAATCGATGAAGTTAGCGTCAGAGTCCTTGTTGTAGCCATCGACGGCTAGGGTGAACGAGGTGACTGTTTTGCCACTTTCAGTCGTTTTTAGCTCGATGTCGCGAACTAGACGACCAATAAGCGTTACTGAGTTAATAGATGCCATTTAGAACCCCTTTTCTTCACGAATTTCAACACCTGGAATGTCTCGCACGCCAGCATTAACTGCTTCGCGGATTAGTTTATCGCTTGGCTCGCATAATGAGCGTGGAACTAGCTCTGGATTAATTACGGTAAAAACTAGCTTTGTTTTAACACCAGTCTTAACTACTGGTTGAGTAACCGTCACCGATTTAGCCGCCTCAGCTTCGGCTGCCATTTGTTCACGCTTTCGCTGAGCGGCGGCGATCGCTTTTTCAGCTTCATCGCGCTCAGCTGTGCTAATTTCATCTTTGCGAGTCAGCAGAGCGTTAATGGCAGTGGTAAAAGCTAATTTAATTTGAGCATTTTTCTGATCGTCTTCAGATAATTCTGAGAATATTTGCTTCAGCTCAGTACCGCGCTCATCACAAGCTTTCAGTGTGCGGTAAGAGTTCGCGTTAGTTTTAAACTTTGCTTCGATATTAGCAATCCGAGCCGCTTCCTCGCGAGCAATTCGTTCTTGCTCTTCCTGATATGCCAAGATTTTCTCGCCAATATTTTTCAGAGCTTGTTCAGCTGGCTCAAGTGCGTCATTTTCAGCCGCGATAAACTGAGTTTTGACCTTATCGAAATTGCGAGTGATTTCTAATCTTGCATTCTTAACTTTAGTGCGATGAGCAGTGATAGCCTTACGGATAGCAACAGCTTCTTTAGCTGTTTGCTCATCGGTGATATTGTGACTTTCAGCCCAACTCAACAACTCTTGCGAGTGTAGTTTAAATGGTGAGATAGTAGCGACTTGTGAGTCAATGTATTGTTGTAGATTATTTGATGTCATGTTCGTTCTCCTTTTATTTAGCTTTACGATCTTCTTCGGATTCACCGAGTGTTGCATTAGTCATTTCGACTTTTGAATTTGGCACAGCTGGCTTAGTGGCGGCTGCGATTTGTTCTTTAGTAGCTAAGATTGGCACTGGATCGATCCAAGAATATTCAGCGTCACCACGCACGCCATCAACGATTTTGGTGAAGTTTGGCTCAATATAGCGACCGAGCCGGCCGGTGCGGTCTTTGGCGACGTATTTGTCGCTAGCTGGATCGACAATGATTAATCGCTTAGTTTCGCCGGTTTCGTTATCGTTAGCAGTAGTCATATAGCCAACGATATCGACTAAATTGACCAGCTCTTCAGATAAGCGAGTAGCAATCATCGGGCGTTTGATCATTCGCCCCTCGTCGTCTTTTTCTTGCACATGAGCCACAATCACAATATGCTTACTACTGTCACGCATGGTTTTTAAGAAATTACGCATAGTCGACTTCAGCCAGCCCCAGCCTGCCATGGTTGGATTACCATCACGTTGCACAAACTTACTGTCGGCTTTATTCCGCATATAAGCAATAAGTTTTTCCATCAGTTCGCCAATCGGGTCGATGACAACCGTGTCATATTTATCAGTTAGAGCAATTTCCATAAACTCTTGCATATCGTCCCATTTTTCGATTAAAGCAACATCTGATTCAATACCACGCAGACCGAAATATTTACTTCCATTTTCACAATCAGCAATGATTGGTCGTGGGGCGGTGGCTGCAAAGGTAGTTTTTCCTACACCACCTTCACCGTAAACCACCATTAAGATTGAGGGTTTTTCGGTTGGTTCTAAACTATTGAAAACTTTCATTTTATCTCCTTTTCTATAAGCTATAATCACCTAGCTCCAACACTTCTTCGATGAGGAAGTTAGGTTCTTTATTTCCAAATTTAACGATTTCATCAATACACTGTCGCAACTTGCGTTCACCAGCTTCGACAAAATCGATGCCAGCTACCATGAATTGCACACGATAAGGCGCAACTGATTCCACCACGCAGTAAACAAACTTAGTAAACGCTGGATTAATATTGGCACTTGATGAAGCGATCAATGTGTAATTAGCTGCTTGCAAATCGTAGTGCATCCATTGAGCAGTGCGAAAGAAGGTGTCAAACTTGGCTGTTGTTTTAATATCTGTGACAATTACTGAGTCTTCATTAAGAATAAACACATCAGCCTTACCTTTTAGTGCTACGCCATCAGCTGTAGTCGCAAACATCTCATGTTCGTGAGTAGCATTTTTGCCAAAAATGTAACGCTTTGACATCGGATGATTCTCGACATTAGCAACCATTTTGCTCACAGCGTCAAACATTTCTTGAGTAATGATGTATTTGCCTGCATTTTTCTGTTCGTCACGCCAAGCTTTAGCTTCTTTAGTTCTAAAATCTTTAAAATAACTAATAGCGAATTGATCTTCACCGCCCAGTAGTAACATGTGAGCCAATTGACCAAGATCGATAGCCTTACTGTCTGGTCCAGGAATATCCCCACGTTTAGCTGCTACTGCATAATCTATGCCATGGTCAAGAATTAGCTTCATGCTTGAATATGACCATTCTGGGCGATCGTAATAATCAATGTTGACCATTTCTCATTTGCTCCATTCGCACATTACACAGCCATTCTTCTCTATTTTCTTCAACCTCTCGCTCAATATCAGCAGCAATTCGTCTAATCGCGCCTATTAGCCTATCGGCATTTTCATTTTGCGTAACGATATCTAACGCTTGATAGATCACTTCTTCATTGTATTCGCAAAGAATCTCTAGAGACTTGACACAGCATCGCAAGCCAGTCGGTGTATTTTCTGCTTCCATAAAACTACCCTCTGACGACAGCAACGCGGATTGATGATCGTCTGATCTGCTTAACTTTAATTTTTGTCATTTTACAACTCCTTGTTTTAATAATTTTTTATAAGAACCATTGTTATAGACCGACCAAGCTCGATACCCTTGAGCTTTCCAAATCATATAACCAACGGCTATATTTTTCTCTGGATTTAATCTGTCTAAATCCGAGATGAGATTTTTATGAATTGAGTTGATTTGCAATAAACCCTTGTCATTTGAGCCGTCACGGTTTAATCCTGTATTATCAGCTACAGGATTACAGCCTGACTCGGCACGCATAATTGCCATCATCAAATCAACATCCCAATCATATTTAGCAATTAGTTGGCGATATTGCTCACACCCTTTCACTGTCGTGATGGGTTGATAAGCCTGAACACTCGCTTTAACTAAAGCTTCTGGTTTTTTATCTATCCTTTTAAACTACGCACCACCTCCTTAACCTCGTTATTAATCGTGTCGTGTTGGCTTTTTTGGTAATTGATGCCAATCATCACCCCAGCCACGCCAGCAATTAGCGCTACAATAATGATAGTTTTTGTAGTTTCTAGGATTTGTTTCCAGTTAATATTTTTCATTGTTTTTTCCTTTCTGTTTGTTTTTTGGTTGTCGCCAACGAACACTTTAAGCTGCGCATTGGTCGGCAAACTCGGCTTCTGATTTCTAACTTTTTCAAGTTTCTTTTCCAGAGCCAATTCATTATTATTTTTTGATGACTTAGTCATCGCGCCACCTTTCTTCCACTAGCCAACGGAGTTGACAAACAGGGTGGGCTCGTTCTTCAACTCCATCAGCTAGTGGACTTTTGTGCTTATGTTAAGCGTTTAATTTCTTGCCTCAAATTACATTACTTATTAGGCAGATTTCTTCGCTTAACCGTCGCTTAATTACAATTTGAAACCTTAGACTTTAGAAAAAGCTCTAAAGTCTCATTTTTATAATCAAGAAAACACCCCGGGCTCACAGTTTCCCGAGGTGCTTAATTGATGATATGAATTAATTAGACAAAATAAAAAACTGTGAGAACACAGTTTTTAAAATGTTTATGATTGTATATTATACCACATTTTGGTGATTTTTGGAAGTCATTTGATGATAGTAAACTCG
>ERZ773099.619-NODE-619-length-29403-cov-6.675787_pt1 | contig 29403 bp, 18 predicted proteins | sample MGYA00511120_ERZ773099 | MGnify/ENA primary metagenome ERZ773099 (study PRJEB29015, sample SAMEA2738012) | human oral metagenome | biome: human oral; feature: human-associated habitat; material: dental | place: China | collected 2104 ... | reverse complement strand
GCCATTCAATTTCCGCGAGCGAGCCGTTTGATTCTCTGCGATGAGGACGTGCCTGATGTCGCAGGGCGCGGGGCGCTGCATCGAAGTCATGGTGCAAATATATAGCCCGGTAAAAATCTGCTTGCATTAAGCAATTCACTACACTATAATACTACTTGTAGCGTCGGGCAAGTAGGAGGATGAAAATGACATTTGACAAGGTAAGAGAGATTATCGTTGAACAGTTGAGTGTTGACGAGTCAATGGTTACGATGGACACCAATCTTATGAAAGATCTTGAGGCTGACTCTTTGGACGCCGTGGAAATAATCATGGCGATAGAGGAGGAGTTCGATCTTGAAATTCCTGACGAAGAGGCTGAAAAATTTCGGCTGGTCGGGGATCTTGTAAAGTATGTTGATGACAATATTGAAAATTAATTAGGACCCGCCTTCGCGGGTTTTCTTATTATGGGGAAAGGAACAGAAATCAATGGCAAAAAAGAACGCAAAAATTTCCAATGCCGTAATCAAGCGCCTCCCTCGTTACAGGCGCTATTTGATCGAACTGAGAAAAAAGGGAATAGAGAAAATATCTTCAAAGGAATTCAGCGAACTCATAGGTTATACCGCTTCGCAGATCAGACAGGATTTCAACAATTTCGGAGGGTTTGGTCAGCAGGGGTACGGCTACAGTGTGGACGGGCTCTGCCGTGAGATAAGCGCAATATTGGGGCTGGACAAAGAATACAAGATGGTAATAGTCGGCGCGGGCAATTTGGGGCAGGCCATTGCAAAGTACACCAGATTCCATAAGCAGGGCTTCAAAATATGCGCGGCTTTCGACATAAACCCGAGACTTATAGGGAAGCAGCTTGAAGGTATAGACATACTCGATCAGGAAGAGCTTGTCGAGTATGTGGAAAGGGAATGTATCGACATAGGCATAATCTGCGTGAACCGCGACAGCGCTCAAGAGGTTGCGGATAAACTGTGTTTTGCCGGGGTACGCGGAATCTGGAATTTTGCCATAACCGATATAGAGGTTCCTTCGCACATTGCGCTCGAGGTGGTTCAGCTGTCCGACAGTCTGCATGCCCTGGCGTACCACATGAATGCGTTGCACAAAAAATAAAAAAACAACCGCTTCGCATGCGCAAGGCGGTTGCTGAAATTGATTTTTTACTATGCCTCTGCCGGTGCATCAACGGGACAGACTCCGGCACAAGCGCCGCAGTCAATGCAGCTGTCCGCATCAATAACATACTGGCTGTCGCCTTCACTGATTGCTCCAACCGGGCATTCAGGTTCGCAAGCGCCACAACTGATGCAAGCATCCGAAATTTTGTAAGCCATATTAAATCCTCCTTATAGAAATCTCTTGAAATGAATCCGAGCACAGTATAACAGAAAGAAACGGAGAAGTAAAGATGAAAGTTTATGCTTTGAGCGGTAAAAGCGGAACGGGAAAAAGCTTTCAGGCGATGAATCTGTGCAACAGGTTGAACATTGAAAGCATCATTGACGACGGCCTGTTTATTTTTCACAACCGTGTGGAAGCCGGGATCTCCGCAAAAAGGCAGGAAACCCGTGTGGGAGCCATCAAGACGGCGCTTTTTACAAGCGATGAACACAGAGATTCCGTGATAAGGAAAGTGGCGCAAAGAGAACCGGAATCAGTGTTGATTATTGGAACTTCCGACAGAATGGTAAAAAAAATAGCAAAACGCCTGAACCTGCCGGCTATAAGTGAAATAATACACATCGAAGACATTTCCACTGAAGAGGATCTGAAAATTGCTTTCAAACAACGCATCATTCAGGGTAAGCACGTAATTCCCGTGCCGACGCTTGAGCTGAAACGTGATTTTGCGGGATATTTCATGAACCCCCTCAGGATCTTCAAAGGAAGTTTTTTCGGCGGCGACGCCGGACAAGGGGAGCGAACGGTCGTCAGGCCGACTTTCAGTTACATGGGGAAGTTTTATATCTCCGATTCCGTGATTTTGGATATAGCAAACTGTGTGGCAAGGGAAAACGAAGCGGTCGGGAAAATATATAAAGTCTATGAAAACACCGCTCCGGACGCGCTGGACGTCAGGATCTCGCTCGGTATAAAAAAAGGATTTAAGGCATGGGAGGGCGCAGAGGAATTTCAGCGTTGCCTTGCGCTCCAAATCGAGAACATGACGGCGTTCAACGTTGTCAGGGTCGATGTGGAGATAAAGGAGATATTGCAGTAACGGACCGGGAACCCGCGAATCCGGAAAGATCGGGAGTTCCGAAATTCATTTCCGGGTTGTGTAAATGAGAAAATCCGCAGAACCCGCCATCGCCATGGACACCTCAAAATATTTGACACATCGCCTTAAAAACCATATAATTAAGTGAGTCGAAATGCCCTTTAACAGCTTCGCCTGTTCTGGTTTGGGTCCTGCGCAATAGGATGCCGTGAACCTTGTCAGGTCCGGAAGGAAGCAGCAATAAGCGGAAGTTCTTATGTGCCGCAGATCAGCCTTCTTCAGAGTCATGCGGAGCTGTTAAAGGGCATTTGATTTTGTCAATAAGGATAATTATATGAAGCACTATCTATCACTGTACAGAAAATATAGACCGGAAGTATTTCCGGAACTTATAGGGCAGGATCATATCGTCCGCATTTTGAAGCATCAGATCGCGGCCGATACGCTTAGCCACGCGTATTTGCTGTGCGGAACGCGCGGAACGGGAAAGACGACTACCGCAAGGATTCTGGCAAAGGCGGTCAACTGCACCGGGGATGCCGGGCGTCCCTGCGGAGTATGTGAGAACTGCAGAGCCATAAGCGCGGGCAGGTTCATGGATGTGATCGAGATAGACGCCGCGTCGAACAACGGTGTAGACAATATACGCGAATTGCGGGAGAGCGTGAATTATCCGCCGAGCACAGGCAGAAAAAAAGTATATATCATAGATGAAGTACACATGCTTTCGCAGGGGGGATACAATGCGCTTTTGAAAACGCTGGAAGAACCGCCCGAACACGTGATGTTCATACTTGCCACCACAAACCCCGAGAAGATGCCGCAGACCGTAATGTCCAGATGCATGAGGCTGGACTTTAAGCGGGTGACTGCAAAGGAACTGGCGGAAAAAATGCGGGAAGTCTGCATGGAATCGGGAGTTGAGAGCACCGATGAGGCATTGTCGCTTTTGGCAGCCAATGCGGACGGATCGGTCAGAGATGCGCTCAGTCTGCTCGAGCAGTGTCTTTCCGGTGGAAACAATGCCATCGACAGAGAAACGGTGCTTGAATATCTTGGAGCGGTTTCTCAGGATTTCTACCTGAAGTTGACGGATGACATCATCGGCAAGAGAGTTTCCGATGCTTTTTTTCTGCTGGATGCCGCATTGAGGGACGGAAAAGATGTGAAGCAGATCATGAAAGACTGGATGGAGTATTACAGAAGTCTTTTGATAGTGAAGTTTGTAAAAAAGCCTGAAGACATGCTGAATATGTCGGCGGACAACATAGAAAAACTCAGGGAACAGAGCAAGGATATCGGTGTTTCGACACTGAACAGAAGCATAATGATACTGGCAAAGGCCATAAATGACGCGGCGTATTCGACACAGGCGAGGATCCTGATGGAAGTTGCCATCGTTGCGATAGCCGAGGAAACGGATTACAGCGATGTTGCGCCTGACCGTCATGCCGCCCGCCGCTCAGCCCCTGAATCGGACAGGAAAGCAAAGGCGGTCACCAAGAACGTGCCGGATCCGAAGCCTCGGACGCGGGACTCCGCCGCGGAGCAGGCAGCAAGCAGCCCGCCGAAAGCCCGGATGCGGTACAAACAGGAAGAATTGGACGACATATGGGACGCCGCGTCGGACAAGATAGCGGCAGAACAGGCGTCAATGCGTGTAATGAAGAACTTCCGTCTGGTTGCCATGAACGATACCGAGTTCAAAATTGCGGCGCCGGGCGTCAACGAAACATTTGAGAAGCGCTTAAAGGATAAGACTGAAAGAATTTGCGAAGTAATGGAAGAACAGACCGGCAGAAAGATGCGAATGGTCATAAAGTCAAGTGACCCGTCGGCGGAAGAAGAGTCGGCGGAAGAAGACATACAGTCGATAGCCGAAAAGGCTTCCGGGGAAATCGGCGTACCGGTGGCGATAAAGGAGAGTTCGGAAATTTAAGTGGAAAAAACGGTGAAATCCCGGCATATTGTACGGTCGGTATGCGCCATAGTAACGATGGACAACTGCATACGGAGAATAGAACCAAGTGGGAAATAAAATCAAATGGATAAGAAATGGAGGAAAAAATAAATGGGAAAAGGAATGAGAGCGGGCAAGAAGCCGAAAACAGGCGGAGCAGGCGGAAGAAAGGGTCAGATGGAGCAACTCCGTCAGATGCAGGCCATGCAGGAGGAAATGGAGAAGATGCAGGCCGAGCTTGATGAAAAGGAGATTGAAACGACCGCGGGCGGCGGTGTCGTAAAAGCGGTGATCAGCGGAAAAAAGGAACTGAAATCCCTTACGATAGATCCCGACGTCGTGGATCCCGATGATGTGGAGACGCTTCAGGACCTCGTTATGGCTGCCATAAACGAGGGGATGAGGCGGATTGACGAGATGACCGGCGGTGAGTACGAGAAACTGACCGGCGGACTCAACATTCCGGGACTTTAGAAAAGGTGAATGCGATGAATCAGTTCCCGAAACCGTTCGGCAGGCTGGTCGGCGAACTCGCGAAACTTCCCGGAGTGGGGAACAAAACGGCGCAGAGGCTGGCTTTTCATATTCTTTCGGTCAGCGATCGTGAGGCGGAAGCGCTTGCATCGTCTATTTACGATGCAAAGAAGACGATGCGATATTGCTCTGTATGCGGAAATCTGACGGACAGGGATCCGTGCCATGTGTGCGATGACAAAGAGCGGAACCGGAACGTAATATGCGTGGTGGAAAGTCCTCGTGATGTAATGGCGATGGAAAGAATACGGGAATACAGGGGTTTGTACCACGTTCTTAACGGCGTGATTTCGCCCATGGAGGGAATCGGTCCCGAAGACATAAATTTAAAAAGCCTGATAAACAGGCTTAGAGAAAATCCCGGCATTTCGGAAGTTATTTTGGCAACGAATCCCAATATAGAGGGAGAAGCCACTGCGATGTATATTTCGCGTTTGCTGCACAGTTCCGGCATAAGGGTTACCAGAATAGCCCACGGTCTGCCTGTCGGCGGTGATTTGGAATATGCGGACGAGGTGACGCTCATAAAGGCTATGGAGGGACGCACCGAAATATAGCGTTGATCCGATCCGGCTAAACATCAAAAAAATCGGCCAGTTCAAAACTTGCGTTTTCAGTCCGCTGAAGCGTTAATCCGATCCGGTTAAGCATCAAAAAATCCGGCGGTTGCCCGGCGTCATTTAGCCGAGCAATGCGCGGTACCATGCGGTATTCGAGAAGAAGAAGTTACTTATCTGTATGAACACCACAAACGCCATGAAGACGGGAGCTATCCAGCGCATGCAGAAATGGACAAATCCTTTGCTTTTATATGGCGAACTGCTCTCGATTTCATCATCGAGGAAGCCCCTGCGGACCCAACCGAACAGAATGGCCGTAAAGAACCCGCCAAGCGGCATCAGTATGCCTTCTCCGCCGAGGTCGAATACATCAAGCCAGCTGCCCAATCCGAACGGTTTCCACATTCCCTGATTTCCTCCGAGTTGGTCCAGCGCGACCAGAGTGCTTCCCAATATGGTCGTAATCGTAATTCCAAGAACCACAACCGGTCTGCTCGCGCCCTTATTGCGCTTGATTCTCGAGTCCATTATCGCGGAAATTCCGCCTTCCATCATTCCGATCGAGGATGAGAAGGCCGCGACGAAAACCAGCAGGTAGAATATGAAACCGAATATCGGTCCCACGCTTCCCATGGAATTAAATACCGTCTGCAGTGACACGAACAGAAGCCCCGGTCCTCCGGTAGGGGGCAGCCCTTCCGAGAAAACCGCGGGGAAAACGGCAAGTCCGGCGAGCAGCGCCGCCAAAGTGTCGAATACGGGGATCAGTTTTGCGCTCTTATCGAGATCGGCGTCTTTTTTCATGTAAGAACCGTATGCGATCAATGCGCCTGACGCCAGTGAAATGGAGAAGAACATCTGCCCGCCTGCCATCGCGAAGGCCTTGAACCAACCCGTTCCCGCAAAGACCTTGAAGTCGGGCTTGAACATGAACTTGATCCCCTCCATACCGTGAGGCAGGGTGCAGCATTTAACCACGGTTATCAGCAGCATCAGAAACAGCAGCGGCATCCCGTAAGCGCAGAACTTTTCGATGCCGTTTTCAATTCCTCTGAACACCGTATAAGATGTGAGAAGAAGAAACAGAAGCGTGAACAGCACTGTCATCTTGGTATCCGAAACAAAAGACTGGAAGAACGCGTTACTTTTTACTCCGTTCATTCCGAATGAGGCGCCGATGATGTCACCGAAGTTTGCTATCGTGTATTTAATTACCACTCCTCCCAGTACGCAGTAGAAGCATAACAGCAGGAAAGGAACCAAGGTTTCAAAAACACCCACGAATTTGAATTTAGGGCTTGCGGCCTGAAAAGCTTCCACCGCAGCCTTGCCGGTTTTTCTTCCCAGTGAGAGTTCAGCCAAAAGAAGAGGATAACCTATAAAGACAGCCATAACAATGTAAATCAGGAGAAAGGCGAACCCGCCGTTGGCTCCCATCTTGTAAGGGAACCCCCAAATATTCCCCAGACCGATTGCAACTCCGATTGCGGACATCAGAAACCCGAAATGGGATCTGAACATGCCCTTACTTTCATTCATCATAAAATTATCCTCCTCAAAAATTTAACTGACAATATTATAGTCGTATGGAGTTTGTGCGTCAATCACAAAAACAAAAAGGAACGAAAAAAATTGTTGTATTACACTATAAAAAAATAACAAGTGATATGATATAATGAATGCGATTTCATTTGTTGATTCATAGATCAAAAAATAAAAGAGTTGTCGACCCGTTAAGCCACCGACGGGTCTATGATTTTACTGAGCGCCTGTTGAACTGGAGAGAGCAGAAATGCCATTTAAAAAGAAAAAGGATCCGAGGGTTCCTTTGAACAAAAGAGAAAAGGTGCTGAGAGAATCTCTCAGGTTTGTGAGCGTCACGCTCGGAGCGGTCATCTGCGCCTTCAACATAAACAGTTTTGTGAACGCGGGCGGCCTGTTTCCGGGCGGATATTCCGGGGTCACGCTCATGATAACGAGATTGTTTTACAAATACGCGGGAATATTTGTGCCGTATTCAGTAATATTTCTGCCGCTGAACGCCGTTTCGACATATCTCGGAATAAAGAGTATGGGGAAAAAATTCACTTTTTATTCATTGTATTATGTGGTTCTGTCGAGTCTTTTGACGGACATGCTTCCGCACGTGGCGATAACTTCGGATGTCCTGCTGGCAGCGGTATTCGGCGGTATTACGAGCGGCATTTCGGGCCTGCTGTGCCTGTGGGTAGGGACAAGCGGCGGCGGAACGGATCTTTTGTCTGTGTATTTTTCGGAGAAGAAGGGTATCAATACGTGGAATTATATTTTGCTCGGCAATGTTGTCATTCTGGTGCTTGCCGGTTTTTTCTTCGGCTGGGACAAGGCTCTGTATTCCATAATATATCAGTATGTGCTCATGCAGCTTTACGGAGAACTGTTCAAGCGCTACGAAAAGCATACTCTGATAGTGATAACGGACATGCCCGAATCGGTGTATGACAGGATAAGTATAATGACCCGCCACGACGCGACGTTGTTCAAGGGCGAAGGTTTCTTTCTGGAGAAAAAGAAAAACATGATTTATTCCGTGGTTGAAAGCAATCAGGTTGATATGATCGTAAAGGATATAAGGGATACGGATCCGGATGCGTTTATCAACGTTCTGAAGACGGAGCGTCTTGCAGGACGTTTTAACAGAAGACCGCGGTATTGAAATGGAGGATCGGATGGCAGAAGTTCTGATGAGGGGAGCGGACGTAAATGCCGCGATGAAAGAGAATATGGCCGGACGGGTTGAGAGATTGAAAGAAAAAGGAATTCAACCTGTTTTAAATATAATCAGGGTCGGAAAAAGAGCGGACGACTTGGCGTATGAAAGAGGCGCCGGCAGGCGCATGGAGAGCGTGGGCGTGGAGATGAGAGTCACGGAACTTGCCGAAGACATAAGCATGGAGCGGCTTATCGAAACTTTTTCGGATATCAACGAGGACGGTAATGTTCACGGCATAATGCTGTTCAGGCCTCTGCCCGGGCATCTTGATGAAGCCGAAATTGCGTCTCTCATAGATCCCGCAAAAGATGTTGACTGCATGAGTCCGGTTAACATCGCCAAAGTATTCACAGGTGATGAATCGGGATTTGCACCCTGTACCGCTCAGGCGGTGATGGAAATGCTCGACCGTTACGAGATGGATTTAAGAGGAAAGAATGTAACGATAGTCGGGAGAAGCATGGTGGTGGGGAAACCCCTCGCAATGTTGATACTGAAGAAGAACGCCACGGTGACGATCTGCCACACGGGTACGGCGAATCTTGCGGAAGAGTGCAGAAGAGCCGACATAGTCGTTGCCGCCGCCGGCAAAGCAAAAATGATAACCGCCGACATGATAAGAAAAGGAAGCGTTGTCGTCGATGTAGGGATTAACGTCGATGAGGATGGAAACCTTTGCGGAGATGTTGACTTTGAGAACGTCGCGCAGCTGGCTTCCCGCATAAGCCCCGTTCCGGGCGGTGTGGGCGGAGTCACATCGTCGGTGCTTGCCGAACACGTTATCAGAGCGGCGGAGACCGCGGAGCAGCGTGAATAAAGGAACGACTCGCATCGGGTGTATGATGCGGCGAAGCAGGAATAAAGAAATGACTCGCATCGGGTGTGTGATGCGGAGAAGCGTGAATAAAGGAACGACTCGCATCGGGTGTGTGATGCGGCGATGTGCGCGTGTTATTGTGCGTCATTGTACGTCAATATGCGTATGATATTGTGCGTCAGTATGCGCATATGGTCATATATGATAGGGATTTTAGAGATAAGGAGAGAATTTAATGGACGATTTTTCTAAAAAAAGTACTTGCGGAAAGTGTTACTGGGTCAGGACTATTATATTGACGGCGGTGCTTTTGGCGACGTTGGGGTTCGTAATATTTCAGAAAGACGGATTCATGGTTTCCAGAAAGTATATAAACGATATGAAAGTACCGAAGACTACACTTGAGGCGAAGTATGAACTGAAAAACAACCCGGAGCTGGTCAAGACGGACATGGAACGTTACCTTGCGAATCAAAGCGGCTCCAGAAGTATAGACATGAAGGGCAACGTTACCCTCAGGCAGGAATTTGTTGCGAAAAAAGATAAACTCACAAAGGTACAGATGTTCTTTTCCAATGCGGGCAATTACAAAGCCAAGGGGAAGGTAACGGTTTCGCTGCTCGACGCAAAAAACAGGCGCATTGCCGAAACAGAGCTGAAGACGAATTTGATCGTGCACGATTCGGCGACCGTTTTTTCCTTTGTGCGAGATTCCGAGGCGGCGAACAGGAATAAGATAATAACCACGAGAGGAAAGGCGAAGTTCAGAAAGTGGATCGAACTCGATGAGAATAAAAAGTACAAACTGCAGGTGAAGTCGGTCGGCGTGAAGTCGAAAAAACCGTTTGCGATAAAGATTTTGTCGGATAAGAAAGATGACGCGAATCATCTGACGAGAGTGGGCGATGACGGAGAAAAGGTCGTGAAAGGCGAGCATCTTTTTGCGGCGCTCGGATACAGATACTTTAAGTACTCGTTCTTCTCGATCTTTATAGCGGTAATCGCTTTGGCCATAGTTTTTGTTGTGCTTCCGATAGGAAAAATCGAAGAAAAAATCAACAGAAAGAGAAGGAGAAGCCCGATAGACCTGAACCGCATGCTTTTGCGCGGAATGTTTATTCTTACGCCGCTTATGGGATTCTACATAATCTCTAAGATCGCGAAAATGTCTGTAATCGAAACCCTGGAACTGTTGTTCTCTTTCCAAGGTCTTTTAAACATATTCATAATAGCCATGCTGTGGTGGATATTCTACGTCATCACAAACAGGACGAAGGCCGCCATAATACTGACGACGCTGTCGGCGTTCTGTTTCGCTTTCGCCAACTATATGATGCTTCTGTTCCGGGATTCGCCGCTCATTGCGACCGATATAATAAACTGGAGAACGGGCATGGAGGTCGCCGGCGGTTACAGCATGAGCTTTAACAGGGCGAGTCTGTGGGCGATAATGCTGACGGTGATATGGATAGTAATGGCGATTAAGCTGAAAGGCAATAAGGGGCTTGGATGGAAGAAACGCGGTGTGGCGCTTATCTCTGTCGTGGCTTTTGGATTCCTTTTTAACTATGTTTTCTTCACGAGTTCGGTTATAGAGGACCACAACGTGAGAGTTTCGAGCTTCAGACCCAAGAGCAACTACTATAAGCACGGGTACGCGCTGTCGTTCCTGGTCACCGTGAATATGTCGATAGTTGAAAAGCCGAAGAATTATTCGCCCGAAAATGTCCGCAGAATCGCGGCAAGGTACAAGCCGGATACCGCTTCAAAGGTGACGGCGACGACAAAGAAGACTCCGAACATAATAGGGATAATGAACGAATCGTTCGCCGACCTGCAGTTCATAAACAAATTCAAGACCAATAAGGACTACATGCCGTTTTTCAACAGTCTCAAGAAGAATACAATAAAGGGAACGATGCACACGTCGATATTCGGAGGCGGTACCGCATGTACGGAATTTGAATTTCTGACAGGATTTTCGATGCAGCACCTTCCGTTCCACTCTGTTCCGTATACCAACAGGACTACGTCGATGACGCCGTCGCTGACGTGGAAACTCAAGCAGAGAGGATATGCCGGTGACATCGCTTTCCACCCGGGCATGAACAAGTCGTACAACAGGAACAACGCTTACCCGAACCTCGGGTTCAACAAGTACATATCCATGGAAGATTTGAACAAACCGGAGAAAATCAGGTCTTTCATTTCCGATAAACAGGACTATGAGGTGGTTAAACAGCAATATGAAAAAGCGAAGGCAAACAACAGCAATATTCCTTTTTACATGTTCAACGTGACGATACAGAACCACGGAGGGTATCTGTACTCGTCGGGGATAGTCGATTCCGGAATATCCATAGAGGACGATTCGCTTAAGCAGGAAGAGGCGGGGCAGTTTTTGAACCTGATGAAGAAATCGGACGATGCGCTCAAGGAACTGATAGATTACTTCAAGAAGGTGGACGAGCCTACCGTGCTTGTATTTTTCGGTGACCATCAGCCGAGGGTGGAGAACGAATTCTACAATGAGCTTTTCAACTCATCTGACAAGAACGAGATGAAGTTGCTGCGCGAGGAGAAGAAATACAGGGTGCCGTTCATGATATGGGCGAACTACGACATAAAAGAGAAAGAAAACGTAAATATCAGTGCAAACTACCTGTCTGCGTATACGATGAAAGCGATAGGCGGCCAGATGAGCGGATACGACAAGTACCTTATGGATATGTACAAGAAGATGCCGGTTATAACCGACATAGCGTGCATGGACAGCAAAGGCAACCTTTACGATCCCGATGAAAAAGACAATAAGATGCGGGAGCAGGTGAGAGAATATCAGGCCGTACAGTACAATGGACTGATCGATACGGAAAACAGAGTGAAAAACTTCTATTACCTGAAAGAAAAGTCCGGTGGTAAAAGGTGATCGGAGAGAAATATTATGGCGGAATTCAAGCTAAAATCCGAATATAAGCCTACGGGTGACCAACCTCAGGCTATAGAAAGGCTCGTAAGAGGTTTTCGGGAGGGGCGGAAACAGCAGACCCTGCTCGGCGTTACGGGTTCGGGAAAGACATTTACTATGGCGAACGTGATAGAACAGGTAGGGAAACCTACTCTGATCATAAGCCACAACAAGACGCTGGCGGCACAGCTGCACGGTGAATTCAAAGAGTTTTTCCCGGACAATGCGGTCGAGTATTTTGTGAGCTACTACGACTATTACCAGCCGGAGGCATATGTTCCGTCCACGGATACGTACATAGAAAAAGATTCGGACATAAACGACGAGATCGAAAAGCTGCGGCACAGTGCTACCGCAGCTCTCTTTGAAAGGAAAGACGTCATAATAGTGGCGAGTGTATCGTGCATATACGGTCTCGGAAGTCCGTTTGATTATGAGAATCAGATGCTGTCGCTGAGACCGGGCATGTTTAAAAGCAGGGAACAAATATTGCGCAAGCTGGTTGACATACAGTATTCCAGAAATGACATGGTTCCGGAAAGAGGAAGTTTCCGCGTCAGAGGAGATGTGATCGATATATTTCCGGCAGGGGCGAATAACCCGGTGCGGGTAGAGTTGTTCGGAGATGAAGTGGAGAGCATTAAAGAAATAAATGCCGTAACGGGCGAAATCCTCGGTATCAGGAAACATGTCGCAATATACCCGGCCACGCATTACGTGACTTCGCCGGAAAAGGTCGATGCGGCCATGCTCACCATCGGAAGAGAGCTTGAAGAGCGTATAAAGTGGTTTCGGGACAGGGGAAAACTTCTGGAAGCGCAGAGGATAGAGCAGCGTACGAGATATGACATGGAGATGCTCAGAGAACTCGGAACATGTAAGGGGATAGAAAATTATTCAAGGCACCTGAACGGCATGCCCGCGGGATCAAGGCCGTATACCCTTATGGATTACTTCCCGGACGACTACATGATAATGATAGATGAATCGCACGTTATGTTACCTCAGCTCAGAGCCATGTATGCGGGCGACAGGTCGAGAAAACAGTCGCTTGTCGACTACGGATTCAGACTTCCGTCCGCGCTCGACAACAGACCGTTGCAATTTTCCGAGTGGGAAGGACTGGTTGACAGGGTAATGTACGTAAGCGCAACCCCTGCTGCATATGAGAGAGAAAAGTCAAACGGAATTACGGCGGAACAGGTAATAAGACCCACGGGGCTGCTCGATCCCGAGATTCAGGTGTGCCCTACCGAAAATCAGATCGACGATCTGATAGGGAAGATAAATGAAACCGTGGAAAGGGGCGGAAAGGCGTTTGTGACCACCCTGACGAAGAAGATGGCGGAAAGCCTTACCGACTATCTTGTGAATGCGGGAGTAAGGACACGTTATCTCCACTCCGAGATAGACACGCTTGAGAGACTTGAAATAATAAGAGATTTGAGGCTCGGCGAATTTGATGTTCTGGTCGGAATAAATCTTTTGCGGGAGGGGCTGGATATACCTGAGGTTCAGCTGGTTGCTATACTCGACGCGGATAAAGAGGGATTTTTGCGCACGGAAACCTCGTTGATTCAGACCATAGGACGGGCCGCAAGAAATGTCGACGGCAAGGTGGTCATGTACGGCGACAGAATCAGCGGAGCCATGAAATCGGCGATGGACGAAACGGAGCGCAGACGTACGATACAGCAGGAGTACAACGAAAAGAACAATATAACTCCGAAGACCATAGAAAAATCGGTGAGAGAGGTGATCGAGGCTACCGGACTTGCCCGGCAGAGTGAGACGTACAAGGGCAAGAAACCCGAGGAACTCACTTCGAACGAGCTGAAAAAGTATGTTGAAATAATGGAAAAGGATATGCGGCAGGCGGCTGACGACCTGCAATTTGAGCGGGCGGCGGAATTGCGCGACCGTATATTTGAATACAAGAGCAAGAGAATGTAGTTGAGGCACAACGGCGCGGGCATGCCGGCGCACACGTCGATGTCGTGTATGACGGCGGCGCGCAAGTATCGAACAGCCGGATATGCCGCCGGCGCGCAAATCGGACATTGCTGCGGCGCGCAAGCGTCGAATAGCCGGATATGCCGCCGGCGCGCAGGTGCCGAATATATGTGAAGTTGAAAGAGGTACGGATTGAAAAATGAAATCGTCATAAAAGGCGCGAATGAAAACAACCTGCGGAATCTGGACGTCACAATACCAAAGAATAAACTTGTGGTTCTGACGGGGCTTTCAGGTTCGGGAAAGACCTCGTTGGCATTCGATACGATATATGCAGAGGGACAGAGGAGATATGTTGAGAGCCTGTCGGCGTACGCAAGGCAGTTTCTCGGGCAGATGGATAAGCCGGACGTCGAATTTATAGAGGGACTTTCACCGGCGATCTCGATAGACCAGAAGACGACGGCTAAGAATCCGAGATCGACGGTCGGAACCGTTACGGAAATTCACGACTATTTGCGACTTCTCTATTCAAGGATAGGCAAACCTCACTGCCCGATCTGCGGGAGAGCTATTTCCAGTCAGAGCGTCGATCAGATAGTGGATTCCATAACTTCGCATAATGAGGGTATGCGGGTTCAGATAATGGCGCCTGTGGTAAGGCAGAGAAAAGGAGAACACGCCAAGGTGATCGAGAGGATAAGAAAGGAAGGATACACGAGAGTGCGTGTTGACGGAGAGATTCTTTCCCTCGATGAGGACGAGATAAGGCTCGACAAGAAATTCAAGCACACCATAGAAATCGTGGTTGACCGTGTGATAGTGAGAGAGGGGCAGGAGGGGAGACTTGCCGAGGCCGTCGAACTTGCTATGAAAGAGGGAGAAGGTCTTTTGAACGTTCTTCTGCAGGACAGGGATTTCAGCAAGGAGCAGGTCTTTTCCACAAAACTTGCATGCCCCGAGCACGGTGTGAGCATAGAAGAACTTGAACCGAGAATGTTTTCTTTCAACAGTCCCTTTGGAGCGTGCGAGTCGTGCAGCGGTCTCGGATTTACGGAAAAGATACTTCCGGAAACGATGGTGGATTCCGACAAGAGCATCCTCAGAGGAGCTTTGAGCAGAATATACGCAACGATGGAATACAGCGGATTTTACAGAAACATCGTTGAAGTTATAGCCGAGCAGCAGGGAGTGGATACTTCGCTGCCGTTCAGAGAACTGCCGGAGAAGTTTAAAAAGACGATTTTGTACGGCACGGGGAATAAGAACGTAAAGTATACCTACAAGAGCCGGGGCGGAAAGGTTCAGAAGTTTGATCACCCGTTTGAAGGTCTTATCAACAATGTTGAGAGGAGATACAGGGAGACGGGGTCAAGTTTTTTTAAAGAACGCATGAGCAAATTCATGGTCACGCGCGGCTGCCCGGACTGCGGAGGCAAACGTTTGAAACCCGAAGTTCTCGCGGTTACCGTGGCGGACAGGAATATAGCGGAGCTGTCGGACATGTCCATAAGAGACGCGCTCGATTTTATCGAAAACATCAAGCTTACCGAACGCGATGCGATGATAGGCAGGCAGATTCTCAAAGAGATTCGGGAACGCCTGAATTTTCTCGTGAATGTGGGACTTGATTACCTTACGCTGTCGCGGTCCGCGGGAACGCTTTCCGGCGGTGAGGCTCAGAGAATAAGACTTGCAACTCAGATCGGTTCAGGGCTGACCGGAGTTTTGTATATACTTGACGAGCCGTCGATAGGGCTTCATCAAAAGGACAACGAAAAACTTCTGAAAACCCTGCGGCACCTCGTGGAATTGGGGAATACCCTGATAGTTGTCGAGCATGACGAGGATACCATGCATGCGGCGGATCACATCGTGGACATAGGACCGGGCGCGGGAGTTCACGGCGGGAAACTTGTGGCGCAGGGAACCGCGGAAGACATAATGAAAAACAGGGATTCTCTTACGGGACAGTACCTTTCCGGAGATAAGAAAATCGTCGTGCCGGATAAGCGTCGAAAAGGAAACGGCAGGAAACTCACGATAAAGGGGGCGCGCGAAAACAACCTCAAGGGTATGGATGTAGAAATTCCTCTCGGTAAATTTGTGTGCGTTACGGGAGTTTCGGGCTCGGGAAAGAGCAGCCTAATAAATGAAGTTCTGAATAAAGGTCTGGCTCGCATACTGCACAGATCTCAGGAAGAACCCGGGGAGTTCAAAGAAATACGCGGTACGGAAAATGTGGACAAGATCATCGACATAGACCAGTCCCCGATAGGCAGGACTCCGAGATCCAATCCCGCGACATATACGGGCATGTTCACTCACATACGCGATCTGTTCGCCTCGGTGCCGGAAGCCGGGATAAGAGGATTTCAAAAGGGAAGGTTCAGTTTCAACGTGAAAGGCGGCAGGTGCGAAGCCTGCAAAGGAGACGGGATACTGAAGATAGAGATGCATTTCCTTCCGGACGTGTACGTACCGTGCGAGGTCTGCAAGGGGAAAAGATATAACAGAGAAACCCTTGAAGTCAAATATCGCGACAAGAGCATATTCGATGTCCTGGATATGAGCGTCGCGGAGGCGCTCGACTTTTTCAAAAACATTCCGCCGATCAGGCGTCATCTTGAAACTCTGAACGAGGTGGGGCTTGACTATATCAAACTCGGTCAGCCGTCAACTCAGCTCTCCGGCGGAGAAGCGCAGCGCGTGAAACTCGCGTCGGAACTCTCAAAGCGCAGTACGGGAAAGACTCTGTACATACTTGACGAACCGACGACGGGACTGCACTTTGCGGATGTCGATAAACTCATCTCGGTTCTGGACAAACTCGTTGACGCGGGGAATACCGTGGTTGTTATAGAGCATAATCTCGATGTGATCAAGCGGGCCGACCACATAATAGATCTGGGACCGGACGGCGGGATACGCGGCGGCAGTATAGTCGCCACAGGTACTCCTGAAGAGGTGGCGGAGTGTGAAACTTCCTATACCGGGCAATTCTTGAAGAAAATGCTGAAATAGTATATAATAGTAAGGATAATGTTCGCTATTGACGGCTTGCGGCATATTGACGTATTTGGGACGTATTTGGAGAGAAAAAATGATTAAGAATGAAAACCTGACCATGTTGACGGATTTTTATGAGCTTACCATGGCAAACGGGTACCTGAAGTCGGGGATGAAAGACCATATAGCCTACTTCGACATGTTTTTCCGCAGGGTGCCGGACAAAGGCGGTTATGCGATTATGGCGGGGATAGAGCAGGTCGTAGACTACCTTGACAATTTGAAATTCACGGGAGAAGACATAGACTACCTGAGGAGCAAGGGTATTTTTTGCGAGGAGTTTCTGCAGTATCTGCGGGATTTCAAGTTCGAATGCGACGTGTGGGCGGTGCCGGAGGGGACTCCCATATTTCCGCATGAACCGGTCATAACGGTCAGGGGTTCGGTGATTCAGGCACAGTTCATAGAGACGATGCTGCTGCTCATAGTGAACCACCAGAGTCTTATCGCGACCAAGGCAAGCAGGATCGTTCGCGCCGCGCAGGGAAGACCCGTCATGGAATTCGGATCAAGGCGCGCACACGGAGCTTCGGCGGCGGATTTCGGAGCCAGAGCCGCTTACATAGCGGGATGTGCCGGAACCGCATGTACCATATCGGACAGGGATCACGCCATTCCCGCGATCGGAACCATGGCGCACAGCTGGGTTCAGATGTTTGCCGATGAATACGACGCGTTTAGCGCATACTGTAAAATATATCCCGACAACTGTGTTTTGCTCGTGGACACGTACAATGTCCTGAAGTCCGGAGTTCCGACGGCCATAAAGGTTTTTAAAGAATATAAACCGAAAAATATGGGAATCAGGATAGACAGCGGGGACATAGCGTATCTCACGAAAAAAGCGAGAAAGATGCTCGATGATGCGGGGCTTGAGGACTGTAAAATCACGATCTCAAACTCACTCGACGAATATCTGATAAGAGACATAATACTGGAGGGCGCCAAGGTCGATTCTTTCGGAGTGGGCGAAAGACTCATAACCGCAAGGTCGGAACCCGTATTCGGGGGAGTTTACAAGCTTGCGGCGCTTGAGAAAGAAGACGGCGAGATCGTTCCGAAGATAAAGATATCCGAAAACGTGGAAAAAATCACAAACCCCGGGTTCAAAACCTTGTATCGTCTTTACGACAGAGACAGCGACAAAGCTCTTGCGGACGTCATGACTCTGGACGGAGAAAGTATACCGGAAAAAGACGGCTATGTGATTTTTGATCCGAATGCGATATGGAAGACCAAGAAACTTAAAAATTTTTATGTGAGAAATCTGAGAGTACAGCTTTTCAGACACGGCGAGAGGGTGTATGAGTGTCCCGGCATTGAAGAAGTCAGAGATTACTGTGCGGAGCAGATGGAAACCATCTGGGAGGAAACCCTGCGCTTTGAGAACCCGCAGATTTACTATGTGGATCTCTCACGTAAACTCTGGGATATGAAGAACGGGTTGATAGAGAAATACACCAATAAATAAGTCTTATCAGAGCAGTATTGCGGAAATTGAAGGCGATGTTTGATCGAGAAGGATACCGATAAATAAAGGGAAAGATAATACATGTCAGAAAAACAAAAGATAATAAATATTGCGGTTATCGCGCACGTGGATGCGGGGAAATCGACACTGGTGGACGCGTTTTTAAACCAGAGCGGGGTTTTTCGCGAGAATCAGCAGATCGTCGATTGCGTAATGGACAGCGACGACATAGAAAGAGAACGGGGAATAACGATATATTCCAAGAACTGCTCTATAATGCACGGCGATACCAAGATAAACATAGTGGATACTCCGGGACACGCGGATTTCTCGTCCGAGGTGGAGCGTATAATGAAGACGGTCGATGCCGTGATTCTGCTCGTGGACTCGGGAGAAGGACCTATGCCGCAGACGAGGTTTGTCCTCGGTAAGTCGCTCGAGCAGGGATTGAATCCGATTTTGCTCATCAACAAGATCGACAAGAAGGATGCCAGGATAGATCAGGTTGTGGACGAGGTGTACGAACTGTTCATGGATCTCAATGCAAACGATGAGCAGCTTGATTTTCCGATACTGTACGGAATAGCGCGCCAGGGGATAGCGGTCAAAGATCCGGCGGAAGTCGAAAACATCAGCGTGGGCGAGGGAGAAAAGAAACTCAAACACACTCCGAGAGGATTCGGAGGCCTTGATATAACTCCGCTGTTCGATACTATAGTCGAACACTGCAAACCGTATCCCGACCTCAGAGATGAACCGCTTCAGCTACAAATTTCCACTCTCGGCTACGATGATTACATAGGCAGATTGGGAATAGGAAGGATCACGAAAGGTGTGATCGAGGAAAATCAGACGGTTGCGGTTGCCGGTGAAGACGGCGGGACGGAAAAGAAGAAAGTGAATCAGATATTCACGTACAGAGGGCTGAAACGTGTTCCCGTTGCGCGGGCTGAATGCGGTGACATCGTCGTCATATCGGGGATTCCCGACATATCCATAGGAGAAACCGTGTGCGACCCGGAAAATCCGCAACCCATGGAAATGATACACATAGAAGAACCGACGCTGTCGATGAACTTTATGGTAAACACCTCGCCGTTTGCGGGACAGGCCGGAAAATATGTTACGTCAAGGCATATCAGAGACAGGCTGGCCAAGGAACTTGAGGTAAACGTCGGACTGCTGGTCGAGGAAACGGACTCCACGGACTCGTTCAAGGTGTCCGGCAGAGGTGAACTCCATCTTTCCATTCTGATAGAGAACATGAGGAGAGAAGGATATGAGCTGGCGGTATCGAAACCCGAGGTAATAATAAAGCGCGGTGCCGACGGCAGGAAACTTGAGCCTGTCGAGGAAGTCGCAATAAACGTTCCAGACGAATATTCCGGTACAGTCATCTCAAAATTGAACCGGAGAAAAGGGATCATGGTTCAGATGAGCGGCGAGAACGGATTTTCGAGATTGGAATACCATGTGCCGACCAGAGGACTTTTGGGTTACAGAACCGAGTTCATCAACGACACGCACGGCGAGGGCAGCATGGAAAGACGCTTCTTCGACTTTGAGGAGTACAAGGGTGATATTCCGGGAAGAACCAACGGAGTTGCGATCGCGATGGAAGAGGGGGTATGCACGGCTTACGCTCTTTCCAACATAGGCGAACGCGTTCAACTTTTTGTCGATCCCGGGACACATGTGTACGAGGGGATGATAGTGGGCATGAATTCCCGGAGCGAAGATATGGGAGTCAACCCGTCCAAAGCGAAAAAAGTGAGCAATATGAGAGCCGCGGGCTCTGACGAAGCGGTAAAACTTTCGCCGCCGAGAACCTTCACGCTTGAAGAAGCTCTTGAGTTCATCGCGGACGATGAACTTGCCGAGATAACGCCCGATGCGGTAAGACTTCGCAAAAAACTGCTGAAAGAGCTGGAACGCAGAAGAGCGGGGAGATAGACCCGAAACATTGTTCGCATGTTGTTCGCACGTATAGGATAAAAGAGAGATGAACCTGAAACATTGTTCGCGCGTATAGGGGATAGACCCGAGGCGTTGAGGACGCGTATAGGAGATAAGAGATGATGGAATTTTTATTGGAAAAACTCTTTCCGGATTCAAAGAACCTGCCAATATGGGCGGAAGCCGCGGAATTTGCGTTGATTCTGCTGATTGGATGGCTTATGTGGAAAGTCATAAGGATAACGGTAAGGAAAGTTCTGGTAAAATCGGCGCTTGACGATGCGGTACATATATTGATTATACGAGTGGTATCCATAGTGTGGTGGATATTGATATTGCTCGTAATCATATCGAAACTGGACTTTATCAACATTGCGCCGATTCTGACGGTTATAGGTACGGGCGGAGCTGTCGCGGCAATAGCGATGAAAGACGGACTGAGCAACGTCGCGGGCGGATTCACCATGCTGTTCACCAAACCGTTTACGGCGGGAGACGAAATAGAGATAGGAGACACGGCGGGAATAGTCGATCATATAGATTTGCTGACCACACAGCTGCATACTTATGACAACAAGGTCGTCATAATACCCAACGGCACGGTAACGACCTCGGTAATCATCAACACCACGAAGAGGGATATTCGTAGGGTGAACGTGGAATTCAGCATTGCGGATGAACGACAGAGCGAAAGAGCCAAAGATATTATCTATCAAGCGGTAAAAGGCGGTAAACTTTTTCTTAAAGATCCGTCACCGAAGGTGCTGTTCAAAAGAGACGATGCCTACACTGCGGTTCTGAACGCCGGCGCATGGTGCAGGACGGAAGACAGGTTCGCCGCGGTCGAATATTTGCGGGAAGAAGTGAAGAAAGCCTTCGAGGCGGAAAATATAGAAACCGGTTACCGCCGTACGGATGTAAGCACGTTGAGGTAGTGTGCCTGCAACGACCGGTCGATGATCGGCGGGCATGTGAGTTTGCCGCATAGTGATGCGGAAAGGAAGAAGAATCTTTCGATGGAAGTATTGCTGCAGAAGAATGCGGCGGAATGGAGATTGTTTATGAAAAAAATAAAGAAATTTAAGCGGGTACTGGTTGCGAACAGAGGAGAGATCGCAATTCGAATATTCCGTGCGTGTACCGAACTGGGAATACGTACGGTTGCCATATACTCAGAGGAGGATAAGAAGTCGCTTTTCCGCACAAAGGCCGATGAATCATACCAGGTCGGAAAGGGAAAAGCGCCGGTTGCGGCCTACCTCGGAATAGATGAGATCATTGAACTTGCAAAGACCAAGGGCGTGGATGCCATACATCCGGGGTACGGTTTTCTATCGGAAAATCCTGAGTTTGCGCAGGCGTGTGAGGACGCCGGAATTGAGTTCATAGGTCCGACGGCGGGCATGATGAACAGCCTCGGCGACAAGATCAAATCGAAGATAGTTGCGGATGAGGTCGGAGTACCGACTATCCCGGGTGTGGAAGCGGCGATAAAAAATGAAGAAGAAGCCGTAAATTTTGCGCGGGAGTGTGGCTATCCCGTTATTTTGAAAGCCGCTGCGGGTGGTGGCGGTCGCGGAATGCGTGTGGTATACGATCCTGAAAACATAGTCAGCGAGTACAAGACCGCAAGGAGTGAGGCCGCCAAAGCGTTCGGAATCGACGATATATTTATAGAAAAATATCTTGAAGATCCGAAGCACATCGAGGTACAGGTTCTGGGGGACAAATACGGAAATCTTATTCACATGTTTGAACGTGACTGTTCCATACAGAGAAGACACCAGAAAGTGGTCGAATTTACACCGGCGCTCAGCCTCAGCGACGAGCAGAGAGAAGCGATATGCAACGATGCGCTCAAGATAGCAAGGCACGTAAATTACAGAAGCGCGGGAACGGTTGAGTTTCTTTTGGACAAAAACGGCGACCACTATTTCATAGAAATGAATCCGCGCATACAGGTGGAGCATACCGTGACTGAGCTTGTCACGGGAATTGACATAGTTCAGAGTCAGATCAGAGTGGCGCAGGGATATTCTCTCGACTCCGATGAACTTGATCTGGGAAGTCAAGACAAGGTGAGCCTGAGAGGCTCCGCCATACAGTGCAGGATAACGACGGAAGATCCGGCGAACGGTTTTGCGCCCGACACCGGAATGATAGAACTTTATCGTTCGGCTTCGGGGTACGGCATAAGACTCGATGGCGGGAACGGCTTTGCCGGCTCGGAAGTCACGCCGTATTACGACAGTCTTCTCGTAAAGATCACCGCATGGGCGAACACGTTTGAAAACACGAGAAGGAAAGCCATACGCGCGTTAAAAGAAACACAGATAAAGGGCGTGAAGACCAACATAGGTTTTTTACTCAATGTTTTGAACCATCCGGACTTTATAGAGGGAAAATGCGACACGGGATTCATATCGTCAAATCCCGAACTGCTCGACATCAGGACGAAGATAGACAGAGAACTCAAAGTTCTCAACTATATAGGAAATAAGGTGGTCAATGAGACCCACGGCGAAAAGCCGAATTTCAACGTGCCTGTTTTTCCGGAGATCAAGATGTCCGAGGTCGAGGCGCTTTCCGGGACGAAGCAGATGCTCGATGAGCATGGACCGGAGTATGTGAAAAACTGGGTGCTGGATCAGAAAAAACTTCTTGTGACCGACACCACTATGCGCGACGCGCAGCAGTCGCTCATGGCAACGAGAGTCAGAACCGTGGATATGATGAAGATCGCCCCTGCTGTGGCGATGTATGAAAAAGATGCTTTTTCTCTGGAAATGTGGGGCGGCGCGACTTTCGACACCTCGTACAGATTCCTCAAGGAATCGCCTTGGAAAAGACTCGACATGCTCAGGGAGAAGATTCCGAACATCCTGTTTCAGATGCTCATACGCGGCGCCAACGCGGTCGGATACAAGAATTACCCCGACAACGTCATACGTGAATTCGTCAGGCAGTCCGCGAAAAGCGGCATAGACGTATTCCGCATATTCGATTCGCTCAACTGGATACCGGGCATGGAAGTCACCCTCGACGAGGTTCTGAATCAGGGAAAGATCGCGGAAGCGACCCTCTGCTACACCGGTGATATTCTTGATGACAGCAGAACCAAATATAATCTCGACTATTATGTGAGAATGGCGAAAGAACTGGAAAAGCGCGGAACTCATATCCTTGGAATAAAGGATATGTCGGGACTTCTCAAACCGGGTGCCGCAATGAAACTGGTCAAGGCGCTGAAAAACGAAGTCGCCGTTCCTATTCATCTGCACACGCATGATACCAGCGGAAACGGTGTTGCAACGGTGCTTATGGCGGCGGAAGCGGGAGTCGACATAATAGACGGAGCTATAAACAGCATGTCGGGGCTGACTTCTCAGCCTGCGCTCAATTCGATCGTTGCGGCGCTGAAATTCAGTGACAGAGAAACGGGACTCGATCCTTCACAGATGCAGGTGATTTCCGACTACTGGCAGGATGTAAGACCTGTTTACAATAAGTTTGAGTCGGATCTTATCACGGCATCTGCGGAGATATACGACTACGAAATCCCGGGAGGTCAATATTCCAACCTGAAACCGCAGGTGGAGAGTTTCGGACTGGGGCATAAGTTCAAGGAAGTCAAGGACATGTACAGGGATGTCAATGCGATGCTCGGTGACATCGTAAAGGTCACACCTTCGTCAAAAGCGGTGGGCGATATGGCAATCTTCATGGTCCAAAATGAACTTACGCCCGAAAATATTACGGAAAAAGGAAAGGGGATAGATTTCCCCGATTCGATAGTGGCCTTTTTCGAAGGTATGATGGGGCAGCCCGAGGGCGGTTTCCCCAAAGAACTTCAGAAGATAGTCCTTAAGGACAAGGAGCCGATTACATGCAGACCGGGAGAACTTCTCCCTCCGGAGGATTTTGAGTACATAAGGAAAGGACTCATGGAGCACTTTGAACTTAAGGGTACTCAGAGAGAAGTGCTCAGCTACGCCCTTTATCCTAAAGTGTATGAGGAGTATCTGCTCGACATCAAGAAGAACGGAAGTTTCAGCCTGATGGGCTCGGACGTGTTTTTCCACGGCCTTAGAGAGGGGGAAACCAGCGAGGTTAAACTGGAAGAGGGTAAACAGCTCGTGGTTCGTCTCACGGAAATACGCGACGTCGATAAGGACGGATACAGGGAACTTGACTTTGAGGTGAACGGGAACCGCAGGCTTGTCAAAATAAAGGACGTCCAGGTAGAAGCCGCCGTGACGGAGTCCGGCGTAAACTACGCCAACGAGGACAACCCGATGGAAATCGGAGCCAACATACCGGGGAACATAGTCAAACTTTTAGTCAATGTCGGCGACAAGGTTGAGGAAAAGCAACCGGTTGCCGTGATTGAAGCGATGAAGATGGAAACCAATATAATCGCGAAGGCCGCGGGCGAAATCGACGAGATCTGCGTAAAGAAAGGAGATCAGGTCAAATCAGGTCAGCTGATTGCCGTGATCAAATAGCGATTGAACGATGAAACTCCGACCGGTCGCTCGAAGCGAACGAACAATAAAACTCCGCCGTGCCCGGCGGGGTTTTTTAATGCTTTATTAAAAAATGCATCGACGAGAGTAAAGTATACATGATTTTTCTATGTATATACTATTGCATTTATGCATCCGAGTGATATAATATACACGACAGATATTAGCTGTCGTAATTTTAATCATAAGGAGGTATTATATGTTAAAAGTTTTATCGGGCTTTGTGGCAGCGTTGGATGACTGGCTATGGGGATTGCCATTCATAATAATCCTTTTGGGTACACACATATTCTGTACCGTAAGAACCGGATTTGTTCAAAGGTTCACGTTTAAAGGAATCAGACTTTCGGTGACTCCGGATCCGGACGGTGAAGGTGAAGTGTCGCAGTTCGGAGCGCTGACTACAGCTCTTGCCGCAACCATAGGTACTGGAAATATCATCGGAGTTGCGACTGCGGTCGCTTCCGGAGGACCGGGTGCGGTGTTTTGGATGTGGATTACGGGAGTATTCGGAATGGCGACCAAGTACATGGAAACCGCTATGTCGGTTAAGTACAGGGAGCAGACCAAGGACGGAAGAATGATAGGCGGTGCGTTCACGGCACTTGAAAGAGGATTGCATTCCAAGTGGCTTGCAGTTCTCTTTGCTTTATTCGGAGCAACGGCGGCATTCGGTATCGGATGTCTTACACAGGCGAATTCCATATCCACTTCACTCAAGCAGAATTTCGGTATAGATGAAAAAATCGCGGGCGTTGTCGTTGCGGTATTTACCGCTATCGTAATAATCGGCGGAGTCAAGTCCATAACAAAGGTTACGGAGAAATTGATACCTTTCATGGCGGCTTTCTATGTGCTTGGATGTCTATGGGTTATCTATATGAACAAGAGCGTTCTCGGCGCATCGATCGCACTTATTTTCAAATCCGCATTTTCTTTCCAGGCAGGTGCGGGCGGCGTGTTCGGATTCTCGGTTGCGCAGGCGCTACGTTACGGATGCGCAAGGGGGTTGTTCTCCAACGAGTCCGGTATGGGTTCGGCGCCTATCGTTGCCGCTTCCGCAAAGACGAGAAACCCTGTAAGACAGTCGATGGTATCGATGACGGGTACTTTCTGGGACACCGTTGTAATCTGCGCGCTGACAGGCATAACGCTTGTAAGTTCCGCCGTTGCGCATCCTGAATTTCTGGAATCCGGGAGCGGCACGGATACAACAGTGCTGACATTCCATGCGTTTTCCCTTATACCTACTGTAGGAAGACCTATAATCGCTATTTCGCTTGCACTGTTTGCATATTCCACGATTCTGGGATGGTCATATTACGGTGAAAGATGTGCGGAATATCTTGTAGGCTCAAAAATTATAAAATATTATAAAGTTTTGTTCGTTGCGTTGTCATTTGTCGGATGTATCGTGAAACTGGCTACCGTATGGAACATCGCGGACATACTGAACGGACTTATGATAGTTCCTAACGTAATCGGTGTATTCCTGCTCAGCGGAGTTCTCATGGCGGATCTGAGGAAGTATGCTCACAATATCGACGATGTAGATCCTACGCCTATCCCTGTGGTGGACAGAGACATAGCTCAGTTGTAGGAAAGTTACGGTCGGGTTGTAGTCATATCTCAGGTAATTTGCACTTATTGAAAGACAGGGTACGCCCGATCGGCTGATGAATCTCCGCATAGGGAGGATTATTCTCGAAGACGGAGCATCATAACGTATCAAACGATTTTATTTCGGTCATTAACAATTATAACGGACAGCTAATATTGGTCGGCTGATCTGCATACACAACCTTTATTTGAGGTATGCAGGTCGGTCGTTTTTTTCGGGTTTGAAAATACTACAAAAAAATGGTATATTGGATGTGCGATGGTTTCATATTGCGGCAAACGGCGGCGTCTTGCGCCTGAACGAGAAGACGGCAAATTGCATCGGCTCGTCGAAACGAGCGGACGGCAAATTACATCGGTTCGTCGAAACGGGCGGACGAAAGACTGCATATAACCGTTTGGACGTGCGGACGGCGTACTGTATAAATCCGCCGAAACGGGCGGACGGTACATTGACATCGGTCTGCCGCAATGAGCAAATCACGTGCTGATACGAAAGGGAAATATATTGATGCGAAAGGGGAAAAAGGAAAGGAAGATTTTTATGCTTTTGAGAAGAAAATTATCGGTTATCGCCATGTCAGTCATTTTGATGCTCACTTTGATTTCGACAGGGGCAAATCCCGCGTTTGCGAGATCGAGAAACACCTTCAAGGTGCATCTTATCAACGTTGGGAACGGTGATGCGACTTTGGTGGAAAATGAGGGGAAATATATTCTGATAGACGGTGGATACGCGTCACAGGGAGCAAAATCCTCGGTCAAGAATATGACGACGCAGGTTCATGCGCCGATAGACGGAAAGAGTGACGAACATCTGTTGAAGAACTTCGTTACTTATCAGAACGGAGTGATCGATGCGGACAAAGAGAAAGACCGCAACTATGAAGCTATAAGAAAGAATGCGGACGCATGGCAGAAAAAATTCAAGGAAGCCCGTGCAAAGTCGGGAAGCCGTGAGGAGAAATTCTACAAGGAGCACAAGGATCTCTTCGATAAGATAGAGAATTACATAACGCTGAAAAGCGGAAAAGGCGAAAGTCTTAAAAAGGAAGACTATGCCTATGGAAAGATGATAGAACTTTATCGTAAGTACATAGCCGACGGGACGGGGATATTCAAAAAAGGCTCCAAGGGCTGTGTAAGCGCTTATGAGTTGCCGCCTTCGGCAGGAGAAAAAACCAAGGAAGAGCGTGACAAGGATAAGGAAACACTGGCTGTGATTACAAATTACGTATATTCGCTGTCATACGATTTTACGTATTACCTTATACATGACTACTTCAACACCGATAATTACAGAAGCACTTACAGCGATGTGATGAGGTATCTTGACAAACTCGGGATAAAAAAACTGGACTACGTGGTGGTAACGCACGCTCACCAGGATCACATAGGCGGTATAGACGCGCTGCTCGCGAATGATAATTTTGAAATCGGAAAGGTATATTACAACGGTGCAATTTATAACTCCGCAAATTATCGCCACTTCGAGCGTGAGGCCATTACACAGAAGGCGAAAAAAGCGATAGATCTTGCCGTTGCCGATGACGACCGTGAAAATATAATACAGGTCGGGGGATTGAAACTTACTCAGCTCACGGATACCGATCGTGATGTGAAGGGCACATTTACCGAAGTTATCAAGGACAAAGTAAATGACATCACAACCGGACCAAAGGTAAACAATCAGTCGTTGGTCTACAGACTTGACTACGACGGAACGTCCGCGATCTTTGCGGCGGATGCGGAAAAAGAAAGACAGGATCAGATTATTCACGACCACAAGAATTTGCTGGACGTTGACATATACAGAGCCTCGCACCACGGACACAGCAACTTTGCCGGAGGTAAGTACAATGAGCCGTTTATGTCGCAGGGACACTCGGCGAACTGGAATTTTGTCAAAGAAATAACGCCTTACAACGTGCTGGTCAGCTGCGGCAGAGATCATGGAGAACCAAATGTGTATGCCATGAAAGATCTCGTGGAAGCCAATGTATACGTGACAAATGATGACAAGCGCAATATGCAATACGAGGCTCTGGTTTGCACGTGGACGGCAAACAGTTTTGACATATCCAGTTCGGACGGCAAAAAAGTGGAAAAATACAGTAGTTACAGACCCTACTACACCACGGTATCAAGTTACGGAACGCCTAACTTTGCCTATAAGACGAAACAGGTAAATGCTCTGCGTAATCCCGCCACGAGGATAAAAAACTACAATGCAAAGACATCAAAGCCGGTTACGATAACGTCTACGCCGAACTACTATTTCGGAAAAGTTTATTACCAGCTTTCAAAAAATGATTCGGGATACAGCAATTATAAGTGGAAAGAAGGCAATACCGCAACGCTGTCGGGAAAATTCCGGGGAGTGGTCTACTTTAAGTACGAAAACAAATTCGGAGATAACATTATCAGGAAAACCGACGGATTTGAAGTGGGGCCTAAGGCAAAGCCACCTAAAAAGCCCGCAAAAGTCAAGGGTCTGAAGGTGAAACGCAGAAATTACAGGAAAGTGACCGTAAGATGGAAGAAAGTGAAATCCGTTGCGGGTTATCAAATCTCCCGGTTTAAGCGTAAGAAAGGCACAAAGATCGCGGCATACGCGGGAGGAAAAGCCAAATCAAAGGTTTTGAGAGCTCCGAGAAGAAAAAACATGTATTACAAGGTAAGAGCTTACAGGAAATTTAAGGGGAAGAAAATATACGGAGCTTGGTCGAAAGTCAGGAAGTACAGACTTAGATAGTACGATACGATACAATGAGATAGTACAATACGATACAAGTGGAGGCGTCTGATTTGCGTTGCGCCTCTTTCGGCGGCGTGTTTTTCGGATTCACGCCGCTGTATGTATTTTTGTAGGATAGTGTAAAACAATTGTGGAGTTTTATCATCGGGATAATTTCTATGTGTTCATTACCGAAGTTCCTGTAAAATGCGGACATGGGCATCAGGCAAGTCCTCGTCGCAGGCAATCGCACGCCTCA
>ERZ773099.618-NODE-618-length-29416-cov-5.414529_pt1 | contig 29416 bp, 25 predicted proteins | sample MGYA00511120_ERZ773099 | MGnify/ENA primary metagenome ERZ773099 (study PRJEB29015, sample SAMEA2738012) | human oral metagenome | biome: human oral; feature: human-associated habitat; material: dental | place: China | collected 2104 ... | reverse complement strand
AGCTGTGAGGATACACCTGTACCCATGCCGAACACAGAAGTTAAGCTCACAAACGTCGAAAGTACTTGGCTGGAAGCGGCCCGGGAGGATAGAAAATCGCTGATTAAAAAAGAACACTCATAGGAGTGTTCTTTTTTATTGTCTATATACTTTTATAGGTACCTTGACTTATGAATGAGAGTACTTATATACTTAATTATAATAGGAAAATATTAAAATATGATTTTTATGTATGATAGGAGGAGTTATTTATGAAAAGAGATTCGTATATACTTCCATTTATTGCAGTAATATTATCTATTATTAACTTAATTCTAGTATTGTATCGATTACATTTAGAAATTCAAGAACGTGAAAGAAAGCAGTGCAATTTACTTGAGCGTGTAGCCGGATGTGTAGAAAAAATTAAGGCAAAAGTATAATATAAAAGATACCTACTTATAAGTAGGTATCTTTTATATTATACAGTTTTCTCACCAAAAGATGGATGTACTACAAGGTGGAGACTACGAGTTTCTATTAAGTAAACAGCTTGTTGCAGAGATATATCAAAGCGTTGATTTTTTTTCTCATATACAGCCAGTGGGATAGAAGAATCCAGTTCACTTCCCGGGAGATAAATATATTCCTGTGTATGTGTGTCTCCATAGATAAAACCTGACAATAATTTACTTTCAGCTAGTTTGTAAATCATAAAGAAACCTCGCTTTGGACTAAAAATGGTTTAAAATCCAAGTAATCAGCAGATGTTAGGGAAAGCTTTACACCTAATAGTTCATCAGGTAAGTTTGTGAAATTAGCATGACCATGTATATGTCCGTATATGCATTTTTTTACTCCATATGATTTTATGATTTCTAACATATGTGTAGGGTTTCTCATTTCGTCAAATGGAGGGTAATGTAAAATCGCAATAATTTCTGAAGAAATCTTTTTTGCTTCTGCTAGACTTCTTTCCATTCGCCCTTCTTCGCGAAGGAGAATTTTTTTATCAGATTCAGTAAGTTTTTTTGAAGTCTCAGCAATCCAACCACGAGTGCCTGCTAATGCTATATTTCCAACCTTACAAGTAGAATTATGTATAAATTCAAATTTTCCATGTGTCATTTTTGTCATTTTTGTTACAGTGTCCCACCAGTAGTCATGGTTACCTCGCACAATAATTTTACGTCCCGGAAGAGTGCTTAACATATGCAAATCATCTAAAGCATCACTTAGATGTGTTGCCCAAGATAAATCACCTGCCATGATAACCGTATCTTCAACTCTTATTGTATTTAACCAAGAAGTAATAATTTTTTCACGATGATTTTTCCAGTGGTCGCCAAATATATCCATAGGTTTAGTTGGCGGATTACCGGATAAATGAAAATCACTAAATGCATATAAATTCATGTATCAACCTCCAAAATAAGATATTATATTATTATAAATTGTATGCAAGTGTTTTTGTTTTAATATAGGTGTAATTTGATAGCCACGATATAAAGGACTTGTTTTATAATAAGGAGTTATTTTTGCGGTAATAAGATGATTAATTTGATAAAAGAATAAATTGTAGCTTGTGACCGGAATTATAAAATCTTTTTGTAAGTATTGTACTATCGTTTGAAGGGTATCGGCAAATTTTGAAATATGTCCATCCGGTTTTAATTGGATATTAAATTCTATAATACTTCCTATAGGATAATTAGAAATACATGCATTACAATCTCTATCTTCATAAAAACAGATACCTTCAAAGTTTTTTTTAGAAATGCATTCTTTGTAATCGATATCACATAATCCTATGATTTGTGAGTGAGGATGTGATAAGGATCCACCGGACTCCGGTCCTTCATTTCTAAAATAAATCGTAGATTTAAATTTTGGATTTTGTGAGATTTTAAGCCATCTGGAAATTCCGAAAGAGAATACTTCATGAAGCTTATCTTTTGTATAAGTAGCTAAGATATTATTATGATTTAGAGTTTCAATAATTACAGTGGGCCAAGTGTTACTTAATACAGGATATTTATTTATAAGCCAAATGAGGTCGTCTCTTTTTTCTAATATGTTAGTTAAATTATTAGGATTGCAAAATGGGCAGTCCTCTTTTTTATTAGTAAATGGCTTATTTTTATTTATATCTAAATCTAATTGTATTTGGGAAAACATGTGAATTACCTCAATAAATCTATTTTACACTATTATAATACAAGCATGTAAATAATAATTTATTTTAATTATTGACAAAAATAATTTTATACGTTATTATTATTTCACGTTAACATTTTAATTAACTAAAGTAAATGGAGGATAATATTATGAACTGGAAAAAAGCAGTAGCATTAGGTATAGTAGCAGTAGGGGCGGTTTCTTTATTTACCGGTTGCGGAAATTCTACAAATAATAGTAATTCTTCAAGTAAACCGAATAAAATTATTGCCGGGTTAGATGACACTTTTGCTCCTATGGGGTATAGAGATGATAATGGACAAATCATAGGGTTTGATGTGGATATGGCACGTGCTATCGGAAAAGAAATTGGAGTTGAAATCGAGTTTAAACCTATTGATTGGGGTAGTAAAGAAACAGAGTTAAGTTCTGGACGTATTGATTGTATCTGGAATGGGCTTTCCATGACCCCGGAACGTAAAGAAAAAATGGACTTTACAAATCCATATATGAATAATGACCAAGTATATGTGGTTTTGAATGATTCTTCTTATCAATCTGCAGAAGATTTAAAAGGGAAGAATGTATGCGGACAGGAAGGCTCTACCGGTGAAGCAGCAATGAATGCAAATGAAGAGTTAAAAAATTCTTTTGCACAATTTAAGACATATCCTGAATTCACTTCTTGTTACATGGATTTAGATGCGGGGCGTATGGACGCTGTAGTTGTTGATAGTGTAATGGCAGATTATTATATGACTAAAGTTCCTAATAAGTATCGTGTATTACCGGGGAATGTAGCACGTGAACAATTCGGCGTAGCGGTAAAGAAAGGAAATGAAGAATTAGTTAAACTTTTAAATGATGGAATGAAAAAGGTTATTGACAGTGGAGAAGCTTCACAGATTAGTAACAAATGGTTTAAGAGAGATGCTATTGCGAAAGCTTAACCTTAGTCGAATATAAAAACAGCGCTTAAAAAGCGCTGTTTTTATGAGGAAATGATGTTTGACAAAGGGAAATGTCTATATTACCATAAAAAGTAATTATTTTTAAAAGAATCACAGTATTAATTATCAAATGTAAGAGAGGAATTCATATGACAGAATATATTATAAAAATCTTGCCGAGTATGATTAGTGGATTAGGTGTATCGGCAGAGATATTTTTCTTCACAATTATCTTGTCACTTCCTCTTGGTATATTATTAGCTTTAGTAAGAATTTCTCAAATAGGGGTTTTTAGAAAGTTGGCAGAGGCATATATTTATCTTATGCGTGGTACGCCGTTAATGCTGCAGATTTTGTTTATCTACTATGGACTTCCTTTAATTCCCGGATTAGAAATTCAGTTGGGTGATTTCTCATCGGCAATTATTGCTTTTGTTGCTAATTATGCAGCTTATTTTGCAGAGATTTTTCGTGGGGGAATTCAATCTATTAATAGAGGGCAATATGAAGGATCTAAGGTTCTTGGTTTTACATATAAGCAAACGATGTGGTATATAGTACTTCCTCAAGTTATTAAGCGAGTATTACCTCCTTTAGGAAATGAAACTATTACTTTACTCAAGGATACCTCTTTAGTATATATTCTAGCGATGAATGATTTAATGCGAGTAACACGTTCGTTGGTACAACGAGACGTAGACACTACTCCATTTTTAGTGGCAGCTGTTTTTTATTTAATATGTACTTTTGTTTTAACACGTATGTTGAATTATATGGAAAAGCGTTATGCTGTATATGAAGAATAAGGAGAGGACAACATGGCTTTTATCGAAATGAGAAATATCGTAAAAGAATTTGGCTCTATTCAAGTTCTTCGTGGGGTAGATTTATCTTTAGAAAAAGGACAGGTTATGTCCATTATTGGACCTTCCGGAGCAGGGAAGAGTACATTTTTACGTTGTTTAAACCATTTGGAAACTATTCAACGGGGAAGTATATGCGTAAATGGAAGGTATATTGCTAAAGAAGAAAAGGGAAAAACAGTATATTCTTCCGAACAGGAGATTCGAGATATTTGTTTTACAATGGGAATGGTATTTCAATCTTTTAATTTATTTCCGCACATGACCGTTTTAGAAAATATAATGGCAGCTCCTATTTATGTAAAGAAAATAGGCAAAGAAGAAATTTATCCTAAAGCTAAAGCATTGTTAGAGAAAGTAGGATTATGGGAGAAAAGAACTGTTTATCCGGGAAGTCTTTCGGGGGGGCAAAAACAACGTGTAGCTATTGCTAGAGCGTTGGCTATGAATCCTGAAATTTTGCTTTTTGATGAACCTACTTCCGCTCTAGATCCGGAACTTACCGGAGAGGTACTAAAAACTATTAAACAATTAGCTGATGAAGATATGACCATGATTATTGTGACCCATGAAATGGCTTTTGCAAAGTTTGTATCAGATAAAGTGGTATTTATGGTAGATGGAAAAATTGAAGAAGAAGGAACGAGTGAACAGATTTTTGAAAATCCGAAAAGTGAAAGAACAAAAGCTTTTTTAAATCACACACTTACTTAATGTAAAAGATAACGTAAATATAATACGTTATCTTTTTATATAGACGATCGATTCTATTGTTAAAATACAATGAAAATGATTTCCACAAATATAGGCTGAATTTTGATGGGAATCATTGTGCTATACTAGTTTTTGAGGATTTAAATTGTTTTATGAGTAGCATTGATAAACAGTAGAAGATAAAAGTTGAAAATTCTGTAGAGGATATGATAAAATGCATGTTTTTTTTAGAAGTATATGGTATTTACTATTGGTAATATCGGTAATTACCGTTTCAGGGTGTGGAAAGCCTTCTGTTGCAGTGATGACAGCATCTTTGTCACAAGTTCCCTTATCTATTGATGAAGATATAACTTTGGAGGCAGTACATTCTGCATCTGTAATTCCTATGGTATCGGGTACTATCATTTCTGAGATTCCTTCAGTGGGAACATCGGTAAAAACCGGGCAAATTTTGTTTCAAGTAGATACCTTAAGTTATGAAGAACAAGCTACTAATTTACGTGCAAAAATTGCACAAAGTTACACTGTAAAAGTTCCGGCAGAATTGCCTATAGACAATAGCCTAGAAGCTTCTTTACTTAAACAAGGCATTATTACAAGAGCGGAATACAATAGAATTCAAGGACGTAAAACAGTAGAATCAAATGTTAATATACCTGATGGTTTATCAGAATCTTTACAAGCTATTGAAAAAGCCATTTTAGATTGTAGTGTGCGAGCACCGATTGACGGTGTAGTATCTGCTGTATATATAGGAACACAAAAGAATGCTACTGCAGGACGACCTGCTTTAGCTATACAACAGGAAACATTGCTATCTACTATAATAGAATTACCAAGTCATATTGATAGTGTTGTTGAAATGGCAAAAGCACAAAAAACATTAACAGTTAGTATATCAGATGGTAAAAATGTTTGGTATGCAGAGCTTACCAAACAAAATAAAAATGGGGAGAATGGATATAGTTACTATAAGATTCAGGTTGATAATCCCAATAAAGAGATTAAAGTTGGACAATCTTATAAACTTCATATAGAAACGGGACAAACAGATTCTTGTTATGTAATACCTACAAAATCTATTTTAAAAAACAATCAAATTGCTGTTGTTACTGCAGAACATTTAATTGATATGCGAACAGTAGTTATTGCAAGTACCATAGGGGATAATACACTTTTGCTTGATGGGGTTAAAGAAGGGGAACAAATTGTTATAAGTCCCACTAAGGAACTACAGATAGGAACGGCGGTTACTATACGATGAGATGGGAAAGAAAAAATTATTTATCTAGTGCCGTTGAAACAGCTTATAATTTGATTGGTGCTGTTCTGGTGCATGAAACATCGGAAGGAATTATTAAAGGTAAAATTACAGAATGTGAAGCTTATGGAGGTTTTTATCAAGGGAAACCGGATGATGGAGCACATTCATTTAAAGGGAAAACATCTCGTACACAAATTTTGTTTGAAGAAGGTGGACATGCTTATATATATTTAATTTATGGAATGTATTTATGTATGAATATCGTTTGCGATATTAAAGGTCAACCCGGTGGAGTACTTTTACGTGCACTTGAGCCGGTACAAGGAATAGACGTTATGCAGAAAAATCGTCCTAAAGCTAGAGGAAAATTACTTACTTGTGGTCCGGGGCGTCTTTCTATGGCGATGGGAATAGAACGTTCTATGTATGGAATGGATTTAGTTTCCGGCAATTTGTATATAGAATCAGGAAATGAGCAGTTGATACAAGTAGAATCATCAAAGCGAATAAATATCGAGTATGCTACTTATGGTAAGCATTTTCCGTGGAGATTTACTTTAAAAGGAAGTTCTTGGATTTCAAAATAAAATATAAAGTGAAAATCCAGTGAAAATACGCATAAATTTGCAACAGTTTTACAGTATCATTTTCAATTGATGTTTTAGATATTCTTGATTTTGAAAATGTAGATAATATTATATTAATGGAATAGATTTTTACATAGAAAAAGAAACTATATTATAGAATCTTTTTCTATTTTATTTTGGAATATTCATCTACTAAAAATGGTATAATTAATAGTTAAGAATACATTAAGGAGTATCCATGAAACTATTAAAACTTATATTGCAAGGCTTTAAGTCTTTTGCCGATAAAACAACAATTGAATTTGCAGATGGAATGACTGTTATTGTGGGTCCTAATGGTTGCGGAAAGAGTAATATATCTGATGCAGTGAGATGGGTATTAGGTGAGCAAAATGTAAGAAATATTCGAGGTCAAAAAGCAGAAGATGTTATTTTTTCCGGTTCTGAAGTAAGAAGCCAGAAGAATGCAGCAACTGTGACTTTAGTATTTGATAACTCTAATAATGAATTACCCCTTGATACAGCGGAAGTTTCGATTGCACGAAAAGTATATCGAGATGGAGAAAGTGAATTTTTTATTAATAAAAGGTCTTGTAGATTGAAAGATATTCAAGAGTTATTAGCTAATACCGGATTAGGCAAAGGTTCGATGGTTATTATTGGACAAAATCGTGTAGATAGTATTTTGTCTGCAAAACCGGAAGAACGACGTATTATTTTTGAAGAAGTTGCCGGAATTAATAAATATAAGATGCGAAAAGTTGATGGTCTTCGTAAGCTCGAAAAAGCTTCTATTAATACGGAACGTGTTCTTGATTTAAAAGCTATTATAGAAGAACAAATGGAGCCCTTAAGTAAAGAGGCAGAAAAATCAATAAAGTGGGAGAATCTCCAAGCAGAAAAACGTACGTATCAGGTAACAGCATCTTTATTAAAATTGACTTCTGCCAGAAGAATGATGGCTAAGTACGAAAATGATTGTATTCGTTTACAGTCACAAAATGAAGAATATACAGGTGTGTTGGATTCTATTAGCGAAAAACAAAAACAGCTTTCTAAGGAAACTTCGACACATCAAGAAGTAATGAATGCAATGGCGCATCAATTAGCAGATGAAAAAGCAAAATCAGAACAATTACGTGGTGATTATCGTGTAAAAGAAGAAAATTTAAAACATAATAAACAAGAGTTAGCTCGTTTGTTAGAAGCGTATGAAGATGAGATAGAAGCAGGGCAAGAACTTGTGGAGGATTATGATTCTGTAACTCAAGAATTGAAGCAAGAAGAAGTGATTTTAAAAGAGTTACAAGTGCAGGTAGCAGATAAACAGGCTCAAAAAATACAAATGAGTAAAGAATTAGCACAAGCACAAGCTGCCTATGCTACTTTATTACAAACTTCACAAACTGTTTTGGTTAAAAAAAATCAACTTTTACAAGATAAAAAGTACAAAACTATAGAATTAGAAAAACTTTTGCAAGAAGAAAATAAGTTAAAAGAGGATATAGAAAGGAATAACGTTCATTTGGTAAAGCTGGATGAACAGATTGAGATATTAAAAGAGCAATATAGAGTTAAGAGTTCCATTTTTGAGGAGTTCAAAAAACAAAGTGATTATAAAGAATCTCAATATAAAGAGGCAGAAGAGAAAAGATATCAATTGCTTCGTGATTATGATGCAGCTTGTGCAGAAATGCGACAAATGCATACACGTAGATTAGATTTAAAACGTCAAGATGAAGAGTATGCAAGTTTTTCGTATACTACGAAGAAGATTTTGCAGTCCGAAGAGTTGTGGAAAGAACGAATTATCGGACCCATAGGTGAATTAGTTCAAGTTCCCGAAAAGTATACAGTTGCAGCGGAAGTGGCGATGGGAAATATTGTTTCTCATTTGGTAGTGGATACTGCTATAACTGCACAAAAAATTGTTGAATGGTTAAAGCACAAGAATGCGGGGCGTACTACTTTTTATCCGCTTGATTCTATGCATTCACATAAAATTCCTGAGCTTGAGAAGGTCATAAAAGAAAATGGAATTTGTGGAGTAATGGCAGATTTGTTACCACATGAATCTTCTGTGGAAGAATTATTACAATCACTGTTAGGCAGAGTTCTTGTTGCTGACTCTTTAGCTGTTGCAAGGAAAGTAGCACATAAATTTAAATATCGTTTTCGTATAGTTACATTAGATGGGCAAGTAGTGAATGCGGGTGGTTCCATGACAGGTGGTTCTTTGCGTAAAAAAGAAACGACCTATTTTAGACGTAAAGCGGAAATTGTATCTTTGCAAAAAAAAGAAAAAGAATTACAAGTAGCTGTTGAAGTATTATCTAGAAAGAAAAAAGAACAGGATTCTCTTTGTGCCGATTTGTCAGAACAAGTTACACAAGATAGAGAACAAATGCAGACTTGTTTCGTGGATGTGGCTACTTTACGTGAGCGTATGGGACGTTTGCATAATGAATTAGAGCATAAAAAACAAGAGCAGATAAATATAAAAGATACTTATACAAAACTTTTTTATGAGCTAGAGCAGGTGAGAATAGCATTAGTGGAAGTTGATAAGCAATTAACAGGACTAACAAAAGTAGAGGTTCCCGAACAAGATCTAAAGAGTATTGAAAAGCAAAAAATAATTAATAAAATTGAGGAAGAACTTACTGGTTTACATATTTTAGCAGCGAAAAGTGAAGGTTTAATTCATGAAAGGCAAAAAGAATTACAGCGATTAAAGGAAAAATCAAATTTTTCGCAAAATACAGCTACACAATTAACAACTATTATTAAAAAGAAAAAACATGAAATAGAGCAAATTGCCACTCTCTTAGTTACTATGAATAAACAGTGCGAATCTGCAGAACAAGCATGGAAAAAGATAGAGAAAGATAGAACTACCATGGAAGCACTTTCAGGAGATTTTTTGGAAAAACAAACACTTCTTGAAAATGAATGGAAATCTGTGCAAACACAGCTGACTTCCATTCAAAGTAAACTTATGGGGATTGATGCTCGTTTAGAAATGTTCCGTAATGAAGAAAATAAAGAGTTGGAACAGCTTATGAGCATGGGTCTTACTGAAAGAACGGCAGAGCCACTTCGCATGAAAGGTACTATATCTGAAATTCAGAAAAAAATATCTTTAATAGATGATAAGATTACAGTATTAGGTGCTGTAAATCCGAATGGTGTTACAGAGTATGAAACACAAAAAGAAAAGCTTGATTTTTATAATGGCCAACTAGAAGATTTGAGAAAAGCACAAGTTGGGTTACAAAAAGTAGTGAAAGAAATTGATGACGCCATGTCTACACAATTTCTTGAGGCTTTTGAGAAGATTAATGTAGAGTTTGGACGTACTATGAAAGTCATGTTCCGTGGAGGGAAAGGACACCTGGAACTTACTGACAAAGAAAACCCTTTAAATTCCGGCGTTGAATTATATTTACAACTTCCTGGGAAGAGAACTCAGGCTTTAACGCTAATGAGTGGTGGGGAAAGAGCGCTTACTGTTTGTGCTTTATTATTATCGTTTATGGCTTATAATCCTGCTCCTTTTTGTTTCTTGGATGAAATCGATGCCGCACTTGATGATGCAAATGTGGAGCGTTATGGTAGACTTATCAATGATTATAAAGGTAGGACACAATTTATTATTATTTCTCATAGAAAAAAGACAATGGAGTTTGCAGATACGTTACAAGGTGTAACTATGGCAGAAAAAGGAGTATCTTCTTTAATTACTGTTCGTGTAGGAGATTATATTCAGGAGGAGTAAATGGGATTTTTTGATAAAATAAAAAAGGGATTATCTAGAACCAAGAAAAATCTTGTTCAAAATATTGAATCAGTTATAACAGGGCGTCCTCATTTAGATGAAGAGTTTTTAGATGATTTAGAGGGAGTATTACTTAGTGGTGATTTAGGATTTTCTACTACAGAAAAAGTCATGAAACAAATAAGAACAGGTATGTATATCGGTAAAGTACAATCGGCAGAAGATGTGCTTCCCTATATGAAATCTGTTTTAGTAGAAATGTTAAAGGTATCTCAAGAGAATCAAATAGAAGTATATAATCCGGAAGTAATTTTAGTGGTAGGGGTTAATGGTGTTGGAAAAACTACTACTATTGGAAAGTTAGCCGGTTATTACAGTAGACAAGGGAAGAAAGTGTTGTTGGCAGCAGCTGATACTTTTCGTGCAGCAGCATCAGAACAATTAACTGTGTGGGCAGAACGTACTGGTGCGGATATTGTTAAGCATGCAGAAGGTGCTGACCCTGCAGCAGTAGCTTATGATGCCGTTTCGGCAGCGGTAGCAAGAGATGCAGATGTTGTAATTGTTGATACGGCAGGACGTTTGCAGACTAAGATTAACCTTATGGAAGAACTTAGGAAAATTAGTCGTGTTATAAAAAAAATCATTCCGGATGCACCACATCAAACTTTATTAGTTTTAGATGCGACTACCGGTCAAAATGCAATCAGTCAAGCTAAGAAATTTGGAGAAGTTGTACCGATTACAGGTGTTGCTCTTACTAAATTAGATGGGACGGCTAAAGGGGGAGTAATCTTTTCTGTAAGAGAAGAATTGCATGTACCTGTTACTTGGATAGGTGTAGGAGAAAGTGAAGATGATTTACAGCCGTTTAACGCTACAGAATTTGTAGAAGCATTATTTGAATCTACCGATGGCTAATCATTTCCTACTATGATTTATTTATTTGTTTTTTCATAAGAAAAAGAGAGTAAATAAATTTATTTACTCTCTTTTTCTTATGAAATTATCCTTATATAGGAGAATCTACATGAAAATAATCTTTGATAAAGCTAATAAAAGCCGAGATTGTACCAGAACCTAACATAGCAGACTTGCATATAAGTTTGGTGGTACGGGTTAGTGGTATGCCCTCTTTATCATAGAGTTTCTTTGTATATAACCCCAACTTACATTTTTTCATCATATCTTCTGTGATAATAGAGTATCCTAAACCTGCATTTATAATTTCAACAGCTGTTAAGCAATCATTAACATCTAGGACAAAAGGTGGATCATCTATTCCGTTTTGTTTCCACCATTGTATACGAACTTCTTCCAAGGTAGGATCAGAATTATAACGAACAGCAGGTTGTAATGCTAAAGAATCTATAGTAATAGGTATAGTAGAAATGAGATATATAGGTTGATTTTCTAAAATAATTTCAAAATCTTGCCATTGGTGTGGTCCACGAATAATAGCTAACTGAATTTCCTCTTTTTTTATAGACTTTATTAGATTATCACTGATGTTATTTGTTAATGAAATGTCAATACCATTATACTTATTTATAAAACCCTTAAGAATTCCCGGGATATGAGACTGGATAAAGGATTGAATCGCACCAATTCGTAATACTCCGGAGATATCGCTAGGATCATTTGTAACAAAATTTTTCATATCCTGATATTGTTGAAGCTCTTTTTCAGCATAGCTATATAATCTATTACCGGCATCAGTAAAATGAACGCCTTTATTGGTTCTAATAAAGAGTGGAATACCAATTTCTTTTTCCATTTGACCTAAACGATAGGTAAGCGAAGGTTGCGTCATAAAAAGACGTTTAGCTACTTTGTTTATACTTTTTTCTTCCTTAAGATATATAAGGATTTTCCAGTCAGTATTATTCATACGATAACTCCTTGGGAATAGATAAAGTATTCTTTCATATAGGATATCATAATTATATATCATTTATAAAGATAGCTATATAAAAAATTATAATTTTAATGAATATATGTAAAAAATAAATTTGCGTAAAAACAAAATAAGGTATTGCAAAAATTAGAAATAACATATATAATGAACTACGTTATATTCCTGAATAGCTCAGTGGTAGAGCAATCGGCTGTTAACCGATCGGTCGTAGGTTCGAGCCCTACTTCAGGAGCCATAGGGGTATCGCCAAGCGGTAAGGCAACGGACTCTGACTCCGTCATGCGTAGGTTCGATTCCTACTACCCCTGCCAGATGATCCAATAGCTCAGTCGGTAGAGCACCTGACTTTTAATCAGGGTGTCCCTAGTTCGAGTCTAGGTTGGATCACCACAATGGCCCGTTCGTCAAGTGGTTAAGACACCGCCCTTTCACGGCGGGTTCACGAGTTCGAATCTCGTACGGGTCACCATGTGGGCGATTAGCTCAGCTGGGAGAGCGCTTGCCTTACAAGCAAGATGTCAGCAGTTCGAACCTGTTATCGCCCACCAATAAAAAGGCAATCCTTGTGGGTTGCTTTTTTACATAATGTAAATCTTTCTATATAAGAAAGTAATAGAGATTTCAAAAGCTTTTCCAATAATTGACATAAAATTTACAATGCTATAATAAAATAAATATGGTTATATATGGTTCATGTTTTTACCTTAGGAGGAATATGCATGTTCAGTCTGGTCAATAAGCATGAGGAATTTTTTGATTACCTTGTCTTAAATGCCCAAAATTTCCACAAAAGTGTATTACTGGCAAAAGAAGTTTTACAAGATATTTCGACATTGGAGCGAAATGGGAGAGAAGCAACTAAGTTGGAACATGCGGGCAATAAGATTACGATTGATATCGTAGCACGCATGAAAAAGGTATTTATTACACCGATTGATAGAGAAGATTTTTATTTATTGACAAGACGTCTAGATGATTGCCTTGATGATGTTAAGGATGTAGTATTAAGTCTTAGGATTTATCATGCAAGTGCTTCTTGGGATGAGCCTATAAAAGTTGTAGAAATTTTAGAAAAAATGGCAGTGCAATTAGTAGAAGTTATGAGACTGCTTAAAGATATTGATAAAAACGAAAAGGAAATAGCACAGTGTACGAGAGTCATTAATCAATTAGAAAGTGAAGCAGATGTTATTTATCGAGGGGCGATATCTGAGCTGTTTGACGGTACACATGAAATCATTGATATTATTCGTTGGAAAGAGATTATGGAAGGTTTGGAGACTACAGCAAATCAAGTGGAAAATGTAGGGAACTTGATTAAGGAAGTAGTAATGAAATATGCCTGATTTTTATCTAATAATTATATTGATAGCATTAGCTCTAGCTTTTGATTTTATTAATGGATTTCATGATACAGCTAATGCAGTAGCAACTTGTATTGCTACACGTGCTATTTCTCCACAAGCAGCTATTATGATGTCTGCTATTTGTAATTTCTTTGGAGCAATGGTTTCTACCGGTGTAGCCAAAACTATTGGTGGAGATATTGTTACTTCGCCATCAATGGTAGATTCTGTAGTGCTTATATCTGCTTTGTTTGGAGCTATTTTTTGGAATTTGCTTACATGGAAATTTGGGCTTCCATCTAGTTCTTCTCATGCTCTGATTGGCGGAGTATGTGGTGCAGTTATGATATCATATGGTATTGGTGCGCTGAATATGAGTGGGTTTTTAACCATTTTTATTGGATTAATATGTTCTCCTATTATAGCCATGTTGGGAGGATATATATTAATGACACTTTTTTATATGATTCTTAGAAATTATGGAAAAGGGCAAGTTAATAACATATCAAAACGTATCCAGATTATATCAGCAGCATTAATGTCATTTTCTCATGGTTCCAATGATGCTCAAAAATCTATGGGTATAATTACTCTTGCACTATTATCCGGCGGTTACATAGGTGCATTGGAAGTTCCTTTTTGGGTAAAATTTGTTTGTGCATTGGCAATGAGTCTAGGTACTAGTGTGGGTGGATGGAGTATTATTCGTACAGTAGGTAATAAGATATTTAAAATGCAACCGATAAATGGGTTGGCAGCAGATTTAAATTCTGCAGCAACTATTTTCTCGGCTACTTTACTACATCTTCCTGTTTCAACTACGCATGTAGTTACCGGATCTATTATGGGAGTTGGCTCTGCAAAAAGATTTCGTGCAGTTCATTGGAGTGTCGCTTATCAAATGGTGTTTGCCTGGGTAATGACTATTCCTTGTACAGCTGCGGTCAGTGCTATTGTATATCTTATTTTCTACCATATTTAATTACATAATAAAGGAAAAGAATTGTACTTTATTTATTAAAGTGCAATTCTTTTTTTATTAAAGAGAACTTCAACTCATGTTTAAAGTAAAATTATGATATCATGAAGTAAATTGATAATAAAAAGATAGGAGAATTTATGCTTATACAATGGTTTCCTGGCCATATGGTTAAAACGAAAAGATTAATAATAGAACATTTAAAAGCTGTAGATGTAGCTTTAGAATTATTAGATGCACGTATTCCGCTATCCAGTGCTAATCCTATGGTAGAAGAATTAATTCAAGGGAAAAATCACCTTGTCATATTAAATAAAGCAGATTTAGCAGATTCTAATATTACACAAGCTTGGGTTTCTTATTATAAGCAAAAAGGTGTTCGAGCTATTCCTGTTAGTAGTACAAGTAATAAAGATCGAAAAAAGTTGTTATCTGCTATTAAAGAAACGGCGGCTCCTTCTATTGCTAAGTGGGAGCGTAGAGGTGTAAAAAATCGTTCAGCACGCATTATGATATTGGGAATTCCTAATGTTGGAAAGTCAACACTCATTAACCGGCTAGCTAAAACTGCAGCAACGCGTACTGCTAATACACCGGGACATACTCGAGGTAAACAGTGGGTACGCTTAGCAGAAGGGTTAGATTTATTGGATACACCCGGAGTTTTATGGCCTAAATTTGAAGATCAAGTAGCTGCGATGCGCCTTGCTGCTACGGGAGCTATTGCAGGGGAGATATTTGACTCTTTTGAAGTAGTGTCTTTCTTATTGAAAGATTTAGCTGTTTGTGCACCGGATATTTTAAATGAAAAATATGGAATTCAGGATATGCAAGCAGACCCTTTGTTAATGGTTGAGCAGATAGGGCGAAGACGGGGAAGTTTACTTTCTGGTGGAGTAGTAGATACGGTACGTGCACAACAAGCAGTGCTTAGTGATTTTCGTAGTGGAAAACTAGGAACAATTACACTGGATGGGATACCGGAGGCAGAATAATGACTATTGCAGAAATTAAAGAAATACTTGCACAAGAAGAAATTTCTGAGTCAACAATGAACCTTATTTTGCAAGATGAGAGAAAAGGTGTGCAAAAATTGGTGGTCTCCTATATGAAACGCATCGAGAGGGATACCCAAGAACGGCTTCGCCTAGAATCTATGTATGAAACGGAAAGTGTTTTTTATAAAAAAGGAATCTCGTTGGTTGCAGGGATTGATGAAGTGGGGCGAGGACCTTTAGCAGGACCGGTTACAGTAGCTGCAGTAATTCTTAAGCCACATGCTTTTTTTCCTGGTCTAAATGATTCTAAAAAGGTAAAGCCTTCACATAGAGTTAAATTGGCAGAAATAATTAAACAACAAGCGATTGCTTATTCGATAGTTAGCGTTTTTCCTGAAGAAATCGATTCTTTAAATATTTATGGAGCTACGTTAACTGCGATGTACCAAGCCGTTAAAGAATTACAAGTAAAAGCAGAGGCTGTTATTGTAGATGCTATGCCGTTACATTTATCCATTCCGGTGGAATCACTTATTCATGGAGATGAAAAAAGTGCATCTGTTGCTGCAGCATCTATTATTGCAAAGGTGCATAGAGATCAGCTTATGGATGTATATGACAAAAAATATCCGGGATATGGGTTTAAAAATAATAAAGGGTACGGAACTAAAGAACATTTAGAAGGTTTATATAGGTTGGGGATTACACCTATTCATAGAAAAAGTTTTGAACCGGTAAAGAGTATTATAACCGGTAAAGAGTATTATAATAAATAAAGTAAAAAAACCTCCTCGTAAAAAGAGGAGGTTTTTATTTATGGGATTGTTAGCTGGATATCTGAAACATATCATCAATTTATAAACTGTATAGTTAAATACGGATTAGAATTGAAAAGCAATCTTACATCATATAATTGATTAAAATATAAGAAATTACAATTATATTTGAACAACGGTACATTTAACTATATGCATAAAATCTGCATAAGTTAGTGTTTTTATAATTTTAAATTGACCAAAAATCTAAAAATGTGTATTATAAGAATATATTAATATTAAGGAAGTTAAAATGAATAAATTTTATTTAGGGAGATTAGGAGAATTATTAACTATTCAGTATCTGAAAGCTAAAGGTTATAAATTACTTATACATTCTTATAAACGTGCACATGGTGAAATTGATTTAATTATGCAAGACAAAGACGTATTGGTATTTATTGAAGTGAAGACACGAAGTAGTAAATATTTCGGGGAGCCTATCGAATCTGTTACGATGCATAAAATTCAAAAAATAAGATTTACAGCTAAACAATTTTTGATAGAAAAAGATATTCATAATAAAGAAGTTCGTTTTGATGTAGTCGAAGTGAAATTGTATCAGGGGAAGAATGCTAAATTTAGGCATATACGAAATGCATTCTAGGGAGAAAATATGTTTTCGCAAGTATTAGGAGCAACTACTTTTGGACTTAATGGGCAGATTGTGACTGTTGAAGTAGATATAGCAAGAGGGGTTGTAGGATTTAATATTGTAGGTCTTGCTGCAGCCTCTGTAAAGGAAGCGAAAGAACGAGTTAGGGCAGCTATTCAAAATTCGGGATACCAGTTTCCGCTTGGAAAGGTAACTGTAAACTTGGCTCCGGCAGATTTGAAAAAAGAGGGGGCAGGGCTGGATTTACCCATTGCTGTTGGTTTATTAGCAGCTAGTGGACAAATTTCTATGGATAATATAAAAAATAAAATATTTATTGGAGAATTATCTTTACAAGGAAAGCTTAGACATGTTCCGGGTGTGCTATCTATGGTATTAGAGGGGCATCATATGGGGGTAGATACTTATGTTGTGTCTCCAAGAAGTGTACAAGAAGCACTTTTATGTAAAGATATAAAAGTATATGCACCTAAAAATTTAAGAGAACTTATAGAGTCTTTTTTGGGGAATGAAGTTTTATCATTACAACTGGCAAAGGATAAGTATACACCGGCTAATTATGGAATGGATTTTTCAGAGGTACAAGGTCAATTAAATGCTAAAAGAGCTATAGAAATTGCAGCAGCCGGTGGGCATAACCTTTTAATGACAGGACCTCCCGGTGCCGGTAAAACTATGTTGGCTAGACGTATTATTACAATTCTGCCTGCGATGAATAAAGAAGAGGCATTAGAAGTAACAAAAATTTATAGCGTAGCAGGGCTTTTTAAAAATAATAAATTAATTCGTGAAAGACCGTTTAGAAGCCCTCATCATACTATATCTATGGCAGGACTTATTGGAGGCGGTACCATTCCTCGACCGGGAGAAGTTACTTTAGCACATCATGGAGTATTATTTCTTGATGAATTGCCGGAGTTTCCACGTTCAGTATTGGAAGTTCTTAGACAACCCATGGAGGATGGTGTTGTTCATATTGCGAGAGTTAGTGCGTCTTTTTCTTATCCGGCAAATTTTATGCTTATTGCTGCTATGAATCCATGCCCTTGTGGTTACTTAGGAGATCCTGATCATCCATGTTGTTGTACCGATGGTGAAATACGAAGGTATTCAAGAAAAATTTCAGGACCACTTTTAGATCGAATAGATTTACATGTATCTGTCTCCAGACCGAATTATCAAGAGTTGTCTGATACGGTAAAGGGGGAGTCTTCAAACACGATTGCTGAACGTGTAACTGTAGCGCGTACAATACAAAGAGAACGACTAGCTAATTGGTCTATGCAAAATAATGCACAAATGGGACATAGACAAATAAAAGAAACCTGTCAATTGACCAGAGAAAGCCAAAATATATTAAGGGAAGTATTTGAAAAACTTCATTTATCAGCTAGAAGTTATGATCGTATTATAAAAGTGTCCCGAACTATTGCTGATTTGGCAGGAGTTAGTACTATTGAATCAGAACATGTTGTAGAAGCGATTAGTTATAGAAATCGAATTCCTAGGAGATAGATATGGATGTTTTTGCAGCTGCATTGGCAAGCGCTCCTGGTTTGGGAAATAAAAGAATATCTGCTTTGTTAGAATATTTTCGCAATGCAGAAAATGTATGGAATGCAAGTGGAGAAGAAATTAAAAATGCACATATACTGCCGGCGAAGGTATTAACAAATTTTCTCAATCATAGGGTACGTGCAGATATAAATTTATATTACAAAAGAATGAAAACAGCTGGAATTGGTTGCATAACGTGCAAAGACAGTTGTTATCCAAAACTTTTATTACATACGCATAGTCCTCCTGCAGTACTTTTTTATAAGGGGGAATTACCATCCTGCAGTAAAACTATTGCTGTCGTTGGTTCTAGAAAATCCACTCCATATGGTGATAAAGTAGCATATCAAATAGCAAAAGAATTAAGTGAAAAACATGTTACTATTATTTCTGGAGGTGCAAGGGGGATTGACACACAAGCACACATAGGCGCATTAGATGGGGGAGGTTATACTGTTATAGTTGCAGCATTTGGTTTAGATTATGTATATCCACCTGAAAATAAATCCTTATTTGAGAAGGTTATAAGTAGTGGAGGAGCTATTATATCAGAGTATCCGTTAGGGACAGCGCCATTAGGAAGACAGTTTCCAGCCAGAAACAGAATTATTGCAGGTTTAAGTTATGGTGTTGTTGTTATCGAGGCGACTAAAAGGAGCGGAGCGTTAATTACCGTTGATTTTGCATTAGAAGAGGGGAGAGACGTTTTTTCTGTTCCCGGAAGTATATATTCTGTATCGAGTGAAGGCACCAATGAACTTTTACGAAAAGGTGCTATATGTGTTACTACGGGAGATGATATTATCATAGAGTATGATTGGGGTATGAATTTAGAAACAAATATAAATAAGAAATCTTTTGTTTCTAAAGAAGAAACTCTAACAGTAGAAGAAGAGATGGTATATCGTTTTTGTAGTACAGGAACGTATATACGGGAAGAGGATCTTCTTGACCAATTAAAATACTCTGTATCACAGCTTAAAATGATATTAATGAGTTTACAATTGAAAGAAAAGATAAAAGAAGTGAGTTCCGGAGTATTTGTTTCTATTTAATTATTTCGTCCATAGGGAATCATATGAGAGTAAGGGGTATTAATAGAGTTTTATTTATGCATAGAAATTCAAGGGAGAGCTTATTTTAAATAAATACTTTATTAATTTCCGTAAGCAAATTTATTTTATAATATAAACTTGCTTAATGCCTGTATAAGAACGTGAAATCAAAAGAGAGTACGGAAGAGGAAATAAAGAATCTAATATTTATTAAGGGGTATTTACGTTTGTAAGATAATGATAGACATTAGATTTTTTATAGGGGATTTTGTATCTATAGCCATTGATACACCGTGCTCTCTTTTGATTGCATTTAAAAACATATTGACACTATATGAATAAGTGTTGTATCGTTTTTTATAAAGATAAGAAGAGTTTATTAATATTTATAGATAGAAATTAGTTTTATATATCACCTATATAATTATAGCTGTTTATGATTGTTTATTCAGGGGGAATTGGCTTTGTCAATAAAAAGGACTATTACCATTGGTACAAAAACAAGAAAAAAACGTACTAAAAATGTAGAAACTCCTATATTTAAAAGGAAATCAAATCCTAAGGGAAAACATTTAGTTATTGTAGAATCTCCTGCTAAGGCAAAAACTATTGAAAAAATTTTAGGAACTAAATACAAAGTAATGGCTTCTATGGGGCATTTAAGAGATTTGCCAAAGAAAACGTTGGGAATTGACTTGGAAAATGGATTTAAGCCTGAATATGTAAACTCAACAGATAGAGCCGATGTTATTAAGAATCTTCAAATTGAAGCAAATAAGAGTGCAGACATTCTTCTTGCGACAGACCCTGATCGTGAAGGGGAGGCTATCTCATGGCATTTATCCACTATTTTGGATGTGGACCCTGACAAAAATGTTCGTGTAGCATTTCATGAAATTACACCACCTGCTATAAAAGAAGCAATTAAAAATCCGGTATCCGTAGATATGAATCGTGTTAATGCTCAACAAGCACGTCGTGTATTGGATCGTATTGTAGGATATAAATTATCACCGTGGCTTTGGAAGCAAGTATATAGAGGCTTATCTGCAGGACGTGTTCAATCCGTAGCAGTAAGAATTATTTGCGAACGTGAAGAAGAAATTAAATCTTTTATTACAGAAGAATATTGGCACGTTAATGCTGTTTATAAAACAGATAAAGGAGAATGCTTTACTGCTCAATTATTGGATGATAATGGAAAGCAGGCTAAGTTTCCAAATAAAGAAACAACGGATAATGCATTGAATAAGATTACAGGAAAAGGGGCAGTTATTACTTCTGTAACTAAGAGAAAACAGCAAAGAAAACCTAAAGCTCCTTACACTACTTCGACCATGCAGCAAGATGCAGTAAATCGTTTAGGATTTAGTTCTAAAAAAACGATGATGTTGGCACAAATGCTTTATGAGGGAGTAGAAATTGCCGGGCATGGTCATGTAGGGCTCATTACGTATATGCGTACAGACTCTACTCGTATTTCAACAGAAATGATTAATCAAGTGCGCCCCTATATTAGTAGTGTATATGGTGATGAATATGTGCCTAAAACACCCTATGTTTATTCAAAGACTAAAGACGCACAAGATGCGCATGAAGCTATTCGACCGACTTCTCTTGCATTTTCTCCGGAAACTCTTGTCGGGGACTTAACAAGAGACCAATTAAAATTGTATACATTAATTTGGAATCGATTTATTGCAAGTCAAATGTCGGCCCAGATTCAACAAAATACTACCGCTTTACTTTCTTGTGAAGAATCAATATTGCGAGCAAGTGGGATGATTGTCCTTTTTGACGGATTTACTATTTTGATGAAAGATACTGTTAAAAAGAAATCTAAAGAGAATGAAATAGAAAAGAGATTACCGCTTATTGTAGAAGGACAAAAAGTATCGGCTGTTTCCAGTGAAGGGGAACAACACTTTACTAGTCCGCCACCAAGATTTACAGAAGCGAGTTTGATTAAGATGTTGGAAGAAAAAGGGATTGGAAGACCATCTACTTATGCACCTATTTTAGAAGTAATCCAAAAGAAAAAATATGTAGATAAAGATGGAAAACAGTTTATTCCTACAGAATTAGGATTTATTGTTACGAATCTATTGAAGAAATATTTTGGTCGAGTAGTAGATATAAGTTTTACGGCTGATATGGAAAAATGGCTGGATCAAGTAGCAGATGGACATGCAACTTATGAAAAAGTTCTTTCTGATTTTTATACTATTTTTAGTAAAGAATTGAGTAAAGCCGATGCGAATTCTGCAGAGGAGAAGAAAAACAATCAAGAGATTTCAGATGTTGTTTGCGAGAAATGTGGAGCAAATATGATTATTAAGTTAGGGCGATATGGTAAATATCTAGCTTGTCCTAACTTTCCTGATTGTAAAAATATCAAACCTTATAATAAGGAAGTAAAAGAAGAACCTTCAGAAGTCGTTTGTGAAAAGTGTCAACATTTGATGAACTATAAGATGGGGCCTTATGGTAGATATTTGTCGTGTCCTTCATGTGGGGCATCTAAATCTATTGTTATAGATACCGGTATTACTTGTCCTAAATGTAAGAACGGTCATATTGTAAAACGTAAATCGAAAAAAGGACGCTATTTTTATGGTTGTAATCAATATCCTTCCTGCAATATGGTATTGTGGAATGAGCCGGTAAATGATTTTTGTGAAGTGTGTGGACATATTAAAGTAAAACGTGTCTATAAAAATGGAACAGAAAAGATTTTTTGCTCTAACCAAGAATGTGAAACATATCCACAAAAAACAAGAAAAACAGTAGCAGAGTAAAAAAGAAAGGGTGGATCTATAAACTATGACTGAAAAAATAACAGTAATAGGAGCAGGTTTAGCCGGAAGCGAGGCTGCTTGGCAGTTAGCAGAGCAAAAGATACCTGTACGCCTTATTGAAATGAGACCTAAGAAATCTTCACCTGCTCATCATACTGGTTATTTTGCAGAGCTTGTATGTAGTAATTCTTTTCGTGCATCCGCAGTTACTAATGCAGTAGGATTACTTAAAGAAGAAATGAGATGTATGAATTCTGTGATTATGAAAGCTGCGGATTTACATCAAGTACCTGCCGGAGGGGCTCTTGCCGTGGATAGACATGGGTATGGAGAAGAAGTTACTTCACAGCTAAAAAATCACCCTTATGTTGAGTTTATTGAAGAAGAAATTACACAGATTCCTCAAGAGGGGATTGTAATTATTGCAACAGGCCCTTTAACAGAAGGTGCATTGGCAGAAGATATACAGAAATTTTGTGGTGGAGAAGGATTACATTTTTATGATGCAGCAGCACCCATTATTACAAAGGAATCGATGGATTTTTCTGTAGTATATAAAGCATCTCGTTATGGAAAAGGGGAAGCTGCTTATTTAAATTGTCCAATGAATGAACAAGAGTATAAAGATTTTTGTGAAGCATTAATCCAGGCTGAAGTAGCAGAAATACATGGATTTGAAAATAAAAAAGTATTTGAAGGTTGTATGCCTATTGAAGTTATGGCTGCCAGAGGTAAAGATACTATGCGTTTTGGTCCTCTGAAACCAGTGGGGTTACCGGATCCTCGTATGGGAAGAGAACCTTATGCAGTTGTACAATTACGTCAAGATAATGAAGAAGCTACACAATATAATATGGTGGGTTTTCAAACTCATTTAAAATGGGGTGCACAGCGACAGGTATTTCGAATGATTCCCGGATTAAAAGAGGCAGAATTTGTTCGATATGGAGTGATGCATAGGAATACATATATAGACTCTCCTCGATTACTAGAAGCTACTTTAGAGACAAAAGCTCGTCAAGGACTCTTCTTTGCAGGACAAATGACCGGAGTAGAAGGTTATGTTGAATCGGCGGTATCCGGTATTGTTGCAGCTAAAAGTGCAATTGCCAGATGGCGTGGTATAGAACCGAGGGCATTCCCTAAAGAGACAGCAACAGGAGCTTTGATGTGGTATATTAGTCATTTTGATGGGAAAAATTTTCAACCAATGAATGTTAATTTTGGACTTATTCCTTCACTAACATATAAGATTCCAAAGAAGAATAAGAATGAAAAATTGGCAGAAAGAGCTTTGCAAACAATTAAAGATTTCTTGAATAGTTAAAACCAAAAAAGTTTCATGTAGTTTTTTCTACATGAAACTTTTTTGGTTTGTCAAAGAAGTCGAAACTCATTAAATTATGATAGAATAAAATAGTATATTTATTTAATGGTAAGAAGTATAGAGGCAGTTTATATGGAAAATTATGATGCGAATAAAGATAAAGGACAAGTGCACAAAACGCTTTCAAATTTTGACTATTTTAACATAGGATTTGGTGCTATTGTGGGCATTGGATGGATTTTAATGGTAGGCGATTGGGTCATATTAGGTGGGGGACCTTTAGCTGCTATTATTGCTTTTTTTATTGGAGGAATTATTTTACTTCCTATAGCAGCTTGTTTTGGAGAACTGGCAACTGCTATGCCTATTTCAGGGGGGATTGTAGAATATATTGATCGGGCATTTGGTAAAAAAGCTTCTTTTTTAGCAGGGTGGTTGTTGGCTTTTGGTGACGGAATTGTATGCCCGTGGGAAGCACTCGCTGTTACTACTATTATGACAGAATTAGTATCTGCCTATTGGCCGTGGTTACTAGACATTAAACTATATGAAATATTTGGCTCTACTGTTTATTTATGGCCGTTACTCTTTGGAATAGCTGCTGCATGTTGTGTTATTTTACAAAATTTTAGGGGAGCGGCCTCTATGGCAAGTTTACAAAAAAATTTGACAAGAATGCTGTTTTTAGGAATGACTATTGCTATGGTTATTAGTTTTTGGCGTGGTGGAGTGCATAATTTTATGCCATTCTTTGAATATGTACAGGGACCTGTCGCAATAACCGGTGGGGAACATTTTGTGGAAGCACTCATTTCTGTACTTGTATTAACACCTTATTTTTATACTGGGCTAGATACTATACCGGATCAGGCCGAGGAAGCTAAATCGGGTATTAATTGGAAAAATTATGGACGGGTTATAGGATTAACAGTCATAGCTTCTGCTGTGTTTTATGGAATTTGTATTTATTCATTTAGTACAATTATTCCATGGACTTCTTTTATTGAAAGACCGATTCCTGCATTAGCCGTACTCAGAGATATTAATCCTTACTTGGCTATATTTATGCTTGCTATTGCAACCTTAAGTCCTCTTGGTCCGATGAATTCTTTGTTTTCTGCAACATCTAGAATACTTCTTGCGATGGGACGTAAAGGACAACTGCCACAGGTGTTTGCAAAAGTAGATAGAAAAGGTACACCCAAAGCAGCTTGTATTCTTTTATCTATATTAACTCTGATAGGTCCTTTTTTGGGATATCATATGTTGCTACCTCTTACTGAGATTGCAGGATTAGCATTTATCCTTCCTTGTACAATGGTAGCAGGGGCTTGTCTTAAATTTCGCAGGCAATATCCCGAGTTGAAACGACCTTATCAAGTTCCTGGAGGGAAGTTTGGTATATGGCTTGGTATATTGGCAGGATCTTTTTTGACAGGGCTTTTGCTTATTCCATTCAGCCCGGTATCCTTAGATTCTTTAGAGTGGGGGATTTTAAGCGGCTGGATAACATTGGGAGTCTTACTTTATATAAAATCAGAAAAAGAAAAGCAAAGTTATAAAAATAGATAGAGATACTAGTCACTTAGTAATAAATGCATTACAATCATAATGATGAAATTATAGGTGCGGCTAGAAAAGCCCTTTTTAGCCGATTTCCATTGGGAGAATATTTTATGAGTACAAAACATATTCGAAATTTTTCAATTATTGCACATATTGATCATGGGAAATCGACCTTGGCAGATCGCCTGATAGAAATAACAGGCACTGTTCAAAAAAGAGATATGGAAGCACAGCTTTTAGATACCATGGATTTAGAGCGCGAAAGAGGGATTACCATCAAAGAGCAATCTGCTCGTTTGATGTATAAGTATAAAGATGGACAAACTTATCAGTTGAATTTGATTGATACACCGGGACATGTTGATTTCAACTATGAAGTATCTCGTAGTTTATCTGCTTGTGAAGGCGCTATTTTAGTAGTTGATGCAACACAAGGTGTACAAGCACAAACTTTAGCTAATGTGTATCTGGCATTAGATAATAATCTTGAAATTATTCCTGTTATTAATAAAATTGATTTACCAAGTGCAGATCCGGAACGAGTAAAAAAGGAAGTAGAAGATATTATCGGATTAGATATGTCAGATGCTATAGAAATTAGTGCTAAAACAGGATTGGGTGTTGAAAAAGTTTTAGAACGTATTGTTGAATGTGTTCCTGCACCTGAAGAACGTAGCGAAGAACCCTTACAATGTTTAATTTTTGATTCCATTTTTGACTCCTATAAAGGGGCTATTGCTTATGTGCGTGTAGTAAGTGGTTCTATAAAACCGGGAATGGATATTCGTATGATGGCTAATGGCAAGGTGCATAAAGTTACGGAAGTAGGATATTTTGCACCTTATCCAAGAGCTGATAAAGAATTGGAGTGTGGTGCAGTAGGGTATATTGCTGCCAGCATTAAAAATGTTCATGATTGTGAAGTGGGAGATACTATTACAACTGCAGAGAATGGTGCAACAGAAGCTCTACCTGGATATCGTAAAGCTCTTCCTATGGTATTCTGTGGTCTATACCCAATTGATAGTAAAGATTATGATACTTTAAAGGATGCATTAGAAAAATTAAGTCTTAATGATGCCGCATTGGAATACGAACCGGAAACTTCTACTGCACTTGGTTTTGGGTTCCGTTGTGGATTTCTCGGTTTATTGCATATGGATGTTATTCAGGAGCGATTAGAACGAGAATATCGATTGCAGCTTATTACTACAGCACCTTCTGTTATTTATAAAGTATATAAGACAGATGGAGAAATTCTTAATATTGATAATCCGGCAGCATTGCCACCTATGACTGAGATTGAACATATTGAAGAACCTGTTGCTAAAGTTGAAATACTAGTGCCTTCCGATATGGTAGGTGCTGTTATGGATTTGGCACAAAGCCGTCGTGGCATCTATGAAACTATGGATTATTTGGATACAACACGAGTAACTTTATCGTATCATATTCCTCTTTCTGAAATTATTTTTGATTTTTTTGACAAACTAAAATCTTCTACTAGGGGATATGCTTCTTTAGATTATCAGCTCGATGGATATCAAGATACGGATGCTGTAAAGTTAGACATTCTTTTGAATGGAGATTTGGTAGATGCATTATCTGTAATTGTTCATCGTAGTAACTCCGTATCACGTGGACGTGTTTTGGCACAGAAACTTAAAGACATTATTCCAAGACAACAATTTGAGGTGCCTATTCAAGCAGCCATTGGAAGTAAAATTATTGCTAGAGAAACAGTACGAGCTTATCGTAAGGATGTGCTTGCTAAATGTTATGGCGGGGATATCAGCCGAAAGAAAAAACTTCTTGAAAAGCAGAAAGAAGGGAAAAAGCGTATGAAGCAAGTTGGCAGTATTGAAATTCCTCAAGAGGCGTTCATGGCAGTATTAAAAAATGAAGAATAATAAAACAGGGGTTTATATTCACATTCCTTTCTGTCAATCTCGTTGTGGATATTGTGATTTTTATTCATTAACAAGACGTGAAGATGATTTATATATTGAGGCGCTATGTAAGGAAATTGAACTCCGCAGTAAAGAGGTTCGTTATGTAAATTGTGACACCATATATTTTGGTGGAGGAACTCCTTCTCTATTGTCACCGAAATCAATTGGTAAAATACTTTCTTGTTTAAAAAAACATTTTTGTATTGAGAAATATGCAGAAATTACGATGGAAATGAATCCGATAGATATGACGGAAGAATATCTTTTATCTATTTATCAATTAGGCATTAATCGGATTTCTGTAGGTGTACAAACAAGAGATAATCATATGTTGTCTTTTTTAGGGAGAAATCATTCGTCAGCTTCTGCGGCACAATCTATAAAAAGAGCTTATCAAATAGGGTTTCATAATATCAGTATTGATTTAATGTATGAACTTCCCGGTCAAACCTGCATTGATTTTAAAAACTCATTACTCTGGGCAGTTCATTTACCTATTACACATTTGTCTGTTTATAGTCTTATTATTGAAAAGGGAACTCGCTTTTGGCAATTAATGGAACGGGGATTACTACAGCGTCCAACAGAATCTGAAAGTTGGAATATGTATCAAGCTATGTGTAGGATTCTTCCTCATTATGGTTTTCATAGATATGAAATTTCGAGTTTTGCACGGAAAAATTATGAATCTAAACATAATTTAAAATATTGGTATATGGATGATTATATTGGATTCGGACCATCTGCATGTTCTCGCTTAGGAACACAAAGAATAGAAGTTGTTCCGGGAATTCGTCAATATATAACAGAATTATTAAAAGATAGACAGCCTCCAATGGAAATCATAAATCTATCAGAATCAGAAGATATGGAAGAATATTGTTTTCTACACTTACGAATGAAAGAAGGGTTTGATAGAGAAGATTTTTATAGTCGTTATGGTTCTTATCCGGAAACATGGTATAAAAAAGAAATAGTAATACTGAAAGACAAAAATTTATTGATAGAAAAAGATGGACATATCCAAATGACAGCTAAAGGAGCTGCTCTTGGTAATTTCGTTTTTGAGAAATTTTTACGGTCTTAAATAAAAAGAACTCGTTATAAGCGAGTTCCTTTTATTTATAAGAAAATAAAAAAACACAGACCTATAATCTGTGTTTTTATGGTGGATCATCAAGGATTCGAACCTCAGACACCCTGATTAAGAGTCAGGTGCTCTAACCAGCTGAGCTAATGATCCATAAGCTGATAAAGAGAGTTTATCATATCTATATAACAGTGTCAAATTTAATAAGAAAGATTAATAATTAATGCTATATTTCTTTTTTAAAGCTTCAATATCTTGCCTCATTTTTTCATATTGCTTTGATGTGGAAGCGGAGGGGGCTATCTTTCTTTGCATAGTTGACATTTTATATATTTGAGAGAGTTCTTTTTTATAAGAAACTCTCATTTGTTGTAGTGTTTCTTCTGCCAGTTTTTCATCATCAATAGACATAGTAAAACCTCCTTATTAACGCTATTTTAGCATATTTATATGATTTGAGCATTAAGTAAGTATATGATATAATTTTTTCATTAGGCGCCTATAGCTCAGAGGATAGAGCACTGGTCTCCGGAACCGGGTGCGAGGGTTCGAATCCCTCTAGGCGCTCCAAAAATAAAAAAGGCTTCTCGAGAAATCGAAAAGCCTTTTTAGTTAATCAGATATTTTTGTATGTAATAATTTACCCAATGGATAACAACTTTTCGTTTATAGATTTTATATATAATAATTCCGAAACAAAACATGATAAGCATAGGTATCATGGTGAGTAGGACTACTAACAAAATTTGTTGAGTTGTAATGTCAGGATTTGTAAAAACATTAATCCATACATCACCCCAATACCATATTAGTATAGCAAATCCCAATAACTCAATACTTATAATACCGCCGACAAATATTGTTAGAATTCGGCTAATGAACAGCATACATTTTTCAATCGGGAGTAATTTTATAGAAGGAATATCTTTTGTCCACTCTTCTAATTGCTCTTTATTCATTTTTATTGCTTTTCTTAGAGGTGTAATTTGGACAATGATAATTCCTATAAGGAGTACCGGGATAAGTTTTAATTTTAATAACATGATTTGAGATTTCATTTTTTCGATTTTTAATAAAAGATTT